>Ga0207000_1032_pt1 | contig 52576 bp, 41 predicted proteins | sample Alteio_BWMinCont_90_FD_153498 | JGI IMG/M metagenome (GOLD analysis project Ga0207000, IMG submission 153498) | Enriched cells from forest soil in Barre Woods Harvard Forest LTER site, Petersham, Massachusetts, United States -... | ecosystem: Environmental > Terrestrial > Soil > Temperate forest >...
CTTTTCCGCCGAACGGCTATGGTTTGTGTGATATGGCGGGCAACGTTTGGGAATGGACAAGCGATTGGTTTGTCCCGCACCACGCGGACGAGGTGGTTAAGCCTTGTTGCGGTCCGGCACTCAATCCCCGGATTCTGTCGTCAGCCAAGAGCTTCGATACAGCGCAGGCGCAGTTCCGGATTCCGCGCAAGGTTGTCAAAGGCGGCTCACATCTGTGCGCGCCCAACTACTGTTTGCGTTATCGTCCGGCGGCACGCCAGCCGCAGATGGTCGACACGAGTATGAACCACATCGGGTTCCGCTGCATTTCACGGCACGCGGCCACAGACTGAGATGGAAATTGGGGCAAACCGCGCCCCTGTCAGATGTGACAGTTGTAGCCTCCATTCCTGCGCCTTACCCTCCGGATGATGACACGTATCTAGTGTCTCGCGCGGAGTTCCCCGCGATCAGGATAAGCAACGTGCGCGAATGGATTGAATTGGCATCCCAGGGAATCCAGGATCTGGCGGTGTTTATCATCGTCGTCTCGATCATCTATGGTTCCGTTCGTTTTCTTCTTCAATTCTTGAAGCGAGTCGCGGATCCATACCCTGCATATAAGAAACTGCTGGGTCGTTCACTCTTGTTATCGCTCGAGTTCCTGATCGCTGCAGATGTGATTCGCACGATTTTGCTCGACGAGACTGCCAAAAGCGTCGGGATCCTCGGCGGGTTGGTGTTGGTCCGAACATTTCTTAGCTGGTCCGTGGTCGTCGAAATCGAAGGCCATTGGCCATGGCAATCGGCGGCAGCGGCCGCCGAGCGGGAAGACGCAGGAGTGGTTGAGGCTCGAAAGCCTGTTTACGCATCTGCGGGGAGGACTTGATATGTCCGCCTGACAATCGGAAGCGTCGAGCCGTTTTGAGGAGAAACTGAAATGACCTTACCGAACTTTCCACAAGTCGACATGTTCTCCGCCGGCATTAACTCGCTGTACGGAGTGCTCCTTGCGGGACAGCCATCGCACAATCGCGGCTATACGGTTATGGGACTGCTGATCATGGCCTTCTTCGGCGGGATCGGCGGCGGTGTGACGCGCGACATACTGCTCAACGACGTTCCCGCGCCGCTCCAGGATCCTAAGTATCTTCTCGTGTGCCTTCTGATGGGTTTGCTGGGGCTCGCGATCTATCGCTACTCCGCAACCAGAGAGGAGCGATTCCGCACACGGACGCTGGCGTTTTTCAAGTCTTTCTCATTGCCATGGTTTGCGATCCTGGGCGCGCATAAGGCGCTCGATCATCATTTGGGAATCTGGACGGCGATCCTGGTGGGGCTGATCGCTACCACCGCCGGCGGGGTTTTGATCGACCTCTTCTCCGGAGTCACGCCGGAGATTGTGAGGCCATCGGAGCAACTCGTTACGGCAGCGCTGTTGGCAAGTACGGTGTACACGCTGCTCGCGGTGTGGGAAAAGGGGCGCGACTCGTTCTTTCCCGTGACGCTCACAGCCGTTGCGGTTGCGTTCGTCTTCCGCATTTTGGCCGTCCGGGAGCACTGGCCGTCAATTGTGCCGATCCCCTGCCCTGACGAAAACTCGGAGGTCGTGCCCATTGTCGCGCCCGCAGCCGGCAAGGTCGCGCACAGGTGAACGGTTTCTGGAAACTGGGCGACTCGAACTGATCCGTCGCTGTCGCCTGGCTAAAAAAGGAGGAGACCTTATGGATGGCATGTGGGAACGCGTCGGAACTCAATTGCTGGCTCGTGTTACCGGGCCCATGAAGTTCAGACTGGTGCTCCAGCCGTGCACGGCGGCGTTCTTCGCGATTCGCTCGGGCATCGCAGATGCCAAGGCCGGCAGACCACCATACTTCTGGGAACTGATCTCAAATCCCCCTGAACGTGCGGACATGGTCAAGGAAGCGTGGAAGCGTATTGGCAAGCTGTTCATTTTCGCGCTTGTGCTGGACGCCGTGTATCAGCTCATCGAGTTGCAAGCCCTATATTTCGGAGAGATGGTAATCGTCGCTTTCGTTCTGGCGATCGTACCTTACGTAATGCTGCGCGGACCGGCCATGCGAGTGGCTCGGCTGATAATCATGCGCCGTCAACACGATGGGCAGCCGCCCGCCACCCTGAGGAAAGTCTCATGAGCTCCGTCGAAACACCACCAAAAGATAGGGGAACGGTTCTCGCTGAACAGCGAACCGATCTGGCTCTGCTGCGCACGGTGAACGCGTCGGAAAGAACGCTGATGGCATGGATCCGAACTGCCCTTTCGATGATCGGATTCGGTTTCAGCATTTACAAATTCTTCCAATATTTGCCCGAAGAAATTGCCGCCGGTAATATCCGCCGTCCGCAGGCGCCGCGCAATCTGGGATTAACCCTGATCGCTCTTGGTACCGTGGCGCTAGCGGCCGCAGCCTGGCAGCACCGGCGTTTTCTGAACGAGGTTGGGGCATCGCAGGCGCGGCATGTGTGGTCTATCTCGTTCATGGTAGCAATGGCTGTCATCCTGATCGGGATCCTCACGTTTTACGGAGTTCTGCTGCGGCACGGACCGTTTTAGGTAGGAATGAGATTCGCTGAACGACCAGTCCCGGTGCAACGTTAATGCCGGTGCAATGTCTTGGCGACGCGGGCCAGCCGGTCAATTAGCATTTTCAAATCCTGGGCGAGCAAAACGATCCCGGGTTTTCGCGGATACATCGTGGGCGGCGGGCAAAAAGCAGTCGAGGCAATTCGCATTTCATGACCCTCTTGCAAAGCCGAATATCTCTGGTAGCGACCAAACGACCTGGGCCCCGCGGAGACAGTACCCTTCTATGCGCAACAAGGACGAGTCGCAACTGTCAGAATTTACAGGTCTATCGATTGCAGTCCTGCCCTTACGAAGACTGCGAGGATCCGCTTTCGCTGTCAGATTTGCCAGTAGCGGCACCGAGGACCAAGTCGTAAAGTAGGGGCCGGATTTTTATGGTGGACGGCGAAGTCGTTCAAAGCAAGAACTCGACTCTGTGGCTGGCTCCCAACATGGCTCAATCCGAATCTGCATTGGCAGCGAATTGGAGACGTCGGGCGCAGCAACTCCAGAAAGAGGCGCATGTTTTCTATTTTGTGCTGAAACATCGCCGCTCGCGCTGGTATGCAAGGATGGTGGCAGCCTGCGCCGCAGGGTATGTGCTGAGCCCCATTCAGCTCATCCCAAACTTCATCCCGGTAATCGGAACTTTGGACGATTTCGTGATTCTGTTCGTGGCAGTAAAGCTGCTTCGGAAGATCACCCCAGCGGACGTCCTGGCGGAATGCCGCCAGCTCGCGGATGTCGCCGAGACGCGTAGGAAAGAAGAGATTGGATGGAAAGCTTCGGTCCTTTCTCCCATCGTAGTCGCAACGGTGTGGATCCTCGCAGCCATCACTGCCAGCGCGCTGATGGCGGCCTACATCTACCATTAGCGGAGGGGTCACATCTTGTATTGGCTGCAGTCTTCGGCTTTACTGTTTACTTACCGCAATAAACCATGGCTCGACCTGGCCAGATAAACACGAAATCAGTGCTGTTGACCGTAACCGAGAAGCGTATTGTTCCTTTCGGAAAGCAACCTTCCGCCGAGCACAGAACGGAATAGTAGCGCGGGTCTTTAGCGACGAATGAAACGGTCAGAGCTTTTTTTTGAGTTACGGTAAAGACTTTCGATGAGGCGTCCGGAGATAAAAAAGTTTCGTGGGGAAGAAAGCCGCTGGAGAAGCAATTCATGCTGGCGAGTTCCCGCACCTGATTGCGCTGTTTTTTGCTGAGACCTTTTTTTGTGTGTACGACCGCTAGCGGCAGAGCGATACGCCCATCAACGCTGGCTCCGCCTTGTCGCACGGACAGGTCAGACTCCGTGTTGTTGACAATCGTGGTCGTAAAACTCAGCAGCTCGCCAGTTCCCCCGGAGCCCACGGTCTCGAATCCAGCCTTCGAACTCACTTCAACTCCTCCGTGGTTCAGCCTGTGGATTGCATTGCCGGTTACCGGGTGCAGGACGCTCGAGGACACCGCCCCTCGAAGGCTATCCTCTCCCCACACAAATGCGCTTGTGGCTTCCGTCTTGAAAACGGACAAGTCGTCTTGCGCATGGGTGACGATCGTCAAGGCAATAACGGCAAGCGAGACTGCAATTGAGTGTTGCACAGTAGTTTGTAAAACGTGATGCTGAACTGCTGTTGCCGAGTTCACGCCGTGCAGCACCAGACGCTGTACCTCACTTTCTAATCCAACGCAGAAAGGTACGCGACTGGCAGAAATACCGTTCATGCGATTCCTCGAACGGGTTACTGTAAGTTTTGCCAGTTCATCCGCCTCATCAGCGGATATAGCCTCCCCCCAAGCTCTGATCCCTAACAATTAAAGGTAGAAGGAAATTATGAAAAAGAATTTCACCCCAGCCGTTCTTCTGGGAGTGGTGCTGCTGGCAGGGGCGATCGGAGTTGCACAGACTCTGGTTCGGATTGCGCCACCTCCGCCGGTTCGAGTTGGGGTGGTTGGAGTCGCACCCGCACCTGGTTATGTCTGGGTTGGCGGGTACCAGCGTTGGAATGGTAACGGTTATGTGTGGGTGGCTGGGCGTTGGGTGCGTCCACCACGCGCGAATGTTATTTGGGTATCTCCACGCTGGGTCCAAAGCGGAGGCGGTTGGGTATTTTACAAAGGATACTGGCGCTAGCCAGAAACAGGACAAGAAGTTTTCGGTTTTCCAGTACATATTTCCCAATTACGAATGCGCACTCAAACCCCTGCTTCGCCGGTAGGCAAGCCCTGCGCATCAACTTCCGAAGCCACATCATCTGGGACACAAGAAACCACTTGCGCAAAAATCCTCTGCCCGTCAGATTATAAGAAGTATCGCTAAGGGGATTTGCCATTCCTCAGGTAACGATTAAGACCGGCCTCACAACTTCGGATGGAAGCGAAGAGCTGCTAACAGAATATTTGTGCGACCACCCGGGCTGTCCCAATATTGCCACCCATGTGCTTGGTTGCGTGAAAGAGGTCGGCGCTATGGCAGCCGTTTGCGACGAGCATGCGCCGAAGTCTCCGTCCTAAATTGCGGGCGGATCTTTTTCGTAGTCCCTTTAGCCAGGGTCCCTGCATGCACAGAGCAAACCGCAGGGGAGGAGATCGCTGCACTTTCGCGAAGTAGCCGCGACTCGTTCGGCGTGACCGTAAAGATTCCTTTGCCGCCATCTGGAAGGAGTTCTGTCGACGGCTGTAACTTCTGACAGTTACCTCGCTGGCGTGGAAACCGTAGCCTTGAGATCGCGACGAGTACGCCCGCCTCCTCGTCGCGGCATGAATATCCCATTTCAAAGGAAGGAAGCTTCTCTATGAGTGACCAAGGAAAAGTTGAACGAACAGTACTTCCTATCCCAGATCCTCCACGTTCCGGCCTGATGTTGTACGACGCTAAGGATCCGGAGAACAAATACCCTACAATCACCCAACTGCGTCCGCCCAAGGGCGCGCCAAATGTTCTCGTGATCCTGATTGACGATGCTGGCTTTGGCTCTTCCAGCGCCTTCGGTGGGCCGTGTTACACGCCGACTGCGGAACTCTTGGCTTCTGGTGGCCTGAAATTCAACCGCTTTCACACTACAGCCTTATGCTCGCCAACTCGACAGGCAATGTTGACGGGACGCAATCACCACACAGTTGGCATGGGTGGCATCACCGAAATCGCCAGTGGCTCACCAGGGTATAACTCGCTTCTGCCAAACACCTGCGCGCCTCTCGCACGGACTCTCAAGCTCAACGGGTATGCAACAGCGCAGTTCGGCAAGTGTCACGAAGTGCCTGTCTGGGAGACCAGTCCCGCTGGCCCGTTTGATTCCTGGCCTACGGGCGGAGGGGGATTCGAATATTTCTACGGTTTCATAGGCGGCGAGGCGCACCAGTGGTATCCATCTCTTTATGAAGGCACGATACCGGTCGAACCCAAGAAGACGCCCGAAGAGGGTTACCACTTCATGGCAGACATGACGGACAAGGCGATCAACTGGATTGGGCAGCAGAAGGCGCTCATTCCCGACAAACCGTTCTTTGTGTACTTCGCCCCAGGCGCGACTCACGCCCCGCATCACGTCCCGAAAGAATGGGCAGATAAGTACAAAGGCAAATTCGACCAGGGTTGGGACAAGCTGCGCGAAGGGACCTTCGCTCGCCAGAAAAAACTAGGCGTCATTCCTCAAGATTGCCAACTCACCAAGCGGCACAAAGAAATTCCAGCATGGGATGAGATGCCTGCTGCGCTTAAACCGGTGCTCATCCGGCAGATGGAGGTTTACGCCGGGTTCATGGAATATTGCGACCACCACGTCGGCCGCGTGATCGATGGGATCAAGAGACTCGGCCTGCTCGATGACACGCTCATCTACTACATCATCGGCGACAACGGTGGATCCGGCGAAGGTACTCTGCACGGCACCTACAACGAGATGATCAACTTCAACGGTGCGTCAGCACTGGAGACTCCTGAGTTCTTGATGGCTCACCTCGACAAACTGGGCGGGCCGGAATCTTACAACCACTTTGCCGTGGGCTGGGCGCACGCTATGGATACGCCGTACCAGTGGACCAAGCAGGTCGCTTCCCACTGGGGCGGCACGCGCAACGGTACGATCGTCCACTGGCCCAAGGGAATCCAGGGGAAAGGTGAACTTCGCACCCAGTTCTGTCATTGCATTGACGTAGCGCCGACCATTCTGGAAGTGGCCGGACTGCCCCAACCGCTTTTCGTCAATGGAGTGCAGCAGCATCCGATCGAGGGCGTCAGCATGGCGTATGCGTTCAACGATGCCAAGGCAGCCGAGCAACATGAAACACAGTACTTCGAGATGTTCGGCAACCGTGGCATCTACCACAACGGCTGGACTGCAGTCACACGCCACAAGACGCCTTGGATCCTCATCGGCGAGAAAACTCCCGCATTTGACGATGATGTCTGGGAACTCTACGACACTAATAAAGACTGGACCCAGGCAAACGATCTGTCCAAGCAGATGCCGGAAAAATTGCACGATCTGCAGCGCCTGTGGCTGATCGAGGCGACACGGTATAACGTACTACCTCTCGATGACAATCTAGGCGCACGGCTTAACTCAGATACCGCAGGGCGACCGCAGTTAATCAAGGGCAAATCCCAAATCCTGTTTGGCAGCATGGGCCGTTTGTCTGAAAACTCGGTGCTTAATCTGAAAAACAAGTCGCACTCGGTGACCGCTGAGATCGTTGTACCCGCAACCGGAGCTGAGGGCGTCATCGTCGCCCAAGGCGGCAACATCGGTGGCTGGAGCCTCTATGCGAAGGGCGGCAAACTTAAATACTGTTACAACTTCCTTGGCATTCACCAATTTTATGCCGAATCGAACAGCTCGCTACCTCCGGGTGAGCACCAGGTGCGAATGGAGTTTGCCTACGCCGGTGGTGGCCTTGGCAAGGGTGGTATCGCGACACTCTACGTGGATGGCAAGAAAGTCGGGGAGGGCCAGGTCGCAGTAACGGCAGCCATGGTCTTCTCCGCCGATGATGGCTGCGACGTGGGAGTGGACAACGGATCCCCCGTCTCGCCGGACTACGGGGCGCGCGGGAACGAGTTTACGGGTCACGTCAAGGGCGTGCAGCTCGCCATTGCCGAGGACGCCGTGAGCCTCGATCACCTCGTCTCGCCGGAGGAAGCCGTCAACATCGCCATGGCTCGACAGTAACCCCGCTCGTGACCGGCAGTCCCACGCGGGACTGCCGGTCCGAGTCACGACTAAGTAAGAGACAGTAACCTTCCCCACCCCAGGGCGTCTTCCTTTTCACCCATGACGTTGCTCCGCTTTCGTTCCGCTGTTGCCGAGAGCGCGTAGCGGCGACGCCGACCCGTTCCAGATCCCCACCCCGCACCCTGTACGTTTTGACAGTTACACAACTGCTTCATCCGAACCTAGTCTATTGCAACGCGGACAATCAGGACCCGCAGTGGACTGGTTGCCGTCACGCAATGGGATACTCAAATGGACCTAATCACTGATGACGTTTGGCCGACGCATGCACCCCCGGCTTTTCACCTGCTTGCGAAGCCGAGCGGCTCCACGTGCAACATCGATTGCACATATTGCTTCTTCCTGTCTAAGGAATCGTTGTATCCGAACGAGAAAAATCGAATGTCGGATGCCACGCTTGAGGCCTACATTCGCCAACTGCTGGAATCGCACCGGACGCCCACAGTGACCGTGGCATGGCAGGGGGGCGAGCCGACGCTGATGAAACTGGAGTTTTTCAGGCGATCGGTTGAGCTCGTCGAAAAATACCGCCAGCCCGGGCAGACTGTGGAACACACCTTTCAGACCAACGGCATTCTTCTGGATGATGAATGGTGCCTCTTTTTCAAGGAACACAACTTTCTGGTCGGCTTGAGCGTTGACGGTCCACGTGAACTGCACGACGCCTACCGGCTGGACCGCAGCAAGAAAGGTACATTCGACCGCGTCATGCAAGGGTGGGCATACCTGCAGAAGCACAGCGTCGAGTTCAACATCTTGTGCACGGTAAATGCCGCTAACGAGAAGCATGGTCGCGCGGTCTACCGCTTTTTTCGTGATGAGATGGGAGCGAAGTGGATGCAGTTCATTCCCATCGTTGAGCGCGCATCGGAGGAGACCATCGACATCGCGAACCAGGGCTGGAGCGAACAGCCGGGCCGCAAACGTTTGTTCTACACGCAGTCCGGTAACCTTGTAACGAAACGCTCGGTCGGAGGCGAACAATATGGCCGCTTCCTCGTAGATATCTTCGAAGAATGGGTGCGGCATGACGTTGGCGAGGTCTTCGTCCAGATGTTCGACGTCACGCTAGAAGCTTATTTCGGCCGCCATTTGCTGTGCATCCACGCCCCGACGTGCGGATATGGCCCTGCGCTCGAGTACAACGGCGATGTTTATTCCTGCGACCATTTCGTCGAACCGCGGTACAAGCTCGGCAATATTCACGAAACGCATCTCGTGAAACTGGTGGCCTCGGCCGAGCAGCGCAAGTTCGGCGATGACAAACGCGATTCGCTGACGGCACAATGCCAGCGTTGTGAAGTCAGAAGCCTTTGTAACGGGGGTTGTCCGAAGGATCGATTTTTACTATCGTCCGACGGCGATCCCGGCCAGAACTACCTCTGTGCCGGCTTATATCTGTTCTTCACCCACACCGGCCCCGCGATGCAGACGATGGCCAACCTGCTAAAGCGGGGCCGCCCACCCTCCGACGTGATGTCACTGACCGCTGCTGAGGACGCGAGGCGCGGTCCTTATGAACCCTGTCCCTGCGGAAGTGGCCGCAAGTTCCGCTTCTGCCATGGCAAACACGAACCGGATTCACCTTTCAGCAAGCTAAGCCGGGCATCGGCTCCGCTGGTGAAGGGAGCGGTCATCCCACTCCAGACTGTAGTTCCATCATCAGCATCGCACGGCGGCGCCGATGGAGGAGTCGAGTGAGAGGTCGACGGGCACATTCCGGTTCTGCATTTTTCACCGGCCCAAACCGGCAATCTCAACCCAAATTAAATTAAAGGAAGGAACAAATCATGGCTACAAAGCAACCGAATATCCTGATTCTCTGGGGCGACGATATCGGTACATGGAACGTCAGCCACTTCAGCAAGGGCATGATGGGCTACCGGACGCCGAACATCGACCGGGTCGCCGCCGAAGGTGTTACCTTCACCGACTTTTACGGCCAGCAGAGCTGCACCGCTGGACGTGCAGCGTTCATCACTGGCCAGAATCCGCTCCGCACCGGCTTGACCAAAGTCGGAATGCCCGGCGCTCCAGTAGGACTTCAGCCAGAAGATCCGACCATCGCCGATCTGCTCAAGCCGCTCGGCTACGCCACTGGCCAGTTCGGCAAAAACCATCTCGGCGATCGAAATGAATTCTTGCCGACGGTGCATGGATTTGACGAGTTCTTCGGCAACCTCTATCACTTGAACGCGGAAGAAGAGCCAGAACTTCCCGATTATCCCAAAGATCCCAAGTTCAAGGCAGCCTTTGGACCCAGAGGCGTGCTGCACTGCGTAGCTACAAATAAGGATGATCCAACCGTCGAACCGCGCTGGGGACAAGTAGGCAAGCAGATCGTCAAAGACACAGGCCCGTTGACCAAGAAGCGTATGGAAACGGTGGATGAGGAAATCACCTCCGCGGCTCTTGGCTGGATGGAGAAGCAGGTCAAAGCGAACAAGCCCTTCTTCCTCTGGTACAACTCGACCGCCATGCACTTCCGCACTCATCTCGCCGACAAGAACCGTGGCAAGAGCGGGCAGGATGACTACAGCGATCGCATGGTCACGCACGACGAACAAATCGGCCAGATGCTCGACAAGCTCGATGAATTGGGCATTGCCGACAACACATTTGTCATGTACTCCACCGACAACGGTCCTGAGAACGACACTTGGCCTGATGGCGCCAATACACCTTTCCGCAGCCAAAAAGATACGAACTGGGAAGGCGCGTGGCGTGTTCCGTCATTCATCCGCTGGCCCGGTAAGATCAAGGCGGGAACGGTCTTGAACGGCATCGTTTCCCACCAGGACATGCTTCCGACGTTACTGGCAATTGCAGGTGATCCGGACGTAAGCCAGAAGCTCTTGAACGGCTATAAAGTCGGAGACAAGAGCTTCAAGGTGCACATCGATGGGGTCAACATGTTGCCCTACCTCACTGGCCAGGTGAAGGAAAGTCCGAGAGAAGCCTTCTTCTATGTCAGCGATGACGGGGGCGTTATGGCAGTCCGGGCGGGCGATTACAAGTTGGTATTTGAAGAGCAGCGTGCAACTTCAACCGCGGTATGGCAGGAGCCCATGGTGAAGCTGCGCCTTCCCTACATATTTAATCTGCGGCGCGATCCCTTCGAGCGCGCCAATGTCAACTCCAACGTCTACTGGGATTGGATGATCAACCACGTGCCCCAGCTTTATCAATGTCAGGCGCTGGTGGCCGCCCAAATTGACAACTACGTAAAGTATCCGCCTCGCCAGAAAGCTGCTTCGTTCAACCTCGACTCGGTGATGGCGCAACTAGGGCCGGCGATCGCGGCGTATAAGAAAAAGGAAGCTGCAGCAGAAAGAGAGCCGACTAGCGCAGCAGCAGATTAAGCAGCTGTCAAAAGGGAGGTCGAGGGACCTCCCTTTTAAAAAATAACTACCAGTACGATCTACATATACGTTTCCCCGAGGCAGTGGGCTGGGCGGGATCAGCGTCGCCGGTGTATCGGAGCTGGGACCGGCCGCGCCTGAGCTGCGATCGTGGCAGACTCGGTCAGTCGGGCCTGTTTCTCTTTCATCAGCTGCACAATTTGGAACGGCTCAATTACCTGCTGCGCTGAAAGGCTACCGAGAGAGCCAGCGTGCTACGCGAAAAAAGGCGCGGGCGGGCAATGCGCCCGCCCGCTCTATTTTAATGATGGATCGGCGGTACCATCGCACTCGCAGTCTGGACACCTGCGTCCGCGTGCTGGCTTACCTTGAGGGCGGCTTGAACTGTGCGCACCTGCTGACTGAGCCGATCGATCTTCGCCTGCTCGAGCTGAACCTGCACTTGTTGCTTGCGGATCAGCCCTTGCTGCTCCTTGATCGCATTCAGCATCGTCCAGATGATCGGATCGTTGTTGACCATCAAGTAGCCTTTGCTGTTTTCCGTTACCGCCTCGGGGATGACCCTTTGGATTTCCTGGGCGACCACCCCGATATGTTCGTCCGTATCGCGAAGGCCCAGGGCATTGTCGGCCTTGTAGCGATAGCGAACGGGGTGAATCTTCAAGACTTGACTCAAGCCGGTGTTGAAGTTGCCGTTCAGATTCTTGAGCCGTCCATCGGAAAACGTTCCCCAGGAACCGCCGCCAGTCTTGTCGGCGTTGCCATTCACGGAAAGACTGCTGTCAGGCGAGAGGGTTCCGATTCCAACTGCGCCACTTGATCCAATGAACATAGCTGTGTACGCGTTTTTATCCACACGGAAAAGAATCTGTCCGGTTGGAGCGGCAATAAAAGTGTTCGTGCCGTCGCCCACCACGGAGTAGTTTTGGCACGAATTGAAGCCGCTGGCACCGAAGCCAATTCCGGCGAAGCTGCCGCAGTTGGGACTGCCGATGAAGGTACGCACTCCCCCTCCCCCGGCGACATCCAGTGCGGCCAAGGGAGCCGTCGTGCCAATGCCGACATTGGTGCTGGCGGTGGCGCCGTTCACGCCGTTAATGCTGCCCAGCACCAGGGCATTGCTTTCCGTCACGTCGGCATTGGCGCCGATAGCCGTGGCGTTGCTGACGGTTCCAGTGCTGATCGCGGTTCCGATCCCTAAGAAAGTGTTGTTCGTACCGGTCATATCTGACGAGTCGTTGGTCAGGCCGGACAGCGCTCCTAGAGCCGTGTTGAAGGACCCAGTGCCCTGGCCGAAGATCGCCTGGAAGCCGATCACGGTGTTGTTGGATCCACTGTTGCCGTCGAGCGCATAAGCGCCGCTCGCTGTGTTGTTGGACCCGGTCGTGTTGGTTTGGAGCGCGGCCACTCCGTTGGCCGTGTTGCCTGTACCCGTCGTCGCGGTATTCCCGGCGAAGCCTAGGAATGCATTGAAGTTGCTGACTGAGCCCCAGGCGAACAGATTGCTCCCGATCTGGTAGCTGCTGCCGGTCACCGCCCCGGTCGCACTCAGGTTGCCGTTCACCGTCTGATTGCCCGTGAAGGTGTTGGCTGCGTTGAGCAGCGGCACCTTGGTGGTGTCCAGGTTCAGTGTTGTCGTCCCACCGAGCGCGACTGTCCCGCCACCTGTCAGGTCGGTTCCCGCCGCTACTGTCAGCGAAGGATTGGCCAGCATGCTGTTGGTGACACCGCCCGAAGCGATGCTTAGTTTGCCGCTCCCCGTGATCGGCCCGCCCGTCAGCCCCGCTCCGCTGCCCACGCTGGTGACCGTTCCCGTTCCCGGAAAGGTCTGGCCAGAAACAAAGGTGACCTGGCCTGCACTGCTGACCGCCAAGGCCGTGCCGTGAACCGACAGGGCGGGATTCGTCCCTGACGGAAACAAAGTCAGGGTGTTGCGGACATCTTCCGTGCCTTTCACATCCAGCTTCGCAGCGGGCGAAGTAGTGGCAATACCCACATTGCCGCTGACGGTTTGAAAGATGTTCGAGTTCCCGACCGTGGTGGCACCGGTAAAGCGCGGAATGTAATCTGCCGTGCCGCTTCCCGTGATGGTTCCCGGAGGCAGCTTGGCGGGAACAGATGATTTGCCGCCCGCTTGGGCTGTGAGCATGAATGAAGAGGCGGGCTTTCCGCCGATGGTCTCAGCATCCAGGGCTTTCAGGGCATAGGGGACGCTCATCAACATGGTGCGTGGCTGCTCGCTCTGCCCCTGCGCTTGCACTCCCAACCAGCGGGCTTCCCCGCTTCCAAACAGGTTGGCAGGGATTCCTTCCGTGGTGGCGGACCCGAGCATCACCGAATAGTGACCAGCTTTGTCGGGGGTTACATTCTGAGTTTCAACCCAGAGTGCGGTGCCACCTTGGGCTTCATTGTAGAGCGAGAACGTTACACCGACTGTACCAGTCAAAGCTTTGCTGTTTACATCAGTCAGTACGCCGGTGAACTTTACGAGTGGCGGCACGACTGGAGATGGTGTCGGGTTCGTGGACTGAGCGCCTACAAGAGAGCAAAACAGAACGATCACGATGCAGGCACGAAGCGATTTTAGAGTGTGGCACATGGAGACCCTCCGCGAGCGAATGTAGAGGCCTCATGGAACCAGAACACTGTCGACCGTTCTTGGCCTCTAAACAAGAAATCGCAAATGGCGGGGAAAAGACGACACGAATGAGGGAAAAATTTCGTGGAAGCGAGGCCCGGACGGCGGCAATGTTATCGAAGAACGGCTGGATCAGGCCCTTTTTGTCCCAGCGTTTCGGAGGGCCGCAAACGAGCACCAGGGGTAACTTGGTTTAACGATTGGCGAAGCAGAAACTGAGCATTTGGAAGTTTGCCATTCCAATGGTCCCAGAGGTCTGTTCGGTTTGCCTCAAGCTGCAGGGCCTCATCTTTCCGTCCGCTTCGGCGGAGAACATTGGCAAGCGCCGTCCAGGTGCGAGAGATACAAGTGGCATCGCGCAGGTCATTCAACGGATCGGGTTTCCATGCCATCAGTTTGTCGAGCAGCTTCGTATAGGTTGCAATGGCCTTGTCGAGTTGGCCGGTTTCAGCATAGTCGTCAGCATCTGCCCTGATAACGTGATCGGATCTACTCATCGGCTCGACGGTATCGGCAGGGTATTGGTGAGTATCACGCAGAAGCTGAAATGCTTCCTCTATACGCCGTCTGGCTTCCTCGTCCCGGCCGAGCCAACGAAGGGGGTAAGAAGCACCAGCCAGCAAGTCCGCCGCGGTGAGCTGCGTGCTGACATTGGTCTTCGCCTCTCGTATGCGGGCGAGAGCGTGGTCATAGACCACCAGAGCCTTTTGCGGATCGTTGTGGCGGAGAATATTACCGATTTCAAGCCCAATGGTTGCAATTGAACGGCGGCTCATATAATCGATAGGGTCCATTTTGGCCAGTTCTTCACCGATATCCTGACCTCTTTGTAAGGCGGCAAGCGCATCCCGACTTCGGCCGAGGCTCGGTTCCGCATCCTGCTTTCCCAGAATCATTCCTTCGGTATGCAACGCGTTGGCCAGATTGATCCGCAAGGACGCGTGTCCGCTTGCGGCTTGCGTCTCCTGGAGTTGAATCGCCTCTTGAACAGTCTGTAACGCTCCGTCCAGATCTCCAGACTGCCAGCGCGCGATGGTGAGCGCGTCAAGGATGCTGCCCCGCAGCCGATGGGCGGATGCAACCGGTTCGATGATATCCAGTGCGCGCTGACCGGCCTGTAACGCATCCGCGAAATGTCTGGCATCTCCGGCGCTGTAAGCGATGTTCGACTCAAAATATCCCATACTGTAAATATCTTTCGGATCGATGTTGCCGAGATTCATGAAGCGCTCGATTCGCTCCGAGGCTTTATCAGCCCAAGACACCATTTCCGCCTTGCGATTCTGCTCGTCGGCCAAAACCATGCGATCATGGGCAATTGTCGCCGCGATAAACAATCCTCTTCTGTTGCTGGGATCGACTCTGAGAACGGAATCGACGAAGTTCTCCGCTTTTTCAAGACTTGCTTCCGCTTCGGGGAACTGGCCGAGGTTAGGCGAGGTCGGATCGCCTTGAGCATGCGCCACACGTACATAAGCGTAGGCAGTTTCCAGCGCGAGATCCTTGTCGCCATGAACATCGCCGCCGAGCGAAGTCAGATATTGCAGCGAGTCGGAAACAATCTGCATTCTGACCTTCGTCGAACCGGGCAGACCTCGGATGTCATTGTCGAGTGCTATGAATTTATTGGCTAGCTGGCGCACCTGGTCAAATCGCCGTTCGGCAGCCTTCCGCTGGCGATTTGCAATCAGCAAGCCGGTTGACAAGCTCCCAATCACGAGTGCGATGGCGGCGGCGCTGAATGCCACTGCAGTGCGATTGCGGCGCAGAAATTTGGCGGTTCGATAAGCAAGCGTATCGGGTCGGGCGCTAATCGGTTCGTGCTTCAGATAACGCTGCAGATCGTCGGCAAACCCTGTCACCGAGGCGTACCGTTCCTGCGGATTCTTCTTCAGAGCTTTGCCAACAATCGTGTCCAGATCTCCACGAAGTTCGCGGCGCAGTTTATCTAAAGTGGTGTCACGTCTTTCAGCGATGAGCTTGCTGTCGTTCGCTATGATCGCGTCTGAGACGCGCGGCGGCCCAATCTCGAGCACGGCCTTTACCAGTTCCGCGGGCGAGTGCGAACCAGAGCCCACCGGATGTTGGCCAGACAATAGCACGTAGAGCAACACGCCCAAAGCATAGACGTCGGTAGCAGTCGTGACGGGCAGGCCGGTGAGTTGCTCTGGCGCAGCGTACTCAGGAGTCAGAGCTGAGCCGGCTTCGTGAGTAAGCAGGGTTGCGGCACCCATCTGGCCTTCACCCACCAGGAGTTTGGCAATCCCGAAATCCAGCAGCTTGACCTCCCCGCCGGTGGCAACCAGCACGTTCGAAGGTTTGATATCGCGATGCACAATCAGATTGGCATGGGCGTGCGCTACCGCTGCAAGCACATCGAGAAACAGGCGAATGCGTGCATCGAGGTCGAGCTTGTGCTGGTCGCAATACTTATCGATAGGGTCGCCCTCGACATATTCCAGGACTAAATACGCTTGTCCAGTTGGAGCGACACCAGCATCTACCAGCTCCGCGATGTGTTCATGGGCCAATCGCCCGAGAATGCTGCCCTCTCGTTTAAAACGTTCTTCTCCGCCTTTCCCCGCCAGAGCCAGGTTGACAAACTTCACGGCTACACGGCGCTCAAACCTGCCGTCGCTACGACAGGCGAGCCAGACGCTTCCCATTCCACCTTGACCGATCTGCGAGATTAACGTGTAAGGCCCAATGCTTTGGCCCGCAAGGCCGGGCGCACTCGACCATCCGGGCAAGCTTTGCTCCAGAAAACCTTCCTGTACCAGCATGTGGTGTTCGTCCAGCAATGCTGTCAACTCTGCAGCTAATTCAGGATTCTGCTGTCTAAGCGAGGACAGCCATGCGGCTCGCGCATCGTCGGTCAAGGCAAGTGCCTGGTCCAGATATGGACTTACAATCTGCCAGCGTTCAGGACTGAGCGTGCGCATCGCGATTCCTCAGACCTCCAAATCCGCGCGAATTTTTTGATAAAGGTAAATACGAGCTTTTTCCCAACTGCGTTGTACTGTTCGTTCCGAAACATCCTGCATGGCGGCGATTTCCACGAAGGAAAAGCCGCAGAAGAACTTCAAGTCGACGATCGCGGCGAGGGCAGGCTCCACTTTGCCAAGCTCGTCCAGGGTTGCGCTGATTCGGACAAGCTCTTGGTGGTTCACCGCATTCTCCATTGCGTCAGTGTCGAGTGTAGTAATCTCAAAGAGTCCACCGCGCTTCTGAGCATGCCGTTCTCGGGCATGATCGATGATCAGTCCCCGCATCACTCGAGCCGCATATCCCATGAATCGTGCCTGGTCAGGAAACGACGGGCCATCGCGCCCAGCCATGTCCAGATAGGCCTCATGCAGAAGGGTCGTGGCACTGATACTTACTTCTGAGCCATGCCGGGCGAGTTGACGCTTGGCCAGACGATGCAACTCGGCGTACAGGGCAGTAAATAACGCTTCCCCGGCCTGGATGTCTCCCTGTTCGGCTGCGACAATTAGCGAAGAGATTGCCGAATCCACACTGCCTCCGAGGGCTGCAAGCGACCGCGTGACAGCACCCAAATGGCGACAAGCTTCTCGCAGTTCGGCAGGATAGTCAAGCTGTGGCAGGCCGATCAACAAGGCCGGTCTAACCCATTGATGCGAATCGCTTAATAGATGCTCAGGAGATCAGGTGATCACTCATTCGGGGGAAACGGCCCATTCTACTAAGGACAGTGTATTCACGACCGAGAGCGCTCTCATCGGCGGGTTTGATTCATCTGCTGAAAATCGCGGTTGAAGATTGGGATTTGAGCTACTTGCAGAGGTAATTCCACTACAAAGGTTGATCCTTCGTCCGGAGCGCTTTCAACCGTGATCGATCCCTGATGTTGCTGCACGATCCATTGAGCGATCGCGAGGCCGATGCCGGCTCCGTTTAAGTCGTGGCTTCTGGCTTTGTCGACGCGATAAAAGCGTTCGAAGATCTTCGGCTGCTCTTCGACGGCGATCCCGATGCCGGAGTCACGGACACGAATGATCGCGCAAGAACCTCTGGTTTCAAGCTGAAGGTCAATCGTGCCTGGCGCGGGGGTGTATTTCACTGCGTTGTCGAGTAGAAGAGTCAGCAGGCGCTGGAGCGCATTGCGATCTCCGAGAACGCCGACTTCATCGCCGGTCGTCTTGCGAATGAAGGTCAAATTTCGCGTGGCCATCAGTTCTTGCCACTGTTCGCCGGCTTCGCGAACGATCATGGATAAATCGACGGAAGCGATGTGCAAGGTTTCCCGTCCGGAATCGGCGCGTGCTAACGTCAACAATTCTTCGACCAGAGCCGTACTTCTCTCCGCCTCCAGGAGAATGTGACGCAGGGCTTCGCGATACTCGCTATCGCCACGGGATCTTCTAAGAGCGATTTCTGCTTCCGTTCGAATCAATGAAATGGGTGTGCGCAGTTCATGAGAGGCATCTGCCGTAAACTGCGTTACACGGACAAATGCATGTTCTATGCGGCCCAGCATTTCATTCAGCGTGTCCGACAACCGCTGCAGTTCGTCTCCGGTGGTCAACTTCTCCAGACGGTCGCTCAGGTTGCTGGCGTTGATGGTTCGCGCGGTTCGGGTGATCGCGTCCACTGGCGATAAGGCTCTTCGACTTAGCCAGAAGCCCACAGACGCAGCGGCAAACAATAATAAAGGAGCAAACATCAGCAGGTAGCGTCGAAAAAGAGCCAGAGTCTGGTCGACCTGATCAATCGGGAGTCCGGTCTGTACGGTGAAGGCGCGCCCGTTGGCTTGGATTCTCTGGATCACAAAACGAAGCGATCGGCCCAGTTGCTCATTGCGATAGTGGGCGTGGGTCAACCGGCCGGAGGGCGCTGTCAATGCATGTTGCTTGAGAAAGTCAGCCCGAAAGATCCATGCGCCATCGCTATCGTCGTAAATTTGCAGATAGTCGCCGGAGTGTTCGAGTAAATAAGCCTCGGCAACTTCTTCCTGCAGCTTGGCAACCGTAGCGTTCTTCTTCTGAGCCTCCAGAAAATTAGTCAGATCGTCGATTCGTCCTTTTAGTGTATCGTCGGTAATGCTGTATAAGCTCCGCCGCGCGAGGAACCACATGCCGGTGCCGAAAATTAGTTGAGCAGCGGCGAAGAATACCAGATACCAGAGCGTGAGGCGAATCCCAATCGACCATTTCTTCATAATCAAGCCTCCGCCCGCATGATGTATCCGACGCCCCTCACGGTGTGGATCAGGCGTTCTCGATCGCTGTTATCGATCTTGTTGCGCAGGAGGCGCATAAAAACATCAAGCGTATTGCTTTCGATTCCTCCCTTGCCTCCCCACACCGAGAGAATGAGCATTTCACGAGGAACGACCCTTCCTGCATTGCTCATGAGACGCTCCAGCAAGTTGTATTCAGTTCGTGTGAGGCTGATCTGCTCCCCGCCCCGGCTAACCTGGTGAGTCGTGGGATCAAGACACAGGTCAGCGACCTGAAACGCCAAGGGTTGGGATGCCGATGCTCTGCGCTTCACAGCTCGCAATCGCAGCAGAAGTTCGCTGAACGAGAAAGGCTTCGTCATGTAATCGTCGGCTCCCAATTCGAGCCCCCGCACGATGTCAGGAACCGAATCTTTCGCCGTGAGCATAAGAATCGGCGTGGAGTTTTTCTGGTTGCGCATGCGCAGTGCCAATTCGAATCCGCTCATTCGCGGCATCATCACATCGAGAATTACAACGTCAAATTCCTGCTCCTGAAGTTTTCGTAAAGCTTCGTTGCCGTCGTCCGCACAACGAACTTCGTGTCCCTCTTCGGTCAGTCCTAGCCGAAGCAATTCCAGCATGCGCGGCTCATCTTCTACAACTAACAGTCTCATCGACATGATTCGTGACAGGGTACAAATCGACCACTCAGGGTAGAACGGCAGCGGCCCCGAAAGCGCAGTCTGAAAAAAAATTAATCATTCTTTAACATCGGCTTCACGGGGCTTTCCTAGTATCGTCAGCAACCAAAAAAGTCATCCCGGCAAGACAGTGGTTCCTTGCGCGTTGACATAGGAGGCCTTTATGCGTTCATGGCGCGGTGCTCTTTTTCTCGTCGCCTGTTTGCTGCTTCCACTCGCAACAAAGTCATTGTTCGCGCAAGTGGACCGGGCGGTTCTCGAAGGGACAGTGACGGATCAAACGGGAGCCGCTATTGCCGGTGCAAAAGTGAAAGCCCTGGCGGTAGACACCGGAATTGCTGAGGAGCAGCACACGAATGCCAGAGGTTACTATCGCTTCCCGGGCTTGGCTGTTGGCCGGTATACAGTGAGCACGACGAATGAGGGTTTCAGGACACGCGTAATTGACGACGTAAGGATGGAGGTCGGCCAAACGCGCACTTTGGATGTCCAGCTTGACGTCGGGGCCGTCGCCGAAAAAGTCGAGGTCAAAGCGACCGCAGCACCAGCGGAGCGCAGTTCCGCAGAGGCGTCCACGGTCATCCGTCAGGACCAGATCGAAAATCTCCCCGACAACGGCCGCGATTGGACCACCCTCTCGTTGCTGGCGCCCTTTGCCCAGGATGATGGTGGCGGCGATCAAAGAACGATTCGCTTTGCAGGTCGCGCACGCGACGACAACAATTTTTCAATCGACGGGGTCGACGCCGGCGGCATTCAGGAACAGGCGCAGAAGTCGCAAACACGCTTGCAGATCTCTGAGGATGCGATTGAAGAGTACCGTGTTGACTCCGCCCTGTATGACGTAGAATACGGAACCCAAGCCGGCGGACAAATCGACGCCGAAACTAAGCACGGAACCAATGACTTCCACGGAACCCTATACGGTTATTTCAGAAACTCAGTTTTCGATGCACGGAATTTCAACGACTTTAACGTCAACGGAAACCCCTATGTCCCGCCCTTCCGGATGGGGCAGTACGGGATGACGATTGGCGGTCCCATCGTCAAGAACAAAACTTTCTTTTTCATCAACTACGAAGGATTGCGTCAGTTGCAGTTTAACGGGGAGCAAATCATCGTGCCCGCGGGAGTCTGCTGTGGTGCGTTCTCCGGCACTGGCGAGCCGGGACCGATCACAACCAGTTACCAGCAGTACGTTTTGCACAACGCACCCCCTGGTTTCGAGCCACAACTTTGCACCATCATGCAATCGTTTCCTTGGCGCGCATCGGTAGGAACAATTAACGGTTGCGCACCGCGTTTCGTGTTCCCCGACGCCGCCTTTCAGTGGCAGGGAAGCACCACTAATCCAAGCGATCTTAACAATCAGGACCTCCTCACAGTGGGAAGGCAGACGACGATACACGAAGACACATGGCTGGTACGGATTGACCATAAGATCAGTGACAAGACCCTACTTTACGGCCGGGCGCAGCGTGATATCAGCTTGTGGAACGCACCGGCAAGTTTCTCAGGGAGCGTCCCCGGGGACAATCAGGCAATCATCAATCATCCCGCAAATTACATGATCGCGCTGCAACACACGTTCACCCCAACCCTGCTCAATGAGGGAAAGTTCTACATCAATCGTTCGCCCTTCCACAACCCGGGAGGGAGCATATTGCCGTTCAATGTCACCAGTAACGATTTCGTTACACTGAACAACACGAGTACGGATGTCGAAGTGGGGTCGACCTTCGGGTTTGTTGACAATCTGACATGGGCTCGCGGGCGGCACGCGTTCAAGGCTGGCATGGAATATCGACGCGTTCGGCTGAATCAGGGGCAGACCTCAAACAATGTTCTTACGTTCGGGGACGACTATTCGATTGCGCAGGCCTCGCTGAGCAATATCAACTATATTGCCCCCTGGTGCTGCCACGGTCTGCGCCGCAACTTTCTTATGCCGTATTTCCAGGACGAATGGAAAGTTACCCCGACTTTCACGCTGACGGCTGGGGTCCGATATGACTATTACGGCCAGGCCCACGAGGCGACCAACCGCACCACCGTGTTTGACCTTAATGCGTTTCACGGCGTCTGTCTGGGTACCGGTTCATTTAACCTGGCCCCAAGCCCGGGACCGATTGATACCCCGCCTTGCCCAGCCAATCCATCTTTGTACAATCCCAGCTATGTGAACTTTGACCCTCGCTTCGCCCTGGCTTGGGCGCCCAGCGCACTGCATGGGAAAACGGTGCTTCGTTCAGGTTTTGGCATCTATCATGGCGCAGCGCAGAATGATGATTTGAATGCCGGGCTCGAAAGCGACACCTTCCGCATTCTGGTCAACAACTTCAACCCGCCGCCATCTTGTCCGACCCCCTGTCCCAACTTGGAGTCTCAGTTCTTACAGCAAGACCCCACGTTTTCAGGATTGGGCACTGCCAGCAAGCAGGCCAACCACCCGCGGGCATTGCAGCGTGAAGGACGGCGAGATTTATATGTGGAAACCTGGGGCATGACCATCGAGCATCAGTTGCCAGCGAGTTTCACGGCTTCGGCTCAATTTCTCGGAAGCCACGGCGTGCACCTCTTCTCACGAGGCGCAGTAAACCTGTGCACCGAACCGGTCACGTTTAATCCCGCTGACGGCGACTGCTTCCGGACTTTGGACCCATATTATCCAGCTGGAAACCCGTTCGGTTCCGTTGATTTCAAGAGTGACATTGGGGCCAGCACATATGAGGGCTTGAACTTGTCACTGGAGCGCTCCTTTAAAGACGGTTTTTCTTTTCAGGCCCGGTACACCTGGTCGCACTCGATCAACGATGGGTCAGTCGGCGGAGGAGAATCAACCGGGCCCGAGAACGTGAACTGCCTGCCGTGTGATTACGGTCCCAGCATTTTCGACATTCGTAACAACGTCACTGCTAATGCTGTATATGAACTCCCTTTTGGTCCAGGCAAGACCTTTCTGAACGATTCGGGCGCCTTGGGCAAAATCGTGGGAGGCTGGCAATTCAGTAGCATCGGTATTTGGCACACCGGACATCCCTTGACCGTTCAGATGGACCTGAGCGGCTCGATCAGCGATCCGTCTTCACCATTCAACGGGCTCCCCTACACCTACCTTCTCCCCGACGGCAATGACCAGACCAACCAGCGGCCGGACGTTATTCCAGGAGTTCCGTTGACCCTTCCGGGCGCGGGACACAATGGTGTGCCTCTCATTAACGCAGCCGCTTTTCAAGCCCCGCCAGTCGATGCCAATGGAAACTTTCTTCGCTTCGGCGATGAATCCAACGGCATGATTCGGGCTCTCGATAGTTGGCAGATCGATATGGCCTTGACCAAGGAAACGAAACTTACAGAGCGCGTGGCCATGGAGTTTGCTGTGCAAGCGTTCAACATTTTCAACCATGTTCAATTGGGCGACCCCGGACAGCTCACTCTCAGCTACGCTCCTGGAACAGGTCCAACGAATCTGACGGCTCCGGGTAACTTTGGAATTATCAGCACTACGGTGAACTTCAACAACAACAATGACAACGCCGCGTCTCCGAACACCGGCACCGGTCTGCCGCGGCAGCTGCAGTTCATGGTGCGCTTCAAATTCTGATTGCGGTTGAAGGTAAATTTCAGGGACTTCTCTAACGCCTTGCCGGAGGATGACTCATGCTCAATCGTATGCTCTGTCGGACAACTCTCTTGATTCTAAGCTGCATCTTTCTGGTAGCTGCCGCCTGCGCCGCCGAATACTCCGTCACCAGAAAAATCCTCATCCCCGGACAGGGTAGTTGGGATTATCTGACAGTCGACGAAGCTAACCGCCGTCTCTACGTTTCTCACGGAACCCAGGTCGAAGTGCTCGACGTGGACTCAGGCGCGATCGTCGGTAAAATCGAAAACACCCTGGGCGTGCATGGAATCGCAATCGCTGCTGACCTCGGCCGCGGATTTGTCAGCGACGGACAGGCCTCGACGGTCACGATCTTCGACTTGAAAACTCTCAAGACCATTGCGGAGGTGCCCACCGGGAAAAAGCCGGACGCAATCATTTATGACCCGGCGACCTCCAGAGTTTTCGCATTTAATGGCGGCAGTAACAGCGCTACTGTGATCGAAGGCAAGGACGGAAAGGTGGCGGGGACGATTGATCTTGGAGGCGGTCCCGAATTCGCGGCTGCAGATGGCAATGGCTACGTCTACAATAATCTTGAGGACGAAAGCCTGGTTCTGAAGATCAACTCTCGCACTCTGAAAGTTGAGCAGCGCTGGCCCACGGCACCGTGCTCGTCGCCTTCCAGTATGGCGATCGACCGGACGAATCGCAGATTGTTTGTAGGTTGCCGCAGCAAGGTCATGGCGGTCATGAACGCGGATACGGGCCGGGTCATTACAACGCTGCCGATCGGCGATCACGTGGATGCGACAGCTTTCGACACCGAGACGCGGTTGATTTTCAACTCCAACGGAGAAGGCACCGTCACCGTGATTCGCCAGGAAAGCCCGGACAAGTATTTGATCGCCGAAACTGTGAAAACCTTGCCCCGCGCGAAGACCTCGGCGCTCGATCCGAAAACGCACCAATTATTTCTGTCAACCGCCGAGTCAGGGCAGTTTGAAGTACTGGTGGTGGGAAAGTAAATGAGAACCTGCCCCCGATTGGCTGTGGTTTTGGTTTTTCTCGGCTCTGTGGCCTGTACCCGCTCCCACTCGCAGATGCCGCCGCCGGGAAGCAATCCAGTTGCCCTGCAAGCGCAGGTGGAAACGCCATTCCGTTTCGTTGCTTATGGGGATTCGCGATTCCATGATCCCAAAGACACGGAGCCGGCAAACCCTGTCGCACGCCAGACGCTGGTGCAGGCTATCGCCGAGGTCAAACCGGCGTTTATCACCTTTACTGGAGACATCGTTTACAACGGCTACGATGTGAATGACTGGAAAGTCTGGGATCGCGAGACCAGCATATGGAATGAGAAAAAGATTCCGGTTTATCCGGCGCTCGGCAATCACGATCTCCATGGCAACGAAAACGTCGCCCTGACAAATTATTTCCAGCGTTTTCCCGACCTTAAAAACAGCCGCTACTACTCGGTTCGCGCGGCTAACAGCTTGATGCTGGTACTCGACAGTTCGCTCGACGAAACTTCCAGACCGCAAGGACAATGGCTTACCCAAGCGCTGGATACGCTGCCGGGAGATGTTGATTTCGTATTTATCGTGCTGCACCACCCTCCATACACGAGTTCCTCTGACGAAAAAAAATATGGCGGAGGACACTCTTCGCGCAATCCTGAGCAGAGGCTAGCGGAAATGTTGGAAGGCCGCCAGCCCCATGCGACTGCCCGTTTCATCGTTCTTTCCGGCCACGTGCACAATTACGAACGCCATGAGCACGGCGGAGTCACCTATTTTGTTTTAGGTGGAGCGGGAGCTCACGCCTATCCCATTGAACGCGCTGCCGGCGACCCGTTCCAGAGCAAGGAGATCAACTACCACTACTTGCTTGTGGACGTGGATCGACACCACCTGAAGGCCACCATGAACCGCCTCGACCTCAGCACCGGGAAGCCGGTCTGGACTCAACCGGACTCGATTGAAATCACCCAGGCTGTTCCGGCCGCCGCTCAAGCTACCAGCGCCCATTGATGCGCAGTGCGGTCTGTCAGTTAAAACTCTCACCCTGTCAGGCGACTGATTTGCCGATATCTGGCGCGAAGGGGTAGTCACCAACCAGATCTTTGAGTTGCTCCGTGTGCTGGCGCAACGCATCCCTCAACTCGGTCAGGATAGTCTGCAACTGGGCTGCATCCTTTGTTGCGACGGCTTGCGCACAGAGTTCTCGGATTCTTCTTTCCAAAGTTACGTCATACGACATGACATACCGCCCAGTGGGAGTATGCCAGATCCGAGAGAAGTGTTCGATACAGTACACACTGTATTGCCGGCTCCCGGACGGTCGCGCTAGTTTGAGGTTGCAGGCTTCGTGAGCGGTCATGGGTCAGCGTCTCGACGGCACGTCATCTTTATCGCATTGCAACCCACTGCTCTACAAGTTCTCCTGGATAAAGCGGGGACTGAGGTGAACGTCGAATTGCACCAGTGGCGAATCACCCAGCGCCTTAAAGCTGTGGATCTCGCCGGCTTTGATGACAAAGATGTCTCCAGCGCAGCCCTCGAAGGTCTTGCCGCTTACTGTCCACACGCCACGGCCTTCGCGGATGAACTGGATCTCGTCATAAGGATGCCGGTGGGGACCTGGCCCCGAACCGGGCTTCCCGTGGAATAGGAACACCGAAACACTGGTGTTGCCCTGCTCAGCTCCGATAAACTCGTACGAACTACCAACAAAAGGCAGGTTCTCTTGCCGGACGTGATACATTTTTCGCCACCTCTCTACCAGGATGTGATGACTGCAGCCACGCTTTGGCTCCCGCGAATACCTGAGTGACAAGTGAGATGTTAGCCTATCGTCATGTCCCAGTCTCCAAATCCAGGGGCGCCACCACAGGTGGCGCCTCTGCTTGCCTTGGCCACCCAGTTCCTCAGGGCCGGGCGGCCAGCTGATGCGATCGCGCCGTTGCGCGATGCCGCGCGGCTGCAGCCGTCCAATGCCATCATCCAGCACGATCTCGGCCTCGCCTGCCTTGAGGTCGACCGAGTAACGGATGCCATCGCGGCATTGCAGCGCGCCGTCGCCAGCGACCCGCGTTATGCCGATGCACATTTCCGCTTGGGAATTGCCTTGGAGAAGCTGGGCAACATTAGTGGGGCACTCGCTGCGTACGACCGAGCGACCAAGCTGCTCCCATCCCTGACCGAGGCTTGGTTCCGCGCTGGCGCCCTAGTCTACACACTCGGGCATGTGGGCGAAGCGATTGGCTGTTTCCGGCGTGCGGCGGCGACCGGCGGTCGGACCATCTTCGGCCGCCTTGGTAAGGCGCGGGCACTGGTGATCGAGGATCGCAATCAGGAAGCTGAACAGGTTTTGCGAGAGATGCTGGTGGCCGATCCGACGAACGCCATGGCGTACGATCTGCTGGGCAGCGCGCTCTCTGAACTCGGCCGCTTCGAGGAGGCCCGTGCGTGCTTCGAACGGACAGTCGCGATCGCGCCGATGCTGGCGGGAAGCTACTACGATCTGGTCCGGTGCCGCCCGGTCACGAGCGCTGACAAGGGTCTGCTTCAAGCGATGCAAGCTGCACTGGCTACCCCGGGACTGGAATTGGGTCAACTCCAGCGGCTCCATCTCGCGATTGGTAAGGCGGAGGAGGATCTTGGCGATTACGCCTTGGCCATGCAGCATTTCGACGCCGCAGACGGTGTGCGCCGCAACGCTGCATCGTTTGACTCGGCCGCGTTCTCCGTCGAGATCGACCGGCTGATTGCCCGCTGCACACCCGAATTAATTGCGCGCGCGCCCGAACTCGGCAGCTCGGATGCGGCGCCGGTACTGATCATCGGCATGCCGCGATCCGGCACAACTCTGGTCGAGCAGATCGTCTCCATGCATCCCGAGGTCGGGGCCGGCGGCGAATTGAATTTCTGGAACCAGCGCTTGGCGGGCTGGCTCGGCTCCGGCGCGGACGAGGACGCGTTTCTCGCCAAGGCAACGGCAGATTATCTTAGCGTGCTGCGCGCGATGGCGCCGACGGCGGCGCGAGTGACCGACAAGATGCCGTTCAATTTCCTCTGGGCCGGGCTTATCCACGTGGCATTCCCGCGCGCAACCATCATCCATTGCCGCCGCGCTGCAATCGACACGGCGCTGTCGATCCATCAAACTCATTTCCATCCGAGCATGCCGTTTCCGACCGGAGGCGCTGAACTGGTCGCCTATTTCCGCGGTTACCAGCGGCTCATCGACCATTGGCGGAACGTGCTGCCGGCGGATCGCTTCATCGAGGTCGATTACGAAGACTTGACCCACGCGCCCGAACCAGTCATCCGGCGGATCATCGCCGCCTGCGGCTTGCCGTGGCACGACGCGTGCCTGCGCCCCGAATCCAATCCGCGGGCGGTGAAGACTCCCAGCAAGTGGCAGACCCGGCAGCCAATCTATCGCACGTCCGTCGAGCGCTGGCGACGCTACGAACCCTGGCTGGGACCCCTGTGCGCGCTGGTCGATGTTAAACAGAATTCATGACGGGGGCTGGAACAGCTGCAAGGCGACAATGATCGTGCCGTCTGGGTACGGAAGCTTGCCATCCCGGGAGGAAGGTGTTGAATACTACATCGTTGCCCAAGACAGCGCCTAAACTATCGAGCTTCCCTGCTTCGTGGGCCGAGGATATCCACTTCCAGTCGCGGTACCCGTGAGGGATTTCGGTGACGTAGGGCGGGGCGGATTGCCCATTCGTTGGCCAGCAGAGCATTGAAAGGTTGCATTCTCAGCTCGGCGCAGGTTCTCCAAGTCAATGGTCGGTTTTGCCAGCGGTCTCGTTGGACGGACAAGGTTGGGACACAAAGTGGTGCAAGGATCAATCCATGCACGGTCGCCACACGAGTTCACTCACGCCGATGATCACCAACACGAGTCCGCCAGAAAACTTGCTGCGTCTTGCGCGGGTTCGCCCCGAGGGCGCGTCAAACAACCTGCGAACTTTCCGACCTTCTTGTATCTAAAGCTGGCCAACCTCGGTGTTGTTTTGGGACATCTCTAGGATTACTTTTGTGTCGATGTCGACCGAGAGTTACTTGCACAAGCGGTCAGCGCCGGCAAGAATTTAGGCATGCGAGGAGCAATGCGGCACAGATGCCACAAGTAACGATCAAGACGGGTATGACGGGTCCAGACGGGCGCGACGAAGAGCTATGCGAATATCTGTGTGATTGGCCGGACTGTCCAAACATCGCCGAACATGTAGTGGGTTGCGTGAAAGAATTAGGTCTTTCTGTGGCAGTTTGTGAGCAGCATGCGACGAGTCGCAACGCAGCTCATGATTGATGCTGCCAAGTGCGTGCTCATTGCGCCTTTGGCTGAGGAGAACCGAGTCTTCACGTCTGCTGAACGCCTTCAACTTTTCCTTCATGGCTGGAGGCAACTTTGGAAACAAGAACGCGATTTGCAGCTGCATCGACCATTAGAGCCATTCTGCGGGTGCGCATCTGTGACTCCCTCCTCAGAGGAGTAGTCGGACCGGCTCCTCCCCGCGTTCACTTCATGACGAATGAAGGGAAGAGTTAGCCTTCGCCTGCTGCTCGTCGAGCGGTGTTGTCGATCTAACGATAGGCGCGGCCTACTGTCTGGCCACGGCCAGGTTCAGCCGTTCCTCGGGCGTGATGAAGTGGTCGTGAGTGTCCTTGCCCAGGTCGATCTGCACCCAATTCACCTTCCCGTTAAACACGCTGGTTTTGCGAGTGTAGTCTAAGCTGACCGGTGTAGCGGTATCCCGGCCAACATCGGTCGTCTCGTCTGAAGAAAACATCATCGGATGGGTGCGTTCAACCCGGCCTTCCCCGACCTTCTGGCCGTCGTAATAAAGGCTGACGTTGCCACCCTTGGCGAGGCCGCCGCCGTCATAGGCAAACTCCATTCTCACTTGGTGCTTACCGGATGGAATCGGCTGGCTCGCCTCCGTGGTAAACGTTTGGAGACCGAAGAAGTTGTACGCGAACTTTGCTTTTCCGCCCTTGGCGTAAAGACTCATGCCGCCGAACGCGCCACCTTGGTGAATGATGACGCCTTCCGCTCCTTTCGACGGCACTTCAACCTCGGCGGTGATCGAAAACGACTTGTTCTTCATAACCAAAACGGTGTTCTCGTTCAACCTTCCCATACCGCTAAATAGCAGTTGAGAATTGCCCTTGACGAGCTGGGGTCGGCCAGCCAGGTCGGCATTGAAGCGCTCGACTCTCCGGTCGTCGAGCGGTAAAACGTTGTACTTCGTCGCCTCGATCAACCACAGCCGCTGCAGTTCGTGCAGCTTAACCGGCATTTCTTTCGCCAGATCGTGTGCTTGAGTCCAGTCCTTGCTGCCATCGTACAGTTCCCACGCATCGTCGTCGAAGGCGAGCTGCGTCGCGGCCGCCACCCAAGGCGTCGCGTGCCGGGTCACTGCGCTCCATCCTTTATGGTAAATACCCCGGTTGCAGAGCATCTCAAAATACTGCAGATCGTGCCGCTCTTCAGCTTTGGCGTCGTCGAACGAGTAGGCCATGCTGACGCCTTCCATGGGCGCCTGCTGCACGCTGTTAACGATCGTCGGTTCCGGCAGGCCGGCAACTTCCAGCACGGTCGGGGCGACGTCGATCACGTGACAGAACTGCGAACGAATCTCGCCTTTCGCCTTAATACCCTTGGGCCAGTGCACAATCGTCCCATTTCGCGTACCGCCCCAGTGCGACGCTACCTGCTTAGTCCATTGATAGGGTGTATCCATGGCATGCGCCCAGCCGACGGCATAGTGATTGTATGACTCCGGGCTGCCAAACTTGTCGATCCGCTCCGTCAGAAACTCTAGGGTTTCGATGCCAGTGATCCCATTGAGCATGAGCAGTTCGTTAAACGTGCCATTCAGGGTACCTTCAGCCGAGGCGCCGTTGTCGCCGATGACGACGTAGATCAAGGTGTCATCGAGAATCTGGAGATCCTTCAGCGTGTCGATCAACCGCCCAACATGATGGTCGGTGTGCTCCAGGAAGCCGGCGTACACCTCCATCTGGCGCGCCAGCACTGGTTTCATTTTCGGGTCGACTTCATCCCAGGCCTGAATCTCCTTGGGCCGCTTTGTCAACTCGGCAGCCTGCGGAACGACGCCGAGTTTCTTCTGCCGCGCTAAACTCTCCTCGCGCAGTTTGTCCCACCCCTGGTCGAACTTGCCTTTGTATTTATCCGCCCACTCTTTGGGCACGTGGTGCGGCGCATGGCAAGCGCCGGGTGCGAAATAGACGAAGAACGGCTTGTCGGCCATCAGCGCTTTCTGCTGCCGCACCCACGAGATAGCCTTGTCGGTCATGTCTTCGGTAAAGTGGTATCCTTCCTCGGCCGTCTTTGGCGGTTCCACTGGTATGGTGCCCTCGTAGATTCCGGGGTCCCACTGATTGGTCTCGCCACCGATAAATCCATAGAAATACTCGAATCCTCCTCCGCCTGTCGGCCACTGGTCGAATGGGCCCATCGGGCTGGTTTGCCAGACCGGCACTTCATGGCATTTGCCGAACTGCGCCGTCGAGTAACCGTTCAGCTTGAGAGTCATCGCCAAGGGCGCTTTGTTCTTGGGCAATACGGAGCTGTAGCCGGGCGCAGAAGTGGCGATCTCCGTAACGCCACCCATCCCAACCGAGTGATGGTTACGGCCTGTAAGGAGTGCTTGCCGCGTTGGCGAGCAGAGAGCCGTAGTGTGGAAACGGTTGTATTTCAGTCCGCCGGAGACGAGCTTTTCAAAGTTGGGTGTCGCACACGGACCGCCGAAGGCACTGGACGCCGCGAAGCCCACGTCGTCGAGCAGGACGATCAGAACGTTGGGTGCGCCTTTGGGTGGATGCAGAGGCTCGATCGGCGGAAACTTTGTATTGGGATCTTTGGCATCATAGGTCGTGAGTGCGGTGTGCGGCTGGGATGAAATGGGAAGCACGGCACGGGAATGCAAATCGGTTTTGTCGGAGTCTGACATTTGGGTTCATTCCTCCTCGAAGTTTTGACTGCTCAAATTCGGTACTCAGAAAATCCCGGCACGGCAGCGCCCGCGGCTACCTCATTTTCTCCGGGCTCGGCTGCGAGAGCTGGCATTACATCGGCAGCTTCCCGCCCGTGGCGCAGCAACTCGGCCGAGCACCTGGAAGTACGACGGCGCATTGGCGGCCATACTTTAGGAGGCTCGGGCATGGTTCGGATTTCGGGCACGGGTCGCTTAAACATGGACGGTGAACCGCCGCTAACGAACAATCCTCCTGGAAGGCGCAAGCATGAACAACTAGCAAAAGTAACAGGCGGTGGTTATCAGGCAAAAAAGGACGAAGGATAGTCCCGCGAGGGACGGGCAGTAACTCTGCGGGCAAAGTTGATCGAAAACTCGGCCAATCCCAATTAGAACTCGCGGTCTTCTCGGCCTTCCGTGGATCGAAATGATCGAGGGAATCTGCCAAGCGCTTCCGATGCTCGAGGCTACAATCCAACGAAACAACGCCGTTGTGTCGGCGTCTCGCCGTTCGTGAAAGGGGAAGGTTTCTCCAGCCGAGCGGTCGTCGCCTTTTACCAATTTTGAGGAGCGATCATTGACGGGCGTTCAGGAACCACAATTAGAAAAGTGCCCCTGCTGAAGGCCTTGCTTCACCGAGAGGCGCATGTCCCTCAAAGGTGCCTACACCAACCGAGACGTAGCAAATATTCTTCTGCGTCAGCGTCCGCACGATTCAAGACTAGGCCAGGAATTCCAGGTGCGCCAGCCAGTTCTACTCCCAAATCTGGCCATCGTCTTGCGCGACTCCGGGAACGCCGATTCCTTCCTGGGGAATAGGGCGTGAGATACCCAGCCTTTTCATCTTGGCAAGCAGTGTGGTTCGTTTCAGTCCCAGTTTCCCCGCGGCGCCGCGCGGTCCACCGACTATCCAGCCGGACTGCTCAAGTGTTTCCAAAAAAATGTCGCTGGCATTTGTTGGGCTGGCCGCTGCCACTCTGTTTGCCTTGCCTTTGCTTGAATTACAGGCGTGGTCTCCTTACTATTCCTTTTATTTGAACTCAATTGGCGGAGGCCAGAAAAACATCGCCCGTTATTTTGGGCAAGATGAGGTTTCCGAGTTCGACACACGCGAAGTAGCGCAGCAAGTCTGTTCCACCGCCCCTGCCGGCAGCAGGTTGGCGGCGGCAAGAGCAATGAGCATGACCTATTACGTAGAGCACTGCGGTCGCACCGACATCGAGGTTGTGCCCCTGTACGACCGCCATTATGTACCCCGGGAAGGAGATGTGATCATTCTCGAGCCATCCCGGCGATTCTTCGAGACACAAAGATTCTTCGACGCTCTCGAAAAATCTGGCATGTCTCGCCGTGAAGTCCGCGTCGGACCGGTTCTCGCGAGCACGATTTATCACTTCGACTCATCCACGCCACAAACAAATGGCCAGGAGCAATGGACGCTCACTCAACTGCGGGAGTCACCACCTGAATTCGAGACGACAACTCACAAGCCGGACTTCGCGAACCTGAACGCGGTTGTCGGGTACCTACGATTCCCCTGGAGAAGCAACTGATGATTCGGTTTTCCAAAGATTTTAGCTTTCTCGCAACCCGGTTTCTGCCCGCGTTGGCTTTGCTCGCGGTCTGCATTCCGGCAGACGCACAGCAGGCCACCGTATCGGCCCCATTAGGCGCTGATGAAGTCATGCGGCGCGTCGTGCAAATGAACGCACACCGGGCTGATGCGCTCGAAAGCTACTCAAGTATCCGAAGCTACCATCTAGAGTGCCACTGTCTATCGCACAAGACGGCAGACATGGTCGTTCGGGCTGAGTACGAAGCGCCCAATAAGAAGGTGTTCACGATCGTGTCGGAGAGCGGGTCGGGCACCGTGCGGAGTCGCGTTTTTAAAAAACTCCTTGAAGCGGAGCAGGAGTCCATGCGCGAGGAGAATCAGCAGCGTTCGGCTATCACGCCTCAGAACTACACATTTCAACTCACAGATTACCAGAAGATCAGTGGGAATGAGTTCTATGTGCTCGAGGCACAGCCGCTGAGCAAAAATAAGTTTCTCTTTCGAGGGCGCATCTGGGTCGATGCGAAGGACTTTGCCATCACTCAGGTCGAGGGCGAGCCGGCCGTCAATCCTTCGTGGTGGACAGTGAAGACCGATTTCACACGAAGCTATCAGAAAATCGGCAGCTTCTGGCTTCCCGAGTCAAACGACAGCGAAACGAAGGTGCGGATTCTTGGCACTGCAGTCCTAACTATCAAATACGGGGAATATCAGATCAGACAGATTCACAACTTAAGTCCAGCTTTTAATTTGGAGGAGAAGCCCTCGAATGAACAGTGACTCGACTTTGTCTGTTCGTGGGAGCGAGAACTGCTGCTTGCAAAAGGATCGCTTTGCTATGGCTATTTATCAAGATAATCGTTCGGAATCGGATCAGTGCACTCCATGCCCGGCTTTCCCGAGGCCAAAGTTGCGAATTGATTCGCAGGTCACAGTACTGCTGGAGCACGAAAAACAAGAGCATCCTGAATCCTTCGCCCAGCAAGAACAGGATTTATTTCAAGACAGTCTATTCGTATCCAGTGCGAAGTCACGGCCACGAAATCCCTGGGCGGCGATTGGATCGGTGACCCTGCTGTCGCTTTTCTTGCTGGCACTCGTTGTCATCCCGCTGCTTCACACGGATGCGCTGCCCAAGCGGGAGACCGTAACGATGTTATATCTACCGCCCGCAGCCGCGGCTTCCACTGCCACGAGTCTTCCTGTGCCCACATTCACTTCCGGAAGCGCCCCGACAAAGATAAAGATAAGGATTCCCAGTGTGGTGCATGCGGCGCAAAAGGCAACTTCGCCACAACTGGATACCGCGGGCGGACTAGTTGGGGGAGTTCCTGGAGGAGTAGTCGGCGGAATTCCCGAGGGAGTGCTTAGCGAAATGCTGCGCAGCAGTGGCAGTGCGCCCGTCCTCGCGAAAACGTCGCCGATGCCGAAGAGGATGCGTATCGCATCCCGGGTAGCCGAGGCGAATCTGATCCACGATGTTGCTCCGACATATCCCACCTGAGGCTGGGCGGGCCCGGATTGAAGGGACGGTAGTGCTGCTGGCTGTGATCGGCAAGGACGGCAGCGTGCAGAACGTTCGAGTCGAAAGCGGCTTGCCAGTGCTGGCGCAAGCCGCTATCGATGCAGTGAAGCAATGGCGCTACAAGCCCTACCTCTTGAACGGAGAACCGATAGAGGTCGACTCCCAGATCACAATTAACTTTGCCCTGTCCAGAGGCTAGAGATGTCGATAATGCACAACAACACATATGCCTGGGCTGAACGGATTTTGAGATCATTCCTGAATCTAATTCAGATGATGCTGCTGATTGGCCTTGTTAGCGAATTGGTTCTTGTAGTATCCGCGTCCGCGCAGTCTACTGAAGCGGCAAATGCAAAAGCAGGAAGCATTCGGGGCACGGTGACCGACGTCGGCGACGACCCGGTTTCCGATGCCGCCGTCGTCCTTCACGGACCGGCTGGCGAACGCCTCGCCGCTGTAACAAAAGATGACGGATCCTTTGCGTTCCCCAATGTCACGCCCGGAATTGTTTATCAGATCAACGTGACTGCTGAAGGGTTTACAGAGAGGAGCTCGTCCGTTACCGTCGAACCCGGTCAGGAGGAAATTCTAAGCGAGGTCAGACTCCCCATTTTGGCTGTGCGGCGGGCAGTTACTGTGAATTATTCCTCGAAGGAGGTTGCTGCCCAGCAACTCAATGCGGAGGAGCACCAGCGTGTTCTGGGTTTTATCCCAAATATTTATGTTACTTACGAACCTCACCCCGAGCCCCTCACTGCAAACATGAAGTTTCACCTGGCCTACAAAGGTCTCACCCACCCAACTTTTTTTTGCCTTCGAGGCTTCATGGGCCGCATCGAGCAAGCCGCCCACATGACTGATTACCGGCTCGGTGCAAGAGGATACGGCGAGCGCTACGGTGCCAACCTGGCCAGCGGCGCGAGTGAAGGCTTGTTTGCCAACGCGATTCTGCCTTCGCTGCTGCATCAGGACCCTCGCTATTTCTATCGTGGTTCCGGGACAAAGGGCTCTCGGGCTTGGCACGCCGTCTTAGCTCCATTTGTCTGTCAAGGAGACAACGGCAAATCGCAGCCGAATTATTCCCAAATGGGTGGAAGTTTGATTTCAGCTGCGCTTTCCAATACCTAGTACCCAAACTCGCAGCGCGGTCCCGGGCTTGTATTCACAAACTTCGGGACCAGCGTGGGTCTCCACGTTGCGCTCGGTCTGGCCCAGGAGTTTATCTTGGGCAAATTCACAAGTAGAGGTAAGCACTAATCTCTATGAAATCACGACGAGACTCTCTTGTTTCGACGAGCCGCGCAACTCCGGAGTAGAGATCGGCAACAGTGCATCTCCGGCTGCCTAGATTACCTTGTTCGGCGTAATGACATGCAGCGTGTTCGAATCGTAAAGAGTATTGGGCTGATTGGTTTGGTCGCCGCCTCCCTGCCGCTCTGCTTCGCCGAGACTTTTCAGCCGGCGCCAAAACTGTATGGCGCCAGGCTGGAGGATGTACCCCCCTGGGCGGAACAGGGAAATTTTCGTTTTATCCGGCTGGACGGCGGACGAATCGAGAGCTGGAAAGCCGAGCGGACCTGGTGGGGCAAAAAGTTCAGCGCTGAAGAGAAGGACGTACTGACCCACATCTATGACCGCGATTTCGAGCAAATGCTCGGCTTGCTAAAGCAGGCGGAGTTCAACTGGATCTGGGTCACCTGGAGCAACGGCTGGTCGCTTAAGGACGAGGACGAGAACCGGGAGAACCTGAAAAAGGTAATCGCACGGTGTCATGAGAACGGCATCCATGTCTCGGCTTATCTGTCGGCTTCCAACATGTTCCGCAAGAGCGCCTTCCGCGACGACCCGGAAACCAAGAAATACGGCCTCTGGATGCACGGCATCCCGCTGTTCTACGCCGGCCCGACCAAGACCGATCCGCATATTTCCTGGGATCGCCGGCTGGCCGACGCTCGCAAGCCCGGCTGGCGGGTCTACCTCTTGAAGAAGGCAGAGTTGGCGGTGGACGCCGGCGTGGACGCGATCATGTGGGACAACATGATCGGTTACAACGACGGCCTGGCTCAGTTGCTCGATGACACCCAGCGGATGGCGCAGCGGAAGGCGCAGCAGACCGGCCGGCCCAAGGTCATGGTTTATGCCAATGTTCATATTGCGCCGGAGCGGTTTGCGATGAACGACATTAACGAGTTGATCTGGGAGGAGGATGGCAAGGACACTCCGGGGGTTTGGAACGGTAAATGGCGGGTGGGCAACGCGCGCAAGATTAAATTCCTGAGCGGCGAGAAGCAGCTCTGGCAGCCCTTGATGTATGAGAACGACATTTACCACTGCGGCCATCGCGAGCTGTGTGTCCCTAGCCCACCCGAGCAGAAGCTTTCCGTCGCCGAGGCCTACACGTTCGGCACGGCCACCTCGCGCAACATCGAGGGCCGATTTCTCTATGAGCTGATCAAGGGCGAGCCGCAGGCCCGGGAAGCGTGGGCGGCGATCGCTCAATACAATCATTTCTTGGTCGAGCATCAGGAGCTGTATCAACAGACGGAGCCGGTGGCGCGGATCGCCTTGCTTTCCGCGGAGCCCCAGAATCCGCTGGCCGACGAATTCCTCAAACAGAGTGTCTTTTTCGAGACCAAAGTGCTCGCGCACTTAGACAAAGGGGTCCCGCTCGACCGGTTCAAGGTGCTAGTGATGCCAGCCGCCCTGCCCAAGCTCACCGCCGAGCAAAAGGTCAGGTTGAATACGTTCACCGCGGGTGGGGGCGTCGTCATCAGGGCCGGAAAGGCGGAGCCGGGAATTGCGGTGCGCGCCGAAGCCGCAGCGGGAGGGCCTCGCCTCAGCTTGGAACCGCGCGGTTACGTGCTGGGACAGTTGACTCGGAAACCCGACGGTCGGACTTTGATTCTCCACTTGCTCAACTACGATCACCAGATCCCAGCAGAGAACGTGAAAGTGCGGTTGGATCTGAGCGGGCTCGTCGATCTGCCAGAAACCAACGACCTGAGCCGTTGGGAGATCAAAGTCCTTTCGCCAGATGCGGGCGCGCCTCAGTTCACTGGCCTATCTCTGCACGGCAGCGTCGCTGAGTTCGCCCTGCGTCGCATCGAGCACTATACCGCGGTTACTCTCTCGGTTAAGGCGGGGCGCTAGTTTTATCGAACAGCCCGGGCTTCCCCGTCAGACTGCCTCTCTTTACCATTAACCATACAGCCGTGTCCGAACCAGCGCCGAGAAAGGCCGACTTCGTCGTCCGCGTAATGCTGACATTTTGATCCTGCAGGCGGTGATCTTAACGCACGACGGACGCCTGAGGTTCTGCAGTAACAAGTGTTCAGCCTCTTGGAGAAACATCGAAAAACCGAGAAACTCTGACCGGTGGCGGCATTGACCACGAGGGCAGAGTCATGGGTTCGACAAGCTGTCTTATCGGGCTCAAGGACCCAACCGTGCTCTGCTCTCAGGTAAGTGCGGACTCTGAGTTCCATGTCAACGGCAGGCTGCTTATAGGTTGCGCGAATCAGTAGCGCCAGGGCGCTTATTCGGACCGAATTAACAACGTACTTTTTGATTGGCTACCCAAGGCGTCCGCACCCTTTGTGCTTGATACGGGCCGACATTGTCAGAGTGCGCGCCGGGCTAAACCGGCATGAAGTAGAGAATGCAAAACTCGTAGTTGGAGCACCAAAACCTCGACACGGTCACTCCTGGGCTTGCGTCACGCTTTTTGAAGAGATGCGACGGTCACAGTATCCCGGCCGCACGATTTGGATTCATAGAGACATCGGTCCGCGATCTTCAGCAGCTCGTCCGATGTTGAGCCGTGCTCCGGAAACGCGGCTACACCTGCCGAGATCGTGAGCGACCCAAGAGCCTCATTCTTATATTTCAACCGAAGGCTTTTCACTTCGGAGCGCAGCGCATGCGCGCGGACAGTTGCATCCTGCGAAGATGACTCAGGGAGAATAATGGCGAACTCCTCGCCGCCGTAGCGGCAGCATATATCGGTGGAGCGAAAGAAGGCGCGAAGCAGATCAGCAAGGGACTGCAGGACCTTGTCTCCCGCATCATGGCCGAAAGTATCATTGAACTTCTTGAAGTGGTCTATGTCGAGGAAAAGAACAGAAATGGCGTGCTTCTTGCGGGTAGCCAATTGCAGTTCTCTTTCGAGCGATTCCTCCAGGAAGCGACGGTTGAATAAACGAGTGAGCGGATCACGAATCGATTGTTCACGAAGGGTGTCACGGAGCTGCAGGCTAGCCAGCGAAAGGGCGATCTGGGAGGCCGCACTAACTGCAAGCCGCTGCCGAGAGTCCCGAAAATTCTCCGAGACAGGATCGCCTAAAAGCTCTGCCGTGCTGTCGAATTCGAGATGCAAAATGCCGACCGTGTTCCCTTGTGCGACCATCGGCACACATAGAGACACGGTCGTTGAACTCTCAGCCAAGTGTTGGCAAGTGATGCCGGCTGCCTTCGACTCACCCCAGTGAGGCTGACCACGGCGGAGAGACCAGCATGCGTCGGGAGGGAATGTCGCCTCCGAGCCGGCAATGTTCCCCCACCGAACTGCTGCCTCGATCAGGTTTCGCGACGACTTAAATAAATAGAGTGCTCCAACCGGCGCTTCGGGAAAAAGCTTTCGCATCGAGCTTGCGACCACTGCGCAGGCTTCCTTTACAGCTCCACTGCATTCCAGCAGAGCTCCCATTTCATTCAGCAAGGTCATCTGTTTAGTACGAAGTTCCAACTCCTTGATCAGTTGGTCCAACGATTCCGCATGTTTCTGATGTTCTTCGATGGCCTTGATCTGCTCCGAAACGTCCTCGAAGATCAAGTAAGCGCCGCGCACCTTGCCATTTAGCAACAGCGGGACGCCACGCACTGCCAAGTCGAGAATGTGGCCGTCTTTGCGCCGCTGTCGCACTGTCCTGCGTACGGTGTTTCCGGCGAAGATCTGCGGAATCAGTAGTTCGGAATCCGCAGCCGCACCTCGAGTTACTCCCAAACTTCCAATATCAATCGAAGTGAGTTCGTGCCGGTTGCACTGAAACAGTTTTTCGAAAGCGGAATTCGCCAGTTCGACGGAGCCTTCGCGATCAAGGACGACGATTCCCATCGGGCTGTTTTGTATCAGTGAATCTAAATAGGTAGTTTGCTTATTCAGGTCAATTGCCAGGCGATGTCGTTCGCTGACCTCGGATCCCACGATCAATCCCACCGCGGACAGAACAAGCATGAATGGAGCGACTTTGGTAAACACGACTGCGTTGGGAGGGAACAAATGCATCGCGACTACAATTCCAAAATTCAACGCCAGCAGGCCAGTCACTACTCGCCGAATTCCCTGACGCATCGCGATCCAGATGACGGGAATGAAGCACATATAAAAATGGCCATAACGCCCGTCGTTGGCGCCGAACATCGCCCAGCACACGGCGGCTATGGTCAAGCCTTGGCCCCAAGCTTCTGCCAGCTCTCCCATGGTGAATGTTGTCCCAGCGGGGTGCGCCCTCGTTGAGTGAAAATCTGACTCAGGCGACAGCCAAGTGCGGACGTGCGGAAATACATGGACCAACAGAAACGGTGCCATTCCCACCAAGCCGATGGCGTCACCAAAGAACCACCCTAACGCTGATGATGCGGCTTCACTTCGGGTAACGCTATGATCCGCAAGCAGGCATGTGACACCAATGATGGTCGCGGCCGCGGCCGCCGTCGCGCTCACCAACAGGTAGCGCACTACATCTCGCCGGCGGCGCAGCCCGAGATCGATTCGGAGCGGACCGCGCAATACATATGCCGCCACGCCATAACAAACAGCAATCCCAACGGCGTCGACGGTGTTGCCGAAAGACATGACTGGCTGGGCATAAACAATCCTGCTAGCAAGGGGAACCGAGAAACAGACTAGAAACCCATACCACGGGCTGACGCCCAACATGAGTGCCATCGCCAGACCGACAGCGGGATACCAGGCAACGAATCCCAGGCGAGAAATGAAAACGACTTCGGGCCGGTTCAGTAAAAGGTACAACAGCACGAACGAGACGGAAACAATGGCGTGGCGAATGAACAGACGTCGCGAAGGCATGAACGGAATTCCATTGCCTGGTTGACTCCTCGTCGGTGAAACGGATGTGCCGACTGAACTCATGCGAGACCTTCAAACGTGCGTTTACGGAACACTTGGCTTCGTTGCAATGGATGCCTAGTTGCCACTCCCTGCCGCTTGTGCCCTTCTGGCTGCATGGCTCTCATTCGATTGTTTCGGGGCGGCGTTTCGGTCCTCTCGCTCTTTTAGGAGACGGTTCATCTCTTCCTCAAGTACGGCCCAATTGACCGGCTTCGATAGATAGCCATCGAATCCAGAATTGAGGATCTTTTCCCGATCGCCCTGCATAGCGTACGCGGTAACGGCCAGCACAGGCAGGGTGGCAAAGCGCGGATTCTCCCGGATTCTGCGCACTACAGCAAAGCCATCCAAGATCGGCATGCCAATGTCAAGAAGCAGAATGTCCGGTCGCATGTGTTCGATCATCTCCAGCGCAGCCTGACCGTCGCATGCTTCGTCCACAGCATATCCACGTGTCTCGAGGAGCTCGCGGAGCAATTCACGGTTGACTGCGTTATCCTCGGCGATGAGAACTTTGATCATGATTGTCCCGCCGACTTCGCCAGCTTCCGGTCCCGTACGACCTTCCCCACTTCGACGAGGAGCTGTTGCTGCCAAGAACCATTCTTTTGCAGGAGCGCCTGGGTGTCTCGGCCGAGAAGAACAAGTTCATCCGGGCTCAGGCTCTTCGCAGTCATGACCAGAATCGGCAGTTCTTTCAAGGTTGGCTCCTGCCGCACGTGGCGGATGACCTGAAAGCCGTCCATGCCCGGCATCAGGAGATCGAGCAAGATTGCGCTTACGAATTTAGAAGAGAGCACTTCCAGAGCCCGAGCACCACTTCGTACGCTCTGGGTCTCGTACCCCGCTGATCGCAGAGTCTCCTCCAACAGCTCCAGGGTTTTAGGGTCATCGTCGACCAGCAGGATAGACTGATCGTCGTCGCTCGGAAATGGAACGTGCTTTCGGATGGTTTCCAGAAGTACCGGCTTGCGAATCGGTTTGATGAGATAGTCGGCTGCGCCCAAAGCAAAACCTACGTGCTTCTGATCCACGATTGAAACGATGATGATCGGAATATTCGCCGTCTGCGGTGTTTTTCTCAGCGCTACCAGTGTTTCGAACCCGCTCCCACCCGGCATCAACACGTCCAGCGTGATGGCATCCGGCATCAGTCGTTGAGCCTTTCGGACGGCATCGGGTCCCGAGTCGGCCATCGCAATTTGGTAATCTGGCTCCAGGTAGCTGGCGAGCAGCTCGCGTGCGGAGACTTCGTCGTCCGCGATCAGTACCAGCGGTTTTTCTCGCCCTGCAGTGACTGCAATCGCAGCTTGGACGGGCTTTCCAGTTTGGGCAGCATTCGTGACTTTAGACCCCGCGGGAAGAATAAAAGAAAATCGGCTACCTTTCCCCAACTGGCTCACCAGCGAGATCGTGCCACCTTGTTGCTCGACTAGACGTTTCGTGATGGCAAGTCCCAATCCCGTCCCTTGATGGTCATCCTTCTGGCTTCCCTCGACTTGCCGGAATTCCTCAAACACCAGCCCTTGGTCTTCGGCTCGAATGCCGATCCCGGTATCGGAAACCGATATTTGAAGGAAGTTTCCTTTTTCAATGCAAGCGATATCGATTTGACCGTCCTTGGGCGTGAACTTCACCGCATTGCTGAGCAGGTTGTACAGGATTTGCTTGAAACGAACCCGATCGGCATAGACGTGCAAATCCGCCTCCAGCTTTTGCTGAACCTGGATATTTTTCGCCATTGCCAGTGGACGGATGGTGGAGAGGACCTCCGGCAAAGCATCTTTAACCTGGAAGTCTTCGCAACGGATTTCGAGCTGTCCAGCTTCGATTTTCGAAAGATCCAGAATGTCATTTATCAATTGCAACAAATGCGCTGAACCTTGCTTGATGTGATTCACGAAGCGCTTCTGCTTAGTGTTAAGTTCTCCCGGAGTCCCATCGGCGAGGAGGTCCGAAAAGCCCACGATGGCATTGAGCGGGGTCCGCAATTCGTGACTCATGCTGGCAAGAAACTTGCTCTTCATCTGGGTGGCACGCTCGACTTCGCGGTTGCGGAGATCCAGCTCGCGGTTCTGTTGCTCGATTTGCTGCTGTGCCTTCTTGCGCTCGGAAACGTCACGGATGGAACTGATTACACGAAAACCTTCGCTGGTTTGAATCGGGCTTAAACTGATCTCCACCGGGAACTCGGTGCCATCTTTGCGCAACGCATACAGTTCCAACCCGGCTCCCATGACCCGGGCATGCGGCGCCGCGGAATAGCCCGCGCGGTGCTGTGAATGCCCCTCACGGACTCGCGCGGGGATGAGTCTTTCCACGCGTTCGCCCAGCAACTCGTGGCGCTGATAGCCGAAGAGCTTTTCCGTCTGCCCGTTGACCAGGACAATTTTTCCCTGGTCGTCGACCGTGACCACTGCGTCGGGAGCGACTTCGAGGAGGACCCGAAGATTTTCCCGGCTTTTCTCCAGTGCTTCTTCAGCCCGCTTGCGCTCGGTCACATCGGTGACCACGCCCATCATCCGGATGGGCTGCCCCTGCTGGTTGCGGACGACCTCTCCTTTGGCAGAGATCCAGCGCGTAACTTTGTCGGCTCGAATGATTCGGCACTCGAAGCCAAGGTGGCCGGTCTTAAATGCCTCCTCAAACCGACGTTGCACAAGCTCCAGGTCCTCGGGGAGCACGTGGCGGGAGAAAACCTCCCTACCCCAGTGGGGAAGAAGGGATTCGTAGCCAAAAATCCGGTCGTGCTGGACCGAGCGCCATGCCTGGTCGGCAATCAAGTCCAGGTCCCAAACCCCCACTTCGCCGGAGGTCGACGCGAGAGTAAGCCTCTGTTCGCTTTCCCGCAGCAGTTCGTCTGCCCGCCTTCGCTCAGTGATGTCCCGGGTGATCTTGGAAAATCCCCGTAGCTTGCCTTTCCCGTCTGTCAAAGCGGAAATAACCACATTGGCCCAAAATGTTGATCCGTCCTTCCGTATCCGCCAGCCTTCTTCCTCGTAGCGGCCTTCCGCAATCGCCTTCTCGAGTTCGCGCTCTGGCTTGCCATTCTGCACATCTTCTGGAGAATAGAAACACGAGAAATGGCGGCCTACGATTTCATTGGCCGCGTAGCCTTTGATGCGCTCCGCCCCTTGATTCCAAGTGGCAACATTTCCGGAGGGATCGAGCATAAAAATGGCATAGTCCTTGACGCCGTCTAGCAGCAGGCGAAGCTGCTCTGTACTTTCTCTCAGTGTTTCATCTCCCCGTTTGCGCTCGGTTACGTCTCTCGCAACCGCATAGCTGAGCTCTTGCTCGGGTACCGAAACAGCGTTCCACGAAAGCCATTTGTAGGAGCCGTCTTTGCACAAATATCGGTTTTCGAAGGCAAGACAGGATGTTCCTGATTCCTCGATTCGCGAAGTTTCGACTACCGTCGCTTCGCGATCATCCGGATGAACGAACTCCGTGTAAGGTTTTGCCATCAGCTCCTGCTCGGTGAAGCCCAGCGCTCTCTCCCAGGAGGGGTTTAACCGTTTGAAATACCTGTCAAAACTACCAATGCAAAACAAATCAGCCGATAGACGGATAAATCGGTTGCCCGTTTCCAGGTCAGAATAGAGTGACCCCATGAAGGCGCTCACGATGAGGCCGACTGCGAGAAACGCAAAGCCCAGCCACCGCACGCGCCTTTCCACTAGCCCAACACTGCGGTGGAGGACAGACGCGGGCTGTTCCGCCAAGACACCCCAGCCGTAGGGTCGGATTGGTTCGTAGCGAACGGCAAAGGTGTCGCCGTCACGGCCAAACATTCCATAGCCGGAACCTCCGCTCTGCATACGCTTCACGGGTTCGTAGCTGCTGAGGTCAACGGCAGCGGCAAAAGGGTTTATGTTGTGATGACCGGACAGGTGACCGTGCTGGTCCACCAGGGAAATGATCCAGCCGTCTTCGAGTTTGGTATCTAGCAGCTCGCGGCCGATGGCATTGACCGCACACCCAGCCAAGAGAATACCTGCCGGCTTGCCCGCATCGTCGCTTAGCGGGACCGCAATCGCAACTACCAGTTGATAGGGCGGGATCGAGGTTTGGTATACCTCGGAGACGTAGGGCGTCCATTGGCGAGAGATGCCCTTGTACCAGTCGCGATAGGCGAAATTCTGATTGAGCGTGCCGGGCTGAACTGGATAGACGGCGCGCAGAGTACCGTCCAGCGCGAACGCGCCGACAAAAGTGAAGTCCGGGTCTTGGACCTCCGCATCTGCCAGGTTGCGCTCTACCCTGCCCAAATTGCCCTCCGCCCATGCCTGGCGCAAGGAGGGTCGGGTGGCAATTGACTGCAGAACCTCAGTGTCTTCCCGGAAGTCTTCCTGCACCAATGCGGCGGCGACGTGGACCATCTGGGCGCTCTCGCTCACAGCCTGGGCTTCGGCCTGATGGCGCAGCACCCGACCGACGGAGTAGGCGAAGATGGCTATGGGGAGAAGCAGCAACAGGATAAACAGAATATGGATGCGCCATCGCCCCCTGGACACCCAGTTCCCAATCATCCTTTGCGTCTTCATGAAATCGTTCCTGAGAGATCCGTCACTGGGCTGCTACAGCCCGCTTGGACAGAAGGTTGGCTGTGCCGCTGGTGACCAGCCGCTCAAACTCGCCGAAAATCCGCGGATCCCACCAGCCTTTAGCTACTTCTTCTTTCATGGTTTGAAGTGCGTCAACGATGGTAAAGGCTTTTTTGTAGGGTCGCTCGGTTGTGAGGGCATCGTAAACATCGACAATCTGCAACACGCGGGCGGTAATCGGGATCGCCTCTCCTCGTAGCCCATCGGGATATCCTGTGCCGTCGAGTTTCTCGTGGTGATGGCGGATGATCGGGAGCACGAGACGAAACGACTTTAGTGGCGCGCAGATGCGCTCTCCCACAGCGGGATGCTCTTTGATGAGTTTCCACTCTTCTTCGTTCAGACGGCTGGGCTTCAACAAAATCGCGTCGGGGACGGCAACTTTTCCAATGTCGTGCACTATGCCGGCACGACGAAGCGCCGTAATTTCATCTTCCACCAGCCCGAGGTGCTCGCCCAAACTTGCCGAATAATCTGACAGGCGTTCACAATGACCATGAGTGTAGGGATCTTTACCTTCAATGCTGCGTGCAAGAGAGAAGAGGACTGATTCAGCCCTTTCCAGTTCATCAGTGCGGTGTTTAAGGGTTAACAGCGATCGCACCCGGGCGAGCAATTCCGTTCGATCCACGGGGCGGGTCAGAAAATCATCCGCTCCAACCTTAATGCCTTCGATCCGATCCTGCTTGTCGCATAGTGCGGTTATCAAGACAACTGGTATCAAGTAAGTCTCTGGGTTGTTCTTGATTTTTTCGCACGCCTCAAACCCATTCAAATGAGGCATCATGACATCCAGAAGCACCAGGTCGACCTGGACTCTGGCCAACACTTCAAGAACGGATGCACCGTCGCAAGCAGTTATGACGGTGAATCCCTGCGTTGTGAGAAGTTCTTCTAATAACTCTCGGTTCGAGGGTTGATCGTCGGCAACCAGGATGGTTCCGGCAATGGGCTGGTTGGACTGCAACTTCGTTACCTCACTTATCTAAGCATCGGTTCATTAAGCCTCGCACAGGAAGGAGACAAGAGCTAGTTACCGAAGTTACAGAATGTCGGGAGGAAGCGTCAGTTCCTGGCTACTGAGAGGTCTTGCTGTAGAACTTTATGAAAATACCGAAAGAAAGAAGACGGAAGTTCACTTCGATGAAAGATCGGAGGCTCGCGTGACTTGGTGCGGTGGGCAGAGCAGCAAGTACTCGATGATTTTCCTCTAGCGCTGCTCGGAGAAAGACTATTCCTCGACGGCCGCTACGAAGTCCCGGATCAACTGTTGATTTTGTGCACTGACGTTGGTGAACTGGATCCCCTGGCGTTTCTCGCCTGTCCATACTACCGTGCCCGCGATCTCGATAAACACACTGGAGGCTGGCAAGCGGAATGACAGTCGCACCTTGTCCTTGGGCCGCAAGTCATTCGCTTCCACCTGAATTCCCCCTTGGCTGAGATTCCAGGTGACCCCGCGAACGGTCCGAGAACCGACCTCGCACGTTACATCGGTTTGGATCGGAACCCGCGCGGCTCGTCGCCGGTTCTCCAACATCCCGCCACGCACGATCCGGAACAGGGCGCTCAGCTTGTGTTTATCCACCGGCTCCTGGAGAAAAAACGTTGCTCCGAGGGCAAATGCCTGTTTCATGGTTTCTCGTTCATCACGTCCAGTCACGATGACGATCGGAGTGTTTTTATTCCAAGAGGAATCGCGGATCCGGCGAGCGAGATCGAAGCCATGAACGTTTGGCATTTCCAGGTCCAGGAAGATCCCGTCGAACTTCTCCTGATTGATTACATTCGCGGCTTTCTGACTATCACTGAGCGGGCGGACCTCGGCGTCGAGAGAAGTGAACACCTCGGCCATCAATTCGAGACTGGCAATGTCATCCTCAACAATAAGGAGTTTCACCGTCGCCATGCATCCATCCAGGTCTAGTGACCGAGTCCCCGTCACTATCATACGTCGTGCGTCAAAGTCACCGTCCGTCCGGTTTGGGACTGGAACCGTTACAAATAATGGCGCTCTGCCGTTAAGGGATCGCTCGCGGGCGAAACCGCTGGAGGCAGGTCATCAAGATTCCACCAGGGCACAGGTTTGGCTTTCACAACCTCAGACATGCATTAACTTCGTTCCTGGTAGAGATTGGGACCGACTCCAAAACTATTCAGGACATGCTGCGGTGGGCAGACCCTTCAATCCTGCTCAAAGTCTACGCGCACTCGCGCATGGACAAGCGCATGGAGGCTCAGGCAAAGATGATCGAAGCCATGGGCCTGAACGAGAAAACCGCTCAACAACTCATCCAGTAGCCGTGGGTGATCGACCGTGGGTGATTTTGCCAGTTTCTTGGCGCCTGATTTCCGCCAAGTTCTTTAGAATGATGGTGGCCAGGGACGGAGTTGAACCGCCGACGCCAGCCTTTTCAGGGCTGCGCTCTACCACCTGAGCTACCTGGCCACGTTTTTGCCGCTCCACTGCCGGACGGTTGCGAGTTGTGGGCTACGCCAACTTTGGCGAACATGCCGGGAATCGCGGGCAGTCAAAACGCAGGAAGCGTGTGGAACAGCCCCGATTATAACAACCAAGTTGGATTCCCTCAATGCGCGCGGTAGTTTTCATTCGCCTGCAGTGTCATGAAAGACGAAGCTGGCGAATCCACTGCGGGCGGGTTTTGAATAGGCCGCCACTTCTTGCCTCACAAGACTCGCTCATCGATGGAGCGCAGTTGCAGGCTTAGGCTCTTACTCTCCAACAGAATTGCCGTGAGTCTGCAACCAGGAAGCGAGCTGTGTTCCCTGCTGCGCCTTCAGATCGACACAATAGTTAATGCTCTCCAGCGATTGCTTGAGCGTGCGGTCGGCTGCGGGCGCGTGATGCGAGGAGAAGAAATCTTTGACTTCGTCCCGCATGCCCGCGTCACAGAAGGACCGGGTATTTTCCACGATCATTCCGCCGCCAAATGCGCCACCTAGATTCGCGATCTCGTTCCAATGTGCCCGCACAAAATCCCACGCCAGCTTGGTTCCGGCTGGATTTCGCAGCACGCCGGAAATCACCATCAGACTGTCTTGCGAGCGCACTTCGGGCGAGATTGCATATTCCAAAGTTCTCTCCAGCAGTTTGGGATCACTGAAGCGCGTGAGTGTTCGCTGATAGAGGTATTCTTCCTCGGGACTCTTGGCGGATTTCACGTGCGCCAAGATGGTGTCATACAGTGCCGAGTCCCCGTTGCGCGCCGCGACCTGCAAAGCCGCGAACAAAAGCTCACGATCCACCGACGACGAATCCTGCATCGCCTGCTCCGTCAGCTTACCGGCTACCACTTCTACTTCAGGATCACGCGCGGTGTAGCCTAGGGCATGCATGAGCCGGGCTCGCAGGCTGGTCTGATCAGGGCTCTCGCCCGGCTTCGGTGCCCATCCCACGTCTTTGGCAGCCGGCGTCAGAAGCTGACGGACCCACAGATCATACGACTCGCGATCTGAATCGTTCACCAAATGTTCCCCGATGTAATCCAACTGGCTGATCATTTCACTTAAGACCGCGCTGGTGCGATCCGTCTGCATTCCCTGGGCCACGGCCAAGTAGTCACCGATAGGCTCGCGACTCACGCGGACCGACGCCCAAATGTCGGAGAGCAACCTGATCCGCTCGGCGGGGGTCAATGCGGTTTCGACATCCTTTGCCATCGAACGCACAGCGTCGGACTCATAACCCGAGCGGTAATAACCTTTCGCGCCCGCGTTGGCGAGAACCCAAGGCGAACATCCGGGAAGGTTGAAGGACTGCTCCTTCTCGGTCAGCAATTCACATTTCTCCGCGCCTGCATCCTTGCTCGATTTCAGACACGCCGGAATCTGCCAAACTTCCTTGCTTCCTGCATTGAACAATGCGCGGTCATAAAAATAACGCTGTTGGGACAAGCTGACCGTCGTCGAACTTCCCGAGCATTGATTCTTCACGCTCACAAGCGGCGGTCCTGGTTGTTCCACGAACGTGGGCATGATCTTGTCGACTGGCTTCTTGGAAACCTTAGACTGCGCGTTCCAGAAATCAGAAGCGGTGGCATTTGCGTAAGCATGTTGTTTCAAGTATGCGTTGACTCCGGCGCGGAATGTTTCCGGCCCGAGATAAGATTCCAACATGCGTAGCACCGCCGCTGTTTTTGCATAGGAAATTTCGTCCGCCAGCTCGAGGATCTCCTGCGGCGTCTCCGCCTCTTGATGAATTGGATGGGTGTTTATCAGGGAGTCGGCATTCATCGCGTCTCCGGTATCCCTTACGTCATCAAGATCCATGTTCCATTCCGGCTTCCATGCCTCCACCGGCTTGCTCGACATCCAGGTAGCAAAGCCTTCGTTGAGCCAGATGTCGTCCCACCACTTCATCGTGACTAAGTCGCCAAACCATTGATGCGCCATTTCGTGGGCGATGACCGAGGCCACGTCCTTCTTCAAACCGATTGAAGCGTGCTTGTCATCCAACAGCAGGAGGATTTCGCGGAATGTGATGCAGCCAGTATTCTCCATGGCGCCGGCTGAAAAGTCGGCGAGCCCAACCAAGTCTAGCTTTCCGTAGGGATACTTGATGTCGAAATAGTGGTTGTAATACCGCATGATGTTCTCGGCCGCGTCCAGCGCAAACGTGCCCAATTCTTTTTTCCCCGGGCTCGCGTATACGCGAATCGGGATGCCGTCGGCCGAACCTTCTATGTATTCGAAATTCCCCACGACCACTGCGACCAGATAGCATGACATCTTCGGAGTGGTTGCGAAATGGACGGTGTGTTTGCCATCTCCAGGCCCCGCCGCATCCGAGACTACTTTGGTATTCGAGATTACCGTCATTCCCTGGTCTGCGGTTACAGTCACATCAAAAGTGGCTTTGTAAGCGGGCTCGTCGAACGAGGGGAACGCGCGACGCGCGTCGGTGGCTTCCAACTGCGTGGCTGCGTACTTACGGCCATCGGCGTCTTTACCCAGGTAAAAGCCGCGCAATTGATCATTGAGAATTCCCGTGTAGCGGATCTGAATGGTCGCGGCGCCGGGCTGGATGGGGTTCCCGACCGTTAGCGTCGCCATTTCTTTTCCCTTGTCGAGCGTGACTTTTGCCTTCTGACTTGCGCCTCCGCTACTGATGGTCGCGACATCGAACTGAATTTCCGCGGCGTTGAGCACAATCTCCGAGGTAGGTTTTAGCACGCGAACCTGGATAGTCTCGTCCCCAGTAAAGTTATTTTTCGTGAAGTCCGGGGCGAAGGCGAGCTTGTAATTATCCGGGACGGCGAGTTCGGGTAGACGTTGCGCCGCGCAGACGGCAACCAGACACGAGCAAAGGCCAGCCAGCAAGAAGATTCGTTTCATTTTTTCCTCAGTATTTTTAATAGCTTGGTGGAATCCCGCAATGGTTCGACCTATATCTATACGCGATTCCGGCGGTGAAAGTTTCACTCTAAAACTGCCGATCCCGACGAGGCAATCAGTGTCCCATTCAAAATTGTGAAGGCGCATCGATTGGAGGCAACCCAGTACGGAATTTCTCGATAATCGTCGGCTTCGAATACAGCCAGGTCCGCGTCCTTCCCCGGTTCAATCGAGCCTTTCCGTTCGGCGAGCCGCAATGCCCAGGCGCCGTTGATCGTGGCAGCGGAAATTGCCTCAGCCGGCGACATTTTCATGTGGGTGCAGGCCAGCGATAGAACGAAAGGCATGCTCGGTGTGGGCGACGATCCTGGATTGTAATCTGTGGCCAAAGCCATAGCCACGCCTGCATCGATCAATTTTCGCGCAGGAGGAAAGTCGTTCGATCCGAGAAAGTAATTCGCCCCCGGCACTAGCGTGGCAATCGTGTCGCGTTGTGCCAGTTCTCGAATATCTGTGTCGCTGACGTGATCCATGTGGTCAAAGGACACTGGATTGTACCGCATGAGCAACGGCAATGAAGTCTGGCTCAATTGGCAGACGTGCGCACGCACCCCTAAACCATGCTTCTGCGCGGCGTCAAAGATTCTTGCGGTGTCCTCGACGGTGAATGCTCCGCGCTCGGTAAACACATCCACAAACTGGGCGAGCTTCCGCTTGGCGGACTGCGGGATCATTTGTTCGCAGATCAACTCGACATACTCGCGAGAGCGACCCCGAAATTCGTTGGGCAGCACATGAGCACCGAGCAGAGTTGGGACGACCGTGCCGGACCAACAGTTAGCAGCCGCCCGTAAGGCTTCGAGGGATTTCAATTCTGACTCAAGGGTCAGTCCGTAGCCCGACTTGGCTTCGACTGTCGTGGTTCCTTGTTCGGCCATTTCGCGCAACGCTTGCAGCACCTGCTCGGCTAGTCGACTCTTTGTTGCTTTTCGCGCGCGTTCGACGCTCGAGCGGATTCCGCCGCCGGCCTCGGCGATCTCTTCGTAGGTAGCTCCGCAAATGCGCTTTTCGAAATCGACCAGGCGTGGCGCGATGAAAGCGGGATGAGTGTGGGAATCGACGAACCCCGGCAAAACGACTTGGTGCTCGCAATCGATTTCGATGACGCTCTTCCGATTTTTCTTGAGCCAGGAATCGCGGAGAGCGTCTTTGCTCTTGCCGACAGAGACGATCTTTCCACCCAGGCAGAGAACCGCGGCGTCTTCGATGATTCCGAGTTCGTCGAGTTCGCGGCCGCGGCGCGGACCTGAGCTATCCGACGTAGAGCGCAGCGTCAGAAGCTGACCGATGTTGATCAGCAGCACGGCAGGCTGTGGCAATTTTGCTTTTCTGGATCGGTCCAAAGCTGGCACTTAGCTTCTCATCGGCACTTTCACGCCGGTTTTCTTTGCGAACTCTTTCGCTTCCTCATAACCCGCATCGACGTGGCGGATCACGCCCATGCCTGGATCGGTCGTCAATACGCGCTCGATTCGTTTCGCCATCAATTCAGTGCCGTCGGCCACCGTTACTTGTCCTGCGTGCAGCGAGTAGCCGATGCCCACACCGCCGCCGTTGTGAATTGAAACCCAGGAAGCGCCGGCGGCGGTATTCAACAGAGCATTGAGCAGCGGCCAATCGGCAACGGCGTCGCTGCCGTCTTTCATGCTTTCCGTCTCGCGGAATGGAGAGGCCACCGAGCCGCAATCGAGATGATCGCGGCCAATCACGATTGGGGCTTTGATCTTGCCCTTCTTCACTAGATCATTCATCGCTAACCCGAACTCGGCGCGCTCGCCATATCCAAGCCAGCAGATTCTCGCGGGCAGTCCTTGAAACTTGATGCGCTTGCGAGCCAGATCAATCCAGCGACGCAGAATCCGATTGTCCGGGAACAATTCCAGGACTAAATCATCAGTGACGTGAATATCAGAAGGCTCTCCCGACAGGGCCACCCAGCGAAATGGGCCGCGGCCTTCGCAGAATAGAGGACGAATGTACGCGGGCACAAATCCTGGGAAGTTGTATGCGTTCTTTACTCCGCGCTGGAATGCGAAG
>Ga0207000_1036_pt1 | contig 48846 bp, 41 predicted proteins | sample Alteio_BWMinCont_90_FD_153498 | JGI IMG/M metagenome (GOLD analysis project Ga0207000, IMG submission 153498) | Enriched cells from forest soil in Barre Woods Harvard Forest LTER site, Petersham, Massachusetts, United States -... | ecosystem: Environmental > Terrestrial > Soil > Temperate forest >...
ATAGCTTGAAAACCTCAAACACGATCACCGTCGCATACGTGACCGCAATCCAAACGTCCACTTCCTCGATCGGAAGCCCGGCCCAGGCGCCGATATCCCCAGAAATGCAGGTCCCGTAGCCTACTGATTTCAGCGCACAACCACGCCCGCGTAGCCGACCACCATCTCGCGGTCGCCGGAGACGTCTCCTGAGGTCGCGTACTTGATCAGTTCGGCCTTGGTTGCGCCCAGCCGTTTGGTGGCGGTCAGCATCACGACGGCTGGGCCAAATCCGCACATACTGATTTCTTCCTTCATGACTACGTCGAATAGCCCAGGCGCATCGAGCGCCAGCATCCGTTCGATCGCCTTATGATCTTTGATTCGAGTCACGGCGTCGCTCTCGTAATGATTCATGTCACTCGATGCGATAATCAGAATTCTTTCGTCCTGTTCGCGCAGCGTGTCGGCTACCGCCTCGCCCAATTTTTCTAAGGTCTCGAACTTTCCTGTGCCCAACGCAATGGGGACGAACCTGAAATCGGGGCGGCGGGATTGGAGGAACGGTAGTTCCACTTCGATGGCATGCTCGCTGCGATGAGCGTCCGCGTCTTCGGTCAACAGGGGGAATCGTTTCTTCAGGGCTTCAGCCAGAGTCGAATCGATTGGAGCCGGGCCCAGTGGAGTTTCCCATGTGCCGCTGCTCATGATCGCCAGCGGACTCCCTTTGCCTGTGTGGTTGGGGCAGAGCACGATAATGCGTTGGGGCAAGTCCAGCGTGCCGAAGACTGCTCCAGCTACCGCGCCTGAGTAGATGTAGCCAGCGTGCGGGGCGACGCATCCGAGAGCGGGCTTGGGGATCGCTTGAGTTGGGAGGTAGGACTGAAGGTCTTTTTTCAGAGTGTCACGGTCTCTGGGGTAGAACCTGCCAGCTACGGCGGGGTGGCGAACTGTCGAATCCATTTTGCATCTCCTTGTGGTTTAGAAACGCATTAACCACAAAGGACACCAAGGTACACAAAGGAAATCACGCACCTGCTGCTTCTAGCAAGGCTCGAAATAATGCGGCGCTCTTTTCTAACGACAAGGCCTCGGCGCGCACCGTCGGCTTTACTCCAGATTTTTCCAGGGCTGTGCGCAAAGTGGCCGCCGGGTACTCGGATTTCAGATTATTCCAGAGCGTCTTTCGTTTCTGTCCGAAGGACTTTCTGAGAAAATCAATGAAGTCGGCCTCCGGCACATTCAAGCCCTCGATCCTGGAATCGATCGCAAGCCGAACTACCGTGGAGTGTACTTTAGGCGGCGGCGAAAACGCGCTCGGCGGCAGAGTGAACAGTTTCTCGACGCGGGCGTAGAACTGGGCGGTGGCGGATAGCAGCCCGTACTCGCTGCTTCCGGGACGCGCCGCCAGCCGGTCCGCGACTTCTTTCTGCACCATGAGCACGATGGTCTCGAAATATCTCCGGTAAGCGAACAGGCGCAGCAGAATGTCGGACGTAATGAAATAAGGAAGATTGCCCACGACCTGCACCTTTTCCGGTTGATGGTTCATTCCCGGACGGGTGCTGCCGGGCTTGGGTCCGAAGAGCGTATCGAAATCAATGGCGAGGATATCGCCTTCGATGATCTCGACATTCGGGGTCAAAGAAAATTTCATGCGCAGCTGGGCGGCCAGGACGCGATCAAGTTCAATCGCGATCAAGCGGCGGGCTCGTCGCGCGAGCAGGGAAGTCAGGGCGCCGCGTCCAGCACCGATTTCGAGCACCGTGCTCTGAGACAGATCCCCGAAGGCTTCGGCAATGCGTAATGCGGCCGAGGGGTCGGCGAGAAAATGCTGACCCAATTTGGGCGTTCTGGGAGCAGGACGCGCAGCAGATACTTTCGGCACATTGACCCTCTTTCTTTCGGACGACTACACTGGACTCTCATCCCCGCGAATCTTCGTGCGCCGGATGGCGTGCATCGAGCCGCCCTCTATCATAACTTGCGCCGAAGCCGGGGCCCATATTTTGGAGGGCTGTATTTATGCATATTGCTTTTGCTGCCTCGGAATGCGTGCCTTTTTCCAAGACTGGCGGATTGGCCGACGTGGTTGGCGCTTTGCCGCGAGCCTTGGTTGCCGCCGGGCACCAGGTCAGCGTATACGTTCCTCGCTATCGTCAAACCAAGCTCTCCGACGCGCAAACCGTTGTCCGCAGCATCACCGTGCCCTTTGATGACCACTATCGATTCTGCTCCGTGGTTACTGGTGGCAGTCACTCGGGCGTGCGCTTTTATTTCGTAGACTACCCTCCGTATTTCGACCGCGAAGCGTTGTACGGCACATCTGCGGGAGACTATCCCGACAATGCCGAACGTTTTGCCTTGTTCTCGCGCGCCGTGCTTGAAGCCTCCAAGATATTAGGTGTTCCTAACGTTTTTCATTGTCATGACTGGCAATCGGCGCTGATTCCGGTGCTCCTGCGAACGCAGTATGCGGAAGATCCCGCCTTCCGCGACGTCGGCACAGTCTTCACCATTCACAATATGGGATACCAAGGGCTGTTTCCGCCGGACACTTTACCGCTTCTCACGCTGCCCTGGGACTTGCTGGCGATCGACAAAATGGAATTCTTTGGGCAAGTGAACTTTCTCAAAGGAGCGCTGGTATATTCCGATTTCGTTACCACGGTGAGCCGCAAGTACAGCCACGAGATTCAGACTGCGGAATTCGGCTTTGGGCTGGAAGGCGTGCTCCGCGACCGAGCCGCGACCGTGACCGGAATTCTCAATGGTGTCGACTACGACGAGTGGAGTCCGCAGGCCGACAAGTTCATTATCGCCAAATACTCGCCACAGGATTTGAGCGGAAAGGCCAAATGCAAGCAGGATCTGCTGGCGTCGTTTGGCGTGGCCAACGCGGATCTGCGTCTGCCGGTAATTGGAATCGTCTCGCGCTTTGCGGCTCAGAAAGGTTTCGATCTGATCGCCCAAATCATGGATCGGCTCGCGCGTGAGGAAATGATTATCGTCGCATTAGGAAATGGCGACAAGCAATACGAAGAAATGTTCGCGCGCATGCAGAAACAGTTTCCACAAAAGATTGCGGTCAAGATCGCTTATGACAACGCGGTGGCGCACAAAATCGAAGCCGGCAGCGACATGTTCCTCATGCCTTCGAAATACGAGCCCTGCGGCTTGAACCAGATTTACAGCCTGAAGTACGGCACTGTTCCGATCGTTCGAGCCACCGGCGGGCTCGACGATACCATCGATTCCTGGGATGCGCGCACCGGCAAAGGGACAGGATTCAAGTTCACGGACTACAGCGGCGAAGCCCTGTTGCTCACCATCAAGGAAGCGCTGAAAGCTTTCCGCGACCAGTCTTCCTGGCAGACGCTCATGCGCAATGGCATGAATAAGGACTTTTCGTGGAACGCATCGGCCAAGGAATATGCCCGCGTCTACGAACGGGTACGGCAGGCGCGATCCACGCATAGCCCCGAACTGACGGCAGTATAGACCGCGGCCAAATCATCCTCGGTTGCCGAACGGTGCTGCCAGTTCAAGAACGGAACCGTCGAAGATGACAGTTTTGTCATGAATCTTGACAACCCCATAGGTGTGCTCTAACCTACAAATAGCCGCTATTTTGAACCTATCTTGCGGTGCTTTCTAATCTTGTGGGTTTCTTTCAGGCCGAGAGAGTAGACAGGCCGTCCGCTTTCACTCCCTGCCACATCTAAATCCCGCGCCTTTCAGAGTGAATGAAACGACGCGGAGCCTGTCAATTCGAGCAGCAATAACACTGCACATTGCGACTGCTTGAGGGCAATCGGTGCCAAGGAGGCTCCCGGCGTGAACGTTCACTTGATCAATCCAAGCAGTGTGTCTTTTGGAACGGCGGTCATTACTCCGCGCTGGCAATATGTGCTGGCAGCGGCGACTCCGAAAAGTTTTGGCGATCCTGTTCTGGTCGATGAAACTCTGGCGCAGCTGCTTCCTGCCTCCATTCAGGCCGGGGACGCGGTCGGGATTGGTATTCATACCGCGAACGCGCTGCGGGGTTACGAGATTGGCAAGGCGGCGCGCAGCCGGGGAGCGTATGTCATCTTTGGCGGAATTCACGCCACACTATATCCCGAAGAGGCGCTTGAACTGGGAGGAGCGCACTCGGTGGTAAAGGGTGACGGCGATCTGGCCTGGGCGAGAGTTCTCGAGGATTGCCGCGAGGGAGTGCCCAAGCCTCTTTACGTCGGAGGCCAGATCGAGGCCAGTGACTTCGTGGCTGCGCGCTGGGATCTGGTTCCTCGCAATCGCTATATGTGGGCTTCGGTGCAGACCGTACGTGGCTGCCCTAAGCATTGTTCTTTTTGCTCCGTCTGGCGCACCGATGGACAGCGGCCCCGCCAGCGCAGCTCTGATGTCGTGATCGAAGAAATCGTGCAGTTGCGCCGGCTGGGCTTCCGTTTTATTGCGCTGGCGGATGACAATTTCTATCCCGTCACCCTGACCGATCTTAGCCTCGCGATTCAGCAAAAAAACACCGTCCGGGTGAACGAGCTGAAATCCATACGGGCAGAACGATTTGAACTGATGTCTCGACTTTCGAAACTTCCCGACGACATGGTTTTCTTTACCCAGATCACCATGGAAGCGGCCGAAGATCCCGAATTTCTCGATGCCATGAAAGCCGCACGCATCAAGGGCGCGCTGGTGGGAGTCGAATCGGTCACGCCAGAAGGACTGAAAGATGTCTACAAAGATTTTAACCTCGCCGGCGAGAAGCTGACGGAGCAACTTCGCACATTCCGGCATCATGGCGTGCATGTCTTGGGCTCTTTTATTTTTGGCCTGCCCAGCGACCGTCCCGAAACCTTCGCGGCCACAGCCGCTGCGGCCATCAGCGCAGAATGCACATTCGCACAATTCGTATTGCTTAGCCCTTACCCTGGCACCGTCGATTTCAACCGTTGGGAAAAGACGCTAGGCGATAACCCGCCAACCATAGCCGGAATTCCGCTCACCCGGCGCTGGCTCATTCCAGAGCCGCTCCGTCCCAAGCTGTATTGGGACCATCCCGTGATGTCAGGCGAAGAGATCCGTTCCCGTACCCAGGCGGTATGGGACAGCTTCTACGGTTGGGGGCAAATTTGGAAGCGTTCGCGTTTTATTAAATCTCGCCGGGGCCGGGTGGCTTTTGTGCTCATCTCTAGAATCTATCGCATGATGTATGCCGACACCGGCCTTGCCACGGATAGCGCGCGCCTCACCTGGTCCGGGCGCTGGGCCCGGTGGATGGCAAAGCCTTGCAGGCGTCACTTTGCGGGCCGCCCGATGCCAGATCTCGAAGTGCCAGAAGCCCGGAAACCGGAGTTCGACACGTCATCGTTGGTTTCCTTGTCGTCCTAATCGGAAATGTGGAGACGTGCTCTCACATGCGGCGGGACGTTGGGCTCTGTCCCACTGGTACAATTCCTTCAGCAATCTCTTCCCCGTGCTCCTATGCCTGCGTTCGCCAAAACCATCTTCCACGTAGACATGGACGCGTTTTTCGTCTCGGTGGAAGAGCTGTTCGATCCTTCCCTCAAAGGCAAAGCTGTGGTGGTGGGAGGCCAGCGCGACGAGCGTGGCGTAGTCTCGGCAGCATCCTACGAAGCACGTAAATTTGGAGTTCATTCGGCCATGCCGCTGCGCACGGCGGCCAAGCTTTGCCCGCATGCCATCTTCGTAAACGGCCATCCGGAGCGGTATCGCGAGTGCTCTGAAAAGGTTTATGGCGTACTCACTTCGTTCTCACCCCTGGTCGAGATGGCGTCGATTGACGAAGCCTATCTCGACATGACCGGCACTGCACGCCTGCATGGCCCACCTTTATGCGCCGCTCATGCTCTTCACCAGAAGATAAAATCTGACACCCATCTGAATTGCTCGATCGGCATCGGAGTTTCGCGCCTGATTGCCAAAGTTTCCTCTGCCAAGGCCAAGCCGCATGGAATTCTTTGGGTCATTCCGGGGCAGGAGGCAAAGTTTCTTGCGCCGCTTGACGTTCGCGATATTCCAGGCGTTGGAAAAGTTACCGAGCAAAGCCTGCACGCCCTGGGCATTCAGCGCGTCGGCGACCTCGCTCGCTTCGACGATGCGTTTCTTCAAGAACACTTTGGCAAGTGGGGTCTGGCGCTGGCTGGCAAGGCACGCGGGGAAGACGCTGGAGGCTGGTTCGATACCGAGGTCGGCGCCGACAACGATCCCAAATCCATCAGCCACGAACATACTTACAACGAAGACACCGCCAACCCCGAGCAAATCGAATCCACACTAATGCGCCTCTCCGAGATGGTAGGACGTCGCCTGCGCGAGCATGGATTGCACGCGCGTACCATTCAGCTCAAACTCCGCTACAAAGATTTCACCACCATCACGCGCGCTCATAGCTTGCCCGCTCCCACACAGCTCGACACCGAAATCTTTGAGCAGGCGCGCGCCCTATTTCGCAAGAACTGGCGCAAGGGAGCGCAAGTACGTTTGCTCGGAGTCCATGCGTCGTCGTTTCTGGCCGAATCTAAACAGGAGGACTTGATTGAAGGCGCGCGCCGACAACGCTGGCAGCAAGTTTTCTCTGCCGCCGACCGACTGCGCGATAAATTCGGCGAGTCGACCGTGTCCTTGGCCAGCGGATTAAAAGGCGGCTTCCGCGAGCGCACCCACGAAAACCCAGCGGGCTTGCCCGGCAAGAGCAAAGGGCAACAGTAGCAGGATTCCCAAATCGAAGGATTTCCTTTGTGGACCTTCGTGTCCTTTGTGGTTGAAAGCCCTTTCGATACTCGGGCAGATGCTTCAAAATCGTTAGCCGCAAAGGAAACAAAGGTCCACAAAGGAGACCCGAGAAGAAGATCACGACCGTTGGTAACCTACCGAAAGTAAGCGCATTCCCACATAATCGAGGAGTCACAGATGAGGTTGGAACGAAGTGGAGTTAGCAATGAACGCCGTAGAAGATTTCGAACAGGTACTGGCCCTCGATCAGGCGGAACAGTTCGTGGATTTCGATTCGAGCCCAGTCGTTGACGGAGCCTCGTCCACACAACAGATGCTCGATGAACTGCTTGGCCGTTTCGAAGACGATAGTTTGCCGATGTTTCTTACGCCCGAAGTTTGCCTCGACTCTGACGAGTAATTCTCGTTGAAAATTCGATAGCACTCATTATTTTGACTCGCCGTAGAGTTCGGCCTCGCTCAGAGGTGTGCTTACGGTTTCGCTTCCCTGGACGCCCAAGCGGGTGCGGGCCGAAAACATTGGTCCTCGCGCAATCGCTGCAGGGGCAAAGGCCGACAAACCCATCGGAATCCCAATATCGTCATAGATGGCTTCGATCTCGCCTCGCCTGAAATACGTCTCATGCCAGAATCCGGTGCCGCCGGAATCGCGCAGAAAATTCTTCCACCACTGCATATGCGGCTCTGATCGCGACCAACGTTCCAACGATGGAAAGTCTCGCCAATACTGGCGCATCCCCACATGCGGAGGCAGCAGCGAGAAGAGGAACGATTCGTGACGCAGCAAGCCGTCAGGTTTGGCTGCAACCGAGTTGTCAATCTTCGGCCCGAAGCCGAGCAAGGTCTTAATTCCGGTAATCGTATTGACCCTCATCCCCAGATAAATCACGACAAGGTCTGGGTAAGCGGTCAGATCCACGGTGCGCCGTTCAACTCTCATGTTCGCTCCAATTGCTTACTTCCTGTTGGAGGATGAGAACGACCCTCGAGTTGCAAAAAGACGAAGGCCGGAACTCCGGAATTGCTTCCGGTCCCGGCCTCGCTTCCATCAACTTGTTCGAAGGTCGATGAAGGACGGGCGGCCTCGCCCGTCCCGCTCGAAAAGGGTTTTAGTTGCTCGGTGCAGTGTTCGATGCCGACGTCGCGTTGCCCACATTGGCGTCGCTGTTCAGGCGGCTCAATCGTGGGAAGAACGGCGTAACTTCAAACGGCATTTTGTCGCGCGCCGAGGTGATCGCCACCGGCGCGGACTTGGTGAGTTCCACGCGGTCCGTCCAGGCATTCAGTTTCACGCGTCCACCCATGGGAAGAGCCGCAATCTGATCCAGCTTGCTTGGATCGAGAGCGGGCCCGGTGGTGGCCAGCGCCGAAAGCCTGACCAGTTGCCCTTTGTCGTTGGTGAAGCTGTTCCCCAGGTGAGCCGTCAATAAAGCCGAGAGCGTCGGAGCCCGTTCGGTCAGCTCTTTGAGGAACAAGGAAGGCACATCCAACTTCTGCGCGTAGGGTGAGTTCTTCAGCAACTCCATCGCTTTGGCGTCGGCGGCGGTTTCTTCCTCTGGATTGTGCCGGAAGCCGAAGTTGCTGTAGGTCGATTCATCGGAGAACAGCATACGGTCGTTGAAGGCGAACTTGCTGCCCAGATTGTGTCCCAGAACAATGTGCGCCAGTTCGTGCGAAAGCACCATCGCCAGGCTAGCCTCGTCAGGAAGCACGTCGATCAAACCGCGGCTGACCACAATCGTGTTGCCCACGCTGAAGGTTTCCAGCGGCGAGGTGATCATGACCCGCGTCCGCACCGGACGCGGCAAATCAATGTTATTCGTGACGATCAGGTTGTTGACTACGGTCAGCAGAACCTTGTCCACTTCCCCCTCGGGAGCCACCAGGCCAGATTCTTGCAGGCGCTCGACGACGTTGTCCTCAGCCTGTTGCTGCCATTCCCGCTGAGCCTCGAGCGGGGAAGCATCCGTGGTCGAAGGAGTTTCGTCTTTTACTGAGTCAACCCTTAGCGAAGTGAGTTCGTCTTCTTTCGTGCCTTTCTTCAGATCGTAGCCCCAGATGCGGCTCTGCGCCTTGAAAGCCATTTTGTCTTTAGCTCCGTAGCTGAAGTCGCCTTCTTCGCTGTAGATGTAGGCCGGAACCCAGTAGCCGGGGATCAGGTTCAACCGCCAGCTGTCCATGTGGAAATAGAAAGCGTTTCTCGGCCGCGGCGCATAGGTGCCGTTCAGCCGGACAATGTTGTAATCCTGATCTTCCACCCAGATGCGCCCCAGGAAGCGGCCTTTGCCCGCATCTTTCTTGGGCGTGACGTCGAAGACGAGGCAACGCACGTCGCCAAGAAATTCGCGGCGCACGTACTTGAAGCTGTAGTGACCGCGATCGAAGTCGTCGCGATCGGCAAAAATCATCCACGAGAAGCCCATGGGCTTGTATTCAAACTTGAACAGCTTGCTCACTCCGCCCAAAAGGTTCTTCTGGAAGCTTTCATCCCGGGAAAGATAGTCGCGGCGATCGATGCTTTCTCCGAGGTCCAGCCGGCCGAGAAAGTAATGGTCCTCACTCGGCACAGCCCCAAGTTTCTGATCGGCCTTCAGGTTCTGAAGATAGGTTTCGACCAGCGGGGTCCGCGTCTTCAGCAATTCCATCAAGCCATGTTCACGCAGGATGGTTCGATCCACCACCTGATCCATGGTTGTCGGCGGAGCCATGGCAGCCGACGCCGCGGCTGTCGATTGTCCCGAAGCCGGGTTGGCAGGCTGCGATGCAGCCGGTTGAGCTGCCGTCGCGGGCTGTGACGCAGCAGCATTCGCTGGGGCAGCATTCGACGACGGTTGATTCGCGCTCTGCTGTGCCATCGCACTCAGCGTGATCAGCAGAAAAGCGGTAAGCATCCATTTCGAAGTACGCATGACTCTGTTCCTCTCTGTCTCTAAACTCAATACGCTAACTGGAAAACCACATGTACGATTGCCGTGGAATCCACGGGTGTTCCCATACGCTGCGCCGGCTTGAAGCGCATCTGGCTGGCAGCGGTCACCGCCGCTTCATCCAACCCATGACCTAATCCCCGTACGACGCGATTCACATGCAGCTGTCCGTTCGCGCCAAACAGCACCTCGAGCAGAACTTCTCCCTCCAGCTTGAGCTGGCGGGCTTCCTGCGTATAAACCGGGCTGGGTTTCGAAATAATTTCTACTTGCGTGGTCGCCGGGCCGCTGTCCGCTTGGGCGATCTTCGGTCCGTTGTGAGAAACTTGCTGCGCTCCGAATCCCGCGGTCTGCACCGATCCTCCTCGGTTCCGGTTGTCGCCCTGCGCGATTCCATTTCCGAAGCCGGCGCTCGCGACCGTGCCCTTGATGCCATTTGCGCCACCGGCTCCGTTCCCTTGACCTTGACCCTCGGGCAGATCAAATGATCCCAGCTTCGCGGCCGCCAGATGCGCGTTGTCCTTGCCCTGTCCTTTCAGGCCATCAGGATCGCCGAATCCTCCCGTCTGCACCTTCTGAATCGGGGCGCTGACGGTAGGAGCGGCTGAGCTGCCGAACGCGCCCGTGTACACGATCCTCGCTGGCATCGCGCTAGGCGGTGGCGCTAATTCCGGCGCCTTGAACTTTGCTTCCAGCTGAGGAGCTTTTTCCTCCTCCTCTTTCTTCTTCTTTACGCGGATGTCTCTGGGCACAAATAATTTCGCCGTCGGGAACGACACCGGGGGCGCTACCTTCGGGAGCTCCACGGGACGCCGCGCCTTCACCTTCGGTTTAACCGGTTCCGGCCGTAGATCTGGCCTCGGAACTAGTTCCGTCACCGTGAATTTCTGCCTCAGCCGCAATGTGTCTGGGAAAAAGAACCCGGCGCCCAGCAGCAACAAGATAAAAAAGACTTCAATGCCGTAGCTCGTGGCCAAGGTGCGCCACTCGATGTGCCGCTCCGGCAGAAGACCGAAATTAAGCTTGTCAGGCGTAGCCATCCACACACTCCAAGTAAGGGAACCCGAGCCATGGGGAGAGTGCGCGGGTAGAGCTTCTAACTTACGGGAGACCGGGCGAGGGGTAAACGTGCCTCCGGCACCTGTACTTAGGTAACGAGCAGGGGCAGAAGCGGAACCAGCCCCAAAAAGGGCTGAATGCGCGGAGCGCAATCAGCCCGTTAACACCGTTTGAGCATCGCGATTTTGACTGAGGCTTACGGCAAGAAAACGATGGCGTGGTAGCAACGGCAGATCGAGGCGTGCAGAACACACTCCCAAGCCGGCGGTTGACATGAGCCGAGGCGCAGACTCGGAAAAGCAGCAACCAATTGAACCAGGAAGACTCAGCCGCTCAACCCGGGCAGCTGAGCCTCCTGTCTCGACAGAGGGTACCCGATTAGTGTTTGTTGGCGGATTCGGCAGCCTGCTTCAGCTCATGACTGGCCTGCTCGAGCAATTCCTTGGCTTTTGCGGCATGCCCTGACATGTCCCACTCATTGGCCGACTGGGCGGCCTGGATTTTTTCGAAGGCCTGATCGCAAAGCCGCTGCGCCGCAGCCAGGTTGGGGTGTTTTTTCCCGCTGATATTTTGCTGCGGCATTCCCATTTGTCCATAGACCAGGCTTCCGAACAGCAGACCAAGACTCAGAATACTTCCTAAAACCGCGTTCTTCGGCATTTCTACCCTCCTCAGGGATGGATTTCTCGGTAGTTGAACCCAAGAAAAAACAGAAAGTTGTGGTGCCGCGATATTCTACGACATTCTTGAAGTTCGCGGCAAAACTACAAGGGCAGAGGCACGCGCCTTCCTGGTATCCGGTCCGCGCGGAACCTTCGGAGTCACGATCGTATAACCGGACAAGTCCCAGCGAGGCGGCAATGATGCCAGCTACCGATGCTCGTGCGACCGTCGCCGGGCAAAAATATAAAACACCGGCACACCGGCCAGAATCACGAGGCAACCCAGCGCCGAATTCCGCAGGTTGTCGGTAAAGGTGTAATAGAGAAGCAGCGCGGAAGACAGCACAAACAGGGCAGGGACCACGGGGTATCCCCAGACCCGGTAGGGCCGCGCGGCCTGCGGATCACGTTGCCGAAAGATGAAGACCGTACTTCCCGCGATCATGTAAAACAGCCATTCGGCGAAAATCGCCAGTGAAAACAATTGCCGGAAGTTTCCTCCGAGAAGCAGCAAGAGAATGGCGAGCGCTGCCTGCACCGCGAGCGCAACCGAAGGCGTACGAAAGCGCGGATGAACTTCGGCCAGCGCCGAGAAGAAATACCGGTCCCGCGCCACGGCAAATGGGACGCGAGCCCCGCTCATGATAGTGCCATTCAATGTGACCAGCATCGAAATCGCCATCGCGGCCGAAACTACGCTGGCGCCAAGGGTGCCCCACACCAGGCCGATGGCGTCAGACGCGGGCCGAGGCGAAGCCGCAATTGCGCTGGCGGGCAAAACGAATTGCACGGCCGCATTGACCAGCATATAAAGCGCGCCAACGGTGGCTACGCCCGCGATCAGAGCGATGGGAATGTTGCGCTCGGGTTGGCGGATTTCTCCGGCGACCATGTTGAGGTCGTTCCATCCGTCATAAGCCCACAAAGCCGCGACCAGCGCAGCCATGAATCCTGCAAGCCCGCCTTTGGCCGCTGCATAACTGCCGGCAAAGTGGCTCCAACTTCCGGCGCTATAGCTGAAGCCGATGACCACGATGCCCAGAATGATCGCGACTTTCAACAGCGTGAACACGAGTTGAAACTCGCCCGCCTTTTTGACTCCGAGGTAATTGAGTAAAGAGATCAGCAGGGTAGCGGCGATGGCAACCAGTTGTCCGTAGGAAACGGCGATCGGCCAATTGACGACGTGGTTAGAGAAGAACGCAAACACTGGAAAGGTTCCAAGGATGCGAACCAATCCGATGGTAACGGTCGCGATCGAAGCCGGCTTGGCGATGACGAACCAGGTCCATGCGTAGAGAAATCCGGCCAACGGTCCATAGCCATCGCGGACATAAACATATTCGCCACCAGCTTGCGGCTTCATGGAACCGAGTTCCGCGTAGGTGAGCGCGCCGAAGAACGAGAGCAGCCCGCCCACCAGCCACGCCAGATAAACCAACTTGGCCGAGCCGACCGCCTGCATCATCTCGGCCGGAACGAGGAAAATGCCGCTGCCAATGATGGTGCCGACGACAATCGCTCCCGCATGACTCACTCCGAGATCGCGCGCCAGCTCGGGGCGGGACGTCGCAGCTTGGAGTTGGGCCGGCATCGAGTGGAAGTATAAGCGAAAACCTTAAACTGCAGAGGAAGCGCGGCCTTGCAGCAGACCGCTGAGACAAAACGGCATCTCGGCGGCGGTTCTCGGCGCTCTAAAGTTTTGCTTGTTTGGGCGGGAGCACGACACTGGCTGCGTATCCGACAACAAACGTCACGACGGTTCCGATTGCGACATACCAGGTCCAGGGCACGCGAGTTCCTAGCCAAATGTGGAGTTCGGAAGCGAAACCGCACAACATACCAATCATCGCCCCGCGTTGATTGGCGCGCCGGGTCAGCACTCCGAGGAGGAACACGCCTAGCAAAGCTCCATAGGCGACGGACGCGATTTGCAATCCGACTTCAATGACGCGTCCTACTTTGTGGAGCGACAGCACAGCCAACGAGAAGAGCACCAGCGCCCAAACGAACGTTGCCGCGCGGGAAAGCTGCACCCGGCGGCGTTCGTCGGTCTGCGGCTTGCGCTGAAGGTAGAAGTCGATGATCGAAGTTGATGACAACGAGTTGAGCGCGGCGCTTAAATTCGACATCGCCGCGGCCAGAATCGCGGCAATCAGCAGGCCAGAAATTCCATGTGGCATCTGGCTGACAATAAATTTGGGATAGATCCGGTCCGCCGTGCCAAAGCTCGCGGAAGGCACATGATAATAGGCAAACAGCATCACACCGACCATCAGGAACAGAGCGAACTGAAAAAGAATAGCGACTCCGCTCGAGAGCAGGGCGGTCACGGACTGGCGCTGGCTGCGCGCCGCCAAGAGTCGCTGCACGATAAGTTGGTCGGTGCCGTGGCTGGCCGTGGTGAGGAACGTTCCGCCGACGAGGCCGGCCCAGAATGTGTACGGCTTCCAAAAGTTTGGAGTGAAGTCGAAGACCTGTAGCTTGCCCGCGCTCTGGGCGACACTGTGAATGGTAGCCCACCTTCCGGGAACCAGGTGAAGGATGGTAAACAGCCCCACCAGCGTTCCGCCGACGTAAATAAAGGTCTGCACGACATCGGTCCAGATCACCGCCGCCAGGCCGCCTTCGAAGGTATAGATCAGAGTCAATATGGTGATAATGGCGATCGAGGCAATCTCGCCGGTGCCTAGCGCGATGGCCACGACGATCGAAACCGCATAGACGCGGACGCCTTCGGCCGCTGCGCGGGTCACGAGAAACAGGCCTGCAGTCAGGGATCGCAGGCCGCGACCAAATCGGCGCTCGATCAGTGCATAGGCGGTATAGAGATCGCCGCGGAAGTAATGCGGCAACAGAATGAAGCTTATGATCACGCGTCCAACGAGATATCCGAGAACGACCTGCAAGAACGTGAGATTCGTGTCGTAGGCGAGGCCAGGAATGCTAATGATGGTGAGGGTGCTGGTTTCAGCGGCGACAATCGAAAGGGCAATTGCCCACCAAGGAATGTTGCGGTCGGCCAGGAAGTAATCACGCAGCGTGCGCTGGTGCTTGCGGAAGCGTAGCCCGAACAGAGTGATCCCCACAAGGTAGAGCACGATAATCGCGAGATCGAGTTTGTCCAGGCCCATCTAATTCCGATTCGATTCCTCAAGAGTATCCAGCTTTGAATTGGCGCAGTGGTTTATCTGCGCAAGGTACCCAGCTCGTAAATTTCGGCGCATGCTTTTCATTACGGAGACACAGAGGCACAGAACAGGACTGGCCCTTACTTCTGCTTTGGCATTGCGAGGGATTTCCTCCGTGTCTCTGTGTCTCCGTGGTGATACACCTTTTGTGATAGAACTACGCCGTGGCTATCTTTCTTGGCATTGATGGCGGCGGCACGAAGACTTCGTGTGTGATTGGCGATGAGACTTCGCTGCTGGGTGCCGGGACTTCCGGCGGCAGCAACGTAATTCGCGTGGGAGAGCGTCAAGCGCGCGAATCTTTGGGCGCAGCCATACGACAAGCCTGTGCCGCGGCTAATGTTAATCCGGCGCAGATTCAGAGAACCTGTGCGGGAGTTGCGGGTGGGGCGCGTCCTGAAATCGACGAATTGGTGCGACGTATGCTCTCCGAGTTTGTCTCAGGCCAAATTGAAGTTGTCGGTGACATGGTGATCGCGATGGAGGCCGCATTCGGCAGCGGGCCGGGCGTGATCGTCATTGCGGGCACTGGGTCGATCGCTTATGGCCGAAATTCCAAAGGCGAGACGGCACGGGCGGGTGGCTGGGGCTTCGCCATCTCGGACGAAGGCTCCGGGCACTGGATCGGACGCTCCGCAGTCGCGGCGGCTATGCGTGCCTACGACAAACAGCCAAGCGAGACTGCCGACCTGTTGCTCGACAGCATCATGAAGGCATGGAGTGTGGACTCGCGCGAACAGTTGGTCCTGATTGCCAACAAGTCCGCGGACTTCGCAGCCCTGGTCCCAGCGGTCGTGTTTGCAGCCGAGGCAGGCGACGCAACGGCTCGCAACGTTTTGACCCAGGCGGGAACAGAGCTGGCGACGTTGGCCGGAATCGTGATTAGTCGACTGTTTGGCAATGCCGTCGCTGTTCCGGGAACGGTTTCGGGCGGGGTCTTTTGCAACGCCTCGCTGGTGCGGCAGGTTTTCTACGATCGATTACGCGTCGAATATCCCCAAGCTTTGCTTAGCGCGAGCTTGGTTGATCCGGCACGAGGGGCGTTGCAGTTGGCTCGCAAAGGGGTTGATCGTAGCATCTTTGATGGCAGTCGTCTGAGTGCTTTGTGATATCAGGTGTGTGCGACGGCTGCCGGAGATTAACGCTATTTTGCCGCCGACATGCTTTCTTTCTTATCCCCGTCGCGGTGATGCAGCAACTCCACCAGAGCCTGGTTCAGGCGAGCGCGGATTACGGAGCGCTCTTGCGCGCGCGAAATGTAACGAACATGAATCTCCACGCCGGCGGAAGTTGGGCTCAAGTTGACGGTCGGTGCCGCTGATACTGAACTCACTTTGTATTGGCTGGCGTTGTTCTTCCACTCTTTTTCGGCGGCGTTAGCGTTAGCTTCTGTCTCTTTTACGACAGTCTTATGAATGGCATCGAGCAGCGGGTACGGATCCTGGTCCGCAGGCACGGAAAGTTTCAGTTCGTCCCAGAGCCATTGGCCGGTGGTGGTGAAGTTAAAGAAGTGGCCCTCGATGGCGTAATTGTTTACGAAGGCTACTTTGCGGCCGGTGGGATGGCCGGTCTCATTCCAATTGCCGGTTTCGAGCAGCACAGTGCGCAGCAGATTGATCTCGACGACCTCGCCGGCTACGCCGTTGATTTCGACCCAGTCGCCGACGCGCAGTCCGTTCTTTCCCATCAGCACGAACCAGCCGAAGAATGCGACGATGAAATCCTTCATGGCTACGGTGATTCCGGCACCAGCCAGGCCGAGGATGGTCGGCGTCTGGCTCGGAGCACCAAATACAACGAGCAGCACCAAGAGCAAGCCGACGGCCTGCACCGACGAGCGAATGACCACGCGGAGAGTGTGCAGGCGCGTGCCCTCGGCAACTTTCTCCGTGAGCATGTGCTCGATCCAACGGTCGGCGAGATATCCAAGCAGGACGATAAGGAGAATCCACAGCGCCGACTGCATTATGCTGTGCAAGGCCGCCCGCTGTTGCGACTTGACCAGCGCGATCCAGCTGCCGTAGTTCGTTCCTAACTCCTGCTCGTCCTGAATGCGCTTGTCGAAGTCGGAGAGATTCTTCTGATCGTCGGAAAAGCGGCGCAAGGATGTGATGTCGGTGATCGCAGCGGCTGCCGGGCTCGATGCGGATGAGCTCGAATTGGACACACCCGTGGCGGGCGGAGAAATCGCGTGTTTGTTCGCCTTCTCCGCATTCACTTGTTTTTCTAAAGCGTCATGAGCGTGGCTGAGTGCGGCCTCGGCTTGGACGCTTTCGTCGTCGGCCTGCTGCAGCGGCATGGCACTTCCGCGCAGGGCACGCCATCGCTCGAACTGGGCGAGCAGGTTCGAACTCGTAGAAGCGGTTTCAGGAACGACGGTGGGCGTGGACGCGATTGCGTGCTCGGTGTCTTTATGCCTTTTCAGCTGGCGTTGAATGCGGCTGACTGGATCGGCGCCCGACCTGGACAAGTCTTCTTTGGCGTCGTCCAATTCATCCTGATCGAGATCGAGTTGGGCCTGTGCCAAATCAACCTGCTGCTGCATGGCGTCCTGCCGCGCGCTGCTGGCCGCGGCAAGCTGCTTCTTCAGTTGATTGAGGCGATCCTGATCGGCTTTAACGTCGACTTCGCCCTCGGTTACATGGGCGTAAAGTTCGCGAGTTTCGGGCGTAGGCTTCGCGGGGTGATCGGCAGCGTCACGGAGCGCGTCTTCGAAAGCGAGGTCAACTTCGTTATCCGACAGGCGCAGGGCCTGATCCGCAAACCGCTTTTCGTCCCAATCCGCAGCCAGCTTGGAAACGTTGCGGGCGGTTTGCAGCGGTCTTTCATCCACCAGCGGAGTCTTCCGCGGATGCGGATTCTGCGCCTCGGGTGAGCCCAGATCTCCGGTCAGTACGAACCCAATCACGGCAGCTAGCGCAAGGACCAGCAGAGCCAACGTGATCAGCCCGTGGCGGGATTTCATCCAAGGTTGCATCTGCGCGAGAACGTATTATACGGCGCGATGCGAGTGCCAGTGTCCGAAAGGGCAATCGGAAGGCCGAGAACCTTTGCTCGCAAAGCCGTTGTCATCCCGAGCAACGCGAGGGATCTAGGTTTCTTCGCGGCGCCCCGCGACCCAGGTTCGTCGAATGACAAAGGGGGACTTACAGGAATCACAAACAACGGGCTTATGGCGCCCAGTCGGCGATAAAGATGTTGGTCTCATGCGGCGCTTTCGCATTTCGATTGGAAGCCCACACCAGCTTTTTGCCATCGCGGCTGAACATGGGAAAGCCATCGAAGCCGGGGCTGTAGGTAATTTGCTCCAGGTTCGTGCCATTCACGTTGATGGCGTAAAGCTCGAAGTTTCCCATGCCGCCGGTCGAACCAAGATTCGAAGAGAAAATAATCCGCTTGCCATTAGGGAAGTATGACGGAGCAAAGCTGGCAGCGCCTAACTTCGTGACTTGGCGCTTGTGGCGTCCGCTGGCCGCCATAACCCAAATCTCAAGCGACGTTGGACGAACCAAATTCTGCGTCAACAAGTCCTTGTACTCAGCAATTTCCTTCGCGCCCACCGGGTGGTATGCCCGATAGACGATATGCTTTGCATCCGGCGAAAAGAATGGGCCACCATCGTATCCCAGTTCGTGAGTGAGTTGCTTTACGTGCCTGCCGTCGGGGTCCATGACGTAAATGTCGAGATCGCCATTGCGCATGGAAGTGAAGACGATGTGCTTGCCATTCCGAGAGATCGTGGCCTCGGCGTCGTATCCCGGCGCGTCGGTAAGTTGCATGAGGCCGGAGCCATCGGGATTGGCGGCGAAGATATCAAACCCCGGATACACCGGCCACACGTATCCCTTGGAATAATCGGGCCGAGGTGGGCATTGCGCGTCTGCCAGGTAAGTGGACGAATACAGAATGGTTTTGCCGTCAGGATAAAAATATCCGCAAGTAGTTTTTCCCTTGCCATTCGAAACCATGCGCACGTCGGAGCCGTCGATGTTCATGGTGAACATCTGATCGCACTGCAGGTTGTCGCGGCTGGATTGGAAGATGAGCTTTTTGCCGCCGGCTGAGAAGTACGCTTCGGCATTCTGCCCTCCGAAGGTGAGCTGGCGCACGTTGCGCAGATGCTTTTCCTGCGGAGTAGCCAGGTTCGGTTGCGGAGCGGGCGTCGATGCTGCGTCCGGAGTTTGAGCGGATGCACACGGCAGCAGCGCGCTGAGAGTCAAGGCGAGAAGAAGCGTTTTCATGGGACGAACGGCTAGTTTAGCAGGATGAGCGTATCGCCGAGAAACCTCGCACGATCGCACTCTGCGGTCTCTTTCTGCGCTCTAAGAGTCTTTACTTCCGAAAATGTTCCAGAATCGCTTCCGCCTGGGCGCGCGTGACTACTGAGGACAAGGCTGCGGCTTCGGCCTGCTTCACCGCCTGCACGCTTCCGAAATGTTCCAGCAATCGCCGCGTCGTCCTCTCACCCACACCTGGGATTTCCAGCAACTCGGTGGAGCGGTCTCTCATCTGGCGGCGTTTGCGATGGAAGGTCACGGCAAATCGGTGAGCCTCGTCACGAATGAGTTGAATCAGGTGCAGCACCGGAGAATGGTGATCTAGGACGACCGGTTCGCTTTCCTGTCCGAACACATAAATGATTTCTTCGCGCTTGGCAATCGCAGCTAGCGGCTGATTAATGATTTCGAGCGATGCAAGCGCCTCGGCGGCGGCGTGCAGTTGGCCGAGTCCGCCGTCGATCAGCACCAGGCTCGGCATGAGCTTCTTTTCTTCCTGCAGACGCTTGTAACGGCGCGTCACCACCTCACGCATGGAGGCAAAGTCGTCTACGCCATCGACGCTGCGAATGATGAATTTGCGATAGTCGGATTTCTTCATGTGGCCGTCTTCCCACACCACCATGGAAGCGACTGTCTCCGCGCCCTGAATGTGCGAAATGTCGAAGCACTCGATCCGGCGCGGCACCTCGGGCATACCGAGCGCGTCCTGCAGCGCCTCCTGAATGGCCTTTGTGTTCGGCTTCATTACGCGGAAGCGCTGATCGTATGACTGTTTGGCATTGTTGCCTGCGAGATCAAGAAGCGCACGTTTCTCACCACGCAGAGGGACGACAATGTGAACCCGTGTGGCGCGGCCGCCTTCGGCCGCAATTTGCTCAGACAAAACCTCCTCAAGCGTTTCACGATCCTCGAACTCCACCGGGACATAGATGTTCCGTGGAACATACGGCTGTCCGATGTAGAGCTGCTTCAGCAGGGCCGAGAAGAATTCGCCGGGATGGAATGCGTCCGTAGAAACATTGCTCGCAATGTTTTCTCCACCGGAGGTCTCGAACTCCGGCAGTTCTTCCCAGAAAAACTCACGACGGTCAAGCACGCGCCCGCCGCGCATGTGAAACAGATTCACTGCCAGCATGTTATTTTCGTAGTGGTAGCCAAAGACATCGGCATCGTCGCCCTCAACGGCGGCGATGCGCTGCTTCTCCTGCAACTGCTCGACCGTCGAAATCAAATCGCGATACTTTGCAGCTCGTTCGTATTCCTCGGCCTCTGCCGCCTTGGCCATGCGCTCGCGCAACGAATGCGAAAGATCAGTCGGACGGCCTTCGAGAAACAACTTCACGTCGCGCACCGCTTCCTGATAAGCCTCGGGCGTGGTGAGCCCCTGCACGCAAGGTCCCAGGCAGCGTCCGATGTAGTACTGCAGGCACGGCCGCGGATGAAAATGTCCGAGGTCAACTTTGCACGACGGGATCAGAAAATGGCGGTGTATCAAATCTACGATGCGATAGGCAAGGCTAGTCGGAAAATAAGGACCGTAGTACGAGCTGCCGTCTTTTCTGAGGCGACGTGTAACGTAAACCCGCGGGAACCGCTCGCCCAGCGTGAGCTTCACGTAAGGATAAGTCTTGTCGTCGCGCAGCAGAATGTTAAAGCGCGGCTGCTTCTGTTTGATGAGGTGATTCTCGAGCGCGAGCGCTTCTTTATTGTTGGCGACGACGATGTAGTCAACGTCGACTGCCTCGCGTACCAGCGTGTCGGTTTTCGCATCCTCGAGACGCCCTTCGCGAAAATAAGAGCTGACCCGACTGCGCAGGTTATTTGCCTTGCCCACATAAATGACGTCGCCCTCGGCGTTCTTGTACAGATACACGCCAGCTGAGGCAGGCAAGGTACGGATTTTTGCAGCGAGGTCCATGGCTTCTTGTGTACTTCTATTTTATTAGAGTTTGCGGGTGCGGTCCGGTCCCGATGGGTTAGACTAAGAAACGGCGGCCGATGATTTATGCACGCACAATTCGTTTTGCAAGGAAGCTTCTTGCTTCGCTGCGAGCGCAGACGAATCGTCGTGTAATTCGACTGGCCGGCAAGATCAATGGTCCCCCGGACTTGTCTTCGCGGAAAGGCTTCTCGCGCCGATGAGATCGGCGTCAATTACCGTATACCGGAATCACTGTAGACGAGAGCGAATCTTGCTTGTCCCGGACCACGATGAAAGCGCAACCTTCGGCCATTACCGTATAAAATTTCCTTAGTTTTCAGCGCCTTTGTTTCCTCCTTTGCCTCTCGCGTCGTAATCTCAAACCTGTAAACTGCTCCACAGCAACTACTTACGACACAGTCCCTCCCCGTCCCAAGTTGGCACCGCTCGTGCTCAAGTACAATGCGGATGCACGGCAGATTATCTCAGGAATCTGACGCCGGTTGCGTCCGGATGAACATCAGATTCGAACCCCGGGATTAACAAAGCAGCATCAAAACAAGCTCAGGATTAGATTTGGAACCCCGGTCGAAGAGAGAAAAAGGAGCGTCTCCCAATATGAATCGCACTTCGTTAACCGTTCTACTGGCAGTGAGCATGGCGGCCTCGGTTGGATGCGCCAGCAAAAATTATGTCCGTCAAGAGACCACGCCGCTGATCAACAAGACCAACGAACTGGACGACCTGACCGCAAAGAATTCGAAGGACATCAAAGACGTAGACACCCGCGCCCAAGCCGGAATCCAGCAGGTGCAAACCAGCGCCGCCGCAGCCGACCAGAAGGCCCAGGCAGCCGGTCAGCAGGCCGACCAGGCCCAGACATCGGCGAATAACGCCGTTCATCGCGTCGACTCGTTGCAGAACGCAGTCGCCAACCTCGACAATTACAAGGTTGTTACCGAGACCGCGGTGCATTTTGGTTTCAATAAAGACAACTTGACCAAGGATGCCAAGGCCTCGCTCGATCAGCTTGCCAACGATGTCTCTAACACCAAGGGTTACATCCTGACCGTGGAAGGCGCGACCGATTCCGTGGGCGACTCCGAATACAACTACGGGCTCAGCCAGCGCCGCGCTGATGCTGTGATTCAGTATCTGGCTTCGGAGCGCAATATCCCCGCATACAAGATTTATGTGATCGGCTTGGGCAAGGACAAGCCCGTCGATTCGAACAAGACTGCAGCCGGACGCGCCAAGAACCGCCGTGTGGATGTGCGCTTGATGACGAACACAGGCGCAGGCACAAGCCCAACCTCGGCGACGAACCAACCGTCCGGGCCGTCGATGTAAACAAGTTTCACCCTCCTCCCCGGAGGACTTCGCCAACCCAGGCCGCTCCATCCCCCGGAACGGCCTGCTTTTTTGTCTTTGCACGAATGCTCGCTCCAGCAACTTTTTCCCGCTGCGAAGCGTTAAAATCTATGTATGCGTAGGTTTGTTCTTATTACCATAGTCTCCTTTTGTCTGGGAGGGTGGGCCGTTGCCCAATCGCAGTCGGATCAAGATCAGGAGCAGCCGGGGCAGAATCAGGCTCCTCCACGTTCCCCAGCACCAACTGGTGCTGGGGAGAGTTCCAGCCGCGATACTCGCGATGACATAAGCCCTCCGAAAGACGACGCCAAGAATCATCCCGACAGCGGCGTGGCTGACACCAACCCAGAAGACGAGCCTGCTGGCGATGTGCAGGAGATGCATCCGTGGAATCCCTACCGCGCCATGAAGGACGATGAGGTCGGTGACTATTACTTCAAACTCAAAAACTACAAAGCTGCGCTGGCGCGTTATCAGGATGCGCTGATCTGGAAAGAAAAAGATGCGGTGGCAAATTTCCGCATGGCGCAATGCTACGAAAAGCTGGATCAGCCGGACCAGGCAATCCCGCATTACGAGGAGTACCTGAAGATTCTGCCCGAAGGCCCGTACGCCAAGGAAGCGCGCAAGGCGCTGCAGAAACTAAAGCGGTCCGAAGCGAAGAATGAAACCTCGGCGAGGACCGAATCGAAACCGTAAACTTACTTTTCTACGCGGATGAACTCTCCCGTGGTGCCGTTCACGTCCACGATGAGTTTGGCATCGTCACGGCTGCTTCCGTAGATCACGTGCCAGACGAGCGTGTTGGTGGTGCGGTTCCAGTCGAGCACGTAAAGGATGGGAGTGTCCGGAGTCTTCTCGATCAACTTGTCGCCACCGTGTTGCTGGGCGATCTCGAAGGCTTTGTCCGAGTCGATCTTCAGAAAGCCAATGTCGAAAATCTGGGTGGACGCGTTGCTGGGACTGTAGCTGTCCTCGTTGCCGGGAGAGATTCCGCGCGAGGGAGCATCCTGCGCATCCGTGCCCGACCACACGTAGGGTTTCACGCCGTGTCCCGCCGGGGACGCGAACGAGGCGCGCCAGACCGCCGACTTGCCGTCTTTCCCCCTGGAGTCCGCCGTGGGTTGTGACTCCAGCCGGAAGGGCTGAGCATCCCGCGCCCAGCCGCGAGCCGCGATGTAAAGCTTCTGAAAGGCATAACGGCCGGTTTCCAGGTCGGCAGCTTTGGGTTGCGGTTTCTCGGTCTGGGCGGGCGTTGCGGGTTGCGACGAGCATCCTGCCAGAGTTAAAAACGCCAGCGCCAGCATCGCCATCAGCAACTTGTTCATAGCACCATCCGTGGGGAGAAATTTTGCAACCGTCGACGCCGCCATCGATTCTACTAGAAGAGCGAAGAGGTTCATCGATGGATGCGTACCTACAAAGGTTACAGGAGGGTATCGAGTCTGCGACGCAGGGCATGACTGCGGAAGACCTCCTGCGTCATCCGGAGGGGAAGTGGTGCGCGGCTGAAATTCTGGAACACCTCTACCTGACCTACACTGGGACCACGAAGGCCTTCGAGCGTTGCCTGCAAGCAGGTCAACCGCAGGTGCGGGCACGGGTATTTCGAGATCGCATGAGGACCATCGTGGTCGTTGGATTGGGACACATGCCCAAGGGCCGACAATCGCCGAAACATGCCCTACCCCGCGGGATGACGCCGGAGCAAGTCACTCGCGAAATCGGGCCGCGGATCTCCGCCATGGACGAAGCGATTGCGCAATGCGAATCCCGCTTTGGCAAGCAAAACCGATTGCTCGATCATCCCATTCTCGGACCCTTGACCGGACACCAGTGGCGAAAATTCCATTGGGTGCACGGCAGCCACCACCTCAAACAGATTCAAAGCCTCCGCCGACAAAGCTAGCGAATCATGGAGGGCGGGGCTGGCGTTGTCGTTTGATGGCGACTGTGAACCTCGGCCAGCTGCACATATTCTTGTGCAAGAAATACCTCAAAAAAAACTCTCGTTTCCGCGCAAAATCCAGAAAACAAACGACCGAGAATTTTTCTGCCTCCTAGATCTATGGTTCTAAAGGTAGTTAGAGGCAAAATCTTGGAAACATTGGAGTTACCGCGGCTCCCGGGTGGGCCTTCGCCCACGCGAATTTGCCGGGCTCCAGCACTTGGGACATCCGGAAAGCTGAGGCGATTGATCAGTTGTCAAAGATCAGATTATCTTGCAGATAACATCTGCGTTTCTATGTTATCGGATGTGGCAGGCTGAGTTCAAGGACAAAGTAGAGGGATTGCGGATTTGGCTCCCAATTTGGGAGTCTCGGCAAGAAACCGCCGCCAACGTGGCTTGGGCGGGCCACCCTCCGGGAACAATATGGAAGCGGCCGTCCAGGCCACCCTCCCAGGCCGAGAATTCTGATCACAATCGCAAAAAATGCTTTCAAAGGTCAACGAGTGCTATGGCGATTTTTCGCCAACAACCTCTTGACCTTCGCTCCACGCTTTCGTTGACTGCCCCGTCTCACAGACGTAAGATTTTGCGTGAAGTGAGCTTAAGGACTTCAATCGACTCTGGCAATGTCGAAACTGATCTTTCTTGCGCTTCTCTGCTGTCTGCCGAGTGCATTCGTGTCGGCACAAGCCTCCAGTACCGACGAGCACGTCACGGGAATGACTGCCGTGGGTACAGTCGGTGCGGGACCATCTTGCCCATTAATAGTTTGGTTTGTGGAGCCGGATACTCCGGCTGCTCAGGCTGGAATCCAGCCTGGGGATCTGCTGCTCGCCGTTGATGGTCATCGCGGAATTGATGCTGTTCAAGCCCATCCGTTTCTTCATTCGAAAGATTCGAAGCCCGTCACACTCGAACTTGAGGGTGAACATGGCACTTATACAGTGACGGTGGGGCGCGTGAAGGAATCGATTCTGCTGAAGAGAGATGGATGGAAGGTTGGCCCGGACGGCAGCGTGTATGCCGAGGACGCCACCGACGCTGAGATGAAACGAGTGGCAGCAATCAAGGAGCCCCCTGCCAGCGATCGCATCTTCGACCACCACTACCCAAAGAATACGGAACTCTATTATCCGGGATTCGAGGCGCTGGTCTTGCAGGATCGTCACGAGATCGTGGTCTGGGCAATGGAAGATGGTGGACCCGCCCGAAAAGCCGGCATGCACTATGGAGATGTGATTGTATCCGTGGACGGCGTCAGTCCGCAGGGCAAATCCGTGGCTGACCTGGAGGCGCTCCTCAGTAGCAGCGGGCCGAAAGCGATGACGGTGGTTATCAACCGCGACGACGTCACCAAAACCTTCAAGTTTGATCTGATCAAAGCAGCAGACTTGATGCGCCAAAACAAAAAGCTGTTCTATGAAGGCAAGATTATTCCATCCGTCGTCCCCGACGCGTACTTACACTGTTTTGAATCGAAGCATTAGACGTTAAGGCGGTTCGTGTTCCACCAATCACCGTGTCACTGCTGTAACCAAGCCTTTACACGTTTTGGCCGCTCGTCAACGAGGGCTATGGCGATTTTGCAACAACTATCGGCCAACGAGCTCTCCGCTTCTTACTCCCGCGCTTTGATAGATCCGCTCCAGTTGGAACAATGGAGTGGCTGGAAAATGAAAAAGGACGGGCGGATTGGCCCGTCCCATGGTCATCGGAGCGTCTTACAGTTGGAGGTGGAAAACATCCACCACCTGGAAATTCACCCGGTTTACCAGGACGACGTGTCCGCCAATGAACACGTGCGCACAGTCCGGTGGTGGCGGGGGCAACTGCCGTTCGAGGTCTGGCGGGCAGGGATACATTTTCCCTCGCAGTTCGACGGGAAGGATTCCGCGCACTACAATCCGTCGTTCCATATCGGGCGGCAAGCGGTCCCGATCCCTCAAGCCGGGCGGCAGGTGATCGTGATGCGCCGCGTACCAGCCGTGCATCGTGTCATGATCGTGGTCGGCGTAGAAACGATCTTTGTCATGGTCACGATCTTTGTCATGGTCACGAGCTTCGTCGTGGTCACGAGCTTCGCGGGATTCCTCCCGGTCATGCCCGCGATCATGGTCACGTCCTTCGTCCTGGGCCAAAGCGAAATTGCAGCCAAACGCGAATATGGCCGCGACGAATACAGCTAAGCAAGTCTTTAGTCGCATAAATCCCTCCCCCAACGTTGTAAGCGCGGATAAACCAGCCTAGCTGGGACCCAGAACGCCGGACAGGGTACAAGAGGACGTGTACTATTGTTGACCGGCCATAGCACCTACAACCACTCAATGGGGGATATCGCGATTTTGTGCAGTTGAGACGACTGCTTACGATTTGGCTTCGGATTGCCTCTGGCTCGCAATCCGGGATTTACGTGCAGGTTGACTTGACGCGCAGCTGGTGGCCCCAACAGGCGCTGGAAGATTTCAATGCAACCTTGCCACAGCGGGCTACTCTAAACACTATGGCGGTCATGATCGACCACCTTGATCATCTTGTCCTGACAGTTTACGATCCGAGCGCACGGGCACTGCGGGGAAACTGCTCTCGGTATATCTCCGCGATTTGGATGACAATTTGATCCAAATCTCAAATTTTATGTGGCTGCTTTTTTTAAAAACAATTGTAGAAAGGGACGAAACAATGAAAAAGAGAATGATGGTGTTTGCACTCTGTTTAGCGGTCGCTTCGCCGCTTTTTGCTCAGAAGAAAGAAGAAGAGCGAATTGCCAACTCGGCCACGGTGCTGCAGGAGTTGCTCGCCGGGGATAAGGGCCTGCCCACTCATGTCCTTGACCAAGCCGATTGTGTTCTCATTTTTCCCAGCGTCAAGAAAATAGCCATCGGCATCGGCGGCAGCTATGGACGGGGCGTGCTGGTTTGCCGCAAAGGTTCGAAAATGGACGGTGCCTGGGGAACTCCGGCGATGTACAAACTCGACGAGGCCAGCATTGGCGTACAACTCGGGTCGACGGCGACCGATTTTGTGCTCACGGTGATGAATCAGAAGGGCGCAGAACAAATCCTGAACGGAAAGACGAAGCTTGGATCGAACGCGGCCGCGGCCGCCGGTCCCACCGGCGCCCAGGCAACGTCGTATAACGCGGGTGCCATGAACGTCGACGTTTTGACTTATTCACGTTCGAAGGGACTCTTTGCGGGCGTGTCACTCCAAGGCGCGACCATGGACAGCGATGATGATGCCAACAAATCTCTGTATGGTAAAGCGATTGGAGCAAAGGATATTGTCGAGGGTGGCCAAGCTACTCCCGAGGCAGCCAAACCGTTGGACGACGTGCTCACCAAGGCGTCCCCAGCTCGCAAGTAGCTTCCGCAGTTGCTAGTTCGACACCGGTGGACCACAAGGACGGAAGGGGCCGCTTTTCGCAATTCTGCATTTCAACAGAGCGGCCCCGACCTCCGTTGTGAGGTCCTGCAGCAGATCATCGTGGCCTAACCAGGTCACCGCTCTCGTTGATGGGACGGTTTCATCGTGGACCCCTGTGCCAGAGTGACGAAAAAAGCCCCCGAACGAGTCGAGGGCCTTAGAACTGCGAACGGACGAACCGGGCTACTGCTGATCCGCAGTAGTCTCACGAACTGAAGAAGGAACTCCTGCCTTGCGAGCTTCTTCCTGCATGTCGTCCATTTGCTGTTTGGCTTCGTCGACGGCTTTTTTCTTTTCCGCGATCTTTTTCTTGTAGTCTGCGTCTTCCTTGTCCCATTCCCCAGAATTCCGCAGGCGGTTGCCGGCGTCGGCATACATGGCCGCGGCGCGCAGTTGATATTCGCGTTGTTCGACATCTAGTTCGCGGGAGAGCAATTCGGTTTTGTCTTTCTGTGCGGCAAGTTTGTCCTTCCAGGAGTCGTAAGCTTTTTGCCGGTCCTCGGCCGATTCGCCGGGCTGGATTGAAGGCGGATTGGGATCGGCCTTCTTGTCGGTGTTCGCTCCGCCATTGGCTGCGGTTTGCGCCGTGTCGCTGCTGGTCGAGGCTGCGCCGCCCACCACGCTCAGCTTATCGTCCATGGGCAGATTATCGTTGTCAAATTGCTTAGCCTGCGCCGTTTTCTTGTCTTTGCGCTGGGCGCGGGCATAGTCTCCCAACGATTGTGGCGGTGGGGTCGAGTCCTGGGCGCTGGCATACGAAGCCATCGTCCCCGCTAGAATCACTCCTGCAATCCATATGTATGTGACGCGTTTCATGGTTGTTTCATCCTCCGTGCCACGGCCCGTTGATCTTCGCGAGCACATGGCGTTGATTGAACTCAAGCTCTCGCAGCCTTCGCGGCCGTTCCACCCGCGAGAAAACCGCCAATGGTGTGATCCAGGTCGGCTGCTTCCGAAACGATATCTACAGCCAACTGCCGCACCATTGTGGGGTCGCGGCTGACGGCCAGTTGCTGCGCGTAACTCGAAATCGTGGCCACTGAATTCCGCAGCGCCAGCGCCATCTCGGCGGACATTTCTCCGCGCAGTTCGTCAAGCCTTTGAATCAATGCAAATTCAGTTTTATCCGTGATCAGGCAGGCCGCACCCAAAGTTTCTCTCGAAGGCGTGTACACCGGAGAGATGGTGATTTCGAAAATGCGCTGCTCGCCCGCCGGGGTGACGTAGTCCGCTTCCACGCTTCGCGAAGCGGCTTGCGTCCGCAAACTGGCCTGCACTACGCTGGCCAGTGTTTCCATCGAGCCGCGAGAGGAAGACGAACTCACTTTCGCTCCTCGAAAAACTTCGCCGACGCTCATGCCTATGGGCGAGGCAAATCCAAGAATAGTTTTGGCGGCCGTGTTGGCATTACGGACCAGTCCGTTTGTGGTCAGGAACAGCACCCCGCTCGACAGGTTCGAAAGCACTGCCGCGCTGATGTTTTCCGAGGTCTTTGCTCTGCGGCGCTCCACCTGCTGCAGGCTCAGCAATTCGTGTTTCTGCTGCTTCAGTTGCTGGATCACGGCGTTGTACGTGCGCATGGGAAACTGCTCGGACTCGGGAGCCGCATCAATCGAAAAAGACTCTTCGGTGAGCAGACGCCGCATCCGCCGGAGCAACAGAGTTGCCACCCAAAAGGCGAATGCTGTGGTGAACAACACGATGGCCATGCGAACTACGATGGGGTTGCTGAGCATCTTCAGAGCAACCTCCAGTACCAGCGAAAGAACTGGTTGCCGAAGAACGAAGCCACCATGGCCATGCTGCCTAGAAACACGCCAAATGGCATAGGGAAGCGACGCAACGCGATGCTGGCTGATTCCCATCCGTGGCGCCGGGCTAAGCTTGGCGCCTCATGATGGCGGACCATGCGCCGGCGGGTGCGCTTGATCCAGACCACCAGCACCGTCCACAGTCCGGCAAGCGAGCCCACGATCGAGGCGCTGAACAGGGTGAAGATGGTCAATTGGATTCCGAGGAACGCGCCCACCATTGCCATCAGCTTGACATCGCCGAAGCCCATGCCCTCAACGCCGCGCGCCCGCAGATAAATCGCTCCCGCACCGTACAGGAACGAGGCTCCGACCGCAGCACCCATGAGAGCCTGCAGCAACGAAAGCCATGGACTCGAAGCGCCGGATGCGGGTTGATAGATCACGCCAAACAGCATCTTCGAAAGCAGATCGTTGACCGGAACCACCAGGCTGAACAGCAATCCGGCGACCAGGCCGGGCAGAGTTAATTTGTCGGGCAGGAGTTGGGTTTCGGCGTCGGTAAAGATCAGGCCCACCAGCAGGAATCCGAATGTGCAGTATTTCAGCGTGGCCAGGGTGAATCCGAAATAGGCGTAGCAAGCGAGAAACAGCGCGCCGGTGATCAGCTCAACCACGAGATAACGAGGCGAGATGGGAGCCGTGCAGTGGCGGCAGCGCCCCCGCAAAATCAGCCAACTCAGGATGGGAACGTTGTCATAAAAGCGGATTGGCTGCGCGCACCTGGGGCACGCCGAACCGGGATGAATGACCGACAAATCCCGTGGCAGCCGATAGATACACACATTCAAGAAGCTGCCGAAAGCCAGCCCCAGCGCGAAAATCGCCAATGCGAATTCAGTATCCACCGTGTGCTTTGTCCAGCCCTTGCCAGAATTATGCTGGTTTCGCCTCGATTATACGGCTCCGCGCACGGTAGAGCTTAGGTACCAAAGGTACTGTCCGGAAGGACGATGGCTGCTGGCTTAAGTAGAGGCGGCAAGCCGGGGCTGGGCAGGGGCGTCCTAAAGGTTCGCGCGAGAAGTGTCGATAGTTGGACAAGCGGGAGTCGGCTCATGGCCCCGCGGGAGGCGGCACCATGTCAATCACTCCGATTTCGGCGGCAGGCCTCGGGCAGTACGTTCTGCAGGCAAGCAACTCCGCTCCATTGAAGCAGGCATTGCAGAGCTTGCAAAACAGTCTTGCATCCGGAGACTTGAGTAGCTCCCAGTCGGCGTTCCAGACGCTGCAGACGCTTTACCAAAACTCGGCGACGGCCGGGGGAACGAATCTGTCCAGCAGTTCACAACTCTCCACCGATCTGACGGCGCTCGGCACAGCACTGACGGCGGGCGATTTATCCACCGCCCAATCCGCTTTTGCCACGCTTCAAAGCGACCTGAAAACTTCGCCCTCGCCATCGCAGAGAAACGAGACGAATGCCGCATCCCAATCGTTGCAGTTGGTTCAAGAAGTTCTGAGTACACTGGATTCGAGCAGTGCTTCCAGTAGCTCGAACTCCACCAGTGCGCTGTTAGATAGCGTCTACGGAGGCCGGAGCAGCCTGAACGTCCTCGCGTAGCGCAGGCGATCGATCTCGATCCAGATTGACACTCCTCTAACGCACACCTAGACTGGAAATGCTTGCAGCCCAGCTGTACGGGCTCAAAGCGAACCGTGCGGAGCCCGAGGAGCCTCATGGCCTGGCTGCAAAACAAGTTCGAAAAGAATTTTCTTATCACGACCGTCGACTACGTCTTCAACTGGGCGCGCAAGTCGGCGGTGTGGCCCATGACGTTTGGGCTTGCCTGCTGCGCCATCGAAATGATTGCGTCTTCGACGGCCCGGTTTGACATCGCCCGCTTCGGCTCGGAAGTGTTTCGTCCCAGCCCGCGGCAGAGCGATCTGATGATCGTTGCCGGCACCGTGACGTTGAAGATGGCGCCGGTGGTGAAACGCATTTATGACCAGATGCCCGATCCCAAATGGGTGATCTCGATGGGCGCATGTTCGTCCGTCGGCGGCCCGTTTAATACTTACGCCGTGTTGCAGGGCGTGGACAAAATCGTGCCCACGGACGTGTACGTGATCGGGTGCCCACCGCGTCCCGAAAACTTGTTCTACGCGCTGCTCAAGCTGCAAGACAAGATCGATCAGATGACGCTTGCCAAGAAACCCACCGAAGTGCGGCTGGCAGAGAACATGGTTGAGAATTTCAAGCGCCAGGTCATGATCGCGCAGACGCTGCAGCCGAAATAGAAGATCAGCACTTAGCAATCAGCAGTCAGCACTCAGTAAAGCCACCTGACTGCTGAGTGCTGAATGCTCACTAAGCTCACTACCCAATCAGAACTTCCTCCCGAAGGCGAAGCCAGGGAATTTCCTTGCGGCGATAAGATCATCTGCATTGCCAATGTGAACGGGACGATCTCCGCGATGGATAATGTCTGCTTGCACCGTGGAGGGCCGCTGGGACAGGGTGTCATCGAAGGTGACAAACTGGTTTGCCCGTGGCACGGATGGCGCTGGAATCCTGCGACCGGCGAGGCGGAGCACAATCCCGGCGCAAACGTTGCCGTTTATCCCATAAGAGTTGAAGGCGACGATGTGATGGTTGAGTTGTAGTTTTATCCTAAGTACTTCAAGAACTTTCCGGGCTGATTGTCGAAGCCGGGGAAAACCTGATTCAGATCTTTGTTTCCCAGGTGGTTGTACACCGCTTCTCCTAAAACTTGTCGGAAATCTGTGGTTACGGCCAAGTCGCGGCCTTCGTAGAGTTGGGATTGATCGAGGCCCGGCCATCGTCCGTAGACCTTGCCGCCCTTTACTGGGCCACCCATTACGAACATCACGTTGGCGTGACCGTGATCGGTGCCACGGTTTCCGTTCTCGCGGGCAGTGCGGCCGAACTCGGACATGGTCACGACCACCGTGTCTTCGGCGAGGTCGCCGAGGTCGGTCCAGAAGGCTGCTATGGATTGGGAGAATTCGTGCAGGACGTTGGCGATCTGGCCTTGCGTGCTGCCTTCGTTGACGTGATGGTCCCAGCCGCCGATGTCGGCGAAGGCGACTTGAACTCCGAGATTCGCTTTGATCAGTTGCGCGAGTTGCTTGAGGCTGTCGCCGAAGTGTCCGCCGGGATAGTCGGCGCCCGCGGCGGGCTTGTACTTTGAGGGATCGGCGGATCGCAGCATTTTTACCGCGTCGAAAGTTTCCTGACCGGTGCCGTGCAACACGGAATCGACCGAGTGTTCGTACATGGCTTCGAAGGTGTTGGAGTTGGGCGAGGCTTTGGGATTGTTCCCGCCCACGCTAAAGTCGTTAATGTTATTTATCGCGACGGCGGGCTCGCTGCCGGAAAGAATTCGCGGCAGGGAAGGTCCCATGGCAATAGCGCGAAAAGCGTCAGCCGATGCGGGTTGAGGTAATGAATGTAATGAGCGGTTCAGCCAGCCGTCTTCGGTTGCTTTTATTCCGGGCGTTCCCGATTCCATAAAGTCCTGCGCGTCGAAGTGGGAGCGAGTTGGATCGGGCGATCCGGCGGCGTGCACGATTGCCAGATGACGCTGCTTCCACAACGGCTGAAAGGGCCAGAGCGAAGGATGGAGTCCGAAAAATCCATCGAGATCAAGCACAGCGTTGCGCGGGATGTTGATGGACGGCCGCATGGCATAGTAGGCGCGCTCGTGGTGGGGCACGACGATGTTGAGGCCATCGGCTGCGCCGCGTTGGAAGATGACGACCAGGCGCTTATTCTTCACGCCCAGCGATTCCGCTGCGTACGCGGCACGAGTTAGAAATGCGGGAATCGCTGCTGTACCGATTACGGCTAGTCCGCCGCTTTTCAGGAATACGCGCCTTGTGATTGACATATAAACTCCTAGGCTCTTGGCTTCAGGCTTCAGGCGATGCTTTCGTGCTCACGGTTGGGTATATGAAGCCCAGTCTTCAGTAGTTATTAGTTCTCGGTTCTCCGTTATCTTCTTTGAAACTCGGGTGACCCTAACAGCAAGCCTGCGATCAGTCCGGTGTTTGGCGGCCGGGCTGGAGCGTCCAGCTTCCGGCGGCTGATTTTGGAATCCTGCAGACGCGCGCTGATGACGTCGTGCGTCTGCTTGGAAACATCTCCGGCCAGCAGGCTATTCTCTAACACGGCCAAGGCCTGTTGCGGATCTTTTTGTTCGGTGAATTGATTTACTTGTACGCCTTTTACTTTTCCGGACGTCAGTGACAGGGCAAAATTCATGCGTCCCAAGAGTGCGGACGAGTTGACCCACGCGTCAGCCTTCATGGAGTAGCCAGTGGGTGGCTGCATGCCGTAGAGCTGCATGCCCATGCTCTGAAGCTGGCGCGCAATGGGCATGGCGTCGGTGACTTTGGCCCCGCTGGCGCGAACCGCTGAGACTACGAACTCCAGCGGAGTTTTCACTTTGGCGCGATAGGCATTGGGCGCCCAGAACTCGGGCGAGTCCAGCATCGTCTTGAGTACCTCACGGATGTTGCCGTCTTTCTTTAAGAAGGTTTGCGCCATGCGATCCACCAAGGGCTGCGGCGGTTGGTCGGACACGAAGCGCATGGCGAGTTTGGTGCAGATGAATTTCGCGGTCGCAGGATTTCGTGCCAGGATATGCAGAACCTCGAAGCCTTCCTTCTCACCTTTTGGTTTGATGCGATGCCCGAGCACAATCTTGTCTCCGGGTTCATGCGTGCGCTCCTCGAAAGTGAAGCCACCACCTTGCTTGGGCTGCTTCAGTGTCCATCCGGTGAAGACGCGCGCTACTTCGGTCACATCTTGCTGCGTGTAGCCTCCATTCACACCGAGAGTGTGAAGTTCCATCAGTTCGCGGCCATAGTTTTCATTGAGTCCGTTACGCTTGCCCTTGGATTGGCTGGTTTGAGCTTTGTTTCTGATTCGCCGCCTCGATTGATTGTTGGCCTGCTTGGGTATGCCATTGGCCACGTCGGAGTTCGGTCCGACGCTGAGCCAATTGTCGAGATAGAAGAGCATGGCCGGGCTCTGCGCGGTTGCGACCAGCAAGTCTTCAAATTTGCCCAGGGCGCGGGGACGAATGACGTCGCGCTCGTAGCTGGTGAGCAGGTAGCGATCGGCGCCTTTGCCGATAAAAACATTAAAGTGATTGAACCAGAAGTCGGTCATCACTTCCTGCAACTGGCGATCGCTGTAAATGGCGCGCAACAATTTGCCTTCGACGAGTTCGTTGTTGACCACCTGTTGAGGGTGGTCGAGTGCCTCGACGGTTTCGCGCTGCCGCGGATTCATCCCTTCCATAAACTCGTCGCGCTTGTCGCCTTGAAGGGCGCCGGTCAGGGCGCGTTGATCTTCCGGTGACATTTCCAGCACCGCTTTCATACGCTGGTCTGTTGGCAGGTCGAGGAGTTCTTCGATTTTTTCATCAGCTGCAGCGCGTTCTTGCTGGCGGCGGGTGCGTTCGTCGTCCGCGACTTTGTCGGCACCAGCGACGGCAGTCTGCTGCTTGCGGTCTTCTTTGTCCTGGTAGCGCTCCAGTTGGGCCTGATAAACGGCGCGCTTCAGGGGATCAGAGGGAAGCGACTGCTTTCCGTCGGCGACAGCTTTGATCATTTGCTCGGACGGAAAGTTCTGAACAATCTCTCGCGTGTCCATGCGCAGGGTGCGAAATGGAGAGAGGCGGGCATCGAGCGCATCGTCATTAATTTTTTCGGGATGAAGTTGCTGATCGATCCACTTGTCCACGCCGATTGCCAGCACGTGATCGACGTCGCCGGGGCGAGGGCCGAAGGTCAGACGGTTGAGCGCGTGCACCGCCTGTTTCTGCTCGTCCATTTGCGGATTGGCTGTGGGATGTTTGTCTTTTTTCTTACCCAGCGCCAGTTGAACGGAGATGGCGAATCCTGATAACGAGAGCAGAAGGATTAGGCCGATTTTGAGGCGTCCCAGGTTCATATGGGCACGGGGAGGTCGTTAGAATTATGAACCCAGAGCAGGGAAAAAGTTGCTGGCTAGACGATTACCTTTGTAATACTTTTCGGAATAGACGAACGAGGACGCCCCTCCTCCTCACTGCAATTGGCTTTGATGATGACCGACGTGATGTCGTCGTCTTGCGGATCGCCTTGCACGAAGGCTCGGGTGGCGTGGTAGATACCGTCGGCAATATTCGCAGCCGGATCGTGATTGTGGGCATGAACATAGTCGAGGACACGTTGGGTGCCGAATTGGTGTCCGTCGGGCGTGGTCGATTCTGGGACGCCATCAGTGAGAAACAGCGCGATTTCTCCGGGGGCGAGGCGAATTGTATCGCGCAATGCAAACTTACTTCCGGAGAAAAGACCAAGCGGTGGGCCGGTGCTATCCAGAGTGCACTTTACCTTACCCGATTCGAGGAACACGAAGCCGGGGACGTGGCCGGCGCTGGCATATGACAAGCTGCGAGGATTCAGGTTCAGACGAGCCAGAAAAAGGGTTACAAAATGGCCGTGTTCCAGGTCTTTCAGCAGCATCTGGTTCACCCGCGCCAGAATATCGTCAAGCTCCAACTGCATGGCGGCGAAGCAACGCACGTAGGCCCGGGTGAGCGCCATGACCAGGGCGGAGCTGAAGCCATGGCCCTTGGCATCGGCCACGGCGATCAAGAGAGAGCCATCGGCCATGGAGATGAAATCGAAATAGTCGCCTCCAGTTTCGTCGGCAGGATGTGCGGATCCACCAATGTCGAAGCCCGACACTGACGGCGCTGCGGCGTAGAAGCGCTGCTGAACGTCGCGCGCAAGTTGCAGCTGAAACTCCTGTTCTTGTTTTTTCCTTACCTCGGTGATGTCTTGCGACACGGAGACAAAATGGGTCAGACGCCCCGATTCATCCCGCATGGACGTGATGGTCTGTTGGGCCCAGTAAAGTTCGCCGGTTTTCTTGCGGTTGATGACCATGCCCTTGAAGGCGGCTCCATGAGTGAACTGATCCCACATTTGCCGATAGAATTCCGCGTCGTGCAGGCCCGATCTCAAGATTCTCGGAGTCTGTCCCATGGCTTCTTCCCGGCTGTAGCCGGTGGTCGCTTCGAAGGCCGGATTCACGTACTGGATGACGCCCTCGGTATCGGTCAACACGACACTGTCGGCAGTCTGCTCAATTACGCGGGCAAGCAGGGTGAAACTCTGCAAAGCCTGGCGACCTTGGGTGAAATCGTGGAATATCATGACTCCGCCAGAGACTGCGCCAGCGGTATCCTTCAGGGGCCACGCGTTTACCCGGATCCAAACTCGGGGTCGCTGTTCAGAGCTACGCACGAAAATGAGCTCATCGCTAATCTTCTCTCCGCGGATGGCTCGCACCAAGGGCAGCTGATCGTGCGGTACGAGCGAGATCTGGTCGGGAAGGTACCAGCCTTCGAGAGATGTGCATGCGTAAGGTGAAGCGTCCACAATACCAATCCCCAAGAGCTTTTCGGCGGCGGGATTGGTGAACAAAAGTCTGCCATCCTGGTCGGCGACGATCACGCCCCAGGGTAGGCTTTCGAAGATCACTTGCAGCGCGTCGGATTGCAGGGCGAGCGCTTCATATCTGTATTCGATCGTGGTTGGCAAGGTTACTCTTCCTTTCGTGGCTAGTTCGGATATCAAGTGGTTAGCAAAGGTGTGGTCACGGAGGGGAGAGAATAATGGCTAATCAGCACAGATCAAGTATCGGCGGCTCTCGCAGAAAGCTTTAGGTCTCTGGACGCGTTCCAGATTCCGAGGTTTGGTCCGCAGGAACGCCCGAAAACTTGCAGAGAACAGGAAAATACCCGGGTGCGAGCGGAAGAAAGACGGAGAACCAGCGGAGAGGTGCAGTTGATTCACTAAGAAACACCGGGAACCGCATCGGCTAGGTCAGGTATAACCGGCCGTGATTCATTTTGTGTTGCAGGCCGGCGGCGAGCTGGTCAATGTCGGCCGCGGCAATGTCACCGCCCATGCGATCTTGCAGGAAGGGCGTGCGGTTGCTGCCGACGGTATCGCGGCGGACTTGCAGCAGCAAAGCGTGGACTGCGTTGGGGTCAAATTTTTGCGGGGTCAGACGCACGATTTCATTCAGAGTACTGCCAAGCGAAAGGCGTTCGCGATAAGGACGCTCGCTGGTCATGGCATCGAAAGTGTCGGCCAGGCCGACGATCCGTACCGGCATGACGACATCTTCGAGAAGCAATCCGTCGGGATAGCCGGAACCGTCGCTGCGTTCGTGATGCCAGCGCACGATCTCCGGGATCCGCGGCCAGGGAAACTGGACACCACTCACAATTTGATGTCCCACAATTGTGTGGTCCGCCATTTCGCGAAACTCCTCCGCATCCAGAGAAGTGGGTTTGCCGAAGAGACGCTTATCGACCGCAACCTTGCCGATATCGTGTAAATATCCGGCCGAACGAAGTGCCGCAACTTCGGGCGGATCCATACCCATGGCTTCGCCGATGGCGGAGGCGTACCGCCCGACGCGCAATGAATGTCCGTGAATGTTGACGTGTTTGACGTCAATCGCGGTGGCAAAGGCCTCGAGAGCGTTGTCGTAGAAACCGTGGAGAGACGCCATGAGACGTAGATTTTCCGAAACGCGTTGAGCCAAAGTCTGAGTTAGCGAATGATTGTGCACAGCCAGAGCCACGTAGTGGCAAAGCAAATCGAGCGCTTCGAGTTCGCCAGGATCGTAAAGACTATCGCCTTCGCGGCGGCCCAACGCGATGAGGCCCACGAGTTTACTACCCACCTTCAGGGGGACGATGCATTTGAAGAGCTCCGGAGCAACATTCCCGTTGGCACTCAGGTAAAGATCGTAGGAACCTGGATCCAGAATCAACGGTTCGCGCGACGAAATGAGCGCATGAACATGTTTGGGCAGCAGAGGGATCACGGCGGGTTCGGGCATAAGCGCGAACCCCTCGGCTGCAATGGAGGTAAGGAGGGAGGGACGGTCGCTGTAGGTGAAAAGCGCGCCTTCGCGGGCACCGCTGGCCTCGATGGACGCCGATAACATCGCGGACGCGGTCTGCGGAAACTCGCGCTCGGCGGTCATTTCAGGACCGAGATCGGAGAGAGCTTCGACCGTTCGAAGGAGGCGCCGGAAATTGTCTTTTTGCAATGGCACGCGCTGGACGAGGAAAACCAGAGCAGAAAAAGAGTAACACGCACACCGTTAGCGATCTTGTTAGTTAGTTTGGTGCATAAACAGCAGGAGAAGCGGGCGACGACAGAACTTCCGGTCACATCGACCGTGGCCTTAGCGACCTGGTTTGCTTGGGATAGCGCTGAATGTCATCTCATCCGCGGGACTTCCAGTCTGCGTTTTCCATTCGAAGAACAGCTCTGTATAGGTTTTGGTGAGGTAGTCGCTTCGCGCGATTTGCAGCGTCTGTGCAGTTCGATCAATCCAACGCGAAGGACCCTCGATTTCGCCGAAGTTCCCTATTGGAGTTTTATCCACGACCACCTGTCCCTTGCCGTCGCTCCACTCCGCGCGGAACTTCTCATAGCGGAAGGTTGGGGCGAATCCGAGGGCGCGCAGGATCGCTTCCATCATGGCGCCATCGGCGACTTTGGTTTCAGTCTCTACGCGCGTCTTGTGCCGTCCCGTTTTGCCTTTAGCTTTGTGGGTCAGCAGCCACTCGGCTCCGTACTTGCGCAAGCGGAGCAACTCGCCGCGTTTCCGGAGCGGTTGACCAGGCAAGTCGTAAAGCGTGTTCATTTCGTGCGTGCGACGGGTGAGCAAACGAAAGCCAGCTTTTCGCAGCCACCGATTGAGTGCCGACAGATCAGCGACGCGAAACTTGATTTCGATTTCGTTATGCGAAGCCATTGAAGTCAGTATAGAAGGCTTCGGGCCACGGTGGTCCGTGACTACGCGAACGTGGGCAGTTTTATGAGGTCGCTCTTGGGGACGGGCTCCAGTGCCTGGCCCGCCTTCTTCCATGCCGCTACGCCGCCCACGAGGACGAACGCGTTGAATCCTTGTTCTCGCAGTTGCAGCGCCACCCGGGCGCTGGTCGCTTCGCGTGCTCAAGTACAGTAGACGTAAATGTCTTTGTCCTTGGGTAAAATTTTGAGTTCCTCGGAAAGATTGTTGGGTTCAAGCCGGATGGATCCTCTGATGCGCTCCGCGTTCGCGTCGTAGTAGCCGTGGCTGCGGACGTCGAGGATCAGAACCTTGTCCTTTTCTTCGGAGGCTAGCTTGCTTGCCAGTTCTTCGACTTGCACACGCGGCACCACGCGGTACACCTTGTTTTTGTGGTACAGCCAGACGCGATAAGCGATATAGGCAATAGCGGCTAAGAAAAACACTTCTCCAAATGCGCGGCTGGCGGCTTGAAATCCTCGTGTGATCGCCGCTACGAAGTCGCGGAACAAAAACCCCATCCCGCTATAGGCCAGGATGTACAGTGACGCGCCGGCGGAGTCGAAGCGGAGGAATTGCAGCGGACGCATTCTCATGCTTCCGGCCAGCGGAGGAGCCATGGTGTTGACGCCGGGAATAAACTTGGCGACCAGAAGCGTAGTCTTCCCGCGTTTGTAGAAAGACTCAGCAGAACGCAGGATGCAAGATTCGGGATTAACTGACAAACGACAGAGAAGACCCAGCAGGCTCCAGCCCATGTAGCGGCCGAGGATGAAAAGCAGTGTGTCCCCAATGAGCGCCGCGCTCAGGGCGACAAAGAGCGCTCTATATATGTTTAGAGTGCCGGCGGCCGCGGCCGCGCCTGCCGCCACCAACGCCACGGCTGCTGGAACGGGCAATCCGATGGCCTCGCCTAGCACTACCAGGAAGAGCAAAAGGTAGCCATGGTGCGCGATTAGTGAGAAAACGTGGTTCATCTTCTGCCCGTTAGATTGAGACTATTAGATCGACGGCCTCATCAAGAAGATTCAATGCCATAGAAGGAACAATAATCCATATGGCGGCAAAAGCCAAAACTGAGGTCGCCAGAACCAGCACACATCGGTTCGGGGTAGCTGTTGAAAGCGAGAGTTTTCCGGGGCGCTGGGCGTAGTGCTTGAGAGATATTTATTCCTATTTTTCTCTTGCAACTACGAATTCCGGGGCCCATAGCAAGGCTCGTTTGATCTCGCTGTCGGGGAAGCTGCAGATCGCATTTCGCGCCATCCCCGCGTACTGCATGGCGCGAGCGTTGGCCGCTTCGACCGAGCCATAGCGGTTCAGGATCGCTAGGATTTCTCCATGGGTCACGCCATCGAATGCTCGCTCCCGCACGACCTTGCGGATGCGCTCGCGCTCGTGCGACGTGCAGCGTTCGAGCGCATGAATCACGGCCATCGTGACTTTTCCCTCACGCAGATCGCTGGCTACGGGCTTGCCCAGCACGTCCTCGGAAGCAGTCAGGTCAAGGACATCGTCCACAAGCTGAAAAGCCATACCAAGATCGCGGCCGTACTGCGCCAGGTTCTCTTCCTGCTCTGGAGTCGCTCCGCCGAGGATCGCTCCCATGCGCATGCACACGGAGAAGAGACAAGCGGTTTTGCGGAAAATGAGATCGAAGTGTTCGTCCGAAGAAATCAGCTTGCCCAGTTTCTCCATCTGCAGCAATTCGCCTTCGACCATCTGCTGGGTCAGGTCGATCAGGGTGTCGAGGATGCGAAAATTGCGCTCTTGCACAGCGATCTTGAACGCCTGCATGTAGAGCCAATCGCCGGCCAGCACGCACTTCGAGTTTCCCCATTGCGTATTGGCGGCGGGACGGCCGCGACGGGTTTGAGCCTCATCGATAATGTCGTCGTGGACCAGCGTGGCGGTGTGAATGATTTCGACGACTGCGCCGAGTTTGATGGCGCCGCGTCCGGGGTAATTGAAGAGTTTGGCGGATAGCAACAAGAGCATGGGACGAATGCGCTTGCCTCCGCCGCTGCGAAGGTATTCGCCAATCTCGGTGATCGCCTCCACGCCCGAAACCGTATCCCGCCCGAACTCGCGCTCTATGGCAGAGAGGTCGCCGCGCAGCAATTCAAAAATTTCTTTTCCGTCGATGATGGCAGGCGTACTCAATCGGTTCGTCCCCAATTCAAAAGCCTCATGCGCAGACGTGCCAAAACTTCCTAGTTGGTCCGGTAATTCGTAAACTGGGTATCAATGCCAAAATCCTGGCCGCGCAGCAGCGCGATGATTTCCTGCAACGCGTCGCGATCTTTGCCGCTCACTCGCACCAGGTCTCCCTGAATCGATGCATTTACTTTTTTCTTGGAATCCTTAATGACTTTCACGATCTGGCGCGCCTTCTCGATGGGGATGCCTTGCTGCATGGTGATCTTCTGTTTTACCGTGCCCCCGGCGGCGGGCTCGACCGCTCCGTAGGTCAGGCCCTTCAGAGAAACGCCGCGCTTCACCAGTTTCTGCTGAAAGATCTCGGTGACCGCTTTCAATTTATATTCGTCGGCGGAGTGCAAATTGATTGCGTCCTTGCCTTCGAGTTCGATGTTCGACTTCGAGTCTTTCAGATCGAAACGAGTGTGAATTTCTTTTAGCGCCTGCTGCATGGCGTTCGAAACTTCCTGCAGGTCGAGCTTGCTCACAATGTCAAAAGTGTTCTCTGGCATGATATTTCGCTTCTAAGTAACAGATTACGCAGCCCCAGCAAAAGATGCTCTTAACAAGCTAAATGGAGTTGAGCTTTTCGTGAAGTGAAAAGAAACGGTAAAAGTTGTTGGCTGTTTGAAAGCCAATGTCCTCCATCGATTGGCCGCGGATTTCGCCAATCTGCCGCGCCGTTTCTTTTACGAACGACGGCTCGTTGCGCTTGCCTCGATGGGGTACGGGCGCGAGAAATGGCGAGTCGGTCTCAATCAGCATGCGGTCGAGCGGTACCTGTTTTGCAGCGTCTCGAATCGGCTGCGCCTTGGGGAACGTAACGTTGCCGGCGAAAGAGATCATGAATCCCATGTCGAGCGCTCGCGTGGCGTGGGCCATGGTTCCGGTGAAACAGTGCAAAATCCCGCCGAGGCCGTTGCCCGCCCAGCGTTCGCGCAACAGCGTTAGGCAATCCTCCCACGCATCGTCGGTACCGTCAGACGGGCGGCAGTGGATCACGATGGGGAGCTTGGCCGCTTGCGCCATCTCCAGTTGCCTCAGGAATACTTGTTGTTGAATGTCGCGTGGTGAATGGTCGTAGAAATAATCCAGCCCGATCTCTCCCCAGGCGATGACTTTGGGTCGCGTTGCCAGTTGCACCATTTCTTCGAAGTCCGGATCCCGAGCCAGCTTGGCTTCGTGAGGATGAATACCGATCGTCGCATAAATAAAATCGTGTTGTTCGGCGAGTCGAATGGCACAGTCGAGAGAACCTGGGCCGGTTCCGCTGCCGATAGCGAGAATCGTCTCAATCCCAGCTTCACGGGCGCGCGCGATCACTTGTTCTCGGTCAGCCTCGAACTGCTCCGTCTCAAGATGCGCGTGGGAATCGACGAAGATGGGTCGTTGGTCGTTGGTCATTGGTCGTGTAGCGACGGGCGCTCGCAGATGTGCAGGTAGAGACGCTCGCGCTATTTCAATTTCGTCCCGACCGGCACATCTTCCAGGAAGCTTGCCAGGACGGCCTTCCCGCCCTCGGGTGACGCGGCCACAATCATTCCGTTCGATTCCAGTCCCCGGAGTTTTCTGGGTGCGAGGTTCGCAACGATGACAACTTTTCTCCCGATCAATAACTCCGGCGCGTATGACTCGGCGATTCCGGCCACCACTTGGCGAACCTCGGTGCCTAAATCAACTTCCAATCTTAGTAACTTATCCGCGCCTTTGACTTTCTCGGCGACTTTGACTTGGCCCACTCGCAGTTCGATCTTGGCGAAATCGTCGATGCTGATCTTGCCGTCGGCAAGAGTTGCGGCCTTTGCGGGAGGCGCGGCGGGCGCAGCGACAGCGGAAACCGCGGCCGCGGTGGATGCCTCGGGGTGCGCTTCGGTTGCGGTCGCCCCACTTCGTTGCTCCTCTTCCATTTTCTGCATCCTTTCGATCGCGCTCTTGTCGGCGCGCGGGAATACGGGTTCGACATTGCCTAACTTCGCGCCCAGTTGGAGTTGTCCCCACTTTAAATCTGACAGAGGGAACTGGCGAATATCACCCAGCCCCAACTGCGCCCAGATTCTCGATGTCGCGTCGGGAATCACCGGATGAGACAGCGCGGTCACGATGCGCAAGGCTTCGGCGCTGGTATATAAAATCGTCGCCAAGCGCGAACGGCTTTCTTCATCCTGCTTCTCGCCCAACGCCCAAGGCTCATTTTCAACAATATATTTGTCGACCGCGGCGACTAGACTCCATGCAACCTCCAGAGCGCGAGAAAACTGATATTGATCAACCAATGTGCCGTACTCGGCGATCACTCTACGCGCGCTTTCGGCTATAGCACTGTCTCCCGCTCTTTGCGAGACCGTAGCCGATGGATACGGAACCTCGCCGCGAAAGTATCGCGTGATCATGGTCAGGGTGCGGCTGGCGAGGTTTCCGAGTCCGTTGGCCAGGTCGGCGTTGTAGCGCTGGACCAGCGCGTCAAAAGAAAAAGATCCATCCTGGCCGAAGACAACCTCGCGCAGCAGGAAATAGCGCAGCGCATCGGCTCCCAGCACGTCGAGAATTGTCTCCGTGCGCACGATGTTTCCGCGCGATTTCGACATTTTGCTTTCCTCGAACAGCAGCCAACCGTGCGCCACAATACCTTTGGGCAGCGGAAGCCCAGCTGCCATCAGAAACGCGGGCCAATACACACAGTGGAAGCGAACGATCTCCTTGCCAATCATCTGTAGATCAGCCGGCCAGTATTTCTTAAACGCTTCCCGAGCGCCTTCGCGCGATGATCCGTAGCCGATGGCGGTAATGTAGTTTGCCAGCGCGTCGAACCACACGTAAATCACGTGCTTAGGATCGTCGGGCACGGGAATGCCCCAGGAGAATGTCGAACGGCTAATCGACTGATCACGCAGTCCGCTGCGCACGAACGACATTACTTCGTTCCGCCTGGTCTCGGGCCGGATGAAATCCGGTTGCTCAGTGTAGAGTTGCAGCAGCTTGTCCTGAAACGCGGAAAGTTTGAAAAAGTAATTCTCTTCCTTCACCGTTTCCGTCGGACGTCCGCACTCGGGACAGGGAGCCCCAGGCTCAACAGCATCCACGTAAAGTTCGTCGAAGACGCAATACTGGCCGCTGTACGTGCCTTTGTAGATGTAGCCGTTGTCACGAATGCGCCGGAAGAGTTCCTGCACTCGCTTTGTGTGACGTTCTTCTGTCGTACGGATAAAGTCGTCGTTGGTGATTCCCATGCGCTTCCACAATGCGCGGAACTGCGCCGAAACTTCATCGGTATATTCTTGCGGCGTTTTGCCCGCGGCTTCCGCAGCGCGTTCAATCTTCTGCCCATGCTCGTCGGTGCCGGTCAGGAAGTAGGTGTCTGAGCCCAGCAAGCGCTGCCGCCGCGCAATCGTGTCGCAGGCGATCGTGGTGTAAGCATGACCGATGTGTGGCCGCGCGTTGACGTAGTAAATCGGAGTCGTAATGTAGAACTTTTTGTTCATTTGCTCATTTCAGCCACGGAAAGGAATTCTGATGCTTTCCTTTGCGAAGATTCGAGTGCTTTTGTTGATGATGTCTTCAGCGTTGGCGGTTCATATAAAGCTGCAAAACTTCCTGCATCACGCTTTTCAAAGGCACATGGCATTCGGTCGCGATGCGGCGGCAATCCTCATATTCAGGAGCATAATTCGTAACCGTCCCATTCATGCTGGCTACCTTCACTCGTACATCGCCCCATCGAGTCGCGATCGTCACCCATTCTCTGGCGAGTGCCTGGCGCCTTTCCTCGCGCTGCCGCACGCCTAGAGTCGTGGTTTCCATGAAAATCAGATCGGTCAATTTCGCCACGTCCTGGTTGCGGCACAGAACCGTCAGCAGCATGCCCGGCCGATTCTTCTTCATTTGGACAGGCAGGCCGAAAGCATCCAGCGCGCCCTCTTCGAGCAAACGGTCCATCACATAGCCGAAGACTTGCGGATTCATGTCGTCGATATTGGCTTCGAGCACGGTGATCGTATCGCGAGGGATCCCCGCCGTAAATTCCGGCTGACTTTCGCCGATGGTGAGCCGCATAACATTCGCGCATCCGACAAAATCACGAGTGCCGGCACCGTAGCCGGTCTTTTCCATTTTCATCGCCGGAAATGGCGCGAATCGTTTCGCCAGCGTTTTGACGATGGCCGCGCCAGTTGGCGTGACTAGTTCGAATTGGATTCCAGACGAATACACCGGCGCATCTTTCAACAACTCGAGCGTCGCCGGCGCCGGCACGGGTAAAGTTCCGTGGGCGCACTTCACGGTGCCTCCGCCAACGTTCAGCGGCGAACAGACAATTTCGTCGACCCCGAGTGAGTCAACCCCAACTGCGGCGCAGACAATATCCACCATCGCGTCCACCGCTCCTACTTCGTGAAAATGGACCTTCTCGATGGTGGTGTCGTGAATTTTGGCCTCTGCTACGCCCAGCGCTTCGAAGATAGCGAGAGCTAAGGTTTTCGCCCCGTCGCTGATCGCCGCCTTGCGGATAATGCCGCAAATTTCATTCAGCCCACGTCCATGTTCATGGGAATGGTTGTGAGCATGCTCGTGTTCGCGCGATGCCGCCTTCCCATCGCGATGAGCATCGACCACCGCCGACGTGGTTCTGGTCCGCGAAGGTCTCTGCCCTTGCAACGCATAATTGTGCTCTAACAAGGCGATCGGTTCGGATTCGTGAGCACTCGCGTGTTCAAGCTCGTGAATGTGTGAATGAGCCAGTTCTTCGGGTTTGTGGGCTGGTCCAGAATGTTCTTCGTGCTGCTCCAGATAAGCCTCGCGCGGCTGGTCTTTCTCACCATGCGAATAAACATCTGCCTTAATTGCACTGATGCCGTTACGCTTGACCCGAGAAATCTCCAGCCGGGCATCGATATTCAGCGCCGCGACCGTTTGTTCGAAGAGTTGCTTCGGCACACCGGCATCGACCAGCGCGCCCAGGAACATGTCGCCGCTGATGCCTAAAAAACAATCAAGGTAGGCTATACGCATAGAGCTTGATTTTCATCATAGGGAAGCATGCACATGGCGTCAAACGCGGGTGCGGCATGCCCTCTGCTACAATCACTGTTTTCGTCAACCACCTCGAGGGACTCTTGTATCGTCATCTGGAACGCCGGCTAGCTCAGCAAATTCGGGAGTTCCTGCACCGCAGTTACGGTCTCGATTTACCCAAGATCGTCATCGAGCAGCCGCCTCGGGTCGAGCTTGGCGAATATGCATTGCCACTTGCTTTTGAGTTGGCCAAGAAGCTGCGCAAGCCGCCCCGAAAGATTGCGGAAGAGATTGTCGCCGGCATCGGGCCGATTGATGACTTTGAGAGGCTCGAACTCGCAGGTGCTGGCTACATCAACGCACGAGTCAAGCGCGAACAACTTGCTTCCGCGCTCGCCGCCGATGAAAGACCGAAGGCCGAGGTTCCGTCCGGCAAAGTTCTGGTCGAGCACTCCAGCATCAATCCAAACAAGGCCGCGCACATTGGACACCTGCGCAATGCCATTCTCGGCGATACGTTCGTCCGCCTGCTGCGTTTCGCAGGCAGGGAAGTCGATATTCAGAATTACATCGACAATACCGGCGTGCAAGTTGCGGACGTGATCGTCGGGTTCTTACATTTGGAGAAAAAATCGCGCGCTGAAATCGAAGCGCTCACCCACCTGCCGCGTTTCGATTACTACTGCTGGGATTTGTACGCACAGGTCTCACGCTGGTACGAGCAAGACAAGCAGAATCGAGATGCCCGCGTGCAAGTGTTACACGCGCTCGAGGAAGGTGGAAACGAGACCGCCGCAATCGCCGACTTGATTTCGCTCGCTGTGCTACGCCGCCATCTCGAAACGATGGACCGGCTGGACATCGAATACGATTTTCTTCCTCGCGAAAGCGAAATCCTCCACCTGCACTTCTGGGACGCAGCTTTCGCCAAGCTCAAGGACGCCGGCGTGCTCACCTTCGAAAACGAGGGCAAGAACAAAGGCTGCTGGGTGATGCGGCGAGGAAAAGCATCCACGAAAGACGCCGAGAACGAAGAGATCGCCGAAGAGGACCAGAAAGTCATCGTGCGATCGAATGGCACCGTGGGCTACGTCGGCAAAGACATTGCCTACCACCTATGGAAGTTTGGATTGCTGGGACGCGATTTTGGATATCGCAAGTTTTATCGCTATCCCAATGGTCACGACTGCTGGATTTCGACGACAAACGGCGACCCCAACCATCCGCACTTCGGTGATGTGGCAGAAATCTACAATGTGATTGATACGCGTCAGGCGGAGGCGCAGAACACTGTCGTCGAAGCGCTGCGCGGGCTTGGGTATAACCAGCAGGCCGATCACTACACGCACTTTTCCTATGAGATGGTCGCGCTCACGCCGCGCTGCGCGGCCGAACTGGGCTACGAGTTGTCGGAGGAGGACAAGGCGCGTTCCTATATCGAGGTTTCCGGGCGCAAAGGGTTCGGAGTAAAGGCCGACGATTTGATCGACAGGCTGATTGCTTCGGCGAAAAAGGAAGTCGATTCGCGCCACCCTCAATTAAGCGACGATGAGCGCATGACCATCGCCACGCAGATCGCGGTCGGCGCGCTGCGTTATTTCATGTTGAAGTTCACTAAACCGTCCGTGATTGCGTTCGATTTCAAAGAAGCGTTGAGCTTCGAGGGTGAGACCGGGCCGTATGCGCAGTATGCAGTCGTGCGCGCCAGCAATATCTTTCGCAAGGGCGGCTTCGATCCCGACACATTCGCCGGAGATGTAGCTAGCTACGTCTCTACGGACGACTTCGCGAAGTACCTGAACGGCGCGGACGGGAATGAAATCTGGGAGCTGTGGCTGGCGTCCTCGAAGACGTCTTACGTGATCGATCAATGCATTGCAACTACCGAGCCGGCTTATTTGGCCAAGCATGTATTTCAGTTAGCCCAGCTTTTCAATACCTTTTATCACCGGCACCCCATACTCGCGGAGCCGGCCGCGAGCCGAAAAAGATTTCTGTTGGCCACGGTCGCGGTGGTTCGCCGCGAACTGACTCGCGCCTTGGCGGTGATGGGAATCGCAGTCCCGGCAGCGATGTGAGAGGGATCTCGCTCGGAACCACACGGTTCTCGCAGCCCTAGTTATTAAATTCCCGGGCAAACTGCACCAGGCTGCGCACCGCAATCCCGGACGGACCCTTGGCGATCCACGGTTTATTTTCTTCCATCCACGCAGTGCCTGCGATGTCGAGATGTAGCCACGGAGTATCTTCAGCAAATTCCTTCAGAAACATCGCCGCGTTCACAGCCCCACCCCAGCGGCCACCGGAGTTGACGATATCCGCGATGTTGGAGCGGATATTGTCTTTGTACTCGTCGTCGAGCGGAAGCCGCCAGAACTTCTCGCCCGCTTCGTCGGTGGCACGATTGAAACGCTCGTACATCTTTTCGTCGTTCGCGAACACGCCCGCGTTTACATAGCCAAGCGCGA
>Ga0207000_1037_pt1 | contig 47846 bp, 42 predicted proteins | sample Alteio_BWMinCont_90_FD_153498 | JGI IMG/M metagenome (GOLD analysis project Ga0207000, IMG submission 153498) | Enriched cells from forest soil in Barre Woods Harvard Forest LTER site, Petersham, Massachusetts, United States -... | ecosystem: Environmental > Terrestrial > Soil > Temperate forest >...
CGTGCCGTGTTTGCTGATAGAGTCGTCATCCAAAGGGGAGAGGGCCACAACACACAGCAAGCCGACGACGATTGCAGCCGCAAACCAAAGAATCCCGGGATAAGTGGTTAGTGGGGAAAAGCAGAAGGCGAGAGCAGCGATTATGCCAATCCCCTTGATGACCACAATGGTGACACGTTTCAGGCCGCCGCCCCTCCGGGGCTGGATTTGGCGAGGCGTAGGGAGCGGCTCACAGAGATCAGTTCTCGGTTTGTGGTTCTCGGTTCTCAGTTGGGTGGCACGGCGGTTGTTGATCGAGGTTCACGTTTCCCCTCAACGAGTGCTATAGAGATTTTCGCCAAGCATCGGTTTCGTAACATCAGTTGCGTTCGAGTGCGACCACCGAGTCTTCTCGCCGCCAGATCGAGAGTCCCGGTGCTCCCATTGCCAAAGCGCCCAGCGTGCCGGGTTGCCGAGTGTCCGGAACGGGGTTGGTTCGCGCCGCATCCGGCTGCTCGACATCGCTATCGTCTGCGCCCTTGGTCGCACCTGCGATGATGGCTTTGTTGGGAATGGTTTCGTAGGCGTAGCCGGTCAGCCTGGCTTCGATCCCGTTGCCGCCCCACCAAACGTTCAGGCGGGCCCAACCATAGTGTGTCTCGCCATTGATTTTGAACTTCAGCCCGAGGTAGCGGTTCCCGGCGTCATTCCAAACGCCGTACTTGTTGTAGCCTGACCGCCGGTTTATATGCAGCTCGACGAGTCCGCCTTTTTCTGGGGAAAAGCGCCTTTTCGGTCCAATGGAGTCGCCCGGTTTCAGGGCGTAGTCGAGCAAACGGGGTTTGGGTTTGTCTTTTCCTCCCAAGTAGGCCAGTTCGCCATTGCCGCTCGCGGGCGATAGATAAATAGCACGATTGACGGAGAAGCCACCGGTAGAGCTCGTGCGGAAGTACTGAAGAGTGAAATCCACCGTGTGGTCGTGGTTGAGGTCAAGGTAATAGAACTGCATGTCGTGGCCGATCACGACGTTCGCTGGGGTATAGACGATCTTACCCTCGGCCGGCTTTGCCAGCGCCATGAGTCCCACGCCTGCTGCACCCGCTGCGAGCGCATACATGTTGAGTTGTTGATGAATCGAATCGGAAAGCTTGGAAGGTGTTTTGGACGGTTTCATGCATCCCTCCCGGCGAACGGACATCAATTGTAGCACCGGTGAGCAAGGCATCCCGATCAAGTTCCGCTAACAGGCCATAGCACTCAAATCCCAGGGTCAGGGGGCTGGCCCACCTTTACGTTCTGTGTAAAGGTGGGGCGAAAACGACGGCGGAGGCAAATGGACAATCCCTACGCCGGGTTGCGTGAGTTCCCACCTTTGCAAAAACCGTAAAGGCGGGCCAGCCACCACCGTAATTGCATAAGTTGGATGGCGCGATTACAGACTGCAATCTTCTGGTGCGCGAAACTGCTTCCTTGGGGAAAGTTCGGGGCCCTACTGCTTGGGGAAGAAGAAATCTACTCCGGGGAGTTCGGGGCGTCAAGGGCGGCGGACAGGAGTGTCCGCTCCACACGTACGGATTGTTGGTTCCCTGCGGGGCCTGACTCGAATTTGCGGCCTGGCGGCCCGACTGAAGTCGGGCACTTCCCGAATCCTAATTGCGGCCTTTGGGTCTGGCTAGTCTCGCACGGAACTCAAGAAGCGGCAGCCGGAATGCCAACCGCAAGAGCAAACACAGGGTCCCTCGACTTCGCTCGGGATGACAATTTATCGGGATGACAATTTATGGGAGCGGCTCCGCTGCGTTCGGATTTGCGGCTTGGCGGACCGGCTGAAGTCGGGCCCTTCCCAGGGCACCCGCGGCGACCCATCGTCAAATCTATTCCTCTGCTTCGACTGATACGAAAGTATCGCCGATACCATCGTCCAATTGTTCCGGTTCGACAGTTCTGTTAGGTGTGTTCAGCGCGTCCAACGCGACCCCATGTGCGCGACAAAAACTACTCTAAGGAGGAGGAAGAACATGGCAAATCCGACGTATGACGTCCACGCCAACGACGCGGCCAGCGAGGCAATCGTGCCCCAATTCAACACCGACCGCACCCATCCGGGGCGGTGGACGATCACCTTCAACAACCCGCCGATCAACATGTTTATTCCTTCAACCATCGTCGAATTGGGAGCGCTAATGACCGGCCTTGAGGCGGAGCCGTCCCTGAAGGTCGTGGTGTTCCAGTCGGCGAATCCCGATTTTTTCGTCGCCCATCTCGACGTAGCCAAAGCCGCGGAACGGCCCGAGGTGCTGGGCCTTTGGCGCGAATTTGTGGTGCGCCTCTCGTCCACGCCAGTCGTGAGCATCGCCAAGATTCGCGGCCGCACGCGCGGCATCGGGAACGAGTTCGTGCTGGCCTGCGACATGCGCTTTGCCAGCCGGCAAAACGCCCTGTTCGGCAATCCTGAGGTCGGCGTCGGACTGGTCCCGGGCGGCGGAGCGATGGAATGGCTCCCGCGTTTGGTTGGCCGCTCGCGCGCACTTGAGATCGTGCTTAGCGGCGACGATTTCGATGCTGATATCGCCGAGCGCTATGGCTGGGTGAACCGCACGCTGGACGATACCAGCCTCGACTTGTTTGTCGATACTCTGGCCGCGCGTCTGGCCTCGTTCGACCGTGAAACGCTGACCGCGGCGAAGGCCCAGGTCAATCGGTTCGGGACGCCGACAGCTGCCGAGCTCAAGTCGAGCACCGACCTGTTCTTTCCACTGCTGGCCTTGCCAGGCGCGCAGGCGCGCCGCGCTAAGATCCGTAATCTGGGTTACGGCGTTCCGAGCGACTTCGAATTGAACTTCGGTCAGCACCTGCCCAGGCTCGGGCCGGCGGACGACGATGCCACGGGACAGAAGAGGTAGACATGAAACCCTGGAAAATAGTTTTGCTGATTCTGTTTGCTCTTGCGGTTGCAGCCGCGGCATACGGGTTGATTCTCGTGCGACGAGGTTTCAGCGCACTTGCGACACCATCAGCGATTGAGGAGCTCGCGGCCACAACAGCACGCAAATTGGCTGTGCCATCCTCGTACCGCGAACTTCGCAATCCCATCGTGCCTTCCACGCAGAACATTCGGGGAGGCATGGAGCATTTCGCCTTTCATTGCGCTCCGTGCCATTCGAACGACGGAGGGGGGCAAACGGTATTCGGCAAGGGCCTCTATCCGAAACCGCCCGACTTGCGTGCAGCCGGGACGCAGAACAAGAGCGATGGCGAGCTCTACTACACAATTGACAACGGAGTTCGTTTGAGCGGTATGCCAGCCTTCAGCGGAACGCACACTGCCGCGCAAACCTGGCGCCTGGTTTTGTTCATCCGGCACCTGCCTCAGATCACGCCCGAGGAACTCGATGAAATGAAGGGGTGGGACTCGAAGATGGAGGCGGATCCAGCGCATTTCTGAAGGGCGGGGTACCGCCGGGGCTGGCCCGTGCTTTCACGCACAAGCGCTGGTTGCTACGCTGATAAGTTCCCCTGCTATTCGAGGTTGTTAGAGGTCAGCGGGGGTGAGGCCAGTCTTCTTGGCGATACGGGCCAATATTTTTGGACCTAACTCCTCGCCATCGTGGAAGGCCCAAATGTAAGAGTAGGTGTAGTTGCTATGGCGAAGTTTGACGTGCGATCCAGATTGATGAACCGGCTTCCACCCGATCTTTACAAGCGCCTGATAGACACGGCGGGCCCTGGTGCTGGGCCACGTGCTCACGCGATTGCACGATGCCTGAAGCTGATGGACTCCAAAGCCTCTTGCGATTTTTCTACATCATCCGCAAGCGCGCGCAAAGCAATCGCGGTAGCCTTCGCACACGCTTCTTGTTCAGTCAATCCGTATGCAAGTGCGCCGGGTACTTCTGGAATTTCCGCAATCCAGCGACCATCATCTTCAAGTTCTGTTTCAATGTTAAATTGCAAATCCTGGCTCCTAACGACGCATGGCGGTTTTCGCTCGGCGGTCACATCAAATAGGATGCCTTACAACCGAGTCCGTTGCATGTGACCGAAGTCACAGGGCAATCTCAAAAGAAGGAGAAGAATAACCCTGTCGCTAGCCATTGCGCTAGCGAAGAGTTACACGTGTTCCTATGCTGCTGTTAATCGTTTGAATTCAGGCTTTTCGGAGCGAATGAGTTTCAACATCGTATCGCGCGACTGTAACGGATTCTCGCGACTGTCATTGCGATACCATTTCATCAAGCTAAGCTGCCAGATGTTTTGCACTGATCTTATGCCAGGTGGCCCTGATGCTGGCGCCTGGGCCCGTGCCTTCACCCACACACAACAGCGGGTGCCCCGTCCTTCTCGCGTTCGTTGCGAGAGGGCGGGGCTGTTAGCTGACATTCTGGCAACCCGCGGCAGCACAAGAGGGGACGATCGCGCCTGCATTGGTCCAACAGCCTTGCGTTGCTTCCCTTCCGAGTCGTAACATGACGCCGTCTCAATGTCAGGAGGTTTTCTTGCTGGATCGCCGAAGCTTCCTCAGTGGTACTTCGGGGCTTGCCGCCGCCCTCGCTCTGCCTGGCCGCCTGTTGGCGCAGTTGCAATCCGCGCCTGCCGCCCTACCGGATTCCGCCCTTTACAGCCGCGATCAGGATGCCTACTGGTCCGCGCTTCGCAAACAGTTTCTCATTCCGTCGGATGAGATTTATTTGAACAACGGCACGGTGGGGTCGAGTCCTGCTCCGGTTCTGCGGGCTATTTTCGACGGCTACACGCAGACCGAAAAGATGGATCAGGCGGATCCGGAGGATTATCCGATTTGGGGTTACGCCGCCTGGAACCAGTTTCGCGATCCGCTGGCCGCATTTGTCGGTTGCAAGCGGGACGAGATTGCGCTGGTGCGCAATGCCACCGAGGCCAACAGCTACATCGCAAATGGGATCGAAATGAATGCCGGCGACGAAGTGCTGATGACTGACCAGGAACATCCCGGAGGCTTACAGCCTTGGCGGCTGAGAGCGAAGCGGTATGGCGTCGTGATTAAGACCGTGACGCTGCCCAAGCCGGTCAAAGACGCCAGCCAGGTATTGAACCTGTTCAACGATGCCATCACGCCGCGCACCCGCGTGATCTTTTTCAGCCATATCACGACGGTCACTGGCGTCGTGCTCCCGGCCAAGGAACTGTGCACGCTGGCGCGCTCGAAGAATATCTTGTCGGCAGTCGATGGGGCGCACGTTACCGGGATGATGCGTCTTAACTTGCACGACCTTGGGTGCGACATGTATTCATCCAGCCCGCACAAGTGGCTGCAGGCGACGAAAGGTTCGGGCTTTCTGTATGTGCGCGGCGAAGTCATCGATGGTATGTGGAACACGATTGCCACCGAGGGCTGGGATGAGCCGGAGCTGCGAGCCGAACGATTTCAGCGCATTGGTTCGTCGAATGTGCCGGCGCTGTGGGGGCTGCTGGCGGCGATTAAGCTTGCCAACGAGATTGGTATGGAACGGATCGAGCGGCGGCATCGCGAGCTTTGTGACTACATTCTTGCCCAGATGATCAAACGCGGGGCCGAGTCGTGGACATCTCCTGATCCGGCGCTACGCTGCGCGATTGCGACCGTAAACGTTCCCCCACTGCCGCGCATGGAGATGGAGAACTGGATGTGGAGGACGCACAAGATTCGCATCCGTGGCGGCGAGCCGTCGAAGCTGCGGCTGTCCACGCCGTACTACTTATCGAAAAAAGACATCGACCGTTTTCTTGAAACCTTCGACGAATTCAAGAAGAAGAAAAGCATCGCGTGAGAGACGCCAAGCTGCGCGAGCCAGTTCAGTCGTAATACTCCAACCCCAAGTGCGTGATCAGTTCTTCCCCGCGCAGATGCCGCAGCGTGTTCTTCAACTTCATCAACTGAATAAACAGATCATGCTCCGGATAAAGCCCCGGCGCCGTCATCGGAGACTTGAAATAAAAACTCAACCACTCCTGAATGCCCAGCCCGCGAAGCTCCGCACTACGCTGCGCCAGATCCATGAACAAAACCAGATCGAGCACAATGGGCGCCGCCAAAATAGAATCCCGGCAAAGAAAATCGACCTTAATCTGCATAGGATAGCCAAGCCACCCAAAGATATCGATGTTGTCCCAACCCTCTTTGTTGTCGCCTCGGGGTGGGTAATAGTTTATCCGGACCTTATGGGTAAAATTGCCATAGAGCTCGGGATAAAGTTCGGGCTGCAGAATATGCTCGAGGACGGAGAGTTTGGATTCTTCCTTGGTCTTGAATGACCCGGGGTCTTCGAGGACTTCGCCGTCGCGGTTGCCGAGAATATTCATCGAGAACCATCCGTTCAGGCCGATCATGCGGGCTTTGAAGCCGGGGGCGAGGATGGTCTTGATCAGGGTCTGTCCGGTTTTGAAATCTTTGCCGCAGATTGGGGCTTCGTTTTTTCGCGACAGCTCAAGCATTACCGGAAGGTCGACGGTAAGGTTCGGTGCTCCGTTGGCAAAGGGCACGCCCTCCATCAACGAGGCGTAGGCGTAGATCATCGAGGGCGCAACGTTCTCGTCATTCGTGGTCAATGCTTTCTCGAACGATTTCAGCGATTGGTGCGCGGCGGTTGGCTCGATGTAACTTTCAGTTGAACCGCACCAGATCGTGATCAGGCGCGACGCTCCGGAAGTCTTTTTGAAGTCGCGAATGTCGGCTCGCACCTGCTCGGCGAGATCCATCTTGTTCTTGCCCTTCTTGAGGTTGGGCCCGTCGATCTTCTTGACGTAGTTGTGATCGAAAACCGCTTTGCGCGGCTTGATGGAACTCAGGAACGGTTTAATTTGATCGAGCAAGTCGCGATCGAGAACGCCGGCCTTGGTCGCCGCGGTGTGCATGTCGTCTTCAAAAATATCCCATCCGGTGAAGACCAGATCGTCGAGCCCGGCCAGAGGGACGAACTCTTTGATCTTGGGCGAACGCGCGTCGGTGCGTTTGCCCAGGCGAATGGTCGCCATCTGCGTGACCGAACCGATGGGCTTGGCAATTCCCTTGCGTATGGCTTCGACGCCGGCCACAAATGTGGTCGCCACAGCGCCCATGCCCGGAATCATGACGCCGAGCTTACCTTTGGGGGATTGAATCTCACTGCTGTTGTGTTTCTTGCTTTCCGTTCTTGCGGACTTCTGCCGAATCGCCATCGTGTCGAGGCTTCCTTATGAGAGCTCTTGCTAGTCAGAGCTGGGGATGTAAGGCGAACAGTTATGTTCTCGTACTGAGGAAGGATTTGCAACCAACGCAGGCTGAATGGAAGGATATCGGGCTTTGGCGGCGAGAGCGGCGTGTTGAGCGTGTCGTATGGCGCGGCGGAGAGCACGGGATTTGCCCGCGTCTACTTCAGCGCTTTTTCGAGGAGCGCGGCAGTGCTTGAGCCGCCTCTCGCTTCCACAAACTTGGTCATTACCGGCACGAACTTGGCCGCCATCTCGGGCGACAGACCCAGCTTGTGGAAGGCTTCCGCAACTTCGACGGTGCGGCCCATGTTGCCGGGCAAGGAACTTTCCAGACCGGAAAACTCGGAGTTTCCGGTCACGGCGGGAGCTGCCTTGAGCAAACTATGCATCCCAGGAACGGCTGAGGAGACTTTGCTGAACTCGTCGTCGCTCAGGCGGGTTTTGGCCAGCGCAAACAGCGAGCCAGCGCCGCCGCGAGCTTGTGTAGGGGTAATGGAAAGTCCTTTAGTCAATTGTCCGACCAGTGCGGAGCTGGAATTGGTCGGGACTGCGGTCTGAGCATTAGCCTGGATTCCAGCCAGTAGAATCAGGCAGAACAAGCAAGCTACAGCGAACATGTCTAATCGTCGATGGATTGTTGATGTCATGGACAGCGCCCCTTTTCGGCCACTCGCGAGTATAGCTGAATCAGCAGTTGCGGCGGCTGAGTGAGCACGACTGGTTCTCCAGTTGTGGGCCTTACTTACTTTCCAAATCCATCGTTTTTATTGGCAGATCCCAGTGGGCGTCGAGGATTTCGAAGCGGCGCTGTTCTTCGCGGACGTAGGTTTCTTTGTCGGGGAACAGTTGTTTCTTGATAGCGTCTTCGTCGAAGGGTTCATTGGCGACGGTGGCGTTCTTGAAGACAATGGTCACGCGATAATCCCAGCGGCCGTCTTCCGTCGTGTGATAACGCGGTTGGTCCATCCAGACCTTGAGTACGCGGCCCATTTCCGTTTCTTTTTTGAGCAGAGGATAGTGATTCTTCTTGAACAGTTGCAGGAATTCGTCCGCGTGTCCCCATTTTGTCTTGTAGTAGTATTCGACGACGAAGGGTTGGCCCGGTTGAGCGGGAGTGGATTGCGCGAATCCCAACAAAGAACTCAAGGACAATACAGACAACACGATCAGTGATTTCACGACATCCTCCGGAGAAACCTCTTCGGTGATGCCAGCATTGTATCTTTTCGGCCTCGGGTTGTCGGCGGCTGGATACACTGTGTCTGGGCAAGCACGTCCGATCTGCGAATCACGTTGCAAAATATGGCTGAGCGTTCGGCATTCCGAATGCATGGAGTACTGTTGATGAAGGCTTGATTCATATTCTGTCTTTGTGGATTTTCGATAATGTGTTTCGCTCAAGCGACATACACCAATCCAAGGTACGGCATCTCCTTTGCGTATCCCAAGGCCTACGATATAAAGGAGGGCGACTTGGGCGGTGGAGATTGGGAACTGGGGTACCTCGGCTCCATTCCGATGGAGTTTGTCGCTCCCGGCGGCGTTCGGGTTGTGACCGTGAAGATACCGAAGGATGCTTATCCTGGGACGGATCTCGGAATCGCATTTGTAACCGTAAGCCTGAATGAATACCTCACTCAAGAAGAATGTGAACAATTTCCCGATGACGTGTCGGGAATTGGGAAGCCGGTCACGAAAAAGATCGGTGGAATCGTATTCCACGGGATAGTGCAAGGAGAAGGGGGCATGAGCCACGAGTTCGCAGCGACGTATTACCACGGCTTCACGCGGGGACGGTGCTATGAACTAGGCGAAGGCGTCGCCACGTCTGGTTACGGATCTGTCGATGGGATGAACAAGGTGGACGAAACGAAGCTGTTTGCGATCCTTGACAAAATTGTCGGAGGGGTTACGCTGCGGGGCAAAGGGCACGCAGTCGCGGCTTCACCGTCGATCGGCTCATTCGCAGTCACGCACGTCGCTGAGACATCGCCGACCGGCAACTATCGCGTTTCTTGGGACGTGAAGGGCGCGGCTGCAGATCAGGTGTGGCTCTCGGTTAGCTGTTCTGGCGACTTGAATATCCTTGAGATCACAGATGCCGGCGAGGAGGGCCCATCCTTCCCTTGCGATGTCAATCAAGTCACGAAAGCGGCAACGGGCTCGCTCGATCTTGCATTCAGAAACATGTCCGGCGGTGAGGCCAAGACAACGGTCAGGCTGTTTGCCGCTGGCAGTCCGTCCGTCTCCAGAACATTCGCCATCTCGTTGCCGCCTTTGCCCGTCATCATCAGCATCAGCGGCGGGGGAGAGCGGTACGTCCACGGAATGCCGGACAAGCCCTTTCGGATGGCTGCCGGACAAATATTCCAGATTATCGGGGTCGGCCTCCTACCCAAGGAAATCCTTTGGATCGGACCGATGAGCATTCCAGTTGAGTCTGACGGACAAAAGATCAATTTCATTTCTCCCACATCACTGCCTGGCGCGGAATATCCCTTGTTTCTGGCCAATGAACGCGGGAAGAGCGATGTTCTGAAGATTGAGCTGATTAAGTAATGAGCTGGTTGTGGCCGGGGTGAAGCGAAGAGAGCCGCACCGCAATCGCATTGCTACTGGGTAGCGCCCATACGGTTCTGCCAGTGCGACCACACAAACCAGATGATCCCCGCTGCCAGGGCGACTCCGATGATGGCATCGAACTGGTGGAAATATTTTCCCAACTCGCGCCAGTTTTCGCCAAGCTTCATGCCGAACCAGGCTAGCGCAAAACACCAGGGCCAGGAACCGAGAAAAGTATAGAGATGAAATCGCCCCCGGGGCATGCGGGAAATTCCGGCGGGCAATGCGATGAAGGTGCGAACGACGGGAAGCAATCTCCCGATCAGAACCGCAAGATATCCCCATCGCGCGAAGAAGCGGTCTGCCCAATCCAATTCTCGTCGGCCCATCAGGATCCAGCGCCCGTATTTTTCTACCAGAGGGCGTCCGCCGTAGCATCCGATTTCGTAGGCGACTAACGAGCCGAGGTTGCAGCCGATGGCTCCCGCGGTCGCGACCCAGAACAACTTCATGGTTCCTTGAAAGACCAGGTATCCGGCGAAGGGCATGATCAATTCGGAGGGAAGCGGAATGCAGGCGGATTCAATTGCCATCAGGAGGGTCAGACCCGCGTAGCCCGTCATCGCGATGACGGAATGGATAAACATAAAAAGGACGCCGAGGATCTTTTCAGTCATGGGAGAAACGCAGATGAAATTTTGTAGAGACGTAGCTTGCTACATCGCCAGCCGCGCTGAGACGTTGCAAGCAACGTCGGTACAGATACGTCAGAACGAGCCTTCCTGGGTAAAGGTGAATCCGGGCAGGGACGCGCCTTGCGCGCCCTTGGCCACTTTCACCCGCACGGTGGGCGCATCGGGAGCGGTCACTTCAGCCGGACGCAGCACGGCGTATTGCGAGAACACTTCGCTGTAAACTTTGGTGACGAGGTAGTCGCGCCCGTCATCATCCTTGCGCCAGACCTGCCCGAGTTGAACGGACTTCACTGCCACTCTTAGCTAGCCTTTCTGGGATCACTTCCAGACTACCTAGCCGGTTCGCCCTCGTCAATCGGGATGCAGTTTGCAGTGGATTACCAAAGGATGGGATTGACTCAGCGCTGCGTGGACGGGGATGCCCGTCGCTCCATCGAGGATTTGATTCTGCTAACATTCTGATTCGATTTCACGCGGATGAAGGTGAGCTTATGGTACGCGGCATAGTTGCTCGACAACCTGCAAAAACGGGGCGTCACGAAGGTGTTCGGGTCTCGTCTAAGAAAACTGTCGCCGCCGGGCCGGGTAAGAGACCCGTCGCCACACGGACTAAGGGAAAAGCGCCGCGAGACCGAAGCCTGAAGGGATACGATCCGCTAGCTCCGGCGCGTATTGCGGAGATCCTTAAGCGGCTGGACGCGCTTTATCCGACCGTTACTTGTGCTCTGACTCACAAAAGCGCGTGGGAGTTGTTGGTGGCGACGATCCTTTCGGCGCAGTCGACCGACGTGAATGTAAATCGGGTGACGCCGGAATTGTTTCGCAAATATCCGACGGTCGAGGACTTCGCTGCGCTTACGCCGGAACAACTTGAACCCGACGTCCGTTCGACCGGATTCTTTCGGAACAAATCAAAGTCGGTTGTGGGCGCGGCAAAGAAGATCGTCAACGAATTTGGCGGGCGCGTTCCTGACGACATGGAAAAGTTACTTACCCTGCCGGGAGTGGCGCGGAAGACGGCGAATGTCGTGCTGGGAAGTTGGTTTCACAAGGCTGATGGCGTCGTCGTGGACACGCACGTGACTCGGATTTCGCGGCGTCTCGAACTTACCAAGAATTCGGATGCGTCGAAGATCGAGCAGGACTTGATGAAGGTGATTCCGCGCGAGAAGTGGATTCTGTTCGCTCACCAACTTATCTGGCATGGACGGAAACTGTGCATCGCACGCAAGCCGAAATGCGTGGATTGTGCGCTGGAGAATATCTGCCACGCCGGCGATAAGACCTGGACTACGGTCGAGGTGCATAAGAACGCGAAGCTGTAACCTGAGACGTAGGGGTGTCATTCTTCGGGTCCGTTTCGCGAAGAGACTGCTTTGCGCTCAAGATGACAGCGGCCGTCTGCTAGACTTTTTATTCTGACCTTCGTCTAACAACTCTTCAGGATCCGAATGCGTACTTTCATCTCGTTTGCTATTGTCATATTCATGAGTGCCATTGTTTCGCACGTCAGCACCGCTGCCCAGACTTTGCCCGTGCCCCAAGCAATTACCGATCCTAAGCAAATTACGAGCAAGCCCAACGCGAATGTAGAACAGAATCAGCAGAGTCTCTCTATCGAAAAACTTTATATGACACGCCAGGTGGGGCGTGCATCGTGGTCGCCCGACGGCAAGACGATTGTGTTCGTCAGCAACATCAGCGGACGCAATAATCTCTGGCTGGTGCCGTCGGAAGGCGGCTGGCCGACGCAATTGACGGTCAGCGATCAGCGGCAGGCTGCGCCGGCGTGGTCGCCGGATGGCAAATGGATCGCTTATATGTCCGATTACGACGGCGACGAGCAGTGGGACATTTTTATTGTGTCTCCGAAGACTGGGCAGGTGGTCAACCTGACTCATACGCGGGAGATTTCTGAGGAGTATCCGCGATGGTCTTCTGACAGCCGTTATCTGGCCTACACGGTGAAGCCGAAAACGTCATCGGTGTATGAAATTGACGTTTACGACATGATTATGCGGGATGGGAAACACATCACGACCGGCACACCAGCTGACAGATTGAATGACAATCCGATCTGGTCGAAGGATGGAAAGTGGATCGCTTATACGCAGGAGCAAGCCAAGGGAACGAATTCAAATATCTTTGTCGCCGAAGTTGCAACGGGTCAGAGTTCCCTGCTCACGCCGCATGAGGGCGAACAGATTTACCGCGCCAATGATTTTTCTCCCGATGGCAAGAAGCTGCTGATCACATCGAATGCGGCTAACGGCTACGACAATGTTGGGTTGTTGGATATTGCGACCAAGAAGATTTCGTGGCTTACCGAGGACAAGTGGGAGGTCGCGGGCGGAGGCTTTTCGCCCGATGGCAAGCTCGTTACCTGGACTGCGAATGTTGAAGGCGACACTGACATCTATTTGCACGATCTGGCGGCCGTCAAGACTACGGCGCTGCCTCTGCCGAAAGGTGTGAATGATCTCGCGGGGGAACATTCCGCATTCAGTAAAGATGGGGCACGCTTGCTCTACAACCACAATGGCGCCACCGCTCCCGGAGATCTTTGGGTGCATCAGCTGGCGACAGGCAAGAATCGTGAGCTAACGCAGTCTCTGATCGCGGGCGTGCGCTCGGAAGATATGGTCGAGCCATTTCTGGTCCACTACCCCAGCCGCGATGGCAAGTGGACGATTTCCGCATTTGTCTACATTCCTTACAACATGGTTCGCAATGGGCGGAACGCGGCGATTGTCTATGTGCACGGTGGGCCGGCGGCGCAGTCAGTGAACTCGTTCAACCGGTTTATCCAACACATGGTCAACCAGGGATACATGGTGATTGCGCCGAACTATCGCGGGTCGACTGGATACGGGAAGGAATTCCAGCAGGCGAATCTGTTTGACATGGGCGGCGGCGATTTGCAGGACGTGTTGGCGGCGGCGGATTTCATCAAGCAGACTGGTTATCTCGATCCCAAGAAGATTGTTCTGATGGGCGGTAGTTATGGTGGCTATTTGACCATGATGGGTGTGACCAAAGCGCCGGAGGTTTGGGCCGCGGGCGTTCCGATTGTGCCATTTGTTAATTGGTTTACGGAAATTCAGAACGAGGATCCGGTACTGCAACAGTCGGACCTGGCGACCATGGGCGATCCCGAGAAAAACAAGGCATTGTTCCAGGATCGTTCTCCGATCTTTTTTGTGGATCAGATTAAGGCGCCGCTGTTTTTACTGGCAGGCGGAAACGATCCGCGTTGTCCTGAGGAAGAATCACAGCAGGTGATCGACGTGATCAAAAAGCGCGGCGGGGTGGTCGAGTTTAAAGTGTATGACAACGAGGGTCATGGGTTCTCTCGGGTGGAGAATCAGATCGACGCTTACCAGCGCGTGTCGGGATTCTTGAAAGCGCACGTGCCTCCGGCTGATTGCAGTTGCTCGCTGACGGAGTAGCTTGGTTTATCGGATGGTGATCGACGTCGACCGTCGTCAGAACGCCGGTTCCACGCGGGCTGCGGCGATTGCTTTGATCAGGCCGGGGATTGTGTATTCCCTGGCTTCGATGTCGACTGGGAGGCCGAGTTCGCGAAGGGTCGATGAGGTGACGGGTCCGATCGAAGCGAAGCGTACATCGTCAGATGGACTTGATTTTCGCGGGCTAGGGCGCCATGTGTTTTTTCCTAGCAGGGCTACGAAGTTTCTTACGGTTGACGAACTTGTGAATGTGATGACATGGGGCCTGCGTTTCGGATTTTTCAAGATAACGCGCAGCCTCGTGCGAGAAGACTGTGGAATCACGGTTTCGTAAGCTTCGACGACATCTACCGTGGCGCCCAGACTACGCAATTCGCGAGGAATCACGTCGCGGGCGACTTTGGCACGGGCTAACAACACGCGCTTTCCCGCCACTCGATCGCGTAGGCTCTCTACCACTGACTCGGCCACATACTCTTCAGGAACCACATTCACTGTGGTCCCGCGTTTCTCGATTGCCTTCTTGGTGGCTGGTCCGATGGCCGCAACTTTCAAGTGCTTCAGTTGCCTTTTGGTTAAGCGGAGCTTATGAAGGCGTTCCCACAGCGCAGCGACTCCGTTCACGCTGGTCAGGATGAGCCAGTCGTAGTCTTTAAGATTCTTAAGGGCTGAATCCAGAGGCTTGTAAGAGCGCGGCTTGCGGATTTCGATGAAGGGAATCTCCGCGACTTCCGCACCCAGTTTTCGCAGGCCTGAGGAGAGGGTGCTGGCCTGATGGCGGGCGCGACCAACAACGATGCGGAGTCCGGCGAGCGGGCGACCTCTTGTCTTTGTCATCGACTTAATGGCCCAAGCCCTCTTGCTGCATGAGTTGCGCAACTCCTGAGATGTTCGAGTCTTTACTCTGATTTAGCGCTTGAATCACTCGCGATTGCTCGCCCTTGGTGCGATTTTGGCTGAGCTTGAACTTGGCTTCAAGCCTTTTTACTTTTATATCGAAACCGACAATGTGCTTCATCATTCGGCTTTGATATTGGTCGCTCAGCCCGGACCATTGCGCCATGTAGGACGATTCGAAAGTGTCGACCATGCGATGCAGGGTTGCTCTCAGGCTTTCTTCGTCCGTGAACAGAGTGGGCTCGCCATAAACATGTACCGCCGCGTAGTTCCAGGTGGGAACGCTCTCTCGGTTCTCATAGAGGCTGGGTGAAATATAGGCGTGAGGCCCGTGAAAGATGATTAGCGATTCCTCGCCCTCTTTCATCGACTTCCAATGCGCATTCGCCTTCGCCATGTGGCCCTGAACTACGATGTGATCGCCCGCGTCCTCGATGAGAAGTGGAAGGTGAGTGGCGAACGGAACGCTATCGATGTTGGAAACCAAAATTGCAAATGGGTTCGCTCGCATAAAAGCTAGGATGGTGGCGCGATCTTCCTCACGGTTAAATTCGGGTATGTACACTCTGGGGTCTCCCGGTTGTCGTGATTTCGTGCAGCACATGCGGGCGAGGGCGCCCGCGCCACGTGTTCAAGGTTGTTGCGGCACGGCAATTCCCTGACCGTAGACTACTTCGAGAATCGCATCGCCACCGCGCTGGAGCAAGGTTTCGCCGACGGATTCTCCCAGTTGAACTGGATCGCTTCCGTCACGCGACTCGCGCAGAACCTTCGACCCGTCGGGGTCGGCGACAATGGCATCCAGATGTAATCGTCCGTTGCGAACCTCGGCAAAGGCGCCGATGGGTACCTGGCAACCGCCGCCAAGTTTGTTGAGCAAGGCTCGCTCGCAAGTTGTGGCCGTTCGCGCATTAGCGTCATCCAGGAATGCGAGATGTTGTCGCGTGACCGAGTCCCCGGCGCGAATCTCAATTGCTAATGCACCTTGGCCAGCGGCTGGGCACATTACTTCCGCCGGGATCACTTGCTTGACGAGCTGTGTCTTGCCCAGCCGGATCAGACCGGCTGCCGCCAAGATGATTGCATCGTACTCTCCAGCTTCCAGCTTGCGCAGACGAGTGTCCACATTTCCGCGCAGCGGATGAATCTCAAGATCGGGGCGAACGGCCTTCAGTTGCGCTTGACGACGCAGGCTGCTGGTGCCGACGAGCGCTCCTCGTGGCAGCTCTTCAATGCTCTTGTATTTAGAGGAGCAAAATACATCGCGCGGATTCTCCCGCGTCGTAACGGCCGCAATCTCGAAGCCTGGGGAGAGCTCAGTGGGAAGATCTTTCAGACTATGCACCGCGAGATCGATGCGTTCCTCAGCCAGAGCTTCTTCGATCTCTTTTGTGAACATGCCCTTGGTGCCAACTTTGGCGAGCGCGACGTCGGTAATCTTGTCGCCAGTGGTCTTGATGATTTCGAGCTCGACTTCATGACCGCGTTCGCGGAGCAAGGTGCTGATGTGGTGGGCTTGCCAAAGCGCGAGTTGGGAGCCTCGGGAACCAATGCGGAGGCGTGCCATCAGGCGCGTCCTCCGGGGTTCGCGTCGGATTGGGCTGCCTTCTTGTCTTTCTGTTTTGCTTTTTCCTGGAGATTGAACAAGCGGCGAACGATGTCGACAACGGTGGTGGCTTCGGACTCGCGGGCCGCCGTCTTCAAGGTGCTGATGGGCGTGTGCATGATTTTGTTCACGATGCCGTGAGTGAGCGTGTCGATCGCCAGCTCCTGCTCCGGCGATAACGAGCCGAGTCGTCCACGAACCCGATCGATTTCGGCCTGACGGATGGTTTCCAAATGGTCTTGCAGAGAAACAATCGTAGGCACAACATCGAGCGTTTGCAGACGAGCTTGAAATCGTAGGACTTCGATTTCGATAATATCCGCGGCACGCTCGGCCTCTTTTTGTCGGTCCGCTACGTGGGAGGACACTGCCTGTTGCAGATCGTCGATGTCGTAGACGAAAATTCCGTCGACCTTATTCATCCCCGGATCAACGTCGCGCGGCACGGCGATATCGATAAAGAACATGGGACGGTTCTTGCGGCGGCTCATAAAAAGCTCACCGTGTTCGCGCCGGAAAATCGCGTGCGGAGCCCCGGTCGAGGTAATTACGATGTCGCCTTTGTCGCAGGTGTCGTAGAGCCGGCTGAATTCGATAGCCTGGCCGTCAAACTTCTGGGCCAAGCGAATGGCCCGGTCGTAGGTGCGATTGGCAACAAAGATCGACGCCGCGCCGTGAGCAAGCAGATGGCGCGCCGCCAACTCGCTCATCTTCCCCGCTCCAACCAGGTACACAGTTTTGCCATTCAACGATCCGAAAATCTTCTTGGCGAGTTCCACCGCGACCGAGGCTACCGACACCGCGGAAGAGCCTACGGCAGTTTCAGTGCGTACCCGTTTAGCAACGGCAAATGCGCGGGTGAGGAGCAAGTCCAGTTGCGAGTGGATCGCGCCCACTGCCCTGGCAGTAGCGTACGCTTCCTTTACCTGCCCGAGTATTTGCGCTTCGCCTAAGATCATCGAGTCGAGGCTCGACGTTACTCGGAACAAATGTCGGATGGCATCATTTTCGTGGTATTCGTAGAGGTGCGGCGCTAGATCGGCGTGCTCGATGTGAAAATATTCGCCGACGAATCCACGCAGATCGGCGCTGCCGTTCTTGGTTTGGGCCAGCAGTTCCACACGATTGCAGGTGCTCAAAATGAGCCCTTCGTCAACTCCGGGATGTTGCGTGAAACACTTCAGAGCATCAGGCAGTCGCGATTCGGGTATTGCCAGGCGTTCGCGCACTTCGACCGGCGCACTATTGTGATTCACGCCGATGAGCTGAAAGTTCATGATCGTGCGAACCTGTGAATCGTGCTGAAATAGTTCGCTGCCCAGGCGATGATCGCAAAAACGAATGCCCCAGCGGCGAGATAAGCAGCGCGGCGCCCGCGCCATCCCGCAGTCCAGCGGGTATAAAGCATGATCAGGTAAACGGTCCACATCAAGATAGAAAGCAGAATCTTCGGATCAAAGAAGTCCACGCGTCCATAGGTTGCTTGCGCGACGACCGTACCAGCAACCAGTCCCAGGGTCATGAAGGGAAAACCAAGCAGTAACGATCGGAATCCGATTTCGTCGATAACTTCAAGCGCGGGCAGGCGCGAAAGAAGTCCGCCTCCCTTTTTGGATTTCAAAGAGCGTTCCTGGATGAGATAGAGCAGGCTGGCGCCAAAGCTCAAAACCAGCGCGGCATAGCCAGTAAAGATCAGCGCGATGTGAGCAAACAACCAGCCCCGAGCCAACCCTGGCGATGTAAGCAAAATTGGCTGCTGTCCGGTTGCCGCAACGAAGGTCAGCAGAAACACCAAAGGAAAAACCACAATGCCCGGAGACGTAGTCTGATACACCAGATATACGATCATGAAAACCACCATGATCAAGAAACCCAACACGGATTCCGCGTTGTGGACTGAAGTCATGGCAATCTGGCCCGAGAGGAGTACCGAATCGGTGAGCGAGACGAAATGAAAAACCATTCCCAGGTAAGCAGCGTGCAGGGCGATCTTGTTCAACAGATCGCTGGTGCGGGTCAAAGCAACCAACGCATAGAGCAGACCGACAGCATAAAAACCCAGCGCGACTCGCAGCCAAAGTATGGGCATAGCTTTATTTAGAGACCCAATTTAGAGACCCAATTTACATCCCCAATTTACATCCCCCCATGCCGGGTCGGGCATCCTCTCCCAAGCCGCCAGAGTGATTATAGTCTGCCGGGGAAGGGGCTCTCAGCAGTCGGGCACATCACACGTCATGGTGATGTAGATCACAGGTCTACGGGGACTTCCGCGTTGCCTGAAGACTAGCCCGGTGAAATAGAAGAGCAGTTCCGAGTTCCTCGATCTCGGTTCTCACTTTTGGTCAATCAACTCCCAAAATCGCCAGGACTTGCTCCAGAGTTTCAGGGCTGACGAACAACTGCCGGCCGTCGACCATCATATTCTCGATTTCATCGAAGGCCTGGAACAAACGCATCTTAACCGCGCCGTATTGTTCGGCCTCGCTGAGAGCGCGGCCGTGGGCAGCTGACCACGCTTTGATCGCTTCCTCCGTCAGGAAAACGCTGACCGCGAAAGTGGTCTTCCGATCGGAGGTCGCGTCGAAAACGTACTCGGACGCGGCTGCCTCGGCAGGATGAACGATAGAGGCACGCTTGCCCACGAAATAGTACTGGTAAACGTACCCTTGTCCACCGGTATAGGTTTTCATGCGGCGGATGGTCATAGGTCAGTCGTTATGGTTCGATCTTCGCTTCCCGCAGCCGCTTGACTGCGGTTTCCGAAGACAAAGGCGAATAGTAGACTTCCTTGAAGGTGTAGGATTTCGCCTTAGCAGCCAGGACTGGCATGATCTCGATGTGCCAGTGATAATCCTCGTCGATCGTCTTCCAATAACCCAGATTTCCCGAGCGGTGCAGGCTGTTGGGCGAGGTATGCAGCACCAGGTGAAAATCCTCGGTAACAGTTCGAATGCGCTGCAAGGTGCGTCGCAGCAACGCGCCTAAATCTCGCATTGTCCCTGGACGATTCAGCCCAAAACGTTCGAAAGCAGCTTCATGGGTGCGTGGCATGAGCCAGCTTTCGTAAGGCACACGCGGCGCATAGGGACATAATGCGATGAAGTCACCACGAAGCTCAATCACGCGGAGGTCCTGTTTTGTTTCCTGAGAAATAATGTCACAGAAAACGCAACGTTCCTTGCTTTCGAAATATTCGCGAGCAGCTCGCAATTCGTAGAGCACGCGGCGGGGCACGAACGTGGTTGCAGTGACCTGTGAGGTGGGATGCTCGAACTCCTGCCCGGCGCTGTTTCCGTGATCCTTGAACATGCTGACGTACTTGAAGCGTCCATCACCTTTAAGGTCCTGAATTCGCTGCGCGGCCAGCAACAAGAATTGCTCGATATCGAGGTCGCTTGCATTCCACAGGTGCCGATCGTGCACGGAGTTTTCGATCAAAACCTCATGGGCACCGATGGGGCGCATCTTGTCGTAAATGCCATCCCCCCGACGTGTGGGTTCGCCCTCAATGTGATACAGCGCGTTAGGATGCACGACGGCCCGCGCCGACCAAGGAGCGCCCGGCGTACCCGACATGCCGGCTATGAGTTGGGGTGGCTCGCGCGAGTCTGGACAGAGCCGGCAGAAAGGTTCCGGGCGCGGCGCGTTATCTGGAACGTCGTCGCCAGTAATAACCCATGAGCGAGTGATCGGATCCTTGCGAAGTTCCATGCACAAGGAGACCACCGGATGGCAGTCGCGTCAACTAGGTGGGCAGTCAGGCGTTTTGCACCGGGCAGCCATAGATTGCGGTTTGTTATAATCCGCCCACGAAGCCGCCTGAGATGACCGAGCCTTCCACGCCGTTGATGCGGCAGTACGCCGCCATCAAGAAGGAACATCCTAGCGCCTTACTGTTCTTTCGTTTGGGCGATTTCTACGAGCTTTTCTTCGACGATGCCATCCTGGCGTCGCGCGAGCTGCAGATCACTCTCACTTCTCGCAATAAGGAAAAGGGCGTGGCCGTGCCCATGTGTGGTGTGCCCTATCACGCTGCTGAGGGCTATATTTCCAAGCTCATCCGCAAAGGATTCAAGGTCGCGATCTGCGAGCAAATGGAGAATGCGGGCCTGGCCAAGAAGTTGGTACGCCGTGAGGTCACGCGGGTGGTCACGCCCGGCACCGCAGCGGATTCGTCGCTGAGCTCCGAGGAAAACAACTTCCTCGCGGCGGTCGCGCAGATTGGAGATCGAGTGGGATTCGCGGCGCTGGATCTTTCCACCGGCGAATTTCGCGCAACTGAGTTTAGTGGCGGAGATGCTGGAAAGCGAATCCAGGAAGAACTGCAGCAGCTGAGACCCAAAGAGCTGTTGTATGGCTCGGCAGCTCCGTTGTTTGACGAGCCAGGGTCGCGTGGGGACCGGAGCCCTCGTCCGTCCGGGCGCGCAGCGGGCGGTAGTGCCGGCTTCGCCGAGACTCCGCTTGACGACTGGATTTTCGCGCCCGATCACGCGATTCCGTTACTGGAAAATCATTTTGGCGTCTTGTCGCTCGAGGGCTTTGGACTCGCTGGCAAACCTGCCGCGGCTTCCGCAGCGGGAGCCATCCTCTACTACGTTCGCTCGACTCAGCGTGGGACGTTGGACCATGTCGACCGGGTCGGCTTTTACGAAAGGCAGAACTACCTGGTGCTCGACGCGGTCACAGTACGAAATCTGGAATTAATCGAGCCGCTGTTTGCCGGAGCTGACGCAGGAGTAACTCTGTTTCGTTGTCTCGACGCGAGTATTACGCCTATGGGCAAGCGTCTGCTGCGCTCGTGGATGCTGCGACCATCAATCGAAGTAGCGGAAATCAATGCGCGGTTGGACGCAGTCGAGGCGCAGGTGAAGGAAACCGTTGCCCGCGAGGAGCTGCGGAGGGCGTTGGACGGAATACTTGATCTGGAGCGGTTGCTCAGCCGAGTAACGCTGGAGACGGCGAATCCCCGCGATGTGCTGGCCCTGGCCGCGTCGTTGAGAAAGCTTCCGGGGCTTCGGGTTGCATTGGCAAAATTTGCGACCGAACGGCTATCAAGACTTCACGGATTGCTCGACGAACTTGCTGATCTGCGGGAACGAATCGACAAGACGATCGTGCTGGAGCCGCCGATTTCGCTCGTCGACGGTGGTGCAATTCAAAGCGGCGTAGACAAAGAACTCGACGACCTGCGCGATTTGAGCCGCAATAGCAAACAATTCCTGGCGCAGATCGAACAACGCGAGCGCCAGCGCACTGGAATTAACTCGCTCAAGGTCAAGTTCAATTCCATCTTTGGATACTATCTCGAAATATCGAAGCCGAATCTGCATCTGGTCCCGCCTGACTACGAGCGCAAGCAGACCCTGGTTAACGCCGAGCGCTTTACCACTCCTGAGCTAAAGGAGTATGAGGCTAAGATTCTCGATGCACAGGAAAAGATCGTAGAGATCGAGCGGCGGCTATTCGCGGAGTTGCGCTCGGCAATTGCCGGAGAGGCCAAACGCATCCGGCAAACCGCGTTGGCGCTGGCTGAGGTGGATGTGCTTTCAGCGTTAGCGCATGTTGCCGCTTTGCGCAACTATTGCCGGCCGAAGTTCGATGACTCCGCGGACATCGAGATCGTTGCCGGACGGCATCCCGTGATCGAGCAGCAGGAAATGGCGGGCGGCAACGAGCGCTTCGTGCCCAATGACTTGTATCTCAACTCGACCACTCACACCGTCCTGGTTCTCACCGGTCCGAATATGGGTGGTAAGTCGACTTATCTTCGCCAAGCCGCGCTGGTTGTGATTCTGGCGCAGATGGGGTCGTTCGTTCCGGCAGCGTCGGCGCGACTCGGCGTGGTGGACCGCGTGTTCACGCGCATCGGAGCAAGCGACAATTTAGCGCGTGGACGCTCTACCTTCATGGTCGAAATGACGGAGACGGCGGCGATTTTGCACACGGCGACGCCGCGGTCGCTCGTTCTTCTCGACGAAGTAGGGCGTGGTACAGCAACCTACGATGGGCTGGCCATCGCATGGGCAGCGGTCGAATATATTCACGTTCGCATGCGCGCCAAAACTCTTTTTGCAACGCATTATTTCGAACTCACTGAGTTAGCAGAGCGGCTTTCAGGGGTGAAGAACTATCACGTATCAGTGAAAGAGACGGCCGGCGGAATTGTGTTTTTGCGAAAAGTGGAACCGGGCGCGGCCGATCGCAGCTACGGAATCGAAGTTGCCAAGCTAGCCGGGCTGCCGAACGAAGTTATTGAGCGGGCACGCGAAGTGTTGGCGGAACATGAGAGTGCGGAGCAACGAGTGACCGAGCAACTGGCTAGTGACGAAATGCGGCCACGCCCTCCGGCGCAGCTTACGATTTTCACGCCGCTGTCGCAGCCGGTTCTGGATAAGCTCCGTGAGGTGGATTTGAATCGCTTGACCCCGCTCGAAGGGCTGAATTTGTTAGCCGAATTGAAGAAGCAGGTGGATTGACTAAAATAAAATCAATTTCCGAAACCATCGGCCAACTGCTCATCATTGGCTTCGACGGAACCGAGATGTCTCCCGGGCTCCGTTCGTTGCTCACGCGGCTGCAGCCCGCCGGCGTGATTCTCTTCGCGCGAAATATCACGAGTGGAGAGCAGACACACAAGCTGCTCAAAGAATGTCGAGCATGCGTTTCTACGCCATTGTTCGCCTGCGTGGACATGGAAGGCGGCAAAGTGGATCGCTTTCGCGACGTCACCGGATCCGCACCGTCCGCTGCGGACGTGTTCGCGAGTGGCAATCCAAAACTCTATCGCAAGCACGGGACGATTATCGGCGAATCCTGCCGGGCATTGGGGTTCAACACCGACTTCGCTCCGGTTGTAGATCTGGCATTGGAGGCATCGCGCAACGTTATGAGTTCGCGCGCCGTTTCTGCCGATCCGAAAGAAGCCGTCGCCTATGCCCGTGAATTCCTGGCTGGATTGCGTTCAAAAGGCGTGTTGGGAGCGATCAAACATTTTCCTGGGCTGGGCGAGGCGAATCTCGACACTCACCACGAACTTCCGAGTGTCGATAAAACCTGGAAGAAGCTGTGGACTGCGGACATCGCTCCCTACCGCGCGTTGCGGCGCGAATCTGCCATGGTTCTGGTCGGCCATGCGGCTTATCCGGCTGTGACGCACGATCACACACCGGCCTCTTTGTCGAAGAAATGGATCACTGAAATATTACGAAAGAAGATCGGCTATCGAGGTCTGGTGGTTTCGGACGATCTAGAGATGGGCGGCGTGTTGAAGGCAGCGCCGATCGAACGAGCTGCGGTAGAACATATTCGGGCGGGAGGCGATCTTTGCCTGATCTGCCATTTCGAGGAAAACATACTTCGTTCGCACGAAGCGCTGGTTAAAGAGGCCGAGCGTGGCGCCAAATTTGCGCGGCGCGCGAGGGAATCCGTGGCGCGGGTATTAGCGTTCAAGAAACAGTCTAAAGATATGCGACGCACGGGAGCTGCGCCATCTCCCGCAAAAATTGCGAAGCTTTCACGCCAGTTGTGGGAGTTCAGCGAACAAGTGCGACTAGCGACGATCAACCGGCAGGACCGGGCATGATCGTTGCCGGAGTGATGAGCGGAACGTCCGCTGATGGGATCAACGTTGCGCTGGTGCGGATCACTTTTTCATCGCGCGGCCAGGCGGGGACGCCCAACCTTCATTTTCTGACGCATGCGGAGTATCCCTATCCGAAACAAGTTCGTGGCGCTGTTTTGGCGGCGATGAACTCGCCTAAAGCTAGCGTCGCTGATCTTGCCAGGTTGAACTTTCTGCTGGCCGAACTTTACGCTGACGCCGTGCTTGCCACGCAACGTCGCTTTCGTTTGAAAGCCGAACTGGTGGGTTGCCACGGGCAGACTCTTTATCATCAGGGTGAACGCGCTTCGTTTCTGGGACGCAAGCTTGCCGTTACCTGTCAAACCGGGGAGGGCGCCGTGGTGGCGGCGCGAGTTGGAGTGCCCGTGGTTTCTGATTTTCGTCCGGCTGATATGGCGGCTGGCGGCAAAGGAGCGCCGCTGGTTCCCTTCCTCGATTTTCTTTTGTATCGCGATCCTCGTGTTGGCCGAATTGTTCAGAACATTGGCGGGATCGCGAACCTTACCGCCATCCCGGCTGGCTCGACTTCCAATCGGGTCAAGGCGTTCGATACTGGCCCAGGCAACATGGTCATTGATGGCGTCACGCAGCGTTTATTTGGCAAGCAATACGATCGCGATGGGAGAATCTCTGGCTCCGGTTCAGTGCTCGACCGCGTGATCAATGACATTATGCGTGGGCCATTCTTTCGTCGAAAGCCGCCGAAGACAGCGGGGCGCGAAGAATTCGGACGCGAATTTGCCTCGGAGTTTATCAAGCGATGCGGACGTGTGGATAAACGTGACATCGTCGCAACCGCCACTTCATTGACAGCCAGATCCATCGCGGATGCGCTTCGCCGATTTGTACTGCGACCGACAGGCAGGTTTCGCGATGTCATTGTTTCGGGCGGCGGAGCTTGCAATCCGACGTTCATGGCTATGCTTGCGAATGAATTGAGGCCTCTTGGTCTGCAGATTCGTTCTTCTGATGAATTCGGACTGCCCTCGGAAGCGAAAGAAGCAGTCGCATTTGCTTTGCTGGCTTTTCAGACATGGAATCGTAAGCCGTCGAATGTGCCTTCCGCTACAGGGGCGAAGAGACCAGCGATTTTGGGAAAGATTTCCTATGCGTGAGATGGAGCCTTTTCGCCGCTGTGCGGCGAATGCACAGCCGGGGGCGGCTGTGCCCACGTGGCTTTTAGTAATCCTGGCGCTTATCGTTCCTCTAGCATCCTGCTCGAGCAAGCCAGATCCCAACACCCTAGTGATGGTTATCGAAAACAGCCCCACCAACTTGGATCCGCGGGTTGGGCTGGATGGGCAGTCTGAGCGCATCGACGAGTTGCTATTCGACGACCTATGTACACGTGACGAGCACTTGAACGTTCAGCCCGGCCTGGCGGAGCGATGGGAGATTCCCGATCCTCTTACCTATGTATTTCACCTGCATCAGGGTGTGAAGTTTCACGATGGTCACCGGCTGACCTCGCGCGATGTGAAGTGGACCTTCGACTCTCTGCTGCAGGGGAAAATTCGAAGCACCAAAGCATCCGCATATAGACCCGTTGATCACATCGATGCCCCTGACGATTCCACCGTCGTGTTTCATCTCAAGCAGCCGTTCGCCACTTTTTTGTGGAATGTTTCTGACGGCGCCATCGGAATCGTCCCCTACGGGAGTGGCGATGAGATCAGCGGCCATCCTATCGGCTCGGGTCCATTCCGCTTCGTTAGCGCTGAACCCGACAAAGAAGTTGTCATCGAACGCAACGACACGTACTGGGGCGAGAAACCAAATCTGAAGCGGGTGCGATTTGCGGTGATTCCAGATGCGACGACTCGGGCCCTCGAATTGCGCAAAGGCAGCGCTGACATTGCAGTCACATCTCTCGGCGAAGACACGGTCCTGGCGCTGGAACACGAAACCAACCTGGAGGTACTGCACGCGCCCGGTACGGTGCTCGGCTATCTGGCATTCAACACGCGCGACCCTGTTCTGAAAGATGTGCGGGTGCGGCAGGCAATCGCCTATGCCATCGACCGGACGGCGATCGTTCACTATTTGCTTCGCGATTTCGCCCGACCTGCTTACAGCCTGCTACCGCCGGAGAGTTGGGCCTACAACGGGGACGTCCCGCGCTACGACTACAATCCTGATAAGGCGCGGCAATTGCTTGAACAGGCCGGATATCCGGCGATCAACGGCGTGCGCTTTCATCTCACCATGAAAACCTCGACCCAGGAAAGTCCCCGCCTGGTCGCGGCTGTACTGCAGGAGCAATTGCGCGAAGTTGGCATCGCTCTGGACATTCGTACATTCGAGTTCGCGACTTTCCTTTCCGATGTCATCCGCGGTGCATATCAAGTGCATACACTGCGCTGGATCGGTGGGAACGAAGATCCCGACATCTTTGAGTACGTCTTCCATTCGGCCAAGTTCTCGCCCAACGGCGGCAATCGCACTTACTACGCCAACCCACGAGTGGATTTGCTGATCGACCAGGCGCGCGGCGAACTTGACCAGAGCGTACGGAAACAGATTTACGCTGAAATCCAGCAGATTCTTGCTGAAGATTTGCCGTACATCAACCTGTGGTACTTCGAAAATGTGATGGTGCATAACAAACGAGTGCGAAATGTGACCCTGAATCCGTCCGGGAATTACGACTTCTTGAAAACGGCAGAGCTAGCCCCGTGAACGCGTTGGAGGAACAGGCGTTCTCGCACGTCCTTGTTGCGCAAAGAGCCTCGCGTTCTCGCGTGGTAACATCGACACTTCGATTTGATATTCGATTCCTTTGACAACCGGCGGCAACGCCGACAAAGAACAATCATGCGCATTCTTTTTATCGGCGATATTTTCGGCAGGCCAGGGCGAACCATCGTCAAAGATCGCCTTCCGTCTCTAGTGAAAGAGCACGCGATCGACCTCGTACTCGCCAATGGAGAGAATTCAGCCGCGGGCTTTGGTATCACGCCACCTTTGGCGGAAGACCTCTTCGAGATGGGGATCAACGTTCTCACCACCGGCAATCACATCTGGGACAAGCGGGAGATTATCGATTATTTCAACGCCGCCGACGGCAATCCGCACAGCCCGGCTCGTCGCGTGTTGCGTCCTGCCAACTATCCGCCTGGAATGCCAGGCTGGGGCCTGTATGAAGGTCGTAAAGGCGACGTTCCCTACGCTGTCATTAACTTGCAAGGCCGCGTTTTCATGGCTTCGAACGACGATCCTTTTCGCGTGGCCGACCAGTTACTAAAAGAGATCAAAGCTAAGATTGTTTTTGTCGACATGCACGCCGAAGCGACATCGGAAAAGATTTCGCTCGGATGGTACCTCGACGGACGAGTCACAGTCGTTGTCGGCACCCACACTCATGTTCCCACGGCAGATGAGCGCGTGCTTCCGGGCGGCACGGCCTATATCACTGATGTCGGCATGACCGGACCATATGACAGCGTGATCGGCGTGAAGAAGGAACTGATCGTGGGAAAGTTTCTCAGTAACATGCCGACGCGATTTGAGGCGGCGACGGGAGACGTCAGACTTTGCGCGGTCGTTGTGGATTGCGATGAGCGAACTGGCCGAGCGAGAGCAATCACGCGGGTTATGGTGAAATAGTTCAGACGTCAGGCTTCAGGCTTTCGGCTTCCGGAACCGCGCGCACAATTATGAACGAATTTCAGCTTCAGACACCAGCAACAAAACTAAATGGCTTTGATTGGATAAACTCAGATGCCTATCTTTTTGATATCGACGGCACGTTGCTCGTCAGCCGCGATGGCGTCCATCGCAATGCCCTGCACCTGGCCATGCGCGAGGCATACGGCGTCAATACGACCATCGACGGGATTGCCTATCACGGCAAAACCGACCTGGGGATTTTGCGCGCGGCTCTGGAGCGCGAGGGAGTCTCGTCCGCCCGCTTCGAAGCGAATCTTCCTGCAGCGCTCGAAGTTGTCTGCCGCGATGTCTCGGCCAACTCCAGCCGAATCGCGCCAACCGTCTGCTCAGCAATTCCCGATGTCCTCGCCGAATTGAAGGCTGCTGGTAAATTGCTGGGTTTGGCATCGGGAAATCTCGAATCGGTTGGCTGGCTCAAGATCGAAGCGGCTGGACTGCGCGATTTCTTCAGCTTTGGCTGCTTCAGCGATCAACACGAAAGTCGCGGGGATATTTTTCGCCAAGCTGTGATTGAAGTGCAACGCAGGCTGGGCAAATCGGCTACAGTTTGTTTCATCGGCGATACTCCGGAAGACATCAAGGCGGCTCGCTCCGCAAACTCTAAAATCGTCGCAGTATGCACCGGGATTTTCGGGGCCGACGAACTCGCCTCTGACGAACCCGATATCTGCGTGACTTCATGCGCAGAGCTACTAAGCAAAACGGCGAGGGGCTGAGCCTACGGTTCGAGAGCTTTTTCCAGGCTCGCTCGATTGCGCACCGGCAAATATCGCAACGCCGCCCGCGCCAGCGCCAGATACACATGCTTTGCCTGGGGAACTTTTCTCAGGACCTGCAGATGTTTGAGCACGGTTTCCGCGTCACCGCGCACGATCGGACCGCTGAATGCGCCGGCCGGCCCGAGCGCTTCGTAGTTCGTGATAGTTTGCCTGACGATTGGAAGCATCTTCTTTCGGGCTTCCACTGCGGATAACCCAGCCGCCCGTGCCAATCGTTCTCCGGTCACGAGCGTTGCCACCAGAAGGGGCGAAGTGAAGGCTCCCCACGCGTGGTAAGCGGCCTTGTGCTGCTTGCGAATCGTGAATGCTTCTCCGCCCAAGTTCCGAACGATCCGTCGCGCCGCACGAACCGCCGGAGCATCACCTTCGACTGCGAACGGCACACCTTGTAGGGAAGGGATCGATCCGCTCACGAAAGTCATTAAAGGATGAACCGAAGCCACGGAAGCTCCACGCCGTCGTAAGGCCTTCAGTTCGTCGCTTGCCAGCGCCCCGCTGGAATGGAAAACAGTTTTCTTCTTCCAGACAATTGCCGAGGCAAGCTGATGTGAGGCCGCGGCAATCTCCTGATCGGGTACACAGAACCACACGAGATCGGCGTCCAGACGTGCAGTGTCGCTTGTAGAAGCTTGCGCGTCGACCTTCCGAGCTAGCTCACGAGCCTTCCGTTTTGATGCGGTGGTGTCGCGGGAAACGATTTCTGACATCCTGTATCCCGCGCGCCTTAGCTCTAATGCGAGCGCTCTGCCCAATCTTCCAGGGCCAACAATTGCGACGCTTGGCTTCTCTGCCATCGCGGGCAGCATAGCAGGGGGACTGCGCCGTCGGCAAAATCTGTACCGCGTTTCAACGCGGCATGGTGTTCGTCGCTTATATTGTTGGTATGCCGAAATCATCTCATGCCACAACTAAAGCTCGGGTGCTTTCTTCCGTCGAGGCCTACCGCGGTCCCGCTTTTTGGGTGACGACTGATCAGGTGCTGGAACCCAGCGGCGTCCGCGGCCGGCGCGACATTGTGCGTCACAGCGGCTCGGTGGTCATTCTTGCTGTCGATGAAACCCGCGCTGAGCCCCGCGTGCTGCTGGTGCGCCAGTATCGCCACTCTGCTCAGCAATATCTCTGGGAACTTTGCGCGGGGCGAATGGATAAGGGCGAAAACGAGTCAACTGCCGCCAAACGCGAACTGATCGAGGAAACTGGTTATACTGCCGCCCACTGGAAACGAATCCTCAAGTTCTATGCGAGTCCAGGCTTCGTAGCCGAGACTATGTCGATTTACCTGGCAACGCGTCTGACTGCAGGCACAGCGCAACCCGAAGAAGATGAAGTCATTGAAATTAAATTCTTCCCTCTCAGCACTGCCGTCCGCATGGTCATGACCGGTCGCATTCAGGATGCCAAGACCATCTCCGGGATACTTTGGCTCAGCCAAAAATGGGGTACACGGAAGCATCGCGGGTAGCCGCTCCTTTTAATTATTTTCAGTGATTTGTACCTCTTGACAGCCTCTTCGACTAGCCGGAAAATGGCAGAAAATCGGGAGGCACGGCTGGCAACAGGGAAGGTTCGTGCCCTTAGGGGGCGTACGTGGAACGCTTGAAAGGTACGGTGAAGTGGTTCAACAATGCCAAGGGGTACGGTTTTATCGGCCGCGAAGATGGAGCTGACGTCTTTGTGCACTACAGCGCGATTACATCGGAAGGATACAAGAGCTTGCAGGAAGGGGATCAAGTTGAATTCGAGATCACCCAGGGCCCCAAAGGTCCGCAAGCTTCGAATGTTACAAAGGCTTCATAGGGTAGAGCGTTAGACCAGATTGAGCCAAGCGGCGGCGGTGTCTGCTCGTCCCGCGGTTTTGCCTGTCGCATTCTTCTCGAGTGCCCAGTTCCGCTGCGGCTTCCATTTCTCCATCTCACAAAGAATATCTCGCTGGGTCGCTTATCTACAATTTGACGCAACTGGTTTTTGGGTGTATCTGTATGGGCGCGCCACATGCCTAAACGCCTCTTGTTGTTGCTGAGTCTATTTGCCGCCTCGCTCGCATCGGCGCGCGACAAAACGGAGAATTGGATCGAGATTCGCAGCCCGCATTTCATCGTGCTAAGTAACTCCAGCGAAAAGCAGGCTCGCCACGTCGCCGACCAATTCGAACGGATGCGGTTAGTTTTTCACGCAGAGGTTCCGCGCGCCAACGTCGATCCCGGGGTCCCAATCGTCGTCTTAGCTCTCAAGGACAAAAGAGACTTCCAGTCACTTGAGCCGGAAGCCTATCTGGCGAAGGGTCAGATTGAGCTTGCTGGCCTTTTCATGCGGGCGCCGGATAAGAACTACGTTCTCCTGCGGCTCGATGCTCAGGGCGAACATCCCTACGCAACGGTTTATCACGAATATACCCACCTTCTTTGCAGCGGGGCGGCAGAGTGGTTGCCTCTCTGGCTCAACGAAGGCTTAGCTGAGTTCTATCAAAACACGGAAATACGAGATAAAGAGGTCGTGTTGGGAGAGCCAAGCCCGGAAAATGTGCTTCTTCTGAGGCGCGAACGCCTGATGCCGCTCCCAATTCTGTTCCGCGTCGATCAAAGCTCGCCCTACTACCACGAACAGAATCGGGGCTCCATTTTCTATGCCGAATCCTGGGCTCTCACTCATTATCTCCGGGTGAAAGATCGCCAGCAGAACACCAACCACCTGCGCGAGTATACGGAACTGGTAAGCCAGAAAGTGGACCCCGTCACTGCTGGCACGCGCGCCTTCGGCGACCTGAATCAACTACAGGCGGCGCTTGAAAAATACGTCGCGCAGACTACTTTCTTCGAGTTCAAAGGGCCGCTCGTTACTGAGGTCGACGAAACGACCTTCAAGATTCAAGCAATGAGCCCGGCCCAGGCGGATGCAGTGCGCGCAGATTTGCTAGCCTACGAACAGCGCGTAAAGGATGCGAAACCTCTGCTTGAGCGCGTATTACAGGAGGACCCAGGCAATCCTTCCGCGCATGAAACCATGGGATACTTGGAATTTCGTCAGGGCAATCTGGACGAAGCCAGGAAATGGTATGCGCAGGCGATCAAGCTGAATTCCCAAAGTTTTCTCGCCTATTATTACTTCGCAGCCATCACTATGAATGGCGCGCGACTCGATACGGAAACCAAGCCGCAAGTCGAAAGTAGCCTCCGCACTGCCATTAAGCTCAATCCGGCCTTCGCCCCGCCTTACGAACAGCTGGCGGTACTTTTCGGAACGGAGCGCGAGAATCTTGAGGAAGCTCACACCCTGATCCTCAATGCGGTCCAGCTGGATCCGGGGAATCTTCTTTATCGGCTGAACACGGCCAACATCTTGCTGGAAATGCAACGCGGAACCGACGCCATCGCCGTGCTGCAGAACGCCACGAGCTTGGCCAAAACACCCGATCAAGTCGCCTCAGTTCAGAATTTGCTGGAGTCAGCCCGGCAATACCAGTCGGCTCGCGAACAAATGTCACAAGAACAACAAACTACTCCGGCGATTCAGTCCTCTGTTTCTGAGACACAATCAGCGCAGGCGGCGCCGGGCGTCGCTAAACCAGCCGTGCCAGACGAACAGCACGGGCCTCGGCGCGGCATGAAGGGTATGATTAGAAATGTACACTGCTCTCAGCCTGCAATCCTCGACCTGACCGTCGAAGGCGACGGAAAAACGCTCTCTCTGCACAGCAACAATTACTTTAAAATCCAGTTCAGCGCTCTCGGATTCACACCAGCAGGCGAACTGCACCCTTGTACGGATTTGGAGGGGATGAAGGCGCGCGTTGAGTTTTTCGAAGCCTCGGGCAAATCCGTTGAAGGCCAGATTTCTTCTATCGAGCTCAGCAAATAGAAAGAGCTCTGCGCTGGAGGGCCGCTCACGACGTTTTGCCGAACACCAGCGCCTGGCGCATGCCTTCGAAGTGAATTTCGAGCAGGGTGCGCGAACCGTCCGGATTTCTTCTGTACACGTACTCATCACGCGGATATTTCACGTCACGTTTCAGCCATTTTCCGTCGGCGCTCGCGACCACGTTACTGTTGCGAGTGAATTTGACACTCGCATTGCCGATATAGGATTCCCAACTGATGGTGTATTCTCCCTGCGGCGTTGGCGCACCGTTTAGCGTTACCGAAGAAATTAACTTGAAAGTCCGCCAGCCCTTTTCGAAAGGTCGGGGCTTGAAACCACTGGACACCAGCGTGTCCTGGGTTACTTTGGCCTTCCCTTCATCGCCGTAGGGGCCCACAAGCACGTGGTAGGAATTTGTCCAGAGAAAACCTTTCTGCACCGCGGTGACGGGAAGCCCGAGCTGCGCCAGCTTGTCGGTTTCGTCGTGAGCTTGAAGTTGGTTCTTGAATTTGCCAACGTCGAAGTACAGTTCCCTTGTCAAATCAACGTTGTCTGCTCCAGAATCCTCGGTCTGCACCCCGGCTGGCTTCGCTGGTTCGACCTTTGGAACAGTGTTGATCTTAGGCGTGTTGACGTTGGAGTTTGACGCCACCAAGATCGGTAAAACGGTCGTGGGCGAGGCCTTTGGCAGTGACGTTGTCGGAGCCGGCAGCGTCGGCGCTGGAACGGCCGCCGTGACCGGAGCCTTTGGAGCAGGATCGGCAACCCGCAGCGGCGCAGCCGTTGCAGGCTTAGCGGACTCAACCGCCGCCGGCTGAAGCTTAGCTGTAACCGGCGTGGGTGAGGCCGCGAGTTTCTCGGGCTGCGGAGGCGGATCAGGCGCACGCTTTGGCAATTCAATCGGCTGTGCGGATACTGCCGATGCCGGCGTCGGGGAAGGCTCGCTCTTTGGAACGGCTGCGGCTGGAGCGGCTGCCAACGCCGTAGTAGGCGCGGGTGCCATCACCTCCGGAGCCGCCGCGGAGGCCACTACAGTTTCTGCCTGCGGTTTCGCGGCAAATCGTTCACCCAATTGTATAAGCGACTCCCCGAGCTCACGGCGATAGCTATTGAATAGGAATGCACTCGCCACGACAGCTGAAACCAAAAGCCCGGTCGCCAACCCCTTCGAGAACGCACTCATTGGCCGGCGCGCTTGTAACGCGGACGAAAGCATCGGCTGTTGAACGAAACTGCCCGCCACAGTTTCAGCCGTCGGACTGCCGCTTAGAACCCGCGGTCGCGGACCCGCGGACACAGCCCCCTCTTGGTTGGGCATCGGGATTCCTGGTTGGCGGATCCAATTGCTGATTTTCTCCCGCACCTCGACGGGCATATCAACAAATCGCAAGCCACCCTTCTGCGTCTCGTCCGTCCACGTCACTGCGCCCGTAGCTTCGACGCGCTGGTTGTTTTCTGAAAACCAGAAACGGACTGTCCCATTTGGTTTAACTGGATCAAAGGAGTGAAAGCAAAGCCCTCCATCCGAGACGTTCAACACGATACCGCCGTTATTGGGTTCGATGTTGATGTAGGCGTGTTTTCCCATCGTCGTCCGGGGAGTTTGGCGGCGATCCAAGGCTGTCATGGCAGCACCCAGTCAGTAGAGAGAGATTTGAGATTATTCGAAACGCGCGCAGCAATCGAGTCCGTTCAATCAGCCGCGGACTGACCTGCAGCAGGTTACTGCACGCCGGAATCCTTAGTTCTTGCCGTTCCGACAGAGCGGTACTATACACCGGATTGCTTCTATGCACAATCCTCCCGAAAACTCGACCCGACTTCGGCCGGCGCCGGATATCGCAATTTTTCCGCGAAAAGTGGACTGTAAGCTCCGCCCGTTGTATATATTCTTCGAAGCACTAACAGAACCATCTTCTCCTCAACGACGAATCCACCAAGGCACGGGAAGCAACAGGAAGAAAAGAGGGCCGGATGAAACTGAGACTCTTGATGCTATGCGCGCTCTACGCTGGGCTAACACAGACGGCCTTTGCCGACACACTTCACTTGACCAACGGCCAAGTCATCACCGGGACTTTTCTTGGTCGCAGCTCAGCCGGAGTGCAGTTCGTAGGGCCAGATGGAACGAGCCAGATCTATCCTCCGCAGGAAGTTGAATCAGTCTCTTTTGGACCGGTCCCGGCTGCAGTTCAGCCCCCGGCGCCAGCGCCGCAACAGGTTATGGTCCCTGCGGGAACCCTGCTTCTTGTCCGCATGGTGGACGGCTTGGATACCAAGACGGCCTATACCGGTCAGTTGTTCACGGCGACTTTGTCTACCAACCTCGCTGCCAATGGCTACGTGGTCGCCCCCTCCGGAACAACCGTCTACGGTCAGGTGGTCGAGGCCAAGTCGGCCGGGCGCGTCAGCGGCGCCTCGCAATTGAAACTTCAGTTGACCCAAATCATCATCGGCGGAAACGCCATACCGATCATCACAGACGTCTTCGATTCGCAAAAAGGCAAGAGCTCAACCCATCGATCTTTATTTCGGACGCTCGGCGGTGCCGGGCTGGGTGCGGCCATCGGCGCCATCGCCGGCAACGCAGGCGTGGGAGCGGCGATTGGCGGGGTAGCCGGCGGCGTAGGCTCGGTCGTGCAGAGAGGTGACCAGGTCGAGATTCCCAGCGAAGCACAGTTGGAGTTTCGCCTGACGCAACCGGTAATGCTGCCGATTGCGCAAATAGGCTCGTAATCATTCAAGACAGTCGCAAAATATCCTGGAGGGACTTATGAGAATTCGACAGAGTATTGCGGTCCTGGTTGTCATCGCGGCGACCAGCCTTTGGGCCCAGGAAAAAAAGCTTCAGGATCCCGCCGAAAGCAAAGAACTCAACGAACAAGCCTACGTGCGCCTGCTTCGCACTGACCTGAAAACCAAGAAGGAAGCGATCATCAAGGAGGAAATGCAGTTGACCCCTCAACAAGCAGCCGCCTTCTGGCCGATCTACCGGGATTACGACGCCGAGCAGAACAAACTCATTGGCCAGAAACTGGCGGTATTCCAGGACTATTCTCAGAACTTTATGAGCATGAACGACGAGAAGGCCGATCAGTTAGCCCAGAAGGCAATGGCGCTGGACGATCAAAGACTGGCGCTCAGAAAGAAGTACTACCAGCTCATGAAGACCGCGATCCCAACTGTATTAGTGGTTCGATTTTTTCACGTGGAAAATCAAATCCAGTCTCTGCTGGACCTTCAAATCGCTTCGACCCTGCCGATTATCGAGCAGGCAACGGAATAGAAGCCCTCATTAAGATAAATGCCCTTAGGAAGGGCACGACTTCAGAGGTCGCGGATATTCTGGGTGCGCATTGCTACAGCACCGCGATAACTGCTCCGTTTGTATTCGACGGCATGAGCATCGTACAATGGGCGGCGAGGAAAGTTGGATTCCGGCACCGCGAATCCGCTGAAGAATACTCCGTACTTATCTTCCCCTGGATAACGTCCCCGGAAACATCTTCAACTAAGCACGCCGGTCGAGGAAATTTGAGTTCATGGTCATATTAATTACGATTGTCCACATCGCGGTTTGTTTGTTTCTCATCATCGTTGTGTTGCTGCAGAGCGGTAAGAGCGGCGACATCGCCGCCGCCTTCGGGGGCATGGGCAGTCAGACTGCCTTTGGCCCACGCGGCGCTGCCACAGCGCTGTCGCGAGCGACCACATGGTCGGCTGTCATCTTTATGGTGACCTCGATCACGCTCTCGGTCTATGCTTCGCGCCGCGGCGTCTCGAGGTCGGTGCTACAGGGAGTCAAGGCCTCGCCGGCCGCGTCTCAACCTGTAAAGCCCGCTGCGCCTGCGGCTCCTGCATCACAGAAGTAAGTCGTTGGTAGTTCATCCTCGATCGTTGGTCCAGACGATGCAACGCTTGGTCAACGACTGACGGCCAATGACTGATGACCAACGACTGACCCTCATGATCCACGAAATCCTTGCCGTCGGCCCGCTGCAGTGCAACTGTTCCATCATTGGAGACGAGACCACGCGCGAGGCCATGGTGATCGATCCCGGCGATGAGATCCAAAGCATTCTCACGCTCGTCGGCAAGCATAACCTGCAGGTAAAACAAATCGTCATTACTCATGCTCACATCGACCATGTGGGCGGGGCCATGAAACTGCGGGCTGCAACCGGCGCACCAATCCTGCTCAATCAGAATGATTACGAGCTGCTGAAGATGCTCGACGTGCAGGCCACATGGATTGGCGTACCGCCTCCGGGCAAAGTGGATATTGATCAGAGTGTCGGACAGGCGGACACGGTCAAAGCAGGCTCGCTCACGGCAAATGTAATTTTCACCCCCGGACACACGGAAGGCAGCATCTGCCTGTATTTTCCGGTCGAGAAGAAATTAATCGCGGGAGATACGCTTTTTGCGGGAAGCATCGGTCGAACCGATCTTCCCGGCGGCTCTTTCGAGAAGATCATCGATTCCCTGCACGACAAACTCCTCGCCCTTCCGGATGACACCGTCGTCACTCCCGGCCACGGTCCGCAAACCACGATCGGCGAAGAGCGCGAGAACAATCCCTTCCTGAAAAACTAATATGGACGGTACACGACGGACATCATGCGCCAGTTACGTCTTCTTCCGGGCCAAGCGATCAACCAAAACCCTAAGCGTAGTCTGGGCCTCTGGGCTCCACCAGACGGCATTGACCTGATCAAGCTCCAGATCGAAAGATGCAGAGAAAAGTTCGAACAGGTCGGCGCGAGCGCGTCGCCGGGTTGCGGCCATGGCATCGACGGGCAACGCCACCAGGCTGCGGCACCACTCGATTGCCCGGCTCACTACTTGGTCGGGCGGAACCAGTTCGTCGACCAAGCCGATGCGTACGGCCTCGTCAGGAGAAATCAAAAGCCCACCGACGGCGAGCCTCTCGGCTTGATGCCTACCGATCAAGCGCTTCAGTCCGGCAAAGATCATGGGCGGCAGCGGTAATCCAACTTGCACTTCATTCAACCCCAATTTCCAGTCGCCTTGGGCCGCAATCCTGCAGTCACAAAAAATCGGAAGAACCGCGCCTCCGGCGGTTGCGTGCCCCGCGATCGCAGCCGCAATTGGAATAGGAGAGAGAGCGATAGCGCGCACCAGCCCGTAAAATTCCTTCCACAGAGTAGCAATGGCCGAGCGGTCGAGGCCCAGCAACAACGGAACGTCAAGGCCAGCGGAGAATCTGCCGGGCGTACCCGAGAATACCAACGCGCGTGCGCCATCTTGCGGAGCCCATTCCACGGCCTTTCTTAGAGCCACGATCAACTCCGGCGAAAGCGCGTTGGCCGGCGGACGGTTGAGCTGCAGTTCGCGCACTGCTCCGTGGTCGATGGTGAGGATCATGAGGTCAGAAGATGCCGTATCATGCCGATCCGATGCGGATCACCAGCGAAGTATAAGTTGAGTAAGGCGCGAAGTGGAATCCAATTTTTTCACATTTCCGCTTCTAACACGCTCGCGCTGTCTAGTGATGTTCTTCTTACTGGTTCAAAAGCCCGAGCACCTGCACGATACCTTTGTGAAAATCCTTCGGCGGCGTGATCAGGCTCACGATCAAGTGTCCGTCACCGGAGAAATCGTAAAAGTGTCCGGGATGGACTAACACCGAAAGCCTGCGCAGAATCTCAATGGCAAGGTCTTCGTCGGATTGCGTCACCGGAACCCGCAGCACTGCATACCATCCCCCTTCAACGTCCAGGCGACGACAAGTTTTCTGTCTAGCCAATGCGCGGTCCAGTTCGTTCATGTTCGCTCGAACGCGATCCAGCAGGAGGGGCTGAATGGAGCGCCGCTGCCCTAGCAATGCGGGTGCCGCTAGCTGAACGGGAGCATTCATCGATAGATACGTGTCAGCGATTATCTCCATCCGTGCCAGCGCTGCCGACACGGCTTCGCCCGGTCCGCTAGTCACTATCCATGCCAACTTCATCTGCGGTAATCCCGAAATCTTTGAGACGCCGCTCAAGGTGAACGTCAGCACATCTTGATTGGCGGCGAATGTCGGACGTGGCGCACCGTCGTGCGCGTAGTCGAGGAAGACTTCGTCGGCAATGAGCGACAATTTATATTCGTGGCAAAAATTGTTGAGCGCGGTGCGTTCCTTTTCGGCCACGAACGATCCGGTGGGATTGTTCGGATGCACCACCACTGCGGCGCGGGTGTGATGGTTCACCGCCTTATACAAAGATGGAAAATCAATCTGCCAGCCGTGATCGTAGAGCAGCGGATACGGCACCAGCTTCACATCCTGCAGGTCGGCAAGAAACTCAAACAGCGGGTAGCTCGGCTTGGGCACCAGGATTTCGTCTTCCACATTGCACAGCAGGCGAAACAGGTAAGAATAACCCTCACTCGTGCTGGTGGTGAGGATGATCGATTCAGCATCGACGTCGTCATGTTGCCTGCGGTAGTAGGCGGCCACGGCTTCGCGCGCGCTGAGCAAGCCCTTGGGCTGGGGATCGAAATCCAGAGCCTTGGGATTCACCAACGCTTGCAGGATGGCTTCCGCGTCGTAGTGCAACTCCGCACGCGTCGGATTCGAAATTGTCAGGTCAAGAAGTTCCCTGCCCGCAGCCCGCAACTCTTGCTGTGCCTGGGTAAAACGGTTGGGCGTAAGCTTCCAGTCGGTGCGGTGGGAGAACATGCGAGTCCATCATACGCAAAGAGTCCACGGAGTTCAGCGTCCGGTCAGCCGGGTAAAGCCGTCATCACTCCAATCTTCGCTGCCTACGCCATGATGCACGAAGAAAAGACCATCGGGATCATACTTGGCTTTCACCGACTGCAATCTCGCGTAGTTTGAGCCCCAGAAGGATTGCTGCCACCCAGGTTCGAAGTAGTTGCTCTCAGAAACATAGGAACCGGCCACGGGAGCGACCTTCCGCAATTCGTTCATCGCCTGGTCAACGGCAGATGCATCCTTGGCAGCCGCCGATAGATCGGGCTCGTGTCCCGGAATTCCTGGATATGAATGTCCCTTTCCGGCCGCAATAATCGCGAGCGCAAAGGCATCGAGCGCAGCGGGATTCATCGCCGTGTCCCTCGCTGCGGCAATGGCATCCGCAGGAGCTCCGGCGAGTCCTTTATTGAAATGGAGTTCAACCTCCCAATGGCGCGAACCGGCAAACAACGCATTCGCCAGCCGCTCTTGCGAATCGTCGTCGAGCAGCGATGCGGGCAGCCATTGCGATTGGTAGCCATACACTGACCACGCCACCTGGCCGCCATCCCCCGTCCACCAAACGTTATTTGGCTGAGCGCCGGTGCGGGAATCTGCGCGAAAAACGTGATGCTGATGTTCCTTCCTCCATTCCACGTCCCACCAATTTCGCGCCGGCATGCTGCCGAGAATGAGCGGCGGTTCAACCGTATAAACTTTCGGCGACTGTGCCAGCGAATCCAGAAAAGGTTGCCACACTTTCTTCGCCTGCTCGGTATCTAAGCCATACGAAACCATGCTGACGACAAGCTCGTTGTCTGGCGTAACGTGGATTTGTTCACCCCAATGATCATTGAAGAGAGCGTCGCGGTAGAAGCCCACGAACTGCCGAATCAGGCGACGGTAGGAGTCATCTGATGAGGCCTTAATGGTGAAAATAGCACCGCCCCAGAACTCCGGCAGATCGCGGACGCGCAGAGTCACTTTACTCACGACGCCTAAGCTGCCACCCCCGCCCCCTTTAAGCCCCCAGAACAGATCTGGATTTGTACATGCGTTTGCGATGCGTATCTTGCCATCGGCGGTGACAAGTTCAGCTTCCAACAATCCCGCGGCTGCAAGACCGTAGTGCTTGGAGAAACTTCCGAACCCACCACTTTGAATTAGCCCCGCCACCCCAACGGTCGTGCAACCGCCGCCTTGCACGTACGCACCACCCCTAGTAGTAACGGCTTCGTACGCCTGCATCCAGATCGTTCCAGCGCCGACCGTCACGGCCGGTTGCGGATGGGCATCGCATCCCTGCGGGACAAACGCCGTGTGCATGGCGATGTCATTCATGTGCCGGGTCCAAATCAGCAGTGAATCGGGTGCGTTCGACGTTCCCTGATAGCTGTGGCCGCCGCCTTTCACGACCAGGCGCAACTTATTGTCGCGAGCAAAGTTTACCGCCGCCGCAATGTCCTCCGCGTTTCTTGCCGAAACCGCATACACGCTCGGCTTCGTAACCCACGCGTTCACCCAACTCAAAGTTTGCGTAAGACCCGGCTGATCGCCAATGTAGTAGGGATTGTCGAGATTCTTGAGAACCCCCTGACAGGGCGCGCTTTCAGGCGAGGACTGGCAAGCGGCCAACGGAAACTCGACTGGAAAGAGTTGTCCGCCAACCTGCTGTTTCAATTTCTCCCAAGCCGCCGCGCTTGGCCACGACGGGTCGGACAAGCGCATGCGGCGGAATGACTTTGCAGAAAGCGCAGTCTGCGTGAACGACGACAGGTCCGGCAACAGTCGCGGCAGCAAAGGAATTGCCGCCAGATGCTTGAGCAATGTTCGTCTGTCCATTGGGCGCACATCGAGCCAGCCTTTGACGGAGAGTGGAACTCCGTTCGGCGGGAGCCATTATATGCCCTGCTCCCGCAGCATCCGCGCGAAAACAAACGTGCGCCTTCGTCAGGTACCGCTAAGGCAACTTATTTATATAGCACGGACCATTCGTAGCCTGCACTGGCGGCTTCGGAGGAGTCATCCAGGGCGGATTCGTGAAATCAAAAAACTCAGTCATGTCCATCTGCGCGGAGTCGCGTTTGGTTAATGGCGGAAGACTGAAACGGGTTTCGATAAGCTTCAGAATTGCGGTCGTGTCGGCTACGGTGTGCGAAACATAGTTCTGCTTCGTGAAGGGTGAAACCACGATCAGAGGCAAACGGAATCCGGTAAAAACAAAATTGCATACTGGTCCCTGTTGCGGCGGATAGCAAACATCCCCTGGATGCAGATCGATCGGCGGAATCCCGTCCGGACTCACCGCCGGCTGTGGAGGCACATGGTCGTAAGGACCTCCGAATTCGTCATAAGTGAGAATGAAAACAGAATCCTTCCACGAGCTGCTTGCCATCAGCCCGTTGATCAGCGTCGAAACATAATTCGCCCCCAACTGGATGTTGGTCGGTGAAGCATCGTAATCCGATGGATGCTCATCGAGACCCGCATCCGATGCCTCTTCAATTTCCGCCACCTGGGGTAGAGTGTCGTTCTGCAGATCCGTGAAGTATTGCGCTATGGGAGCGATGTTGTTGGGGTATTTCGTCGGAATCGTCTGTCCCCACTCGAACGTCTGAATGCTGCTCAGAGTCAGCAGGCACGCCGGATCATACGGCGGACCCGTGCAACTGCTGCCTTCAGGGTTGACATATATCTTCCACGTAATCCCCGCGTTCTGCAGCTCTTCGAAAATCGGCGTCGCGGTCAGGGGTGGCTGACTCTTTGGCAGAGTGTGAACATGTCCCTGCGAGGTAGCGGCGTCCAGATAATTCCGGTTCGCGGGCGTCCGGGTCATCAACGGCGAGAACCAGCGGTCCGAGGTCGCGAAAGCGGTCGCCATGAAATAGTAATAGTTCAAATCCGTCCAGTCGTAGTAACCCATGGCGCGCATGCCGGCCGTATCGTAAAAGGACTGGTATCTCGCATAGTTCGCTGCCGTCCAAACGTATCCGTCCAACGTAGCCGTACCTGAGAGCGGATCCGTTCTATTCCTGTCCTCCAGGCTCTGGGTCCACTCATCCCCTGGGTTCTCGATGCATTCCGTAATCAATTTATAGGACTGAATTTGCGGGCTGTTGCTGTCGACATGGCAGCTGTTTGTGTACGCAGGATCGCAACCTAAGTTGACCGGGGGAGGACCCCACAGCGGCGGAATTCCCGAGGTCGGATTGAACTGCGGTAGTCCATCGAGCGATTGATCGGGAATATTATTGGCTGCCCAGTAGGCGCGCAGTGCGCCAAAATAGTGATCGAAATTCCGATTCTCCTGAGCCATATAAACAATGTGATTGATGGCGGTGACGCCGGAAATGTTAAAGGTTGCCGTCGCTTGCAGGTTCGCCGTGAGCGTCAGGCCACAGGTAGACGCAGATCCGCTGCAGGCTCCGCTCCATCCCGCGAAACCTGAGTTCGTCCCAGGGGTCTCCGTGAGGGTCACAGATGTCCCCGAGTTGAAGCTCGCGCTGCACGTTGGTGGACAATTAATTCCCGTGGGGTTGCTCGAGACTGTGCCTGTGCCGCTTCCCGCAAGAGTCACAGTTAACGTAGGCACGCTTTGGTTCAAGTTAAAGGTTGCAGTGACCTGTGTATTGGCGCTAAGCGTCACTACGCAAGTCATGCCGCTGCATGCCCCACCCCATCCTGCGAACGACGAGTTCGCCCCCGGGATCGCGGTGAGCGTAACCTGAGTGCCGGCAACAAAGGTTGCAGTGCAGGTTGGCCGACAACTGATCCCGGAAGGGCTGCTGGCGACCGTCCCTGTGCCGGTTCCCCCGAGGCTGACGCTGAGAGTGTCCGTATTTTGAACGATGGTAGTGTTGAACATCGCAGTCACTTGCTGGCTCGCGCTAAGCGTGACTGAACAAGTGGCACTGCTGCCAGTGCACGCCCCCGTCCACCCTACGAAAGATGAATTCGTCGCGGCGCTCGCAGTAAGAGTTACCTGAGTGCCGGGGTTAAATTCGGCGCTGCACGTCGAACCGCAATCGATACCCGATGGACTACTGGAAACGCTCCCTTTGCCCGTGCCTGCCAGACTTACCGCCAGCACCGGCGAAGAACTAAATGTCGCTTTCACCGAAGTGTTTTGCGTCAACGTCACGTTGCAAACACCGGAACCGCTGCACGCGCCGGACCAGCCGGCGAAGAAAAAGTTTGCCATCGGAGATGCAGTCAGCGTCACCTGGGTCCCGCTGGAAAAAGTAGCGCTGCACGTTTGCCCGCAATTGATCCCCGAAGGGCTGCTGCTGATCATCCCTTGACCCGCACCGGAGGACTGGACGCTGAGTTGAAAATCCGTCGGAGAAGGGGAACCGTTCGAAGAGCCTGTGCCCGACCCTCCTCCACAACTGGAAAGAACGATGGCTATTAAACTCACGCAACCTGCAATAGCGCAGCCCCTGATTCCAACCATGGAACGGCACCCTCCTCTTGCTGGCCGTCGTTCGATGAGAACAATCCGAGGCGGGTTGCCCCACAGCGGGAGCAGAATTCGTTGCAAACGGAGGGCCGGATCTCAACCAACTACTTCATAGGGCCGCATCATGTCGTTGTCTTCATGTTCCAGCATGTGACAGTGATATATGTATCGTCCGGAGTAACCATCGAAACGCACGATTATCGTGAGCACTTCACCGGGGTTGACTACCGCCGTGTCCTTCCAGCCTCTTTCATTCGGCGCTGGTTTCCGTGGCTTTCCTATGAGTTTGATTTCGTCTTTGCGCAAAGCTGCGGGATCGTAACCCTGTCTTTCGAGGATCTGAAACTGCACAAGATGCAAATGCATAGGATGAGAATCATCCGTGTTGTTGATGAACCTCCACTTCTCCGTGGATCCCAATTTCACGCTGTCACTGACCGGATCATCGTAGCCTTTGCGATTGATGCGAACTCCCAGAGTTCGCCCTGTCTTGTCGAATGTTTCCTGAAGCACGAAATCTCTAGTTCGGAAATCAGCAGAGTCGCGCAACTCTGAAAAAGGCATTTCCTGCGGAATGCTGAATTCTTTCGTGGCGGAAATCGGGAGGCGAACTCGAAATTGCATCAGTTCGTTGAGGGGTGCGTAGAGTTGTCCAGGCACTTGCCATCCTGGGTACGGACTCATCGCGTCATTGCTTAGAGTGAGCGTGTTCCCTTTCGCTGCGGAGAAATCGATCAGCAAATCCGCTCGCTCCGCGGGAGCCAGCAACAGTTTCTGCATTTTCGCGGATCGTGGCAGAAAACCTCCGTCGCTCCCAATCTGATAGAAGGAAACAAGAGACGGAATCTGGTAAGGCGTGTTCGCCAGGTTGAAATACAGGTTAAAGAAACGCGAATTCGACGCGTTCAGCACGCGAAGCCGATATAGCCGCGGTTCGACATCGAGGTAAGGGTAGATGGCTCCATTGACAACCGGCAGATTTCCGAAGAACGCTGGTCCCCACGTGCCTGGTGGAAGCGGGGTCCCGTCGTCTTGCGTCGCCCGATACACGAGCTGAGATTTTTCATTCAGAATGCGATCTTGGACCATCAAACATATTTCGTAAGCGCCCGACGGCAGACTTAATTTCTTCTCCTCTTCATCCCTCAGGAGATAAAACCCAGCCAGCCCCGCATAATTGTTCAGCCGCGTGATTCCAAGCGCATGGTCGTGGTACCACAGTGTGGCCGCCGCCTGGTGGTTTGGATAGGAGTAAATTGAAGCCTTCCCGGATTTCATCCAACGCTCCGGCAAGCCGTCACCTGTGGAGCGCGTACGCGCGCCGTGTAAGTGGGTCACAGTTCGAACCGCCGGCGAAGGCGGCATTGCACCGTGCAGATGGGGATCGATCGGAAACAGGTGTTGCTGTGGCAGCCGGTTTTCCTAACGCACCGAGACCGATTCGTCCGTCTGCGCTTCAATTGTCGGACCAGGATATCGGCCTTCGTATCCCCATAATCGGGTCGGAGGAAGTTCCGAGTGCAACCTGGATTCAAATTCAAGCAGACGAACCCGGTAATGAGTGCTCCCACTTTTCCTTTTCACCGGGTTCAACGTTGGAAGGATCGGTAGCGGGTCAATGTAACGATCGATTTTGGGGCTGAAGACAGGCGGCAGCGGCGTGCGAGGATGATAGGACTCTTCTGCCTGTGCAAAGAGCAAGCGCGGAATAGATGCCAATGACGTTGTCGCTGCTGAAAGCTTCAAGAATGTTCGTCGATTCAGCATTTCGGGCTTCGCACGTTTTTTACATCAACTTTGGAGTGATGTTCCGAAAGACTTGGTCATTTCTCCGCAGCCGGACTGCGCGGTTCATTTTACTCTTGAAGATGTTCCCTCCCGGCTCGGTGAGATTTCGGTGAATGTGTAGCCGCTTCTCCCATCACGCCATACCGTGATCCGTAGGCGTGACCGGGACTTGCCTGCGGCGAGACAATAAAAGTGGCATACTATCGTTTCGCAGCAATCGGAAGATTGCGCCGCCCCGACGAACCTACTCGCGGAGGGGATATAATGACAACCTTTGCATCTATGGAAAAAGCGACCCAATACGAACTTCGCCTCGCCGAACGCATGTCGCGGCTGGGTACGGAAACTGCCTTTGAAGTGCTGAATAAGGCGCGCGCCCTGGAGCGTCAGGGTAAAGATATCGTTCACCTGGAAATTGGCGAACCCGACTTTGATACCCCCAAGGACATCGTTGAGGCCGGAGTCGAAGCTCTGAAAGCTGGATGGACGCATTATGGCCCATCCGCGGGACTGCCGGAATTGCGCCAGGCCATCGCGGACGACGTTGAACGCAGCCGCGGAGTCAAAGTTACGAGCGATTGGGTGGTCGTAGTCCCAGGCGGCAAGCCCATTATTTTCTTTACGATTCTGGCGTTAGTGGATGCTGGAGATGAAGTCATCTATCCCAATCCCGGGTTCCCGATTTATGAGTCGATGATCAATTACGTGGGCGGCAAGGCTGTGCCTATCCGGCTGTGGGAAGAAAAGGATTTCAGCCTGGATGTCGAAGAATTGGACCACCTGATTACAGATCGCACCAAACTCATCATCTTAAATTCGCCGCACAATCCGACCGGCGGTACGCTCAGCAAGCGCGACATCAAAAGCATCACCGAGGTCATCGGCGACCGAAACATTATGGTGTTGTCGGATGAAATCTACAGCCGCCTCATGTTCGACGGCGCGCGTCATCACTCGATCATGTCCGAACCCGGATTCAAAGAGCGCACCATTCTTCTCGACGGCTTCTCCAAGACATATGCGATGACGGGATGGCGCATGGGTTACGGCGTGATGCGGCCTGACCTCGCCACCCAGATGGCGCGGCTGGCGACGAATTCGACTTCGTGTACGGCGAGCTTTACACAGATTGCGGGCATCGAAGCCCTACGCGGGTACCAGGCGCCGGTGGACAAGATGCGAACAGAATTTCAGAAGCGGCGCGATGTGTTTGTGGCCGGGTTGAACCGGATCAAAGGCTTCTCCTGCCGAGTGCCCAAGGGCGCGTTTTATGTTTTCCCCAATATCAAAAAAACCGGATGGAAGTCGAAGAAACTGGCCGACGCGTTGCTCGACGAGGCTGGCGTGGCATGTTTGGCGGGAACCGCGTTCGGCGATTATGGGGAGGGTTATCTGCGCTTCAGCGTCGCCAATTCGCTGGAGAATCTGAATAAGGCCCTCGACCGGCTTGATCAGTGGACCAAGCAGAATCTGTAGGGTGTTCGGTCGCGCGTGCGCCGGTTAGGTGAAGCTAAGATGATCGCCGGCCAACCTCGCGTTCTGGTAAGCCAATTTATCTGCAAGAATTCCGACCGGAGAATCAACAGAGCAAGCCATGACCGCAAAATTCCGCGTTTTTGCCACGTGTGACATCGGGGAATCGATCGACCTTCTGCGCAAAAGGGGATACGAGGTTGAGGTCTACCCCAACCCTGAAGCCCCGCCGAAGAGTTTGATCATCGAGAAAGTAAAATCCGGCATCGACGGACTCATCACTACGTTGCGCGATCCCATCGATGCCGCGATTTTCGAAGCCGGCAAGGGTCATCTCAAAGTCGTGGCGCAATATGCCGTCGGCTTCGACAACATCAACCGCGCCGATGCCAATCGCTACAAGATTCCCTTCACCAACACTCCCGACGTCCTGACTGAAGCCACTGCCGAATTTGCGTTCTTCATGATGGGCGTGCTGGCGAGAAGAATGTGGTCCGCGGAACATCTCACGCGCGACAACCAGTGGGGCTACTGGCATCCGTACCTTCCGTTCCTTGGCGATGAAGTAACCGGAAAGACCGTCGCAGTCATCGGCACGGGCCGCATCGGCTTGGCCATGATCAAGAAGTGTACCGGCTTCGACATGAACATCCTGTGCTACGACCCGGTTTATCAGAATCACGACTACGTGAAAGCAATTCAGGAGGTTATGGACTTGCGCCATGCGCGCGGTATATCGAAGGAAAAGAGCTGGATCAAGTACGTGACTTTCGAAGAGGCACTGCGTGATGCTGATTTCGTCAGCGTATACGTGCCACTGCTTCGTGAGGGCGAGAGCCCGACGCCCACGTATCATCTTTTCAACGAACGCACTCTACGCATGATGAAGCCCACGGCTTTCCTGGTGAACGATTCGAGAGGCCCCGTGGTGGATGAATCCGCTTTGGTGAAAGCGCTACAGGAGAAATGGATTGCGGGTGCGGCGTTGGATGTATACGAAAAAGAACCCTTACCTGCCGATTCCCCACTGCGCGATCCGGCGATTGCAGATCGTTGCCGGCTTTATCCGCACTTTGCCAGT
>Ga0207000_1038_pt1 | contig 47481 bp, 22 predicted proteins | sample Alteio_BWMinCont_90_FD_153498 | JGI IMG/M metagenome (GOLD analysis project Ga0207000, IMG submission 153498) | Enriched cells from forest soil in Barre Woods Harvard Forest LTER site, Petersham, Massachusetts, United States -... | ecosystem: Environmental > Terrestrial > Soil > Temperate forest >...
TTTAATAGTAGTGATTGTTTCTTCGATATGTATCCCTATTTATTTAAACAACAGTATTGCTCAGAAATTTGAGATGTTATCTAAGAAAATTCAAACAACAATAGATGTAATGCAGATTCTAACAGATACTCAGCCTAACGTAATTACTAGCCTTAAAACTAAAAATAATAATGAAAATGAGTTACAAATTGAAGTAAATACTGAAAATGTTGGAAAATTTCCTGTCAGGCTTATAGAGTCTAAGTTGTTATTATCTGAACAAGCAAAAAAGAGTAATATATCCTTGGATGATTTTAAAATTGTATCGAGAATGCCAATGATAGGGTTGCTTTCTCCAAAACAGGCTGTTCGTTCATCTATAGATATAGTTCAGAAGAAAAAAATTAATATTGCAATAAAAGATGCTTTTGTAGGTTTTTCTTTAACATGGAAAACTTATGAGCAAATAATAGATATTGAAAAGAAGCTGTTGGAAGGAATAGTTTCCGAGAGTTCAATTGATAATATATCCTCTAAGACTTTCATTGAAGGATAGAAAATGATGTTTAACAAAGATAAATTTTTATTTGAAGCATGTCTGGATTCCCGCTTTCGCGGGAATGACAAATAGGAATAATATGAAAATTGTCATTTGTGCCTCGGAAGTGGTTCCTTTTGCCAAGACTGGTGGTTTGGCGGATGTGTGCGGGGCTTTGCCTCCGGCTTTAGAGAAGCTGGGGCATGAGGTTGTTATCATCACCCCGCGCTATAAGACGTCCAGTATTAAAGCGCCGACCCCCGTGGTGCATATTGGGGAAAATGTGCGGGTTTGTTTTATTGAACATCATCATTATTTTGGAAGGGAAGGACTGTACGGAGAAGGGGGAGGAGAATATCCGGATAATTTGGAACGTTTTGCTTACTTTTGTCACGAAACTTTTCAGGTCCTCAAAGAAATCAAATTCTCTCCTGATATCATGCATTGCCATGACTGGCATACGGCCTTAATCCCGGTATTGTTAAAAACCAATTATAATGGTGACCCGTTTTTTAAAAACACCAAATCCATGCTCACCATTCATAATTTAGCGTATCAAGGTGTCTTTCCCAAGAATCAGTATCAGAAATTGGGCATCGACGGACATGTTTTTCACACGCAGGGCCTGGAATTTTATGACCAAGTGAATATGCTTAAAGGTGGGATTATTTTTGCCGATGTGATTACAACGGTTTCACCCCAATATGCTAAAGAAATTCAAACCCATGAATTAGGTTGTGCGCTTGATGGTGTTTTACGTAACCGCAGTCAAAATATCTACGGCATCCTCAACGGTCTTGATTATGATACTTGGAATCCTAAAGATGATCCTTTCTTGGATTTTCCTTTTACCTCAGCGGATGTTAACGAACAAAAAGAACAAAACAAATTAGTGGTGCAGGCGGCTTTAGACCTTCCTTTAAAAGAAAAAGCGCCTGTCTATGGTTTTGTGGGCAGGCTTTGTGTGCAAAAGGGTGTGGACATTATTATGGACGTGATTGATGGCCTGGTCAACAAAGGCGCCCAAGTCATTTTTACAGGGGTAGGGGATAAGAAATATCATCGGATGATTGATGAAGTAGCCGAGTATTATCCTCGGAATGTAGGTAAATTTCTTAAATTTGACGAGCGCATCGCGCATAAGATTTATGCAGCCTCAGATTTCTTTTTAATGCCGTCCACCTATGAGCCCTGTGGCTTAGGCCAGATGATCGCCCTGCGTTATGGTGCTATCCCCATTGTTTATAAAACCGGCGGCCTAGCAGATACTATCCGGCTTTATGATCCTATTCATAAAACGGGCAATGGCTTTGTATTCACCGATTATACAAAGGAAAGTTTTAGCAGGGCCATTGAAGAGTCTTTGAAAGCATTTAATCATAAAAGCCAGATAGAGGATTTACGGCAACAAGCCCTGCATTACCGTTTTTCATGGGAGAAATCCGCCAAGGAATATGTAAAGGTGTACCAAGCATGCTTCTCATAGGTCTTACAGGAAGTCTGGGAACGGGTAAATCAACGGTTGCAGCCATGTTTGCTAAGCGGGGGGCTAAGGTCATTGATGCGGACGCCATCATCCGGGACCTTTTGACTCAGAATAAGAAAATTATAAAAAAAGTGGCAAAATCTTTTTCAGGTGCTATACTTGAAAACAATACGATTAACCGCTCTGAATTGGCCAAGATTGTTTTTAAACATCCACGTGAATTAAAGAAACTCACCGACATACTTTATCCAGAGGCTCTCAAAGTAGTTAAAAGTTTAATATCCCAATATAAATATGGACCTCTGGTTATCTTAGATGTACCACTCCTATTTGAATCCGGATGGAACAAAATCACTGATACGAACATAGTCGTTAAGGCCAAGAAGTACCAGCAAATGCAGCGTGCTCAAAAGCGTCTGAAAATAACTCAAGGTGATTTTAAACGCCGGCTTCAGAATCAAATGCCCCTGAAACAAAAATGTGACATGGCTGACATCATCATCGACAACAGCCAAAGCCGCATGCAAACACAAAAACAAGTCGATGTGATTATTAATAGATTGAAGCAAAGAAAGAATCCTTAAAGGAGAGAAAATTCAATGAGTAAGACAGAAACAAAACAGGACAAAGAAGATCTTAAAGAAAACGGTAATGGCGATTATAAACCTGCTAATCCACAAGGAAAGGCAGTTCATATAGAGCAATTAAAAGATATGAAGATGGCTGAGCTGACCAAGCTTGCCCGCGAAATGGACATTCAAGGTGCTTCCGCGCTGAAGAAACAGGATTTGATGTTCAAGATCCTGCAAGCCCAGGCCGAAAAAGAAGGCCTGATGTTTGGGGAAGGCACCTTGGAAATCCTTTCTGAAGGTTTTGGTTTCCTCAGAAGTGCAAAATACAATTACCTGCCATGTCCTGATGATATTTATATTTCACCTTCCCAAATTCGCCGTTTCGATCTTAAAACAGGCGACACGGTTTCTGGGCAGATCCGTCCTCCCAAAGAAGGGGAAAAGTATTTCGCCCTTTTGAAGGTGGAAGCTGTTAACTTTGAAAATCCTGAGAAGTGTAAAGATAAGATTTTCTTTGATAACTTAACACCCCTTTATCCTAAAGAACGTCTGAATCTAGAAACAACACAAACGGAAGTTTCTACCCGTATTATTAATCTGTTAACTCCTATCGGAAAAGGTCAACGTGCCTTGATTGTAGCTCCACCTTACAGTGGTAAAACGGTGCTTATGCAAAAAATGGCCAATGCTATCGTGGCCAATCATCCGGAAGTCATTTTGCTCGTTCTCTTAATCGATGAGCGTCCAGAAGAGGTGACGGATATGCAACGCTCTGTTAAAGGTGAAGTCATTGCATCCACCTTTGATGAGCCAGCAGAACGCCATGTGCAGATTGCTGAAGTGGTTATTGAAAAAGCCAAACGTCTGGTAGAGCATAAGAGAGACGTGGTTATATTGCTGGATAGTATTACGCGTTTAGCACGTGCTTACAATACGGTTGTTCCGCACTCAGGTAAAATTCTTTCTGGTGGTGTGGATTCCAATGCTTTGCATAAGCCTAAGCGCTTTTTTGGTGCTGCCCGTAATATTGAAGAGGGTGGTTCCTTGACCATTATCGCAACATCCCTGGTTGATACAGGAAGCCGCATGGATGAAGTTATCTTTGAAGAGTTTAAGGGTACCGGTAACATGGAATTGCAGCTTGACCGCAACTTATTCCAACGCCGTATTTATCCTGCAATCGATATCAAGCGTTCTAACACCCGTCATGAAGAGTTATTGGTCCCTGAAGGAGATTTACAACGCGCCTGGCTCCTACGTAAGGCCTTCAATGACCTTAATTCTGCAGAAGCCATGGAGCTTTTAATCGATAAAATCTCCAAATACAAGACCAATAATGACTTCTTGCAAAACATGAACAAATAAGCTATTATATCGGCTTAAAATTTAAAGACCTCACCATAACCCGGTTATGGAAAGGTTATTTTAGGAGAAAAATGATGAAAGCCAATATCCATCCCACTTACGAAGCAGCCACCATTACGTGTGCCTGCGGTAATGTGATCCATACCCGTGCTACCAAGAAATTGGTCCGCGTGGAAATTTGTTCACAATGCCATCCTTTCTTCACGGGGTCGAAGAAGCTCGTTGATACGGCTGGTCGTATTGAACGCTTCAACAAGCGTTATGCTAAGACCAAATGATGAAGCAAAGCTCATCAAGTCCCAAGAACGCTACGCCGAGTTAGAGTCACTTTTAGCTGACGAAAAGATCGCCGCAGATCAAGCTCAATATGGAAAGCTTGCTAAAGAGTTTTCCAGCTTAGGACAAGTCATTGAGCTTTATCGTTCTTACCAGAAGACTGTAAGCCAAATTCAAGAGTTGCAAGAAATGGTCAAGGCTAAAGGGGATGCTGAATTCAAGCAGCTTGCTCAGAGCGAGCTCTTGGATTTAGAGCCTCAATTGCAGAAACTGGCCCAAGACCTCGCCGATTTCCTAGATCCTTCCAAGAACGAACCAGATAAAGATATCATCATAGAAATTCGGGCAGGTACGGGCGGTTTAGAAGCCAGCCTTTTTGCAGGCGATCTGTATCGCATGTATTCTAAATATGCCGACCTTAAAGGATGGACACTTGATTTGATGTCCTATGTGACAACTGAAGCAGGGGGTGTCAAAGAAGTTGTATTTTCGTTAAGTGGCAAGGAATGTTCAAAACGTTTAAAATGGGAAAGTGGTGCTCATCGCGTTCAGCGCGTGCCAACGACTGAAGCTTCAGGTCGGATCCATACGTCTGCGGTGACCGTAGCCATTCTTTTTGAGCCCGAAGAAATTGATTTGGAAATTAATCCCAAAGATTTAAAGATTGATGTGTACCGTTCATCTGGTCCTGGTGGCCAGAGTGTTAACACCACCGATTCCGCCGTGCGTATCACGCATTTGCCGACAAATACCGTTGTTGTTTGTCAGGATGAACGTTCCCAATTAAAGAACCGGGCCAAAGCCATGCGTATTTTGCGGGCCCGTATTTTAGATCATATGCAGCAGGAGGCTTTTCAAAAAGAATCGGCTTTACGTCGTTCCCAGGTAGGTTCGGGTGACCGCAGTGAAAAGATCCGCACCTATAATTTTCCAGATCGTCGCGTGACAGATCACCGTATTGGGTTTACTAGTCATCAACTTGAGAGTATATTAAATGGGGACATGGATGAATTGACTAATGCCCTCATGGCCGCAGAAAAAGAACTTAAAGAGCAAGCAGAGATTAAGTAAAGGGAGGATGTTTATGAAATGTCCATATTGTCAGAATGAGCTACAAGTCACTAAATTAAAGGGAATTGCTATCCATGAATGTTTGAAATGCCGTGGCAAATGGTTTGAACGCAATGAATTGATGTTAGCGAAGGATAAGGCTGATGACGATTTAAGATGGCTTGATTTTGATCCTTTTGGTAATGATGCGGCAAAATTAAGTGTAGCGTCCGATGGTAAAATTTGTCCTCATTGTGTTAATAAAATGCAATCGTTGACCTATGCTCAATCTAAAATCGTGATTGATAAATGTCCCACCTGTGAGGGTGTTTGGCTTGCTCATGGTGAGCTTGCTAAGATTATACGGTACTTAGAGAATGTTGTTGATTCAGCATCTGCAAAAGTGCTATCTCACGAAACTTTTAAAGAGTTTACCAATATTTTCACAGGTCATAAGGGGATGGTTTCAGAAGTCAAAGATTGTTTAGCAGTCTTGAATATTTTGGAAACACGGATTGCGACTGAACATCCTAAATTAACGCAAACTTGGTTAACTATTGAGAACGCAGTCCCATTTCTCTAAAAGTTTGTTTAGATGACAGAAGATGAAATTATCCTCTCCTATATCTTGCAATGCCGCTCCATTGATTTGGTCATCAATAAGCCTGTTTTAACAATTCCGCAACAAAAGCAATTTGAAAGTTACCGTAAGCGTAGGCAAGCGGGTGAACCCTTGCAATATATCTTGGGGTCCTGCAATTTTATGGGCTTAGAATTAGCTGTGAATCCTTCTGTCTTAATTCCTCGTCCTGAAACAGAACAATTAGTTGATGCGGCGCTTAAGCATATCAATAAGCGATCTAATGCCATTTTGCGCATCCTTGATCTTGGCACAGGCTCTGGAAACATTGCTATAGCCTTAGCCAAATTTTTAGAACAGGATGTTCAAATAATGAGTGTTGATCGCTCTCCAGCAGCCCTTGCTGTGGCTCAAGTCAATGCCATGCATCATAGGGTAGGAGATAGGATTAAATTTGTCCAAGCGGACATATTAGTGTCATTGCGAGGAGCCGAAGGCGACGCGGCAATCTTTGAAAAAACAATTAATAACACCTTTGATTTAATCATTTCAAACCCTCCATACATCCCAACATCTCAACTAGGTATTCTACCCAAAGATGTTCAGCAAGAACCTTCCATGGCTCTTGATGGCGGAGAAGATGGTTTGAATTTTTACCGGATTATTATAAAATATAGTCCTCACTTGCTAAGAGATGGCGCTTGTCTTATGATGGAGTTCGGCGACGGGCAGGCAGAAGCAATAAAACAACTTATTGAGAATGAGAAAAAATTCTCAAATATACAGATTTTTCAAGATTTAGCGGGACGTGATCGGATTATTAAGGCCGCTCTGTCATCCTGAGCGAAGCGAAGGATCTCTAACGGAGGATTAATGGAAAAATTTATCATTGAAGGTGGCAAGCCCTTAAAAGGCGAAATCAAGGTCAGCGGGTCTAAGAATGCAACATTGCCCATTTTAGCAGCGACCCTTTTGACCGACGGTGTCTGCGAAATCCGCAATATCCCCAAACTGCGTGACACCTTGACCATGTGCAAGTTATTGCGTTCCTTAGGCAAAACCGTTGAAATAGGCCCGAATAAAGTGACTATTTCTGGCAGCACGAATAATCATATCGCTGATTATAAATTGGTTTCAACCATGCGTGGATCGTTTTGCGTTTTAGGACCATTACTCGCTAAATTAGGCAAGGCCAAGGTTTCTATGCCTGGTGGTTGCGTTATCGGGGTGCGTCCCATTGATCTGCATATGAAGGGGATCATGGCCTTAGGTGTTAAAGCTGATTTTGATGCGGGTTATGTCATTGCCACCGCCAATAAACTAAAAGGCGCACAAATGTATTTGGGGGGCACCTTTGGATCGTCGGTATTGGCCACAGCGAATGTGATGATGGCTGCCTGCTTGGCCCATGGGGAGACGATTATTGAATCAGCGGCCTGTGAGCCGGAGATTGAAGATTTAGGCCATTTTTTAAGCGCCATGGGGGCAAAAATTGAAGGATACGGTACATCAAGGATCGTCATCAATGGGGTGCGTAAATTAAATGGCGTTTCTTATAAAATGGCATCGGACCGTATCGAGGCTGGAACATTCTTAATTTTAGCAGCAGCAGCGAAAACAGATCTACTTATCAAAGATGCCCACTATAATCATTTATTAGCCTTAATTGATAAATTGCAATCAATCGGTGTTGAAGTGCGTCGCGACGGGGCAGATATCCGCGTTAAGGCAAAAAAAGTCCTTCGTCCGGGCAATATCGTGACACATCCACATCCAGGCTTTCCAACAGATTTGCAGGCCCAATACATGGCCTTAATGGCCATCACACCGGGTGTAAGCATTATCACGGATCGGGTTTTCCCAGACCGTTTCATGCATATTGCGGAGCTTAATCGTATGGGTGCCCAGATCCGTCGTGATGCAGGGGTGGCTATTGTTGAAGGTGTTAAAAAACTTTATGGTGCGCCTGTCATGGCCTCTGATTTACGTGCTTCAGCAGCCTTGGTTATTGCTGGTTTGGTCGCCCAAGGAAAAACAGAGATCCATCGTATCTATCACCTTGACCGCGGCTACGAAGATCTTGATTCAAAATTAATCGGCATCGGTGCCAAAGTTTATAGGGAAAAAGAATAACTATGATTCTCATGATCGACAATTATGATTCTTTCACTTACAACCTTGTTCAGTATTTAGGTGAACTTAAGGCTAAGGTGGAGGTCTATCGTAATGATGCGCTTAGCATCGAGCAAATCCGTAAGATGAAACCGGCAAAAATTGTCATTTCTCCGGGTCCTGGTCGACCAGAAGATGCGGGGATATCTATTGAAATCATTAAGCAACTAGGCCCAGAGATTCCTGTCTTAGGGGTTTGCTTGGGGCATCAGGGCATTGGTTATGCTTTTGGTGGCAAGATCATCAATGCCAAGCGCCTTATGCATGGCAAGACATCGATGATCAAGCACAATGGTCAGGGTATATTTAAAGGCCTGCCAAATCCATTTGAAGCAACACGTTATCACTCGTTGGTGATAGATCCTAAACACGTCCCTGATTGTTTGACCGTCACTGCTAAAACGACAGACGATGGTGAAATCATGGGAGTGGCCCATAAAAAGTATCCTATTTACGGCGTGCAGTTTCATCCAGAATCAATTTTGACTAAACAGGGCATCAATATCCTCAAGAATTTTCTCCATCTCTAATATGCGCGACTACATTATGCAAATAGTTCAAGGTGAAAACCTGAGGCATGATCAGATTAGCGTGATCATGGAACTTATCATGGCAGGTCAAGTGCCTGTGGAAGATATTAAAGATTTCCTCTTGGCGCTTAATAAAAAAGGACCAACCATCGAGGAAATTACAGCCTGTGCCTTGATCATGCGCAAATTTGTACTGCCAGTCAAAAGCCATCACGAAGTTATTTTGGATACCTGTGGCACGGGAGGGGACCATCGGGATACGTTTAATATTTCAACGGTCGCAGCCATTGTGGTCGCAGCATCAGGGGTTGCTGTTGCCAAGCACGGTAATCGTTCGGTGTCCAGTAAGTGTGGTAGTGCGGACGTTTTAGAAGCCTTAGGGGTGAATTTGCATGTCGAAGAACGTCATCTTAATGACTGTTTGAATAAAATTGGCCTAGCTTTTCTTTTTGCGCAACGCCTGCATCCGGCCATGAAAAATGTGGCTTTTGCCCGTCAGGAAATTGGGGTTAAAACCATTTTTAATATCTTAGGCCCGCTCACTAATCCGGCCCAAGCTACGCATCAGATCATGGGGGTTTATAACCGTGATTTAATTGAACCCATGGCCCATGTATTGAAGAATTTAGGGCTTAAAAGGGCGCTGGTCGTGCACGGCAATGACGGTCTTGATGAAGTAACTACGACAGATAAAACCTTTATTTGTGAATTTAATGGGCATGACATCATTGGTTATGACACCACTCCTGAGGAATTAGGATTCAAACGTGCATCCATGGAAGATTTAACTGGAGGAGATGCTATAGACAATGCCACTATTGTACGTGCGCTTTTAGAGGGAGAACAAGGGCCCAAACGTGACATTGTTATCATTAATGCCGCTTACGCCCTTTATACGGCCCAGGCGGTTGCAAATATAAAACAAGGCGTCCTTATGGCCGAGCATGCCATTGATTCCAAACGGGCCATCCAAAAACTTGAAGAATTAAAGGAATTTACCAACCGTGTTCGCTGATTTCTTAAAGACCATTGCTAAGCATAAGCTTGAAGTTCTCGCTCTTAAGAAAGCTTATTATGAAAACTTAAAGAAGAACATGCAATCTGATGCCCTCAAGCGCTATGAAGTTTTTAAGAAAGCTATTTCGAAAAAGGGGCAGATTAATTTGATTGCGGAAGTCAAAAAGGCTTCTCCGTCAGCAGGTTTAATCAGGGAGGATTTTAATGCGACCAAAATCGCTAACATATACATCAAAAATAATGCCGATGCTCTTTCTGTTTTGACGGAAGATAAATATTTCTTAGGCAAGTTTGCTTATCTAGCCCAAATCAGTGAGAATTGCAGACTTCCTATTTTGATGAAAGATTTTATTGTGCACGAGTATCAGATCTATGAGGGGCAATTTTACGGCGCATCAGCTATACTCTTGATAGTTGCTATGCTAACCGATAAGCAATTAAAGGATTTAATGAAGGTAGCCCATCATCTGGGTCTTGATTGTTTGGTTGAAGTGCATGATAAGACAGAATTACAAAGGGCTATCTCCGTTGGGGCTGAGATCATTGGAGTCAATAACCGGAATTTAAAAGACCTTCGGGTGGATTTAAAAAATTCACTCGAATTAATTCCCAAAATTCCTAAAGGTATTGTGATTGTCGCTGAAAGCGGACTTAAAACCCACGATGATGTATCCCAAGTTAAAGAAGCAGGGGCTCATGCCGTATTGATTGGTGAGACCTTTATGCGTTCGCCAGATATTGGCGCTAAAATGAAGGAAGTGATGTATGGTACGCGTTAAAATTTGTGGAATCACCAGTGAATTAGATGCCGGACGTGCGGCCCGTGCAGGGGCTTGGGCTGTAGGGTTTATTTTTCATAAAAAAAGCCCCCGTTATATCTCACCTTTCAAGGCTAAAAAGATCATTGATACCTTGCCACCTTTTATTACACCGGTTGGGGTTTTTGTTAATCATAATGCCGGAGCGATGCGGGACATTATCAATCATTGCGGTTTAAGGGTTGTGCAATTGCACGGGGATGAAGACCATCATTTTGCTCATCGCCTTAAGCGTTACAATGTCAAGATCATCAAGGTGATCCGTATGAAGGGTGATTTTGATCCCAAGGTTCTAGAAAATTTTAAAGTGGATGCCTTTTTGTTTGATACCTATGATGAGGGCCAGTTTGGGGGAAGCGGCAAGACATTTAACTGGTCGTTATTACAAGATATTAAAACGGAAGTGCCGATCATTTTGTCCGGCGGATTAAACGCGCAAAATGTGATCGAAGCTGTCAATACCCTCAAGCCTTATGCGGTGGATGTTAATAGTGGTGTTGAGGAAGCGCCAGGCAAGAAAGATGGCAAAAAAATGAAAGACTTCTGTGATATTGTTAGCTACATCAGTGGCGCTAAGGTTAAAGAACATCTTTAATGATAACGGTAATCAGTCCCACTTATCTTAGGTCCATTATTCAGCTTAGCGGGGATGCTATTCGTGAATTTTTAGCCCATGCGGATGCGAGCCAATTTAAAGGTGAAGCGCATCATGCGATTAGCGCTTTTCATGCTAACCCTTCCGATTTTACTGATGATAAATTAATTGCCTACGGTTCAGATATTATTACGGCTATTGACCATCCTGTACGGATTGAACTGCGCGGCAAAACTCCCCAAGGTTCCGCGGCCCAGATGGTGGCCAAAGGCATTTGGGGGCCAAAACGTACGCAGGCAAAATCTCAAATCAATCAAAAATGCCAAGAATTAGGCTTTTCTATATTTTTAAAATTAGCAGGAACATCGTCTATTGAATTTAATGTGCCAGGTGTAGACAAATCTTTGCCCATTCATTATTTGCAAGGGGCCTTTGAAGAAGTTCTTCAAGAAATGAATTATCAGCCAGGTGAGAAAATCAATAGTTTAAAAACCAGGATAGTGATCGCGGCAGATGGCGATGATACGATTTATAGTGGGCCAAGGGTCGGGTCATTGCCAACACTGGCGGATAGTCCTGTGAAAGAACCTCTCTTAGATTATTTGCGTGCCGGTGGTGTTTTTATGTTGGTTTCTGGTAATGATATCAACCGTACGTTTAAACGTATTATTGATACTCTGACCCCGGAAGTTTATTGCAGGGTTCTTATAGCTGCTAATGGAGGGGCTGAGTTGGTGCATATTAATGCCAAGGGCCATGCAACGCCTATTTCAAATTATAAAAAACATGCCCTTGATTGGGCACAAGCCCTAACTCCAAAACATCATTTAGACATGTTTTATATCGGCGATGATGGTTCTAAAGAAGGCAATGATTACCCAGCTTTTAAGACGGTTGGTTTTAAACATTCAGTATTGGTGGCCAAGAAGTTTTTATCTGATTACGATCCTGGCCTAGAACCTGCTTATATTGGCGGCTTACTGCAAGGTACAGCCAAATTCATGCAAGATTTTTTGTCTTCCCGCATAAAATAATTCCATTATTTCGTATAAATCAATATGCTTCAATAGTTTACATGATTATAAATTTCTCCCAGCGCCTTGATTTTAATTTAAATAAGTGTTTTACTTTAATATATGTATAAGAGAGCACAATCGTTTTTAATTTTACTAGCCTTCGTATTAAATTCTTTTAGTCCTACATCTTTGGCTCAAGCAAGTGATTTTCTTTTGCCTAAGCCAGGAACAATGGTCCATCTAAGCTCATCCTATAATCCACCAATCTTGAAGGGCATCAAAGTCCACCCCGAAAACCCCTTCAAATTCGAATTCATCCTAGACCAAGGTGACAACATTCGTCATCCTGAGCGCAGCGAAGGATCTCAACAAGAACAACTCAAAATCGAATCCACAAAACTCATCAAATACTTCCTAGCCTCATTAACCATCCCCGAAAAAGACCTCTGGGTCAACCTAAGCCCCTACGAAAAGAATCGAATCATCCCCAACAGCTTCGGCCTAACCGAAATGGGCCGAGACCTATTAGCCGAAGACTACATGCTAAAACAAATCACCGCGAGCCTAATCTACCCAGAAGATGTAGTAGGCAAGAAATTCTGGAAGCGGATCTACGAAGAAGCCCAAAAAAAATTCGGCACCACTAACATTCCTATAAACACCTTTAACAAAGTATGGATCGTACCAGAAAAAGCCGTAGTCTACGAAAATGCAAAAGCCGGAACAGCCTATGTAGTCGAAAGCAAATTGAAGGTAATGTTGGAGCAGGACTACCTGGCAATGCAAAAGGGGACTGACACTAATTCTGCTGTCAGGCCCATTTTGGGCCAAGAATTGGTGTCTGTCCCCAATAAAGCAGTTAATGCCTTAGGCTCTCAAATCGTCAGAGAAATCGTCCTCCCCGAACTCTCCAAAGAAATCAACCAAAACCAAAACTTCGCCCAACTACGGCAAGTCTACAACTCCCTAATCCTCGCCACCTGGTACAAAAAGAAAATCAAAGACAGCATCCTAGCCCAAGTCTATTCAGATAAGAATAAAATTCAAGGTCTTGTCATTCCCGCGAAAGCGGGAATCCAGAACCAGAACAACGTTGAAAGCATTTACCAACGCTACCTCCAAGCCTTCAAAAAAGGTGTCTACAACTACATCAAAGACGAACAAGATCCGCTAACCCAACAAAGCGTACCAAGAAAGTATTTCTCAGGCGGAGTCAATTTTGCTCGAGGCGCCACAGATCTAGGTATGGCTAGCTTACTTCAATCAGCCGATGAGAATGAGGCAAAAAAATCCGTAGGCCTCATAAAAGATCACGCCATGATCATCAATACAGAAATTCAAACAACTGATCAAGCCATGGTCACACCTCCGGTCGATGCGGCAATTGCGAAGGCATCATTGAAACGCTTTCAAGCGATGATAAGGTCTACAGTAAAATATACAACATTTAAAAATACATTACCTGTCATACTTCTTTCTTTTCCTGGTGTGAGTACAGCTGTAGCACAAGTATATATGCTTAATAAAAATATAGAAGCAACTAAAACTAGTAAGAATGTAGAAACTAGACGGTCTTATTTTAGAAGATGGGCTCCCCAACGTCAAAAGGTTATCAGAAATAGCACTGTAGAATCGCTCGCTAATGCCTTTGTGCTGGACGAAAGTGATATTAAAGCAATTTTAGCCCAACTCAATGAAAACCTTCCCGAGGATAAGAAAATTAAGGCCAAGGATCAGGCCATGGGATCATCCACAGGTTCTACAGCTCCTGATCGAACAGAAAGGATGAGGATGGCATTTGAAGTACTCTGGAAAGCTCGGGGGGGAAGAGAAATAGCGCAAGGAGCGACAGTTATTACAGAACCCTATCGTCAAATTTACGCTAGAATTTCAGATCAGAGTGCTATAGATCACCTTTTATCGGCTTCAAAGGTGTTCTTTTATAGTCCGAGCAATATGGTTTTTCTTCAAAAGGACCACTATGGGTTAGTTATGCTTGATAGTCAGGTTCATCCAGATACTTTCCTTGTTTCCTCGGGCTATACTATTTGTTTAGCCATTGCAATAAAGGCACGCAATAGAACTACAGGCAAGATTGATATTGGACTAGCCCACATATATCCTATTCGAGGACAAAAAAATGAGATGTTGGAGATGTTAAAACAGACACAGGGTGAATTAGAGAAAATTGGTTATGATCCCTTGGAGTATATTGTTAATTACAGATCAGGATATTATCATGAAATTAGTACTGGTTTAGAAGAAACTATGGATGAAAATAATGTTAGAAGGCAATTTCAAAATAGCTACTCGAATGTTAAGTTAGCTTTTAAATCACGACCTTTTGGAGATGAAGATAAAATTGCCGTTGATCAGAAAGGTGTGGGAATTTTTAGATTAGGTTTTCCCAATATTAACATGCTGAATTGGCAGAATGCGGCCATGGCTTCATTTAATGAAGATGAACCAATGCCAAGTTTATCGGAAGCGGCACATAATTTTGAAATTTGGGCTGAGTCTAAATCTGGTCAGGAATTAGATCAAACCATTGATGAGTTAATTGAAAATTTGGTGAGACGTTTTCCTCTTGCGTATTCAGGTTTAACTACGTCTATAGCAAGGCTAATACTGATTAAGAATAATGTTCGTCCGAGGCCTGTTTCCCATGAGAGTGCTTTTGTCTCTAAGTCTAATAATCCTGATAAAAAGATTTTAGTATCAAGAAAACCTAATTGGGCGAAGGGATATGCTGTAACCATGGTTGGTTATTTGATAAGAAGAGGATTTAAGCCAAATGCGATTCAAGAATATTTAAGAACATATGAGGATGAATTGTATTCAAAGTCAAAAACTCATGAAAATGAAGAATTTGTTGCAATAGTAAAGGAGTTCATTGGAAAAGCACCCTTAGAAGGCAGCACTGAAGCTGAAGTTATTTCTATGGCCCTTGGGATTGTTACAAGCGAACAAGCTCTTAAGGATATGGATATTGATTTTGCCATGAATGCGCCTCATTTTGATGACAATGAAATGAACGAGTTTTTGGTTAAGCTTTCAAAAATAACTAATTTTTATGAAGTAGATACTATTTTGGCTCAAATTAAAGCAGACCAAACAGTTTCACTGTTGGAATACATTATTAATAATTCCGATAACATCATGGAAGTTAGTTTAGCTTTAAGCTACTTGTATTTACATGAATTTGAACAATTTCTAGTAATCATGAGTAAATATCACGATCCAGTAGAGGCCAAGGAAATGATTAAAAAAGAAGAGAAGGCGTTTTTTGATCGTTTCCAAGGTAAGAATAAGATGGGTGATCCAGATAGAATAACTAAAATCGAAATTTTAAATGATACCATTGATGATCGCATGGAAAAACTTCCTCAGTATAAATCGATTCAAGGAGTTGGAGGCCTTGATTATATTCATAAATTACGCCTACTGATTCAATATGCAATATTTAATGAAAATATTGAATTAATAAATGACATTCAATCGACCATTCTTCCTCAAATTGTTGATTTAGGCCATCCTTTAATGAAAGTCTTGGGCAGTAATATGGACAATTGGATAGCCTATGCCGTGATGCAACCTTCAGCTTTATATGAGGCTTTAGTGCAAAAATTAGTAAAAATGAGAAAGCCGCATGCCTTAGCTTTAGTTTTTGCGGCTAATGGTCCTCACACCCGTACTCAATTCGATGAATATCTAGATCCAGAAGAAGCGTTGGTTCAATCGACCGCAATCCAAGGATTTATTGTTGATCTTTACAATGATTTAGTCCAATTGAAGTCATTGAAGGATGAGAAAAGAGAAATTGATTCAGCCTTGATTGACCGCATAAAGAAGAATGTGGGAGCGCTGTTAAACGGCTTGATGTTCCGTGATAATACTGGTTATAAAATGACATTTGAGAATATAAGCAAAGGGGCACAAAAGGTGAACATAGACTTAAGAGAAGTTCTTCGTTTAGCTCAAGAATTTATTCCTGAGGAAATGCCTTCCTATTTAACTTTTGCTCATCAAACAGAAGGGAACAAGGAAGTTGATCAAATGGCATATTTAAATAGTAAAACAGGAAGAAGTGTAACTATTGAACAAGTATTTTTAGGCACAGTTTCTATTGATGCTGATAATTACCGCGAATTGTTCGAAAATTTGACCAGAACGCAAACATATTTAGAAAAAGGTTTGCTTTCAAAATCAAACATACAAAGTAGGTATACTTATATATTTAAATTAAGCAGATCAAAATCACAAGACAATGCGCAATTAGCAAAAGATGGTGGTATCGATTTAACACCTTCAACCTTAAATGTTCAAGTTAAAAGTGATGATAATGCAGGGATTAAATTCAATGTGGATTCTGCCATGCTTGTCCGCCTGCAAAATGCTTCTGGTTTTGTGCCTGTTATCATCAATATCCAGCCTGCCCAAGATTTAGGAAGATTCTTAGGAATTACCTCCCAGGGTTGACAAATCCATATAGAGAGGGATAATAAGCCTCGTTATGGAAAAGCTTGTTTTACCAAAATCTGATTCATGGAAGATGTTTAACTCCATTGCCGGGCGGTATGATTTTTTAAATCGTCTTTTGTCCTTGGGGCAGGATATCCGTTGGCGCCAGCAATTAAAACAATACCTGCCTGATCGTGATGCGCAGACCATTTTAGATTTAGCGACCGGTACAGCAGATGTGCTCATTGCCTTGACCAAGAATAATCCCAAGATCCATCAAGGCATGGGCGTTGACCCAGCCGTTAAAATGTTGGAAATTGGCCGCCGCAAAATCCAACAGGAACATTTGGATGATCGCCTGGTCCTTCAACAAGGGGATGCGCAGGCCTTGCCTTTTATTGATGAAACCTTTGATTGTGTGACGATTTCTTTTGGTATCCGCAATATCCCAGATTTACGTTTGGCCCTGTTAGAAATGTATAGGGTCACCAAAAAGGGTGGTCGTGTCCTTATCCTCGAATTTTCTAAACCAGAGAACCCTTTATTAAAAGCAGGGCATTGGTTTTATTTGCAGACCTTTGTTCCTCTGGTGGGATTCTTATTTTCAGGTAATTTTAAAGCGTACACTTATCTAAATCAAACCATCCAGACCTTCCCTTATGGGGACCGTTTTTGTAAAATCCTTAAGCAAATGGGATTTGTCGAAATCCAAGCTCACCCATTAATGGGAGGAGCGGCCACCATTTATGTTGCCCAAAAATAACCTCTCCAGTCTTCAAGAAGCCAAAGATCAAATGGCTTTATTGATTGCCGCATATAAACCATCTAAATCCGTTGAACGCATTGAAATCAAAGTCGAACCTGTCGATATGCTTTCATGGCTTTCCCTGCAGATCGATGATGTAAAGATTTATGGGGCCAATCAAAGTGATACAGTCAGCATTGCGGGAATTGGACAAGCCGCTTGTTTGACAGATATTCGATTGGGCAATTTTCGAAATATTTTTAAACAGATGCGTCATCTGTTAACTGAAAAATATCCCTATCTGCAATGGTATGGTGGTTTTTGTTTTGACGAAAAACACCAGGATGATGATTGGAAAGATTTTGGGGCTTACCGTTTTGTCATCCCACGTTTTGAATTAGCTGCCCAGAGCGGGAAGATGATATTTTGTTGCAATTTAGTGGGGAATGAGAATATAAAAAGTATTTTGCGGCAATTAAATAAAATTGTCATTCCAGCGAAAGTCACTTACGGCAGTCAATTAAAGGAAAAGCGGACCATCCTGCGACGCACCGATGAGCCAGATCAGAAACTGTGGCAAAAAGATGTTGAGCAGATACTATCTGAAAAATCAGTTAAGAAAGTGGTGCTGGCACGTAAAACCTCGCTTCATTTTCAACAAGCACCAGACCCTTGGGTGATGTTGCGCCAATTAAAAGCCGTCACGCCTAATAGCTATCATTTTGCTTTTCAATTTAAGAAAACTGTTTTTCTGGGTGCATCGCCCGAACGCTTATATCGCCGTTATCAACGGGCCATTGAATCCGAAGCGCTAGCTGGTACCATATCAGCTTCCAGTGATCCTAAAGTTCTGGAGAATTCAGAAAAGAATAAATATGAACATGGCTTGGTAGTTGATGCCATTAATGATTCATTTAAAGAATTTTGTATCAAATTTAGTAAGGATAAACAGCCGGGTATTTTGACCTTAGCCAATGGTCATCATTTGATTACTAAATTTCAAGGCCAATTAAAAGATGGCATAAAGGATGAAGATATCCTACAATTTTTACATCCCACACCTGCTTTAGGAGGGACACCCAAAGAGCAAGCGATGGCTATGATTCGTAAACTCGAAGGATTTTCCAGAGGCTGGTATGGAGCGCCCCTTGGCTATGTGGGCTTAGATTGGGCCGAATTTGTGGTGGGTATTCGTTCGGGCTTGGTTTACGGCAAAAGATTATCAGTTTTTGCCGGAGCTGGCATTGTCAAAGGCTCTGAAGCTGCCAGCGAATGGGAAGAAGTCGAAAACAAAATCAGTAATTTTATAAAAATTATCCAATGAATTTTCCAAACATCAACAACTGTTGGGGCACCTTAATCATCGAAGAGCTTTCACGGCTCGGGGTGGATTATTTTTGTGTAGCCCCAGGTTCGCGTTCTTCACCCTTGGTCATTGCCTTGGCTCAAAATAAGAAGATCAAAAGTTTTGTGCATTTTGATGAACGGGGGCTGGCTTTTCATGCGATGGGCTACGCTGCAGCTACCCAAAAACCAGCTGTGCTTATTTGCACTTCAGGCACCGCAGCAGCTAATTTTTATCCTGCCATCATTGAAGCGTCAAAGAAGAAATTGCCTTTAATTGTCATCACCGCAGACCGCCCGCCGGAACTTCGGCAAACCGGGGCCGTCCAAACCATTGATCAGGTGGGTTTGTTTGGAAAATACACCCAATGGGCCACCGATATGCCTTGCCCGGATATGAACATTAATCCTCAGTTTGTCCTGACAACCATTGACCAGGCTTGGTATCAAGCCACGCGTCATCATGGGGTGGTTCATCTTAATTGCATGTTCCGCCCGCCATTGACGTTGACTAAAACTTCCGATGATTTAAAAAGTTATTTAAAACCTTTAAGTCGATGGGAGAAGTCTCTAAAACCTTATACGGCCTATACAAAAGCTGATAGTTCTACAAAGGGGACAGACTCTTTTAAAGAAGTAGCGCACGATCTTGAAGGTATTAAGAATGGCTTAATTGTCGTTGGTAAGATTAGCGGAATTGAAGAAGCTAATTTAGTATTGAAACTCAGTGAAAAGTTAGGGTGGCCCATTTTTGCAGATGCTGCTTCAGGGTTACGATTTGGGCAAGAGCATGCTCATATTATTCACTATTTTGATCATCTGCTTTTGTCTGAAAAAATTAAGTTGTCATTTGATGGTGTGCTTCATTTGGGAGGACGCATGACCTCCCAACGTTATTATGATTTTATGTTAAAGCAGAACCCAGATCACTATATCATGGTGCTTAACCATAGCCTGCGTAATGATCCTAATCACCAAGTCACCCGGCGTATCGAGGCCAGTGTTGCTAATTTTATCCAAGCCATTGGTGGTTCATTAAAGACCCGAAAATCCTCAGCAGCACTTAAAGCCTTATCCAAATCTAACATGGATGCTGATCTTGCTATCGAGAGTTTCTTGGCCCAAGATGATCGTCTCAGTGAGCCCAAGGTGGCGCGTTTAGTGTCACAATTAATTCCAGCATCACAAGGGTTATTCTTAAGCAATAGCATGCCTATCCGGGATATGGGAAATTTTGGTGATTTTAAAGGTAATCCTGTTTTAGTGAATGGCAATCGAGGGGCAAGCGGCATTGATGGCTTGATTGCTTCAGCCGCAGGTTATGCCCAAGGTTTAAATAAGCCAGTGACGCTCATGATAGGAGATTTATCTGCTTTGCATGATTTGAATTCGTTAGGTATGTTGCGGGATTTATCAGTACCTGTCATTATTGTGCTTCTTAATAATGGCGGTGGCGGGATATTTTCATTTTTACCTATTGCTGAATTCAAAGAAGGCTTCGAAAAATTCTGGGGAACGCCTCATCCTTATACATTAGCATCAGCGGCATCTATGTTTGAGCTTAACTATGCTCAACCCCAAGAGGGGGCCCACTTTAAGAAAGCCTATACCCAAGCCCTGAAATCCCAGACATCCACCATTATTGAAGTGGTGGTGAGCCGTGAAGAGAATTTAAAAACCCATCGTTTATTGCAAGATACTATCAGTAAGAGTATTTAAAGCAACTCATGATCAATTTTGCCGAACTTGATTTTAATGACGAATTCGTCGCTGCTTTTGAAGCCTTAGAAAACACCGGGCAACATATCTTTGTGACTGGCAAAGCAGGAACTGGCAAATCTACCTTGCTGCAGTATTTCCGCGAGAAAACCACTAAAAATGTAGCCGTTCTTGCACCTACCGGTGTTGCCGCTATCAATATTAAGGGGCAAACCATCCATTCTTTTTTTGGTTTTAAACCAGATGTCACTCCTGAAAGTGTCGGGGACATCCCAGTGCGCAAACGCCGTCAGAAAATGTATCGGGAATTAAGTACGGTCATCATTGATGAGATTTCCATGGTGCGCGCTGATTTAATGGACTGCATTGATCTCTTCCTGCGTCTTTATGGGCCTTTTTATGATCGACCTTTTGGGGGTATTCAAATGCTCTTCTTTGGTGATCTATTTCAACTTCCACCTGTGGTGGGACGAGGCGAAGAGGATATTTTTAAGACCCATTATCCCACACCGTATTTTTTTTCAGCCAAGGTTTTTGAATCCCTTGATTTTAAAAGCATGCAATTGCAGAAGATTTATCGGCAAAAAGATGAGGGATTTATCCGTCTGCTGAATGCTGTCCGGGATGATAGCCTTGAAGAGCATCATTGGGAAAAACTCAATGGTCGATTTAAACCGGCACTTCAATCATCTTTGGAAGATTTTTATATTGTCCTGACAACTACTAATGCGCTCGCAGATAAGGTCAATATGCAACGCTTGCAGGGACTGACAGGTTTTCCTCGGATTTATCAAGGGGTTGTGTCCGGTGAATTTGAACGTAAATCCCTGCCTACCCCTGAAACCTTGGAGCTTAAAGTTGGCGCCCAGGTCATGATGTTAAACAATGACACGGACAAACGGTGGGTGAATGGGTCTTTAGGAAAAATTTTGAAGATCGTTGCTGATACCGAAGGTGACGATGTTATTATGGTGGAACTAGAGAATGGCACGCACATTGATGTGAAGAAGCATACATGGGAGATTTACCAATATTATTTTGATGAAGACAATAAATCTTTAGGTTCCCGGGTCATGGGATATTTTACCCAGTATCCTTTAAAGCTCGCGTGGGCCGTGACCATTCATAAATCTCAAGGTCAAACTTTTGAACGGGTGATCATCGATATTGGTTGGGGCACGTTTTCACACGGGCAGATGTATGTGGCCTTAAGCCGATGCACCAGCCTTGAAGGTATTGTTTTAAAACAGCCGTTGAATCAACGGCATATTTTAATGGATGAAAGGGTCGTTGAATTTATGAGAAATTTTATTTTCCTTTTGTTCTTACCTTTTTTATTAGTTCCTGCCTGGGCCCAAACGCCTTCCTTAGACCGCACGCAAGCGGTTGTTCAAGATTTAAGTAAGATTGAAGATAAGCAAGTTAATCCTAATGCTTGGGTCGAGAAGAACAGTGATCAACCTTATATCGGACTTTTAGCTGAAACAGATACAGAGATTCATGATGATTGGTCTTTTGATGAGGTGTATCATTTCCGGGTCCGCATTCAGAAGGATTCTGCCAAGAATCTAGGGCAGTGGCCCATTTATTACAATAAATCCCGCTCATCCATCACGCAGGTGAAAGCTTTTATCGAAACCCCTGAGGGTAAGAAACTTGAGGCGACCGATATTAAAGATCTTCCTGCCTATGAGCAATCTGTGGCCTACGATGATTTGCGTTTGAAGGTCATTACTTTTCCAGCCATTAGTCTGGGTGCCATCATGGATATTCAGATTAAAACTAAGTTTTTAAGAGAAGAAATTCCTAATCAGTTTTGGGATGAGGTGATTTATCCCTCAATACCGACTAAATATACGCGTTATACCTACACTTTCCCAAAGAATAAATCTGTTCAATATCACGCGTTCAATAGTGATAAACAGCCGCTGATTGAAAATGCAAATGGAAAGACCAAATATTCCTATATTTTTGAAAATACAAATTATAACGGCAATGTCGATTTTATGCCTCCTGTTCAAGATGTAGTGGGGGATCTTTCCCTATCAACCATCAATGACTGGAAGATCGTCGTTGATTGGTGGCGGGATATGATCAATAAAAATACGGTTGATGATCCAGCGATCAATGCCAAGGTCCAAGAATTAGTGAAAGATAAATCAGTCCCGAAAGATAAAGCGCACGCCATCCTCGAGTTTATTCAGGATAATTTTCGTTTTATTGCGATGACCATGGGGGATTATACGGTTGGGATGCATCCCACAGCTGAGGTTTATAAAAATCATTATGGGGATTGCAAGGATTTAGCCCTATTAGCCCGGCAAATGCTAAAAATAGCAGGCATTGATGCTAATATCTGTTTGTTTAGCAGTGAATTTAATGGAGATCCCCAGCGTCGTTTGCCTAATCCTGCTATCTTTGATTATGTTTTATTAGACATCATTATCGATGGTCAGCATTATTTTGTCGATCCTCAAGCTAAAGGATTTGATTTGGGAGAGCTTCCTTCTTCGTATGATAATTCAAATGTATTAGAGATTGAAGCCAGTGCCTATCATTTCCAGAAAATTCCTTTAGCTGATGGTTCCTTTCATGCCATGAATTCTACCAACGATATTTTTGTGCATGAAGACGGATCTGCTGATTTTCAAGTGGATATTAAGATGCCGACTGAAGCAGCCGCAGAATTTAGAAAGAATTGGGACCCGAGTAGTGATGCAAGTAAAAGGAAGTTTTTTGATAATCTCCAAGCCACTTTTGGACAAGGGGGGAAGATAACGGAGCACGATGTTAAGGGCTTAGATAGCCGGTATGGCCCTTTGGAATTTAATTTTAAATATTCCGCCCAGCATGTCTATCAAGTTGTTAATAACATGGTTTTGGTTAAGGAAGAGCAACAGGGTTCTATTCCTGATTTTGCCGAAGACACCCGAAAATATCCCATCTATGTGCCAACCAATTCTTCTGTCCTTAATCGCAACATTTATCATATCCCTGCCGATTTAAGAATTTTACCTTTACCTCAAGATTATCATTTATCCAGTGATTTTATGGAAGTGAACGTTAAGTTTTCTAAGGTGAATGATACCGTGACTGTCGATAGCAATTATCAACTCAAGCATGCCATCATACCGTTACAAGGTTTGCCTGGCGTTAAAAAATTCCGTGAGGATTTAAGTAAAAAGAGCATGCAGTACATTGTTTTAATGAATAAATCGAATGCAAGTTCAGAAACAAAAGGTTGGATCAGAAAACAATGAAAAGTCTTTGGAATGACAAAGAAGCCAAACGTTGTGGCGCAGACCCTTTAGCCTTGCGCGTTTACACATCGCGTTTATTAGGCCGTAATCCCAGCCTGGTCATGCACGGTGGGGGAAATACTTCGGTAAAAACCCAGGTGCGTGATTTTTTTGGGGTGGACCAACAAGTGCTTTATATCAAGGGCAGTGGTTGGGATTTAGCTACGATTGAAGCTGGAGGTTTTGCGCCAGTTAAACTCGAAGCTTTGTTACGCATGGCAGAAATAAAAGATTTATCCGATACTGAAATGGTGCGTCAGCAGAGGGCCGCCATGCTTGAGCCCAATGCACCAAATCCTTCTGTTGAAGCCATTCTCCATGCCATTATTCCTTATGTTTATGTTGATCACTCCCATGCTGATGCCCTTGTTAGTATCACGAATACGCCTCAAGGTAGAAGGCATATTGAAAATATTTACGGCAAACGCGTCCTCATTGTTCCCTACGTGATGCCAGGATTTATTTTAGCGCGTAAGGTTTATGAGATGACCTTGAAGCTAGATTGGTCCCAATACGATGGCATTGTTTTACTCAATCATGGTCTTTTTACTTTTGCCGATAATGCAAAAGAAAGCTACGAGAATCATATCCGTTTAGTCTCAGAAGCAGAGAAGTATATTAAGGAAAGAACAAAAAAGTCATTTTCAAATATAAAGAACATGTCATTCCCGAAACAAAAAATAATGTCATTCCCGAATGTTTTTATCGGGAATCCAAATACAACTCAAACTTTATTATCCCTAGCCCAAATCCGCCAATGCGTAAGCCATATCCAAGGAGCCGCAGTCCTGGCTTCATTTAAAAACGATAATCTCAGCAATAGCTTTAGCCGTCTGCGTCGGATCGAAAGCTTAGCAACCCAAGGGACATTAACCCCAGATCATGTAATACGCACCAAGCCTAAACCACTCATCATCGATCAAAATATCAAATCCGATGTAAATGACTATGCCAAATCCTATCAAAAATATTTTGACCGTCATAGTTCGCGTGTCATTGCGAGGAGCGAAGCGACGAAGCAATCTTTAAAATGTTTGGATTTAGCTCCCCGCTGGGCAGTTTGGAAGAATCATGGTGTTATTGCCTTTGGTCGAACGGGGGGAGAAGTACAAATTATCAGTGATGTCGTTGACCACACCATGCAAGCGATTCAAATCGCCCAAAGTTTAGGCGGATGGAAGGTCTTAAAAGAAAAAGATTTGTTTGATGTGGAGTATTGGGATTTGGAACAAGCTAAATTAGCCAAAAATCCTAAAGCTTTGCCTTTGCAAGGGAAAATAGCCATGGTGACGGGATCAGCTTCAGGTATTGGTCGAGCATGTGTCGAGCGGCTAACAGCTCAAGGAGCAACGGTTGTTGGACTAGATATTAAAAATGGCTGTGATGTAACTAAGCAATCCGATATTAAAAAAGCCGTTGAATCAACGGTACGGCGTTTTGGTGGCCTTGATATAGTCGTCAGTAATGCCGGAAATTTTCCACCGAGCATGGACCTTGAGTCTATGGACCAAGCAGCGTGGGACAAGAGCATGCAATTAAATTTGACCAGTCATCAGCGTTTGATGAAGGAAGTTATTCCTTATTTAAGTTATGGTATTGATCCTACCATTATCATCATCGCATCTAAAAATGTCCCAGCCCCTGGTCCAGGTGCTGGTGCCTATTCTGTGGCTAAAGCGGGTCTAACGCAATTAGGCAGGGTGGCAGCTTTAGAATTAGGCTCAAAAGGTATTCGCGTCAATATGATTCATCCGAATCAAGTCTTTGATACGGCCATTTGGACCCAAGATGTCTTAGAAAAACGTGCCAAGCATTATCAAATGACGGTCGAGCAATACAAAACCAATAATATCCTACGTACCGAAATCACTTCCAATGATGTGGCAGACTTAGTTTGCGCGATGGCAGGAAAAACCTTCTCAAAAACCACCGGCGCTCAAATTTCGATCGACGGTGGTAATGAGAGGGTTATTTAACCAATCCATAACCGGGTTATGGATTGGTTACATTCTATCTACGGCGTGTCATAGGACGACGACGCATGCGGTGTGGTGTTGAAAAAGCCATAACCGGAGATTTAGGATGATGGAATTTCTCTAATTGAATAGTTGGATGGCTGTCAGTTACAGGCAGGGATTGATTAATAATCCGCTCGATATTCTTAACATCCAAGCGTTGATCAGGTGTCGCAAAAGACATGGCATGTCCGGCCCGTTCAGCGCGTCCGGTACGCCCAATGCGGTGGACATAATTTTCAGGATCATCAGGTAGATCGTAATTAACAACCAACTCAATGCCTTTAACATCAATACCGCGGGCCGCAATATCGGTGGCCACTAAAACACGGTATTTTCCACGCTTAAAACCTTCCAAAGCTTCTTTGCGTTGACTCAAAGATCGGTCAGAATGTGTTTCAGAAGCACTATGCTTCATGCTGCGCAAATGCTTGGTCAATCGGGCAACCGAGAATTTGGTGCGGCAGAAGATAAGGACGGATCCTTTATATTTTGCCAACATGCTTTCTAAAAGTTCATTCTTTAATTCTTTCTTAACAATGAATAATTCTTGGGTGATTTTATCAGCCATGGTTCCAGCAGGAGCCACTTCCACACGCACGGGCAATTTCATATAGCTGCGGGCTATATTCATAATTGCTTCTGGCATGGTGGCAGAAAAAAGCATGGTCTGACGCTCTTTGGGAACTTGTTTTAGCAATTGTTGAATTTGTGGGCCAAAACCCATATCCAGCATACGGTCAGCTTCATCCAAGACTAAAATATGCGCGTCATTAAAATGCAGGGTTTTTTGCTGCATATGATCGATCAAACGGCCTGGAGTGCCGATGATGATGCGAGGCTGTGCTTTTAAGTTTTGGATTTGTTTGCCCATGGAATCTCCACCGATTAAAACAACGGTTTTGAGTCCTACGGCAGTGGCGATTTTACGAAGGCTTTCGTCGACTTGAATAGCCAATTCACGGGTTGGAACAACCACCAAGGCTTTACCTTTAACTTGTGCTAAGCGCTGTATTAAAGGAATACCGAAGGCCATGGTCTTACCGGTACCGGTTTGAGCTACACCCATAACATCTTGGCCTTGTAAGCCAATGGGGATCGCTTGGAATTGGATTTTGGTCGGAACGGTAAATTTCAACCGTTCGATGACGCCGAGGATTGCCGGAGCAATGCCCAGCCCGTAAAAATTTTGTTCATTTTGAGACATAATTGACTTTCCTGCAGGACAAATAAAAAGTGTGTCTGCATATTTCGCAGGCAATGAATCTTCACTTTTCTAATTTGAGTTTTAGGATGCGAAGCTTTGCTTGCGGATGTTACTGGTTAACTACAAGATCTCAAGAGTAGCACTATTTCAGTAAATAAGCAAGATACTTGTCATTCCCGAATGTTTTTGTCGGGAATCTGGGTATATGGAAATCCCATTGGCGTTTATTAAAAGCTTGTGCTATAATTCGTCCCTTATGATTTCTGCCAATAATGTATCACTACAATTCGGAAAACGCGTCCTTTTTGACGGTGTCAATATCACCTTTAATCCTGGCAATTGCTATGGGATTATTGGGGCTAATGGTTCCGGCAAATCCACGTTTCTAAAAATTCTCTCTGGAGATTTGGATACTACTTCTGGCGCTGTAAATGTCGCCGGGGGAAAACGCATCTCTGTCTTAAAACAAGATCAATTCGCCTTTGATGATATCACGGTATTGATGACGGTTATCATGGGGCATAAAGAACTTTATAAGGTCATGAAGGAAAAAGATGAGCTTTATAGCAAACCAGATTTTAGCGATGCCGATGGCTTGCGTGCTTCTGAGCTCGAAGGAAAATTTGCTGAGATGAACGGCTGGGATGCTGATTCTGAAGCAGGTAAGCTCTTAAGCGATTTAGGTATCACGGAAGATTTGCATCAACAGCAAATGAAGCAATTGGAAGGTTCCCAAAAGGTACGTGTTCTTTTAGCGCAGGCCTTGTTTGGTAATCCTGATATTTTGATCCTCGATGAGCCCACTAACTCTCTGGATGTAGATACCTGTAATTGGCTGGAAGAATTTTTGATTAATTTTGAGAATACAGCGATTGTCGTTTCGCACGATCGGCATTTTTTAGATAAAGTCTGCACCTATGTCTGTGATATCGATTTTGGTAAGATCCAGATGTTTTCCGGTAATTACAGTTTTTGGGTTGAGGCGAGCCAATTAGCTTTAAGGCAACGTTCCGATGCCAATAAGAAAACAGAAGATAAACGTAAAGAGTTACAAGATTTCATTGCCCGTTTCTCCGCCAATGCTTCTAAAGCCCGTCAGGCTACTTCCCGCAAAAAGATTTTAGAAAAATTAACCTTAGATGAAATCAAACCTTCAACACGTAAGTATCCTTTTATCAATTTTAAGCCGGAACGCGAAGCAGGCAACGACGTCTTGCATATTGAAAATTTGACCAAGTCCATTGATGGGCAGATGATGTTTAAGAATTTTTCTTTGCATGCTCATAAGGGAGACAAAATTGCTTTTGTAGGTCCCAATGACTTGGTTAAGACGACTCTGTTTCAAATTTTGATGGGTGAATTAAAGGCTGATAGCGGTTCTTTTAAATGGGGGGTATCAACAACGCAAACCTATTTCCCCAAAGACAATCACAAATATTTTGAAGTGGACCTTAATGTGGTTGATTGGTTGCGTCAATATTCGGTAGAGAAGGATGAGAATTTCGTGCGCGGATTTCTGGGACGGATGCTTTTTACCGGTGAAGAAAGTTTAAAGAAGGTGAAGGTTCTATCCGGTGGTGAAAAGGTACGTTGCATGTTGTCACGCATGATGCTAACGGGTGCTAATGTGTTGATATTAGATGAACCCACCAATCACTTAGATTTGGAAGCCATCACCTCATTAAATAAAGGCATGGAAACTTTTCCCGGAACCATTTTATTTTCATCCCATGATCATCAGTTGGTGCAAACCGCAGCCAATCGTATTATCGAGGTAACACCCAATGGCTGGATCGATAAAATGGGCTTGCCTTATGATCAATATTTAGAAGATGCGCGCATCAAAGAACAACGCAATCAATTGTACGGCAGTTTAGCAAATTCATAGTTCGGTTCTGTGTCATTGCGAGGAGCAAAGCGACGAAGCAATCTTTTTAAAAAGATTGTCACGCCTAAATGCAGGGCTTGCAATAATACTTGATAAATTTTTTGGACGGAGAGGTGGCCGAGTGGTTGAAGGCGCACGCCTGGAAAGCGTGTGGACATGAAAGTGTCTCGCGAGTTCGAATCTCGCCTTCTCCGCCAGTTTTTTAACTTCTGTATCATCCCCCAAAAGTGGCAAAACCCTCAAAATAGTATATACTTTCTGTGTATGCCTAATTATCTATATATAAGAGCTAAAGTAGCTGTAGGGCTAATCTGTGCCTTTTTACTCAATACTTTGGGCCCCATTCCAACAGCCCAAGCCCAGGATTTTGCCTTGCCTGCGCCAGGTATTATGGTCCATCTCAGCCCTGCGTATAATCCACCCATTCTAAAAGGCCTCAAAGTCCACCCAGATAATCCATTCAAATTTGATTTTATATTAGACAAAGGCGACAGTGTCATTGCGAGCGAAGCGAAGCAATCTCAACAAGAACAACTCAAAACCGAATCGAGAAGATTAATCAAATATTTCCTAGCCTCACTAACCATCCCCGAAAAAGACCTCTGGGTCAACTTAAGCCCCTACGAAAAAGATCGCATTATTCCTAATAGTTTTGGCCTAACCGAAATGGGGCGTGATCTCCTAGCAGAAGACTACATGCTCAAGCAGATAACAGCATCTCTAATCTATCCAGAAGACGCCGTAGGCAAGAAATTCTGGAAACGCATCTACGAAGAAGCATCCAAAAAATTCGGCACCACAAACATACCCGTAAATACATTTAATAAAGTTTGGATCGTACCAGAAAAAGCAGTTGTCTATGAAAATGCCAAAGCAGGCACAGCCTATGTGGTTGAAAGTAAATTAAAGGTCATGCTTGAGCAAGACTATCTATCACTTTCACATCATGTCATTCCCACGTCCAATACTGTCATTCCCGCGAAAGCAGGAATCCAGGACACTAGTTTCCTAGGCTCCCAAATTGTAAGAGAAATCATCCTCCCCGAACTCACGAAAGAAATCAACCAAAACCAAAATTTCGCCCAACTTCGTCAAGTCTACAACTCATTGATCCTTGCTACTTGGTATAAAAAGAAAATCAAAGACAGTATTTTGTCACAAGTGTATTCAGATAAGAATAAGGTAACTGGCGTCAGCATCGATGATCCACAGGAGAAAGAGAAAATTTACCAGCGCTATCTCCAAGCATTCAAGAAGGGGGCATATAACTATATCAAAGAAGAACATGATCCATTGACTCAGCAGGTAACTCCTAGGAAGTATTTTTCTGGGGGGATTTTATGGGACATGGCTATGGAATCGTATACTTCCAAGTCACCTGATGCCGCCCAAATGGGAAGAACAGATTTATTGAAAGTTTCGGCTGGGATAGAGGAGCCGGGGAATCGTGCAATGATTACAGCTCATGCTAAAGCCAAGGATTTTATGAGCTCACCCTTGTTTCCCAAAGAAAATGACCAGATTCTTTGGGCAGGACAAAACCCAGGAGAGCTAAAGCCTGTCGATAAGCAGCTTCGCATGGAGCTTGCGTGGCTTGGGTTGACGGATAGACAAATAACTGCAGGATTTCTACCAAGAATAAACACGAAAAGAGATTTTTTAAATTTTGAAATACAAGGAGATGATCAAGATCCTGTTTACCATTTTCAGCTGCCAGAAGACCTTACTCTAGCAGAAGGAGTAAAATTTATTAAAAGTGTTCAGGGAATACCTTTAATTGACCAGCAACGAGTGATGTCTTCGCATGCCGCTGACAAATTTAAACATTTGGCCATTGTCTTGGCAAACAGCCCCCGAAAAAAGAGCGTTAAGGAATACAATGAGATGGTGCGAACATTTTATGCTGTTGGAATGATTTTAGGAGAAGAGGCTGCGGAAGCGCAAGTACCAGAGGTGTCTTATATTAAAGCCCAGCCAACACGTCAGGATATGATGGATGATGTGAGGCTATGGTTATCTTTGGAAGGAATTAATAAGCAGACAAGCACAAAAGAGTTGGTGCAAAAAGCCATAGGATTAGCAGTACAAAATATCCAAATTGACCTAGAGTTTTTGACTTATTGGAGAGGAGCCCGAACATTCAAGCAAAGCTTTGAATCCTTGGAAGGAAGTAGCATAGATATTAAGAAACTAAAGCAAGAAATTGAAACTGCCCAAAAACCCTCAACTAAAACTAAGGCACAATTGAAAGCAGTGGAAACTATTTTAAAGTCATTTCGTAGGTTGAAAGACGCTAACTACGAAGAACAATTTGGTAATATGGCATCTTCATCTTTCACAGTAGCTTACTTTAGTAGAGAAACAAATTGTGTGACACAGAGTGCTTTAATGGCCCAGTATTTGGAAGAATTGGGAATTGAGGTATGGAAAGCAGGCACCAGGATCTCTGAAGAATGGTCACATGTATTTTTATTGGCCCGTCTAGCTAATGGACAATATATATGGATTGATCCGTATACCGTATTCTCTTCGAGTGTCAGTAAAGCCATCTTGCCACTACCTGATGGAAAAATACCTTCAGGAGGAATTAATTTAAAATTAAAAGGGGAAGATTTTAAAGAAGTTAGTATTACTCCTTGGCGACAAGGCTTGGTAACTTCTTTTTATAATAATTTTGGGTTAGTATTGCGTGAAGCAGGTGCGTTTAGCCTGGCAACGAGTTTTCATCGAAAAGCAATAGAGTTAAACCCTAAGGACCTTCATCCATACCACCTTCTAGCAGGTGATCTTGTTTTTCAAGCCATGACTACGGGTGATTTTATTGGAATGGAAGATGTCTATAGAAAAATCTTACAATTAAATCCCAATGATGAAATTGCCCAAGAAAATCTTAAAAAATTCCCATCTTTTAAAAGAAGAGTAATCAAAATGTTGCCTCAGATCCAAGAGATATTAAAAAATGAAAAGAAAGCAGATGCGGCCATGCATGTGAATGAAAAGTTCTCTTCAGAAGTAGAAGAAATTATGGCCCAGAGCATGGGATGGGGAATTATTAAGGGCCCAGCCATGACTACAGCTGTGCCTTTTAATAATAATGATGGACGGCATTTATTTGAACCAGCAGCAAGGGCCATGGAGGAAGCGTTAAATAAAAGAGGAGAGGTTGCGAATAAAATATTATCCGGATTAAATATAAATCAGCCGGGAGATGGTGGATTGATAGTTAAATTGACAAGATTTTCTCAATTGTTAGAGATTGATGAGCCTTTGGCAGGTATTAATGATTCACAGGCGCTTTTTGTTTTAGAACGCGATTATGGGAAAGGTTGGCCTAAGCCCGATAATGACTATTTTAGGAAGCCCTATAGTCAATTCATAGATCTTTATCTTCAGAAGCTTCGTAAATATCCTGATAACATTCCTTTGGAACCAGAAAAAACAGTAAGAATTTTATTAGACTACTATTATTTTTATCATATTCAGCTTATTGCCACCCGCTTATGGGAAAAAGGAGCTGATCGTGAGGTTCTTAATAAATTACTTCATCAGTTACAATCAGGCCCTGATTCAAGTGGCCAGCAATTTGTTTCAGATATTTCTTCTTTAATATTACTTAATACAGGAGCGTTGTCTTTTTTCGAACCTGAATATTTGTCGATCGAAAGAAGTTCAACCCAACTATTTAAGAATTATTTAAGAAATTCCACAAATACCCTAGCGCGCCATCTTGGATCCATAATATTCGGTAATCAAATAAGAAAAGATGATGAAGAGGAACAGGTTAATGGATTAAGAGAAGTCAATGCTTTAGATTATGTATTAGCCGTCATGGATCTAGTTAAGTTGCTGCAAGAGTATTCCTTGGTTAAAACCAGGGACGCCCATGATCCGGAAAAAAGGGCCATTGTCGAATCATTATTGAATATTTTCTCTTCAGATCCAGATATTTTAATGAACCCTCAATCACCATTTTTAACTACACAAAAAATTGAATCTAATTGGAAAAAGTGGATAAGGGTGTCTCCATCAGATTTTGCTGACACAGATTTAAAAGAATTAGGATTGCTCATGCAAGCTAATATGAAGGACCTGGGGCATGATTTGGACCAAATGCCGTGGTTAAAGCCATCACCGGATCGATTTTCCCCATTAGGTGTAAGGATTATTTATTCCTTATCATTTTTGGATTATATGTTGATGGTTTCCCTTACTCACCCTGGATTTGAAAATTTTTCACTGGAAGATCATCTAATGAATGAACCTTTTAATGGTCAAACGGTGGATTTTGCTCAGAAATTTAAATGGTGGACACTAATATCTAAAAGCATGGACCTAGTAGACAGGCTTAATGGCACGTATCATGGATTCCGCCAAGATAGTGATTACAGTTATGAGACGGCTAAAATTCGTTATGATAAGACCATAGAGATATTCAAAGGGTGGGGCAGTGCCCATTACCAATTGACGCAGAATCGCGCAATGACGTCTCCTGAAATAAAGCCAACATTGTTTAACTATCAGCCAAAACAGATCCCTAATTATCCTAATTTTAAGTCAACGGGAGAAATAATCAAGCAGCAAGGCATTGATAATGTGCGATTAAATGAGTGGTTAAGCGCAACAGACACAAATCAATTAAGAGGTTTTGGTTTAACAAGGGGTGCTATCGCTGAGTCATTAAGACATATTCAAAAGACATTTTTCGAAGGAAAAGGATTTTGGAAGCGTCAGGCTAATTTAATAGCTTCTGATTTTGAAAAGACAATTGCTCTAAAGAAAGGAAAAGATCAAACAATAACCATTTATCAAATTGGATTAGGTGGGAATCCTGAATTTAAAGAAACAGCTAGTGTTTTTAAAGCGCTGGAAATCGCTTTTCAAAAAGCAGGGATTTTCCCAGAAGAGCAAAAAAATTGGCATGTGAACTATATTGCGGTAGATATTATGAGACAAATTGTGGATCTCTTTGTGGAACATTTTAAAACCCAGGCATTTTATCAGTTGAATTTTTTAGTTGCTAAAGCAGACACCACGCGTCAGATGCAAATGCAATTTTTGGGGGAGAAATACAAAGCGGATTATATCTTTCACCGAAATACAACTTATGCCAATCAGAATGTATCTAGGGGTTTGTATAGAGATTTTATTCAAGGTTCTAACCGGCTTCATAATTTATGGTTGGTCCTGGATAATTATATCTCGATAAGGAATGTTCTGTCTTGTTTAGCGAATAAAGGAACACGGTATGTTGTGGAGCTTGCAACTATTAATCCTGATAATGATGTTTTAAATATTCCAGGAGCAAGTGTATTGAAAGCAAGAGCTTATGATAGAGAACCGCAAGAGCGAAGCAATTTCGATGATGTCGATACAGGTATCTATAAAGTGCAAGATCCTATGGAATTATCTAAGAGAGGAATAAAATATTTTATAGAGCATGCCACTCACAGTAATCGGGCGATGACAGCCACTTCTGATCGTGATGGGGGTATAGATTTAACTCCGGCCAATAAGATTTTGCAATCTACAAAAATGGATGAAGGGATCACATTTCATGTAGATCCTGCCATGCTGCAACAATTACAAAATGCCAGAGGCTTTACAGTAGGTAATGTTGACATTCAGCCACTCAAAAGTCTTCCTGAATTTCTTGGTTTAAGTTAGTGGTTCAAAAATATCCTCAGTTATTCAGAATTTGATTGATTGTCGTCGATAATTGAGTTAAAGTAATCTTTCTAGCGCTTGATGAGCAATCCCTGCAATAATATGATTATTGCGGGGATTTTTTATCCTAAGGATTTAAATGCCGATTATAAAAAATGTAAAAAATTTGGAACGGGTGGCTGGTGAAATGGCTTTTTTACGGGGCGAGAGCTATTACCGTAAGGGAGCTGTCAAGACCATGGCCCGCAAGGACGGCTATTTAGAAGGATTTGTTCAAGGCTCAGAGCCAGAACCTTTTCATGTCCGGATCCTTATTAAGGATTTAGATAATTTTCGCGCTGCTGAATGCTCATGTCCCTTCCACTTAGGTTCGATGTGTAAACATTCAGTGGCCGTCCTTCTCCATTGGCTCCACTATGTGGCTACAACACCTCACATTGATGTCAGCAAATTAATCCTATTAGATGAGAAGCAACTAAGGGCCAATGCCCAGATGGCCCCTTTGCCAGAGAAATCTTTACCCCCCATTGAAAAGCCTATAACTCCTAAATTGAAGAAATCGGATTATCTTTTGCCAGAGTATCAATACAGGTCCGCGCAAAAGCTTCGCATTCAAATTGTTTTTTCAGTTCAGGGGTTTATTGGCGGAATTACTAAAAGTATCCCTTTTAAGGTTTTCGTTATTAAGGACCAAGAGAAATTTGCTATTTTGAATTTTAAAGCACTTTTTAATAAGACACGTGCCAGGGACATTAATTTTCCAACCTTTGAGATGTTTTCTTCACGGCAACAGTATGTCCTTCATTTGCTCAATGAGCTTTTAATGGTAGATGGTAATGCGGGCAGCTTTGTATCTTCGCAATTTAGGATGAAACGTATGCAATGGGCTGTCTATTTAGCAGTGTTTGCAGACTGCCCAGGGGTTGAATTAGTGGACAGTAAAACAAATCAGCAGATAAAGGTCCAAAATGCCGACAAGATAGGCTTAACGATTAAGGTCCGTTGCATTGAAAAAGATCAATGGGGAGTGAAAGCTTCTTTACAGGATCCTCAAAATAGTGAAAGAAATTTTGATAATGTTCATATCCAAGAAGGTCATCCTGTCTGGATTTTTGACGAAGAGGCATTAAGTTTTCAATCCATGCACGAAAGCATTACCTACCCCTTTTTGATGGATTTTTTATTTACAGAGCGCATTTTGGATAAATTTCAAATCCCTTATTTGATTTCATCCGTGCTTAACCCTTTAAGGGGAATATGTGAAATTATTGAGGAGGGGGATTGTTTAAGCAATGCCAAGTTTACGGCGCCAGTCTTACGCTGTCATTTGGATTTAAATTACATCAAAAATACCCTGCGGGCCAAATTGTCTTTTGTTTATGATAATCAAGGATCTTATCCTTATGAAGGAAATATCTCCTTAGAGCGTTTTGTAGAGACACCCAATCAGGAAGAATTAAGCTGGACGGTACGGGACACTTCCCAAGAAAATGCGGCGGTGCAAAAGCTTTTGGGGGACTGCTCTTTTGAGTGGATGAAGAATTCCAAGGTTTTTGTCCTATCCCAAACGGATGATATCCTGGGCTTTGTATATCAAAAACTCCCGATGCTTAAAAGGGAGATGGACGTTCATTGCTCTGCGGATTTCGAATCCAAGCTCCTTCACCATAAATTATTTGAGCCTGTCATGCATGTGACGAGCCATGGTATTGATTGGTTTGAATTCGATGCTGTTTATAAGGTAGAAGGGATTGATGAAGAAATCACCCATGCTAAGCTTAAAAAGTTGGTATTAGAAGGTAAAAAGTATGTCGTATTAAAAAAAGGTGAAATTGTACCCATCCCCGCAAAATTCTTTGAGCAGATTGAATCCTTAGAAAGAGAATTTGATTCTAAGAAACTGCATCTATCGCAAGTACCTTTTGTGATGGAAGAGATGAAGCGGCATGGATTAAAGTCAACAGTCGATGCTAATCTAAAAGCCCTTTATGAAAAACTTCAGGATTTTCAGTCGATTGAAAGGGTGGATGTTCCTGATGCATTGTCGCCTATTTTAAGGGATTATCAAAAAAAAGGTGTGGATTGGCTTTCCTTTTTAAGGAAGTTTAATTTTGGCGGTGTCTTGGCTGATGAGATGGGTTTGGGAAAAACGTTGCAAGCCTTGACCATGATTCAATTAGAAATTGAGCGTGGTGAAAAATTACCTTCCCTAGTTATTTGTCCCACGACGCTGGTGTGGAATTGGCAGGAAGAAATTAAGAAATTTTTGCCCCATGTCCACGTTTTAGCTTTAAATGGCAATCAACGACGAGATCTTTTTAATGAGATAGCTCAAGCCCAGGTGGTTATTACCTCGTATTCATTGTTACGCCGTGACATTGAACTGTATAAAAAAGTATCTTTTAATTATGTCATTCTAGATGAAGCCCAAAATATCAAGAACCGCAATACGCGAAATGCCCTAGTCGCTAAATCATTAAAATCATCCATGCGTTTGGCTATGACTGGAACGCCGGTGGAAAATAGCATCATGGATTTATGGTCTATTTTTGATTTTTTAATGCCGGGCTTTTTAGGGGGTGCCAAGCGGTTTAAAACGCGTTATGAAATCCCTATTACCAAATTCCAAGATAAAGAACAATTGGCCAAACTTTCTGGCCGTATTCTTCCATTTGTTTTACGTCGTCTGAAGCGGGATGTGATAAAAGATTTGCCCGAGAAGATTGAACAAGTTTCCTATTGTGAATTAGAACCAACCCAGGCTAAAATTTACGCCAAGATGATTGAGTCAGCCCGTTCCATTGTCACCAAAAGTGTGAATGAGGATGGGTTTGAAAAAAGCCGCATGGTGATTTTAACCTTAATCCTGCGTTTACGGCAAATCTGTTGCCATCCCTTGATTGCGGGTGTTGATTTAGGACATCGGAGTGTGTCGGGTAAAATGGAGCTTTTAAAAGAAACCTTAAGTGAATTATTAGCCGGTGGGCATAAGATCCTCGTGTTCTGTCAGTTCGTCTCCATGCTTAAGATCATGGAAGAATATTTAGAACGAGAGAAGATTCCCTATGCCTATATGGACGGATCCAGTCAGGACCGTCAACAAGAAGTAGAACGTTTTAATAATGATCCTTCTTTAAAAGTATTTTTGTTAAGTCTAAAAGTGGGTGGGGTGGGGCTTAATTTAACTTCTGCCGACGCGGTTATTATTTATGAACCCTGGTGGAATCCTGCGGTTGAAAATCAAGCCATTGACCGGGCTCACCGCATTGGTCAAAGCAAATCTGTCTTAGCCTACCGTCTGATCACCAAAGGCACCATTGAAGAAAAAATGCTAGAACTACAAAACCGCAAGCGTTTTTTAATGGACAGCTTGGTTTTATCCGAAGAAAATATCGGCAAAAAACTGGATTGGGAAGATATTAAGTTTTTATTGGATATGAAATAGAAAGCGTTTAATCTATTATATTACAAGTCATTATTCTAGAATGATTTACATAATTTTAAATCCCTCCAAAAACTGGCGCAATCCTCAAAAGTAGTATATCCTTTACCTAGTATGAATAAGTATTTATATATAAGAGCTAATATCGCAATAGGGCTCATTTGCGCCTTTTTGCTTAATTCCTTTGGCCCAATTCCAATGGCCCAAGCCCAGGATTTTGCTTTACCTGCACCGGGCAGCATGGTTCATATAAGCCCCACATTTAATCCACCTATCCTTAAAGGCCTTAAAGTCCATCCCAATAATCCTTTTAAGTTCGATTTCATTTTGGATAAAGGTGATTCCTCGGATGTCATTCCCGCGAAAGCGGGAATCCAGCAACAAGAACAACTCAAAACCGAATCAAAAAAATTAATCAAATACTTCCTAGCCTCATTAACCATCCCCGAAAAAGACCTCTGGGTCAATTTAAGCCCGTACGAAAAAGACCGTATCATTCCCAATAGTTTTGGTCTAACTGAAATGGGCCGTGATCTGCTTGCCGAAGATTATATGCTCAAACAAATCACCGCTTCATTAATCTATCCTGAAGAAGCTGTAGGTAAGAAATTTTGGAAACGTATTTACGAAGAAGCTCAAAAGAAGTTTGGTAATACCAACATTCCTGTGAATACATTTAATAAAGTTTGGATCATTCCTGAGAAAGCTGTTGTTTATGAGAATGCAAAAGCAGGGACAGCCTATGTTGTTGAAAGCAAATTGAAAGTAATGTTGGAGCAGGACTATTTGTCCCTGAGTAAGAACGTGTCATTGCGAGGAACGAACAAAGTGAGTGACGCGGCAATCTCTAAAAGAACAACCAATAATGACATAAGTGCATTAGGCTCCCAAATTGTAAGAGAAATCGTTCTCCCTGAACTCTCCAAAGAAATTAACCAAAATAAAAACTTCGCCCAACTTCGCCAAGTTTATAACAGTCTCATCTTAGCCACCTGGTACAAGAAGAAAATCAAAGAAAGCATTTTGTCAGAAATTTATTCCGATAAGAGCAAGGTGTCGGGTCTCACTATTGATGATCCCAAAGAGAAAGAACGGATTTATCAAAAATATTTAAGGGCATTTAAAAAAGGCGTCTACAACTACATTAAAGAAGAGCAAGATCCAATAACGCAAGTAATGACTCCAAAGAAATATTTTTCTGGAGGGGTATTATTTAATTTGACTGGTGGTAAGACTGATTTTGCCATGAGTGCATTTCGAACCAGCTCTGATCAAGCCATGGCCCGTCAGGCTTTAATACCTGAAGATCGTACTGCCATTGTCGAGGCAAATGTGGTTGAAGATCGCCCAACAGAAAATATCAATACTGATCATGCCATGGGCGTAACTCCTGAAGAGGTGCGTCAACCCGGCACCCAAACATTTATCTACGAAGATTCCCGGGGCTCTCGCTTTAAAGACACTGTTGATTTGGAACATTTCGTACAAGCTCAAAACCGTCTAGCTGCAAAAAATTTAAGCGATGATGAGATAGTAGCCGTTTTGAAGCAATTGAAGATTTCAGACGGGGGATCAGTTGATGCCAATTATCAAAATATATTACAGGCCCTGGCTTCTGGAAAAATGAATGATGGTGTATTAAATGCCATTCTTGGCAATACATTTCAAGACCCTCGTTTGGAAATCGAAATCAAAGGCCAAAATGGTAATGCATTGAATCAAGGCGTTTATGAGGCTATTTCTAATAGTTTGGATGCCTTAGGATTTAATATCGGTCAATTTGGTAAAGGTATTAAGCAAGTTCTGCATTGGCTTGAATCAAGTGGAGAAGACACATTAAATGTGTATTCTATGCCTTCAGGGAGCTCCAAAGGATGCCAATTAACATTAATTAAAACTCAAACTGGCCAAATGTTTATTAAGCTTACTTCTATTACAGCCACTGCTTTTAAACAGATTTCCGAAGGAAATAAATGGGGGACTGTTTTAAAACTACAGGTCCAACAAGCGATCACCAAGGAGGCTAAAGAATCCAATAAGCGCCGTGGGGTTTCGCAGGAGGGAATCATTCAAGGGGTGCGCACACGGTTTGGATATGTGGCAGGAGTGCAAATCTCTACTCAAGTGGAAGGTCAGAATAATCCTCAGAACATTAATGGTTTCGCACAGAAAAAAGTATTGGTGGGGCCGCCTCTTAAGGCCACTATGTCATCAGGTTCTTCGCCTCAAGTCAGTGTGCGCACGGACGCTCATTCCATCACGGTTATCGATAATGGAAAAGGGATGGACGCCCCTCTTATTTTGCGTATGTTTGTTCCTAAGCAAGGCAGCAAACACCCACAGCCTTTAAGTGGCCAAGCAGCGCTAGAAGAACGTTCTAAAATTCAGGTTGTTCATGACAAGACCTTGCCTCATTCCATTTCGTTTGCCCGTAATGGAGAAGTCATTGTTGCGGTAGATGTTCCCGAAGATATTGAAGAAAGGGCTACCATCAATGGGGGGCTAATGTTAGATCTGGGCGGCCTCATGGATGTCCAGGAATCACGTGACAAGATCGTTGTTCCGTTGAATCTTAAAGCTAAAGAAAAATCCAATTTTCATTTGGCTGTTGAATACGCTGTTGATCAAATCGCTGCTTCTAGATCCTTGTCCGATGAAGAAAAGGTCATGTACATTAATAGCATTGCCGTTGGTTTAGACGCATTAATTCAAGGCAATGATAATAATGCAACAGCTATCAGCCGCATTCGGGAAAGCATGTATCAGGCATTGTCACCCACTATTAATCGTTTGCGTCAAGCCAACATAGTGGTATTGCCTCATGATGTGCAGTTTGAAAAACTACAAATTCCAGAGGATAAAAAAGTTATTTTTCTACATGAGAAATTATTTGATTGGAAGGGGGTGTCAGATTTACAAGTTCTTAAAGCCCAACGCGTACCAGGTATCCGCATCAAATCAGGGGAAGACCGTTTACCTGTGATTATTGTACCTTTTAAGGAAGATACCATATCACATCTAGGAGAGTTTAGTAAGAATTGGCACAAGTGGGATGCGAAGGAACGGCTACCGGTAATTAAGACAGACCGCTTCATAGCCGTTGCTGACCTTCCAGGAACAAGACGCTTATTGGAGTTGTCTCAAAAAAGCGTGACCCGTGAAGGGCTTTCAGAGCAGGAAACCAGGGAACTGGCAAGCCTTGAACAACTTTTGGCCATTGTTACCGCGGCTGAAGTAGTAACAGGTTATGAGGTGGCGCCACCTAAAGAACACTTTGTACGCGAAGATCGTCCGCAATTTGTGGAAGCAACAGGGGCAGATGCTCAGGCGGTTAATAAATTCTTGAAAGAATTACCCGAACGCGCGCGCACCGGCCAGCCACAGCAACGGCAGTCAGAAAACGTTCCTGAAGATGCAAATATGAAATTAACTGTTATGCCTGATGGACGTGTTTTAAATTTAGAAAATGGACAGTATGTGAGTATTCTGCTGAGTTCGCCGGTTGAAAAGATTGAAGTCTTGGCTAATGGGATGTATTTAGTTTATTTCGCTCAGAAACAAGGGAAGTATAGAACTTATTCCATCATTAGGCAGGAAGGTGAAAGATTTAGAGAGTTGAAGCTTGATAGTTATGATTCCACGATACAGATAAGTCCAGAAAAAGATTTTATTATTTACGATTTAAAAGGGAAAACAGAAATGATTCGGATTAAATCTGACGGAGAAATAGTCAGTAGTAATGAAAAAATTACTGGTAAGCCAAAATTTAGTCCTGATGGCAGGTATTTGGCTTATATTGTCCTTGAGTCTGGCATGGCCAATTTAGATGTCGTTGATTTAAAGGGAACTAGGCGTATTTCTATTCCATTCCCGACCACCGATAAAAAAGATTTTGATTTCACATTCAGTCCCTATGCTAAAGATATTATTTTCTTTGATGATGCTAATCACGGACTGTTTCTAGTGGATATTAATAACAGTCAACAGCCGCGCACCCCAATTGTCCAAGACCTTCATGCCGATTTTACTGGCAATTACACCGTTCTTAAAGATTTTGATGGTAATTTAAGTATTTATCTTCATGGAGCAAAGAGGATTTTGACAGCCAGCGATTTAGGAGTAGATAAAATAACTGCAGTCACATCCACAAGATTTAAAGATGGTCAAAATTTATTTGAAATACATTCTCTAAAAGGAAAACGTGTACATGTTTTTCGATTTGATAAAAATCAGATTTTGGGTGAAAGCGAAGTTATAGATCCTACAGCTATTATTTTTGAAGAACAGACGAGTGAAAAGGGTGTCGGTTACCATAATAAAGGAAGTGAGGTAACTGGTGTCTATAATTCTGGGCATTCGTGGTTATCTAAACATGCGCATTTTGATTTGCTCATCGATACCATGAATGCTGATGATGTCGGGGTAACGGATATAGTTTCAGGAACACAGTTCGTAATCCCTACACGAACAGAAGTAGATATTATTGGTTTTGGAGACAAGGCAGATGGAACGAAATGGCTTATCAATTATGATAAAGAAAAGAATCAGATGATGCAATTAGGATCCAAAGAAGAAAGGATTAGTATCTTCAGCGATGTGATTATTTCTGATGATAAGAAGTATTTTATAGCTAAGGATGAAAAAGGAAGTCTGCATTTATATAAAGTAACTGAAGAAGGAATTAAAGAACTTCCTCTTGGGTCATCGCTTGATGGCTATGAATCCTCAAATCCTTATTGGGATGGTAAATATTTTATTTTCTCGAGTCTTGCAACGGGGTTCATTGTTTATGTGAATCCCCAAACAGGAAAAACCATTAAAGTGAAAATTCCAGGGACTACTAATCCCGTGTCAGCTAAAACTAAAATGAAGTTGGCTGTTATGCCTGATGGGCATGTTTTAAATATAGAAACTGGAGAAAATGTTGACATATTCTTATACCCTGCCGGTGCAGAGGAAAAAATTGATAAGATCGAAGCTTTTGCTAATGGACAATATTTGGTTCACATAATTAATCTGAGAAATGGCATAAAAAGTTTTACTATTTTAACAAATCAAGATTTTAAAATGATTTTCCCGCCGTTGTCGTATGATTCAGAATTGCTGATTAGTCCAAATAAAGATTACGTGATCTATAATTTGAGAGGATTTGGGAGTATGGTTTCGGTTAACTCCAAAAGTGAACCTCAATATTCTAGATTAGGCATTATTTTAGACACACCAAAATTTAGCCCAGATGGAAGATATATGGCATTTGTCGAAATAGGAGAAGAAGGACAGACTCGAGTAAGAATTAAGGACCTTCATGATAGCAACAATAATATCACACTGCCATACAATGGGATTAAAGAAGGCGAATTTCAGTTCACCTTTAATCCGTATGCGTCCGGCATTATTTATTATGAATACAAGAGTAATATAAAAGTTATCGATATGAATAATGAAAAATCTCCTTTTGTTGAGACAGCGAGTCCCATTCAATCTTTCAATCCTGATGCCTCAGGTTTTCTTACCGCGTTTAAGGATGTTAATGGGCATTTAAGCATTTATATTCATGGAACAGGAAAAATTATAAATTCTGATCGTACAGAAGGAAGGCCGATCGAACAGATTAGTACTTATTGGCTTAAGAGTGGTGAAAAGATGTTTGAGTTTCTCTATGAAAGAGAAAAAGGATATGTTGATGCAGGGTATTGGTTTGATCAAAATGGTAACCTCTTTAAACCAGAACCAGAAAAGCTAAAGGATGTTTATTTTGGAGAAATTATTGGTAAGGATAGTATTGAATACTATAACGGAGATCATGCTGACGTGGGGATGCTGCCTATTGCTGTAGGTTTATTTGGATTTCATTTAGTTCACAAACATCCACGTTTCGATCTAATTATTGATGAGACTGATGCTAAAAGAAATCTTCTAGTAGCTATTGATATAGCGACAGGAGAAAAATTTAATCTTCCAGCAGATTCAGTATCAGAGATTATTGGATATGTATCAGAAAATGGACAAAAGCGGTTAGTTTATCAAGATAGTAACGGGAGTGTTCGTCAAGTTGTATCGAATGAAAAGGAGCAGAAAGCTTCTGTTATAGGGTTCGGAGGAAGTGTTGTTACGCCAGATAAGAAATTTATTCTAGCAAAAGATAAGAATTTTAAGTTATATGCCTTTTCTTCCAGCGGGATGGTAGAGATAGCGTTACGTACGATTCTTACTTCCGAAGAATTTCCTGATATTTACTGGAATGGAGAGTTTTTTGTATGCCTAAATCCAACTTCTCGCCGTACAGTATACGTAGATCCCAAGACAGGTAATACAATTGAAGTGGGGAACATAAAGCAACCAAGTAAGTTGCCTCAAAGTCAGGACCTAATTAAATCAATCCTTCATTCCCTTCCAGAGGATGCACCTAATCGGTTTGAAATTGTGCCATCTGAATTCAGCCATTTTAGTATTTATGATGCCAAAGAGAAAAAGACGGCTCTTAACTTGGGTGCTGTTGAAAATATTTATCGAATTTCAGAAAACATCTTTTTTGTAAAAATTCTTAAGAAGATCATTATGTATCAATTTTTTCTTGATGGCAAATATCATTTTAATAGTATTAGTACAACTACCACAGACGATTGGTCAAAGGCTAAATTTGTTTCTACTCAACGTGGTATTGCGATTTTTGATTTTGGAGATTACAAGGTTGCCTATGATTCGTTTAAGAATAAAACTGTTGTTAGGGCAAAAAACATTTTCTTTTCATCATCGGGTAAATCCTTGATCAGCGAAAATGAAGAAGGATTAAGCATATTGGGGCCAAAGCCAGCATTCATTTCCAGAGCTAAATTTGTGAGTTTTCACGTCCACGAAGATGTCGAGATCATTATCACCAAGAATGCTAAGGGCCAATATAGTCTTTTTAATATACAAACAGGTCAATTTGAGATTGAAGATGTTCCCTTTTTGGCTTTTGATACCAAGGCGCGTGTCACAGTAGTCTCTATAGAGGATAAGCTTATTGTCATGCCTTTTCATAAACGCAAAAATGCCATACGTATCTCTAATGCAGGTTTTACTCTTATTGAAAGGGGGCATTATTTCTACATTTATAATGGGCATAAAGAGAATAGTGACTTAATTGGCATATTTGATGAAAAGAGAGAAGAAAAGTTAGTCGGTGAAGATCCAGTCAATGCTGGCCCAGAAAACAAGATTGCAGAATATTTTTTTCAAGCGTATTACGGTCCTAATGAGCCAGACAATATGTTATCTCATAATCTTATTTCTTCTCAAAATGAAGAATTTGATTTAAGCACAGGTTTGAGTGTTTCCACTTTTCATGAGGCTCCTCCTATCCCGGATGCAATGAAAGATTCTGTAAGATTGGTTATGAGTAATTCCGCTGCCCTGCAATTAAACTTCAAAGGAGGAATTAGCGCTAGACAAGAAATGAGGTGGACATGGGATAATTATAATGAGGGAGATGAGTGGAAGGATTTTGAGGGTAATGAATTCAACGAGAGTATGGATAATAAATTTCATGCTGTGGGGGATGTTTTTTATACTATTGTCAATGCTAATAATGAAGTAGGAATATTCAGCCAGCCGTCAAAGATTCTGCATCATGCATTTGTTAACGACGCCAGAACTTATTTGATAGGAAGCCGTGAAATGGGCGAGCCTTATAATTGTCTGATCAATCCAAGCGGTCAAATGATCGATATCGATCCTGAGATACTTAGTGATTTTGGAATCATCGGCGCTAATGGCCGTTTTTTTATTCTGAAGAATATCCTGACTGGTGATATTAAATATTTGGATCCAGTGGAACTCGAGCAGGAGAGTAAGGTCTTCGTTAAACAAGAACACTTATCCACATCGGCACTCAAAGCCCGGGAAGTTTGGAACAATGAAATTTTAACTCGCCGTGACGCCTGGATCAAACAAGCCCAAGATTCTTACCAGCCATTGATGGATTTGGTCCCTGAAGAACATCATTTCGATATTCAAAATGATTTTAAGGTCTTATGGTCGAAAGTATATGAAGAACAACAGGCGGCTGTCATAGACCGTTACGAGCACGCTTTTGAGCAGGGTAGAGAGCAGGATTTAGGAAAGGACATCGAAAATACAGCGTTACCTTTTGACGTGATGAAAGACCGCTTGGGGCAATTGCTCCCATCTTTGACTGCATATATTAAAATCATGCAGCCTTTGCTTCGCCAGCAAGAATCTATTGTCCAAAAGACTTTTTACCGCAGCCTGATGCTCAATGTTTTACGTTTAGCCATCCATAAGGAATGGGTTTTACATGATATCACAGCTTGGAATGATACATATTTTGATGCCATGGCCTACGGTTTTGATATCACATCACAGGAAACAGTAGATGCACTTGACACCATAGGAGATATGGTATTACTCATGAAGCAAGTTTCTGGAGACGCAGCTATGACCGCTAGCATCCAGAAAATTATTCGTACACTTAATGTGGCCGCGGCTGAAAATGCTCATGTCCAATTACCAATTATTTTGAGACAAATAAAAAAAGTCACGGCTTTAAAGGAAGCGGCACGCGAGAGATTTTTTAGGGAGTTTTTAGAGCAAATGAAAGCCGTCAAGATGGAAGACGTGCATGCGTTTCTTAAGGACCCTTCTGTCGATCATAAATTGGGTAAAGCTGCTGACTACATTTTCTTTTTGACCCAGCCTATTGATGCTTTGAAAGTCAAACAACCCTGGATTCCTGCAGGACATGATGTGGCCTTACCTGAAGGTGGTGTTGAGATTTCACAACTCATGGCTTTGGACAGCCAACGGATTAAAAAAGGCAATGGTGATGTGGTCATGAGTTTGGATGATTTTGTCTCCGTATTATCCACAGGTAAGCTTCCTGAACCAAATGAAGCCTGGGAAGCAGAAATATTAAAGAATACAGCCATTCAGCGTGAAAGTGGTGCTTATACAGCAGAAGCGTCGCAAAATACGCGGGATGCCACCCGTGACCGTAAAGGTAAGCTAACAGTGGAATTTTATCAACAAAGTTCCCTGAATGGTGATAAGGAATTTGTCGAAGAAATTAAGGATAATGGTACGGGTGCTTTAAAGGAAATGGCCTTGCTTCTTCCTGTGTCCACCAAAGCTCAAGGCCAACAGATTGAATTAACAGGATTTTTCGGTTCTGGAAAATACACTATTTTTGAAGGTGTTGATCGTTTGGAGATGATTAACCGTAATGAAGAACGCGCCGTGATGTTTACATTCCAGGTCAATAGGGACGAATCTGGTAAAGCTATCTCCTTAAAATTGACTAATATGCGTGATATACAGGATGAGGGTGTTAAACAAGGTTTAACAATACGCCGTATCAAGTCTGTTCACAATACATTGCCTGAATTAGACCAAATGCTTGCTAAACGTAGCTGGCGCACATTTGCTGGATTATCACAAGATGAGCACTTCTCCATTGTGTTTTTAGAAGAGGAAGAAGGCGCTAACGGCCACAAAGAACAAGTTGAAAAAGAGTTGAAAGTGCCAGCTGAAGTTTTAAGTGAAACAGATTTAATCGCACCAGATTTTAATAAAAAAGGTATGATTACAAATTTTGGTAAGGTGCGGCTTTTGGCAGTTAAAGATATGCCTTTACAAATCGTTGACCGCGTTGGTTTGCGTGTCGGAGAAATCAAGCAAGAATATTTGGCGCTTATCCCAGAAT
>Ga0207000_1040_pt1 | contig 45797 bp, 41 predicted proteins | sample Alteio_BWMinCont_90_FD_153498 | JGI IMG/M metagenome (GOLD analysis project Ga0207000, IMG submission 153498) | Enriched cells from forest soil in Barre Woods Harvard Forest LTER site, Petersham, Massachusetts, United States -... | ecosystem: Environmental > Terrestrial > Soil > Temperate forest >...
CTTCATTTTGGCAAACCCGATTGTTGGCACTTTGAATCCAGTGACAGCCGCCTTGTTGGCGCGAAATCCATGGCCAGCACCAAACATCCCTGGAACCTTCGGCGGCTCATTGGTGGGAAGTGAAGACAGCGGATGCCCGGTTGGACCGAACAGTTCGGTGGTTTCGCCGTCGTTCAACCGCCTGACCAGTTTTATCGGGAAGGTCGACCACAACTTCAATGCTAATAACGTGCTCACGGGCCGATATTTCTTCGGCGACAGTGTGCAGTCGTTTCCGCTGGCTCTGACGGCTAGCGGCGGTCAGTTGCCGGGTTTTAACACCTACACCCCCACGCGAGTGCAACTGGTTTCTATTTCTTACGTACACACAATCGGATCGAACAAAGTCAATGAGTTGCGTTTTGGATGGAACCGGTTTGCCGAGGGCTTCTTCCCGGCAGACCAGAGTTTTGCGCCCAGCTCGATTGGACTCAATACCGGTACCGGCGCTGCCGACCAGGGGTTGCCAATTATTCTGATGGGATCGTTCGCCCAACTCGGCGCTACCAGCAGCGTGCCGCGACACAGGGTCGATAGCAACAATCAAGTGCTCGACAATTTTTCCTGGAAGTCCGGGAGACATGATTTCAAGTTTGGCGCCGACTTCCATCGCACCACGGTGCAGCAGTATTTCGACAAATACTTCCGTGGAAGGCTGGAGTTCGAAGGCCATACCGCGACTGCTGGTCCGGTCAGCATCGCAACCGAGCCGCTTACTGATTTGCTGCTTGGCTACGTAAGCAGTGGCTTCCAATATTTCGGGGATTCGACACGCCATACCTTCGAGAATAACTTTGGCTTCTACTTCCAGGATAGTTTCCGGGCCACGCCCCGGTTGACATTCAACTACGGACTGCGCTGGGATTATTTTGGCGTGGTGGGCGAAAAGAACAATCTGCTGAGCAACATTACGAGCGAAGCGCCGAATCCTGCAGGTACTGGGACGTTCACGCTCACGCAAGTAGGTCAGCCGGGCTTGAGCGGCCTGTACGTTCCGGACAAGACGAACTTTGCCCCGCGCGTCAGCCTGGCATGGGACATGACGGGAAAAGGGAAGTCGGTGATTCGCGCCGGATACGGGATCTTCTTCGACTCTTTCTCCCAGGATATGGCCCTGGGCCACTTGCCGTATTCGCCTTTCTTTGATCCCGGGCCAGCCTATAACAATATTGGGCCAGCGCCAATTCTCTCCACGAGTGCGGTAGGTGGGCCCATCGTTCCAGGTAGTCCGGTATATGCGCCTTCGACCACTTGCAGTTTTGAGTGCGATGTTTTCGGTTTCGACCGCCACATAAAGACCCCGTATATGGAGAACTTCAACCTGAACTTCCAGCAGCAGATTACCAATAAGACGGTGCTGCAGATCGGGTATGTGGGATCGCAAGGGCACAAGTTGTGGCGATTCTTTGATATCAGTCAGCCGAGCCAAGCAGAGATCACAGCTGGGGACATCGCTTTCGCGCAGGCGAATGTCAACACTCTCAATGGGGCTCCGTGCTATCCGGCTGGCGGGCCAGGCTGCATCCCCAGTTATGGCGTACCTCGCCCGTTTGGGGGCAATCCTTATGACGCGTTCTACGTGTTGCAGGAGAACTCCAGCGGCCAGTCCAATTACAACGCGCTGCAGACCAGCTTCCGGGTGAACGGATGGCATGGAGTTACATCGATGGTGAATTATGTGTGGTCGAGGTCGATGGACAATTCGAGCGACGGCGAGGACTTTGAGCCCAACGCGGCGCAGCCGAATGACAGCACTCGTCCTCAGCTCGAATATGGACCTTCGAACTTCAACGTGCCCAATCGCTTTACTTGGATTTTTGCTTACGACCTGCCCACCATGGGCGGGAACTATAAGCGGTTGAAGAATGGCTGGGGCATGAACAGCTCGGTGACGTTGCAAAGTGGGCAGCCATTCCAGCTCAACTACAATTTCGAGGATGATTTCAGCGGCAGCGGCACTGGATTCGATCGGCCCGATGTGGTCGGACCCATTCAGTATCATGCCAGTACACCACTGAATTACCTGGATATGAGCTCGTTTGCAATCCCATGCACATTGACTGCGATTGCTATATCCACCGGGGGTTCGGGGTCGGCCCAAGACTGCGTACCGGGCACGCGACACTTCGGGGATGAAGGGCGCGATTCGTTGCACGGTCCGACATTCAAAGAGTGGGACCTGGCGATTTATAAGACCACTGCGATTACGGAACGGCTGAACGTGCAATTGCGTGCCGAATTCATGAATGTCCTCAACCATCCGAACTTCGCCAATCCTTTCCTACCGGCATTCATCGCGGATGCAGGGGCGGGCGGGTTCCACATAGTTAATGGTCGCGAGGTTGCTGGCTCCGGTGGTGGTTATCCGATTACCGCGACTGGCGATGTCGGCATCGGCAACCCATTTCTTGGTGGCGGCGGACCGCGGGGTATTCAGTTGGCGGCTCGGTTCACGTTCTAGTTTTGGAGTTGTTTGAGGCTCCTCCTGCGGGAGGAGCCTTTTTCTTTGTGTGTGGTTGGAGAGTTTTCCGTACTGGCTTGGTAGCGCCCGTGCGGGGCCTGAGTCTTTTTTTTTTGGCTTACCCACGGCTTGCGCCGTGGGGTGCATTCTTACGCCGCTTCGCGGCTCAACCCCCGAAGTTCCTGCCGAGGTGTACTTCGGCCCCCGGACCTGGACGTCCGGGGCTACGCGTTTATTGAGACTGCTGTTTTGCGGCTTACTGTGGTGGTTGCACTTCTCCGACGGGAATGATTTTGGTGTCGGTGCGGAATTTTTTGTAATCGCGATAGGTGATGTCGTCCTCTACGTCGAAGTTCTTCAACAGAGCGAGGCGCACGTCGATTTTTACGGCGATGTGTTGCGGCAGCCAGACTTCGTCGTTGATTCGGGTTTGCTCGATGATGATGCGCGAGCCTTTGTGGACGCGGGCGAGGAACAGGCCGAAGGAAACGGTGTCGATGCACTGGATGTCGAGCTTCTTCCATTGCGATTCGTCTTTGTCGATCCAGGCGCGGAAGCGGAACTTGGGCAGGATTTTGGCTTCTTTCAGGTGAGGTTCATATCCCGGGCGAGGCTCGCCATCGATGACGTAGGCGTCGCGTCCGGAAAGTGACTCGATGCCTACGAAGGTGAAGTTGTAGGCGTCGGCCACTTCGCGTACGAACTGGCGATTCTGCTCGCGGTCTTTTTCTTCTTTTTTCTCACGCTTGTTGCGCTCTTCTTCGGATTCATTCTTGCGCTTGTCGATCAGCTTCTGGATTTTTTCTTCTTCTTTCCTAGCGTCTTTCTCGGGCAGTGGTTTGTCGTCTTTCGCGATCAGGCGTTCAACCTGTTCGCCGTAGATCTCGAGGACCTCGGAAGTTTTCGTTTCCGTGGACTTCACCTGGCCTTTGCCATCAAGGTGATGCTCTTCCTCGCGCTGGATGTAAGTGTAGTCGCGCTGGCGCTTGTCGTTTTCCATGTCATTGGCCGCGGTCTGGCGAATGAGGTCGCGGATCTGATCCTGGGAGAGGGACGGCGCGGCGCTGTCCTGGGCGAAGGCGGAGCCCAAGGTGAGAACGAGGACGAGCGCGGGCTTGACGAGCATGCTCATGTTACGTGATTAGAACACGGCGAGTTCCCGGCAGTTGCGTTCTTATTTTTCTGGACGGGAACCGTCTGAAGTCAAAAGCTTTGAATCGCAGAGATCGCGGAGAACAGCCGCGGAGGGCGCTGAGGTTTACTTTTCGGCGCGGCCCAGACAGCCGGCGCGGAAGGAGCGGTCATCCAGGCGATGCAGGCGTTTGGCCATGCCGGGGCGGAGCAGTGAGTGATGGCGGATGGTAAATAAATACTCGGCGATGAACCATAAGTGTTGGTTGGTGGTCATCCAGTCGCGGGCGTCAAAGCGAGTCAGGCTGACCGGTCGGGAGAACGTTCGCAGCGAGCGCTCGCGGCGGAGGTTGAAATAAACGTCGAAATAACTGAGTGCGAGTTCGCGCAGAGTGCGATAGACAGGTTCGCGGTAACGGCATCCGGTGTAATTGGACTTGGCGATGGCGCCCCAATGGCCGTGGAGGCGATAGACGGCGACGACGTGGTCGGTGTCGTGTTCGGCTTCGAGATCGATGACCAGCGGAGGATATCCGATGGCCCGCAGGGCGGCGGCTGCCAGGGTCGCGCCTTCGAAGCAGTGAGAAGTGTTTTCCTGCAGAACGCGGCGCGGGGACCAGGCTGTGTCGGCGAGGTGGTAGGGCATGTCGTCGAGAAAGCGCTGGATTCCGTAAGGAGTTTTGAGGCTGCGAAGTTTGCGAAGTTCGGCCGGAGTGAAATTGGTCATCGTCGAATGCAGTTTATCGTGCTGGCGGTGCGAAGGGCATTAACCACTAGGGACACGTGGGCACGGATAGGGCGGCTGCCTCCACGCAACAGGGCCGGGTTGGAAACCCGGCCCACACAAACTTTTATGGTTGTTATCGTCCGGCTAATGCTGGTTCGTGATGGCTCTGGAATGCCTTTAGGCGCTGGTTAATTTCATCCCAGTTCACTACGTTCCACCAGGCCGCCAGGTATTCGGGGCGGCGATTGTTGTACTTGAGATAGTAGGCATGCTCCCAAACGTCGTTACCGAAAATGGGGAACAAGCCTTGCGAGATTGGGTTGTCCTGGTTGGGCGTGCTGATGACTTGCACTTCGCCGCCGGGTTTGCCGGCCAGCCAGACCCAGCCGCTGCCGAATTGTTTGGCGCCGGCATCGTTGAATTTGGTTTGGAAATCTTTGAAGTTGCCGAAGGTTTTCTTGATAACTTCAGCGATCGCGCCTGAGGGATCGCCGCCGCCCTTGGGCTTCATGATCTTCCAGAACATCGTGTGATTTACATGTCCGCCGCCATTGTTGCGCACGGCACCGCGGATGTCCTCGGGAATAGCATTGAGGTCGCGGATCAAATCCTCAGCACTCTTTGATTGCAGGTTGGGATATTTTTCGAGAGCCGCGTTCAGATTCTTGACGTAGGCTCCATGATGCATGTCGTGATGCAGTTTCATGGTTTGAGCATCGATGGTTGGTTCCAGAGCCGAATAGTCATACGGTAGATCGGGTAGCTGATGCGCCATTTTTATTCCTCCTTGGCTTACTTAAAGATGATCAGGTTTGGGTAAACGATGCACTGCCTAGCGATTTTAGCGCAATTGAAGGCGCGGCGGTTATGAGGGCGCGCTGCCAAGTGCTTATTGCCTCCGGTGGTACGTACACGTTCTGTCATTGAGCCGCTGCCGCACTTCTAGGAGAATCAGAGACGCATACGGGCTCTGCAGAACTGGAGGAGACGTGCACTCGCGACGCGTACTTGCCGCCGTACTGGTCGTCTGCTTGTTGTTCCTGGGCTGGACAGCAGTGGCCCAGGCGAAGGACCTTGCGCTTATTTCCAACAAATCGAATGAAGTAGTCGCGGTCACAATGCCCGAACTGGTGAAGGTATGCAAGGGCCAAGTGAGCCGCTGGCCGGAGGGCAAGCCGGTGAGCTTCATCACTCGCGATCCAACGGCGCCGGAAATGAGGCTGCTGCTCGAGAAAGTCTATGGCATGTCGAAGGACGAAGTGAAGGCGACGATCGCAAGCGCGAATCACAGCCGTGCGAATCATCCGGCCATTGTCGTGGTGGATACGGACGAAGCGGTGGTGAAGAAAGTCGAATCGCTTCCGGGCGCGGTCGGCTTAGTGGATGTGTATTCGATCAGCGGCGCGGTGACGGTGTTGAAGGTGGGTGGAAAGTTGCCGCTGGAGCCGGGTTATCCGTTGCACGGGAATTAGAGTTAGCGGCATCTGGGGAACGACTAAGCGGAGGTTTTTATCTCCAATTCGAAACCGGCTAAGCACAGCGCACGGCGATTTCCGCGCTATCAGGTGGACATGCGGATCGCGGTGCAGATCTTTCGTTCGGGAGAGACGACCTCGCTGTGGGGACGTTCGAATGAGTTGGGCGAGGATGGCGTGGGCGGAACGCTGACCGGGGAATTGCAGGTCGGCGAAGTTGTCTCCATGGAACTGGCTTTGCCGTTGGCAGCGTATCCGCTCAAGCTTCGCGCGCTGGTACGTTACCGCATCGGATTGCTGCACGGTTTTGAATTTCTCGCAGTCAACGAACAACAGCGGGATGTGCTGCGCCGGGTTTGTGAAATGCTGGCGACGGGGCAGTAGCGCCGTCTTTCGGTGCTTCCTTACTTTCTGGAATTACCTCCGTAACTTTCGAGTAACTGGTGCGTCCTCTAACATCTGAATCGGCTCTGGTTTTGAACCGAGGGGGATGCGAATGGGTGACCAAATCACCCAGCCAGCGACGTTGGCTGAGCTTGCACGCGCGAAGTTTCTCAGAGAGGCTCTGCAACGCCGAACGCTGGTAGTCCCCGGCCAAGCCGAGACCGTCACTGCAACCACCGAAACGATCACGCCCAGCTTTGCCCCCGATAGCCCCGAATTACAAAGAGCCTACCTCGAGCAATTAGTGGAATGCGCGCCGGAGGCCATCAGTATTCTGGATCCGGACTACCGGATTACGCGCCTCAATGGCGAGTTCACGCGGATTTTTGGTTTTGGGCCGGCGGAGGCTCTGGGACAGCGCATTGACTCGCTCATCGTGCCGCCCGATCGCAGCGCGGAGACTCGATGGATTGGTGAGCTGCTGGTGAAAGGCCAAAAGGTTGTCCTCGAAACCAAGCGGCAGCGGAAGGACGGAACCCTGCTGGATGTTTTTATCTCGACTGCTCCCGTCATGAAGGATGGGAAGAAGGTCGCGATGTGCGTTCTTTATCGTGACATCACCGAGCAGAAACGCACGGAGGCGCTGCATTCGGCTTTGCACCGCATTACCCAAGAAACCAGCATAGCGGAGGACTTGCCGCAGTTCTATGCGGCGGTTCACGAAATCGTGGGTGAACTTATGTATGCCCGCAATTTCTACATTGCGATCTACGATCCGCTGACCCAGCTACTCAGCTTTCCTTATTTCGAGGACGAGACGGATCCCAGGCCGGCACCGAGGAGGCCAGGCAAAGGTCTGACTGAGTATGTGCTGCGAAGCGGCGAACCACTGTTGTGCACTCCTGAAGTTTTTGATGGTCTGGCGAGAGAGAAAGAAGTCGAGTCGATCGGCGCTCCGTCGCTGGACTGGCTGGGGATTCCGCTGAGAGCCGGAAACAATACTTTTGGGGTGGTGGTGGTACAGAGCTACAGCGCGAATGTGCGCTTCGGCGAGAAGGAGAAAGAAATTCTGACGTTCGTCTCACAACAACTCGCTGGCGCAATTGAATATAAGCGTAACGAGGACGCGCTGCGACGTTCCGAAGCGCGTTACCGCTCACTGGTGCAGAGCGCTGTCTATGGCATTTATCGTTCCAGCCTGGAGGGAAGATTCTTCGACGTGAACCCAGCCTTGATCACCATGCTTGGTTACGATTCGGCGGAGGAGCTTCTCGCTCTGGACCCAAAATCGGATGTCTTTCTCGATCCCAGCGAACAGGAACGGGTAATGCGTGAATTTCAACGCGGCGCGCGATTGGATCACGTGGAAGTCCGCTGGAAACGCAAAGACGCAAGCGCGATCACCGTGCGCCTGAGTGGCCGCGTAGTGAACAACCCGGAGGAGACTGCCGAGGTTGTGGAAATTATCGCGGAGGATATTACGGAACGGCGGGTTCTGGAAAACCAATTCCGCCAGGCGCAGAAGATGGAAGCCGTGGGACGTTTGGCAGGAGGGGTGGCCCACGATTTCAACAATCTGCTGATGGTGATCAGCGGTTACGCGGAAGTTCTGCTGGAGCAGACCAGGAAAGGCAATCCCCTATATCCAAAGATCGAGGCAATTCACCAGGCAGCCGATCGCGCCACAAATTTGACCCACCAGCTTTTGGCGTTCAGTCGCAAACAATTGTTGGAACTGAAAGTGGTGGATTTGAACATCATTATCGAGGATATGGAACGGCTGTTACGTCCATTGATCGGAGAGAATATCGAGTTGCAAACGCAACTTGCGCCCGACCTCGGCCGGACCCGCGCGGATGCGGGTCAGATCGAGCAAGTCCTGATGAATCTGGTGGTCAATTCCAAAGACGCAATGCCGCAAGGCGGAAAAATTACGATTCAGACCGCCAACGCCAGACTGGATAATGAAGATCTCCGCCGCGAGTACACCTACATCCAACCGGGCTCCTACGTCGTACTTTCGGTGAGCGACACGGGCGAAGGCATGGACAAAGAGACCCAGTTGCGCATCTTCGAACCTTTTTTCACCACCAAAGAAAAAGGAAAGGGCACAGGTCTGGGGCTCTCGACCGTATATGGCATCATCAAGCAGAGTCGCGGTTATGTTCTGGTCGAGAGCGAGCCAGCACAGGGTACGACGTTCCGGATTTACTTGCCGCGAGTCGAAGATGCCCTCGAGCCGACAGGCGCGGCCAGCGCGGCGCGAACCCATGCAGGCGGCTCGGAAACTGTGTTGCTGGTCGAGGACGAAGAATCCGTCCGCCAGTTAGTCCGCGAAACATTAGAGTCGAAGGGATACAAAGTTCTTGAGGCTGAAAATGGAGAAGCCGCGCTGCAAATCGTTGCCACACATTCCGGCAAAATCGATATGCTGATCACCGACGTCGTAATGCCGGGGATGAGTGGCCGCGAGCTATCCGCACGATTATGCGCGTCGCGTCCCCAGACCAAGGTGCTCTACCTTTCCGGTTATACCGAAGACGCCATCGTGCACGAGGGCGTGGTCGATCCCGATACTGCTTTCCTGCAGAAGCCATTCACCCTGCAAATGCTGTCTCGCAAAGTGCGCGAAGTTCTGGGTGAGCGCAGCTCTTGAGACGTACCAAGCTACGTTTCTACAGATTTGGTATGCAACTTTTCCGGCCATCGTGAGTCCTATTAGATAGTGTGCCAGGCCCGCCGGCAATCCAAGGCCGGGTGACTCTCGTACACTTAGAATAAGGACGTTCCATGTTCATCAAGAAGCCAGCGGATATTCCATCATCGGAGATCACGCCGAAAAGTTTGTACCTGAACCGACGCAAGTTTCTGGCGGGCGCAGCCGGCGCTGCTGCGATGGCGGGCGTGAGCCTGCGCGAGTTGGTCTCGCCTTCGACCACCGTGCACGCCGACAACAAGATTGATGGCATCAAGAAAAGTTCATTCTCGACCAACGAGACCATCACGCCCTACAAAGACGTCACCAATTACAACAACTATTATGAGTTCTCGACCGATAAATACGAGCCCGCAGGCCTGGCCAAGAACTTCAAAACGCGACCATGGACTGTAACCATTGACGGAGCGGTCGAGAAGAAACAAGTCCTCGACGTGGATACGATTATCAAAATGGCCGCGCCCGAAGAACGTATCTACCGCCATCGCTGCGTCGAGGGCTGGTCGATTGTGGTTCCCTGGGTTGGCTTTTCCCTGAGCGAACTGATCAACAAAGCTAAGCCGACGAGCAAAGCAAAATTCGTCGAGTTCACGACCATCGAAGATCCCAAACAAATGCCCGGCCAGCGCGGCCACGTACTCGACTGGCCCTACGTTGAAGGCCTGCGCATGGACGAAGCCGTGCATCCATTGGCTCTGCTTTGCTTCGGCATGTACGGCGAAGCGTTGCCTAACCAGGACGGCGCTCCGCTGCGCGTCGTTGTTCCATGGAAGTACGGATTCAAGAGCGGCAAGGCGATTGTGCGCATTCGCTTCACGGAGCGCCAGCCCCAGACTACGTGGGCCGAAATGGCGCCGCGCGAGTACGGTTTCTACGCGAACGTGAATCCGAATGTGGATCATCCGCGCTGGAGTCAGGCCAAAGAACGGCGTCTCGGGGAATTTCTGAAACGGCCTACGCTGATGTTCAACGGTTACGATCAGGTAGCCAGCCTTTACACCGGCATGGATCTAAAAAAGAATTTCTGAGCTTGAGGTTCATAGGCGTAGCGTGAAACTAAAATAGACTTGTCATTCCTCGCTTTGCTCGATGACAGTCCAGCAGTGGGATACTTCAACGGTGAACTCGATTCGGTATGATTCGCTGGTTCAAACCCGTAGTCTTTCTCGCCTGCCTGATCCCGCTGGCCCTCCTCGGATGGAAAGCCTACAGCGGCGGTCTGGGAGCGAATCCGATCGAAGTCATCACCCACGCCACCGGCGACTGGACTCTGCGATTCCTGCTCATCACATTGTCCGTCACGCCGATTCGCAAGCTCACCGGGCAGCTTTGGCTGATCCGCTACCGGCGTATGTTTGGACTGTTCGCCTTCTTCTACGGCACGCTGCATTTCCTGACCTACATCTGGCTGGACAAATTCTTTGACCTGCACGAGATGCTTCACGACATTGCGAAACGCCGGTTCATCACCGTAGGATTCGCCGGATTTGTTTTACTCATCCCGTTGGCGGTCACTTCAACGAAGGGATGGATCCAGCGTCTGGGCGGGAAACGCTGGCAAGCGTTGCATCGCCTGATCTATTTCAGCGCGATCGCGGGGGTCATTCATTACTGGTGGTTGGTGAAGGCCGACATTCACAAGCCGCTGGAGTACGGAGCTATTCTCGCGGTGCTGCTGGGATACCGGATCGGGGTGTGGGCCGGGCCGAAGCTGTCCGCAAGCAAAGCGAAATCCCTGCGCGAACCCCGGCTAGGAGTGCCACAAGGATAAGACGACGCTGTCTCGTGAGTGTTCACGGGATGTCCGATGGGCCTTGCACGGATACTACTTAAACTGCACATGCACCTGCCTGAGTCCGATCTGCGCGCTGGCAGTGCCAGCGTTGAACACGACGATGCGCACAACGTAATCGCCGTTTGCCCCGGTCGGCAAGCCCTGCCAGCCACTAGAATAGAGGCCGTTAGGCGTCGTCACCGGAGCTTCTCCCGACAGTGGGAACCAGTTTGTTCCGTCTGGCGTGTATTCGGCTTCGGCATAACTTCCGCTGGGCAGCGCTGCTGGCCCGATCGTGACCACGCAACGAACCGAGGTCGCGTTGGTCATGTCAATCTGATCGCGATCGAACGTGCCCCCGACTTCAATCGTGCCTACACCCGTTTTGTAGCCGGTTGCGTTATAGAAGCTGTAATCGGATGGAGCTGCCATCGTTCCCGCTGGCCCCTGCGGACCTTGGGGACCTTGCGCACCAGCCGAACCCTGAGCTCCAGCGGATCCCGCCGGGCCGACCGCTCCTGATGGACCCGCCGCACCCACTGCTCCGGCCGCGCCCGCGGGGCCAACCGCTCCTGCCGGACCCACTGCGCCGACCCCTCCGGTCGCTCCTGTTGCCCCCGTCACGCCTTGCGAACCAACCGCCCCTGTGGCGCCCGTCGCTCCTGCCGGACCCACTGAGCCAACCGCTCCCGTTGGGCCCACCAGACCAACCGGTCCTTGTGGACCTGCTGGGCCAACCCCTCCGGTCGCTCCCGTCGGTCCTGTCGCTCCTTGAGAGCCGGATGCTCCCGCTGGCCCTTGCAGCCCTTGTAGGCCCATCAGCGTGTGATAACTGTTTCCATTGTCCGATTCAACGATCATGCCGCTGGCGACCGAGAGGGTGTACTGGCCCGCTGCTGGTGCGAGCACAGGCAGGCCGAGATCCACCAAAGTAATCGCCGATTGTGTGTTGTTCCCGCTCTGCGGTTGCACGCTCAACGGACCACTACAATTCGTGCCGGGAGTGCCCGTCGCGCATTGTGCCCACGACATTCCCGACAGCAGACTCAGCATGATCGCCAACCGACACTTCTTCATTTCATCTCCTGATTTTTTTATGGGACCACGGCGACAGTCTCGTTGCTGTAGCCACTTTCCTGGCTACCGCTCACGGCGGTAGTTACGTAATAGAGGGTTTGCTTGTGGGTTACCCGTAGGTCGGTATAATTCGTCGTCTGGATTCCCGTGGCTACTTTTGCGTAGGGCCCACCCTCTGTAGTCCCGCGATAGACGGAATAACTTGCCGCGCCCTGACTGGCCTTCCAGGTGAGATTGATCCCATGCCCCGTTGAGACAATCGTCGCCTTGCCAGTGAGTTTCACATTGCCTTGAATTCCCTGCGCCCAGCTCAAACTCAGACAGCCGCCCAGAATCATGCCGATGGCGAGGAGTCGCTGCATCACTCTCATGACAGCTCTATCGGTGCGATGACCTCGGCCCTTTAGGAGACAGGCGTTAGAATTCGCCAAGAAAGGTTGAACGTTCTTGCGGGTTTTCGAGACCTGGGAGTTTGACTGTTGCCAAGGCGGACCGGCTAAGTGCGAAACGCTGAGAGTTAACTCAATTGCCAGATGGTGTCGAGCACGGTGCCGTCGACCCACTTCACCACAGCGACGGGACGATCGCCCAGCTTCGGCCGCGCGGGCTTGCCACCACAGATGCGCTCGACTTCGGCCTTGATGTCCTGGATCGGACGGATGGGCAAGCTCGAACCTTTCACTGCGTCGAGCAGATCCTGGCGGCGAGGATTGATCGCGATGCCACGCTCGGTGACGACGACGTCGATCAGCTCGCCCGGCCCGGTAAGCGTGGTTACTTCATCGATGATCACGGGAATGCGGTCGCGAAACGACGGCAATGCCAGAATGGTGCACCCCGCCGCCAAACAATTCTGCCAGCCGCCAATGCCGTGCAGCAGCCGTCCATCGGAGTGGGTGACAACATTGGCGTTGAAGTTCACGTCGACTTCGGTCGCGCCCAGCACGACGGCATCAACCAGAGACGCAAAGTTTCCCTTGCCGTGATAGTTGTACGACGTGAACGGCGAAGTAGCCACGTGGCGCGGATCGTTGGCAATCGACTTCACTCCGTCAAGATCAAATGTCTGTCCGTCGAGAATGTAATCGGTCAGGCCTTCCTGCAGAAGTTCGACCAGATATTTCGTTGATCCACCGCGGACAAAGCGGGCCTTCACGCCATCTTCTTTCATCATGCGGCGCAGGTAGTCGACAAAGGCAAGCGCGATTCCACCCGCGCCTGCCTGGAATGAGAATCCGTTGCGCATGATTCCTGCGTCGCGCAGGAAACGCGCGACAAACTCCGCGATGCGCAAGCGATCCGGCGAGCGCGTGATCTGGGTCGTGCCAGAAACGATCTTGGCAGGATCGCCGATGGAATCGACCTCGACCACGTAGTCCACATTGTTGCCCTGAATCTGCCAGGGAATGCAGGGAAACGGAACCAGATTATCGGTGACCACAATGACGCGGTCGGCATACATCGAATCAGCGAGGGCAAAGCCGAGTGATCCGCAAGCCGACTTTCCGTGCGAACCATCGGCGTTGCCGAATGCATCGGTAGTAGGCGCGGCAATGATCGCGACGTCGATGTGGACTTCGCCGTCTTGAATCGCCTGCCAACGCCCGCCGTGGGAGCGCAGCACACCCATGCCGCGCATCTTGCCCTGGGTGCAGTAGTCGCCCAGCGGGCCGTTCATGCTGCCTTCGATGTGATGAATGACGCCGGATTGCATGAGCTCGATCGCGGCTTTTTGCGAGGGAAAAGATGCGCTCGGAAACCACATCAGATCTTTGACGCCGATTTTGGCTGCCGCTTCGAGCGCCATGAGCGCAACCCGATCGCCATCGCGCAGATGATGATGATTCGAGATCACCATGCCGTTGCGCAGTCCGCAGTTGCGCAGAGCGGTTTCGAGATTGGCCACGCGTTTGTCGCCGTTCTCAGGATAATCTTTGCTGGAGCAAGTGGGTGGGGCAGCCTTTCGTCCGCGCGGCTGATATTTCGCTACGCCCAGAAATGGAATCTGCGGTCTGCCGTTGACCATGGCGGGCACGCTGCGTCCGGCGGCATTCTGCGCGAGTTCGATGCGTTCCGTCATTCGTTCCCTTGTACGCTTTTCCCCATCGCTTTCGCTCTTGCCACCAGCTTTTTGGCGCGCTCGACTACGGGCGGGTCGATCATCTTCGATCCCAGACTGACTACCCCGAGCCCACGCTGCTGCGCTTCCTCGAAGGCAGCCACAATCTTCAGCGCTTTTTCAATCTCTACGTGAGAAGGCGCGAAAGCTTCATGAATGACAGGAATCTGCGAGGGATGGATGCATCCCATGCCTTCGAATCCGAGAGCACGGGAATTTTCTCCCCACTGTCGCAGCCCGGCCAGATCACCGACATCGCCGAAGATGGAGTCGATGGCCTGAATGCCAGCGGCTTTCGCGGTGTTCACCAACCGCGTTCGCGCGTACAGCGATTCGCGGCCTTCCAAAGTCTTGGCCACTCCCAGGTCCGCGGTGTAGTCTTCCAGTCCGATGGTCAGGGCGGCAATATTCGGAGTAGCCGTCGCGATGGCAAACGCATTCTCGATCCCAAGAGCCGATTCCACGATCGGCATCAGCCAAATCGCGCGATCAATGCGGTCCCGGGACTTCAGTTCCTCAATCATGCGATCCACCTGGCTGACTTGCTCGGGTCGCTCAACCTTCGGAATCAGTATGAGGTCTGGCGCTTCCGGAATTACTTCGACCAAATCCTGTAGCCCCAGCGGCAACTGATTGATGCGAACCATGCGTTCGCAACTGCCGAAATCGACAGCGCGCAAGGTGTTGCGTACGAGAATTCGCGCGGCGTCTTTCTCGGCGTGGTGAACTGAATCTTCGAGATCAAGAATGATTGCGTCGGGCCCATGCAATGCGGCGTTGATAAAATACTTGGGCTCACCTCCGGGAAGATAGAGCCGAGAGCGCCGCAAGCGATCGCGAGTCGTCGGTTCTGGGAGCGCGATTTTCTCCGGCAATGCTCTTTGATCACCGCCCCACCCCGCGCGTTTTGCTGCCGCTTCAATCCGCGCCGAAATCACAAGCGGCAACGCACCTTCATCGTGGATTGAGATTCGGGCGTGCTTGACGCCAAAAGTTTCGAGTACCTGCCGGGTCTGGCTCAGGATGGAGCTGCCGTAGTAGAGTCCGACGCGAGACTCGAGCGTGATCTCAAGGCCGCCGCTGTCGCGCGGTTCGATGGCCACGTGCAAGTCAGAGCGCACGTCTTTGCCGTAATGACCCGCTTCGGCGGGATGCGCGGTCGTCGTTGTATTGTCGCTGCTCATCGAAAATCGTCGACCACAAAGGACAGTAAGGTCCGCAAAGAAAAAACCTACAACATTCTCTGAATCACTTTAGCTTTGCCAGGATTGAGTCGGTCATCTTTATAGTCGAAGCAGCGCCTTGGCCGATCGATTTCGCACCGCCGGAAATTCGCATCATATCGTAGGTTCGCACTTTGCCTTCTCTCACTACGGTCGAGATGGCATCTTTAATTCTCTTAGCCTTGTCGTTCTCGCCCACGTGCTCCAGCATCATGACCGCGGAGAGGATCATGGCGATCGGGTTTACGATCGGCGGATTCAACTCCGCATATTTGGGCGCTGATCCGTGCGTAGGCTCGAAGACAGCGACTTCGTCTCCGATGTTGCCCGAGGCGGCGAATCCCAGGCCTCCAACCAAGCCGGCGAAAGCGTCGGACAAGATATCGCCAAACAAGTTCGAAGCCACGATGACGTTGTAGTCTTCGGGATTCTTGTTGAGCCACATCAATTGCGCGTCGATGTTGGTGGACCAGAGCGCGATCCCGGGATAATTCTTAGCTACCTCTTTCGCAGTCTCTTCCATCATGCCCGAGGTTTCACGAACAACATTTGGTTTTTCGCAGATAGTCACGCCTTTGAATCCTCGCTTCTTCGCGTACTCAAACGCAGCAGTGACGATGCGGCGTGCAGCCGGCCGAGTGATGATGCGGACGCTGACGGCGATGTCCGGGCCGGGCACGTCGGCGAAGGCTTTGAACTTGGGGTGCGAGTTGAGTGCGGCCCGCACAATCTCGGGCGGGTTCGTCCACTCGATGCCGGCGTACATGCCTTCCGTGTTCTGACGAAATACTGTGGTGTCAATTTGCGGCTCGTCGTAGTCATCGTCGACCCGCTTGCGAATGTAGTTCAGAGGATTGCCGGTGAAGCCGATGCAGGGACGCATGCAGATATCCAAACTAAACTTCTGTCGCATGGTGACGATCGGGCTGTAATAGACCAGACCCTTGCCTTGCAACTCGGGCTTCAACTCAGCTTGTGCTTCTTTATTTGGTTTTGAGGTGATCGCACCGAACAGCCCGAGCTTGTGCTTGGCGAGGAGATCGATCGTGCGTTGAGGAAGCGCGTTGCCTTCATTTCTCCAGCACTCCCAACCGATGTCAGCTTGAATATATTCGGCATCGAAGCCGACTGCTTTTAGAACACGCAATGCCTCAGGCAGGACCTGGTTTCCGATTCCATCGCCGGGCATCGTGACCACCGTATGTTTAGCCATGAATGCGTTTCTCCCGAATAAACCTTTAAGACTTTTCACGACAGAGGCACAGAGTTGCTAATTTAGCCTCGTAAACGTTACAAAAAATGTCTCTACAGGCTCAGCTTTCACTTCAGGCCTAGGCGCTTCGCGACTAGGTTCTCGACTCCCTCGGCAATGACTAGCGACTGCGGGACACTGCCCAGTGGCGGGAAAGTAAACTCTTCTCCACGCCAATGGATCACGCCTGAAGTGAAATCAATATCGATTTCTTCGCCGGGAATAATTGTTTTTTCTTTTGCCGCGATCTCACTCGCGAACTGCTCGCGCAAGCGCTTGACCAGTTCCGGCACTTCGACGCAGAGGAATCCATTGTTGTACGCGTTGCGCAAATAGGTCTGCGAGAAACTCGCCGCGATAACCAGCGGGATACCTTTAGCCTTGAGACAGGTCACTGCTTGCTCGCGGCTTGACCCGGTTCCGAAGTTAAATCCGCTTACGACCACATCGCCAGCGAGGGTGCGAGAAGCGAATTGCGGATCGTAATTTTCCATCACGACTTTTGCCATCAGTTCCTTGGTGACGTCGTCGCGGTAAGTGTAGTCCTTTCCGTAAATCGCATCGGTATTGACGTTGTCTTGCGGCAGGAAGACGAGACGACCGTGGACTCTCTCGGGAAAACCGGGCAGAATTTCCACTTTCTCCGCTGCAGCACTCGCCGCAAATTCGGTGTAGCTGCGCACCGGTTCGTGGCCACTCATCTCGTGCGGCCCGCGAATGTAACCTGCGACTGCGGAAGCAGCGACGACCTCGGGACTTGCGAGATAGCATTTGGCGTCGCGCGATCCCATGCGGCCTTTGAAATTCCGGTTGGTGGCGGAAATTCCGACTTCTCCGGGCTCGAGCAGCCCTACGCCCAGGCCAATGCATGGACCACAGCCGGCGGGCAATGGATTCGCTCCGGCATCGAGCAGGGTTTGCCAGATACCGCGTTTCTCCGCTTCTTCCTGCACCCACTTACTGGCTGCGCCCAAATAGAATTTCACTCCCGGCGCGACTTTCTTGCCTTTCAGAACCTTGGCTGCGGCGTCCAGATCTTCCACGCGTGAGTTCACGCACGAAAGCAAATATGCCTTTTGGATCGCAACCTTTTTCTTTTCCATCTCCGCGAGAGACGCCATCACCTGTACTGTGTCGGGTCCCGAAACGTGCGGTGTCACTTGACCGAGATCCAGCGCGATGCGGGCTGCGTATTGGGCGCCGGCATCGGGTCGTGGCGGAGTCTTCGTCCAACTCTCGATGTCCTTCTCCGAAAACCGTTCGACGCCCATAGCCTTCAGCCGCTGATATACGTTTTTCAGATACTTGATAGTTACTTCATCCACCGGAAACCAGCCCACCAGCGGTCCCCATTCGGTGGTCATGTTTGAGATGGAGAGACGCGCATCCATAGAAAGGCTGGCAACTCCGGGCCCGGTGAATTCGATGGCGGCGTTCAGAACCTCATCATGGTTGTAGAGGCCGCATAAGGTAATGATTATGTCTTTGCCGGTCGCGCCGTCGGGCAGCTTGCCTTCGAGTACAACCTCCACCGAGCGCGGAATCTGCCACCAGAATTCTCCGGTGGCCCAGACCGCCGCGGCGTCGGTGCGCACGATCGGTGTTCCGATCGCTCCCAGCGCCCCGTACATGTTGGAATGCGAGTCGGAGGCGACAACAAATGATCCGGGGACGACGTATCCGCGCTCCACCATGATCTGATGGCCAATGCCTGAGCCTGCGGGATAGAAATCTACGCCGTGCTCTTTCGCGAATGTCTCGATGGCTCGATATTTTTTCTGGTTGGCTTCGTCTTTATTCTGAATGTCGTGGTCGAGAGCGAAGACGAGTTGCTTCGGATCGAGGATTTTTTTCGCACCGATACCTTTGAACTTGCTCATCACCGCAGAGGTGTTGTCGTGCGTCATCACGTGATGCGGTCGGATGGACAGGAAGTCGCCCGTGCGCAGAGGGCGCTTAGGGCCTTCGGCAAGGTGGGATTGCGCGATTTTTTCGACGATAGTCTGGGGCATGGGTTACTCCCGGTGCAGGCGGGCTGCAGATTCCTCGCTTTGTTCGGAATGACAAATTAAAGATCAGATCAAATGTGAACGTTGCGAGCAACGTTTCTACAGCCGCTTTTTCTTTTTTGTCGGCTTGCTCGATGCCTTTTTCGCTCGCGCATCTGCTTTCATCAGCGCCATCAGTTTGCTTACCGATCCGATCTTTTCCAGGCTCCAGATGGCGTCTTTCAGCTTCTTCTGGGCACGTTGCGACAATACACCTTCTGCCAGCGCGGCGAATTTTTCTTCGACTTCCTGATCGGTGAGCGGGTTGCGTGGATCACCTTTGGGATAATCGAGCTGCTTGGTAAATGTTCGCCCATCCGTGGTCGTGATGTTCACAATGACCCGCTGCAATGCAGGAAAAACCTTCTCGATCTCGGGATCGGCGACGACTTCGACTTTCTGCAGTTGGGCCCGAATCGTCGGATCCATAATCTTTTCCATGGTGAATTGCACCGGGGTTACCTGCCGCTCAGCCAGAGCCGCCGCGATAACGTAAGGGAGCGAATGATCGGCTGTCTCTTTGCTGCGAGGATCGTACTTGCTGGGGTCGGACAAAATGTCGGCCGCGCGGGCCAGTGAACGGATTTGAATTTTGTTTACTTGATCGGGATGCAAGTCATTTGATTTCACGATGTCGAGCACGGCGGAGATTGGAGTGTGCGTGAGCGCCTCGGTAGGAAACGCTTTCATTCCGCACTGGGTTATGCGCCATGAATCGCCGAGCCCGTCGGTCAGAATGTTCAACTTCCACTCCGGCCCGAAAACGTGAGTCAATCCTTCTTTTCCGTCGACGACGTGCTCCGGCCCGGTGTAACCCTTTTCCGCCATGAGCGCGGCAAGCACGCCGCTCTGCGTCGCCATCGGGTCGACCGTGTTCTTCATCATGGTAAGTTTGCCGGCAGTGACCGCGCCCAGCGTGGCATGGCGGCTGGCTGAAATGCCTACTGCATGTTGAATCTGTTCCCACGGGAGATGCAGAGCCCGTCCCGCAACGAAAGGCGAGACGAAAGCGGTCAAGGTGGCGTGATGCCAGCCGCGCTCGCGGATGCCGGGGAATGCGGCTTCACAGAAACGCATTTCGAATTCGTGTCCCAGCACGAGGCCGACGATCAATTCTTTGCCACCGCTTTTAGCGCGTTCACAACCGGCGAATGCTGCGGGAAAAATGTCGGAGGGATGCGATGGGTCCTGCTTCCAGTAAATGTCGTTGTAATCCATGCAACGGATCATGAGGCCGTTGGCGAGCGAGGCTGAAACCGGATCGATTCGTTTGCCAGTGCCAATCACGGTAGCTGGTCCTTTGCCCGCGATCTCGTCGAGCACTTGGAGTGCAATCTTCACGTCGTGTTGTTGGTAGCCGCCAAGGGCGCAGCCAACGGAATCCAACAGGAAGCGCTTGGCCTGATAGATTGCGTCTTGCGACAGATGCTTGTAATCAAGGCTTGCGGCCCAGCGCGACATCTTGGCGGTAATGGTTTCTTTGGTGGCTACAGCTTCTTTAGCAGCAGACAAGATCTCTCCTTGGATTGCGCGTCATTTCACTTTCACGTTCTTCGGATTCTTGAACGGCAAGAATGCCATGAAGTCGGCGTGATGCACGATGTAGGCTTCGGTCGTGCGTTTCACCAGATCGCCCTCCGCGGCATGCGCTGCGATGATGTGGCAAACTTCATCGGGCACACCGCATTCGAGAGCCAGCGCGACGCCGGTAAAGGGATGCCGCAAAGCTTCACCACGTTCGCTTTGACGGCTCTTGCCGTCGGGTCCGATTTCATATTCGAGCAGCTTGCCTACGTCGGCGAGAATGGCGCCGGCAATCACCGTGTCCATGTTAATCGGTAGAGCGCGGCCCATGAATTCAAGCATGGACTCGGCGCTCTGGCGTGCAATGTGGACCACGCACCGCTTATGCTCCATGAAAGTGATGGGGCAGTTCGGCACAAGCAGCGTGAATGGAATCCGGTTGAGGTCATCGGGCTTCAGCGGACTGCGCTCCAGCGCCTTGATCCAGGTCTGGGTGACTTGTTCACGCAGCTTGGGCTTCTCAATCCACTGAATTTCTGGCCACAACCGTGCGACTGCATCCCGCATGCACTCGAATCCTCCTTCCGGGAAACCATCTAGCTTATCGTGAGGGCAGCGATGGCGTCGAGGGGCAGGAGGCTATAATCGTCTCAGTGTCCCTCCGACTTAAGCGGCTGCAACACGGCTTCGTCGTTCTTATCTTTTGTTGCCTTTGGGTCTGTGCTGGTGTCGCCCGCGCGCAACAAGGGGCTGCAACCGGCGAACCGCTGGTGATTCAAACCACGAGCCTGCCCAAGGCATATCTCAAACAGCACTACGAGATTCATTTGGGAGCGCACGGAGGAATCACGCCTTTGCGGTGGGAACTCACCGAGGGTGCGCTCCCCGCAGGAACGGCGCTGGACCACGACGGCCTTCTCGGCGGCATTCCGTCCGAAACCGGTGAGTTCAAGTTCACGGTGACGGTGACCGACAGCGGAAGGCCTGCCGCGCAACGCAACCAGCAACTTGTGCTCACCGTCGTGGCGCCGCTTTTCGCGCAGTGGGGGCGCTATCCTAGAGTGAAAGGCCAACGGCTGGAGGGTTCCATTATCGTGTCCAACCAGACCGAGCAGGACTTTGATTTAACCGTAATCATGATGGCTGTAAACGAAACCGGACGCGCTACCGCCATCGGCTACCAGCGTTTCACTTTGACGAAAGGCGACACCGGGAAAGAAATTCCTTTTGGTGAAAACTTGCCGCAGGGTTCGTACGAACTGGACGTGGACGCGGTCGCCGAAGTGGCTGCGACGAATTCAATTTATCGCGCGCGGCTGGTGCCGAACGAACGGTTCCAGATGCTGCAGGGGCCGTAAAACAGTGGACAGCGACTAGTCCTTGCTACCTGTTTCGCAATTTCCTGGGGGAGAGCATGCAGATCAGGCTAATCACCGCCCACCACGGCTGCGGACAAAAATTAAGAGTCCCGAGGTGGTGTTGGGATCATTCGTCTCGGCCAGTAGCTCGCTTTAGACCCTCGCCGACCTGCCAAAGCTGCGGTCCTTGCGGATGGCAACTCGCGATCTTTGCTCGGGCTCCGGGCTTACCGCCAACCGGATAAACCAACCCAACGCCTCGGGACTCTATCCTGCCTTCGACAGATCTTCTTGTTCGCCTCGACCAGCACTTTGCTATAGACCCTTGCTAACCCTCCCTCCATCATTTTGCAATGTAGAGGGTGACTTCGCTTGAGCCCCGGACGCCGCACCAACCGGGAAAACTTCAGAAGTTGTCAAAGAACGATTATGGTTTTACTCTTTTCATTTTTGGAGTCAATGAAAATTGTACAAGCGTATCTGCCGAATTTTCAATCGAGTGCAGGCGGTTCACAGGCCGGTGCAGCAAAGTTGGTGCAGTTCATCCGTCACCAGCTTTTGTGATGTGCGCCAATGCGCAATTCTTGTGGATATTCTTTGTCACCGCTGCCGGTGCTTGTGCAAAGAGAAGGATTCTCCTTGTGAAAATCTCGGCAAAACATTGCTGGGCTGGCCATCCCAAGGGTTTTTCTGTCCTATGAATCTCGACCAGCACAGAGTCTTAAATCGCAGAAGTCGCGGAGTACAGCGGCGGAGCGCTCGTCGTGCAGTTTCCTGGATTTCTCCGCGTCAAGGTACAATGCCCGTCTCCGGTAACGTCTCTGAGGAAAAGCTGTGGCGCGAATCGCTCGATTGCTTTTGATCATCGTCTGGGCCAGCAGTGCAGCATCGGCGCAGTCTGCCTCGATCGCTGAGCAGCACACCACACGCTATTTCGAATCGATCAGGCAACAGCCTTCCCTCCAGCTGGCTTTCCTCCGCGAGATGCCCAAAGGCGGCGATCTGCATAACCACTTGAGCGGCGCCCTTTACGCGGAGAATCTGATCGACTATGCAGCGAGCGACAACTTGTGCGTGGATCGCACGACCGCGATACTCATCGCTCCGCCATGTGACGATTCCTGCGAAAAGTTCACCAGCAAGCCGCTCATTCGTTGCGCCTACGGCGATCATGTGCTCTACAACTCGATTGTCGACGCCTGGTCGATGCGCAACTGGGAGCCGGGAGAAGAATCGGGACACGACCACTTCTTCGCGACCTTCGACAAATTCTCTCTGGCGACTCACAGCCATACGGGGGACGCTCTTGCCGAGGAAGCATCCCGAGCTGCGGAAGACGATCTTGAATATGTAGAGTTGATGCATACTGCGGATGCCATTCAGTCCGGGCAACTTGGCGCGAAGCTGGGATGGGACAACGACCTCGCCCGCATGCGCGAGAACCTACTCGCAGGAGGCCTGAAAGACATTGTCGTCGCCACAAGCAAGCGGCTCGATGACGACGAGAGCAAAATGCGGTCCCTGCTAAAGTGCGGCACTTCCGAAGCGAATCAAGGATGCAACGTGAAGATCCGTTATCTCTACCAGGTGCTGCGCGGGTTGCCTCGCGAGATGGTCTTCGCTCAGATTCTTTTCGGCTTCGAACTCGCGCAGGCCGACCCGCGCTTTGTGGGCCTGAATCTCGTCATGCCGGAAGACTGGTACGTCCCCATGCACGATTTCGAGTTGCACATGAAGATGCTCGATTACCTGCACGGCGTGTATCCGAAAGTGCACATCAGCCTGCACGCGGGGGAGTTGGCGATGGGCCTCGTGCCGCCGGAGGGTTTGCGCTTCCACATCCGCGACTCGATTGAGCGCGGGCACGCCGAGCGCATCGGCCATGGAGTCGACGTGATAAACGAAGATCGCCCGCTCGACCTCCTGCATGAGATGGCTCAGCAAAAGATCCTGGTCGAACTTTGCCTGACCTCGAATGATGTGATTCTGGGCGTAAGAGGCGATGCACATCCTCTTCCGATCTACCTGCGCAACAACGTGCCTGTGGCCCTAGCCACTGATGACGAGGGAGTGTCGCGCTCCGATATGACTCATGAATATTTGCGCGCAGTTCAAACCTACGATTTTCTGGGCTACAAAAAGTTAAAACGCATGGCGCGAATGAGTCTGGAGCATAGCTTTCTACCTGGATCCAGCCTGTGGCTAGGCGACTTCCGTCCAGTGGCCGCGTGCGCCAATGATCGTGCTGGAGTGCAGAAAATCTCCACTGGGTGCCGGAAGTTTCTGGACGCTAACGAGCGGGCGCAGACACAATGGAATCTCGAAGAACAATTCGCCGGATTCGAAAAGAAGTTTTGAAGCAGTTCTAAGCAAAGATTGAAACCAGTTCTTAGTTGTCGGTTCCCGGTTCTTAGAAAAAAGGCATCGCCCCATGGATGACTTCACTCGCGCTGAAGCTGCAGCACAGTTCCTGCTTTTGCAGAGCACACTTTGTCCCACTATCGGATTAGTTTTGGGCTCAGGGCTCGGCAGTTTTGCCGACGAACTCTCCGACGCGACGCGCATTCCTTACGCGAATATTCCTTACTTTCCTCTCTCCACCGCAGTCGGCCATGCCGGGAAGATGGTGATTGGAATTGTTGGCGAGGTTTCGGTTGCGGCCATGCAGGGGCGCGTGCACTTATACGAAGGATATTCCTCGAACGAGGTCGCGTTCCCCATCCGCGTGTTTGGCAGAATGGGCATTCGCGCGGTCATCCTGACTAACGCTGCCGGCGGCATTAATCTCGAATACAAACAGGGTGCGCTCGTTGTAATTTCCGATCACATCAACCTGCAGGGGACCAATCCCCTGGTTGGTCCGAACGACGATCACCTTGGGCCGCGATTTCCCGACATGACTCAGGCGTACTCGAAGCCGTATCGCGAGATCACGCTCGGGGCTGCCCGCCGTCTCGGCAAGACCGTGCATCAAGGAGTCTATGCCGGCCTCCTGGGCCCGAGTTATGAGACTCCGGCGGAGATCCGCTATCTGCGCACGATTGGCGCGGATCTGGTGGGCATGTCTACGATCGCTGAAGTCATCGCGGCTCGGCACATGGGAATTAAAGTGCTGGCTATTTCCTGCGTGACCAACATGGCGGCGGGAATTTCCGATGAGGTCCTCAATCACGAAGACGTGCTTGCTACCGGCGAGCGAGTCAAGGGAGATTTCGTGGCGCTGCTGCGTGCTGTCTTGCCCGAGATCGCAAAGGATGTTGAGGGATAACGCGAGCGAGGGCGCCTGCCTCACACGATTCTTCTAAAACGTGAACTTCGCCGCCAGCTGAATTACACGTGGGCCACCCCCGCCCAAACCAGGATTGGTTTGCGCTACGTCGGGAGTTTGCGTGATCAAGCCCATGGGCAGCAACGGCTGCGTAATGTCCCCATTCACGTGAGCCGCGGGATTCGGTACGACCTGCGGATTTCCCGGAGTTCCGTTGTCTATGTATCCCGGGATGATTGTATGTGCGGGCAGGGCAAAATTCGGATGGTTGAAAATATTGAAGAATTCCGCTCGCAGTTGCAGGTTCAACCGCTCCGTCAGCCGGGTGTTCTTGGTGATGGAGAAATCGACATTGCTAAGTCCCGGGCCAAAAATCGAGTCGCGCCCCAGATCGCCGAAGGTTCCATAAGCCGGCTGTACAAACGCCAGCGGATTGAGATAGCCGGTGCTCGGCGTCCAGTTGGGTAGGATGGGATTCACTCCCGGCACAACGTTGGGGCGCTGATTGAAATAAAAACGGCCGCTGGTATCGGTCGAATTGGCAATTGGAATCGGGCGGCCGCTCTGAACCGTAACGATCGAGTTCAACTCCCAACCTGAGCCCAATCTAGCCCGTGAGCCCCAGGAGGGAAGTTCGTAGTTGATGGCAGCCGTGAAGCGATTCCGGGTGTCGAAAAGCGACGGTCCGCGCTCGGCGGGGAGATTGCCCGGGTCCTGCGGAAAAGCCGCGCCAGGAACGAAATCAATTCCATCCGACGCATCGTCGATCGCCTTCGACCAAACATAAGCGGCAAATCCCGAAATGTGATGAACATTTTGGACGCGCCCGATTGCCTGCAGTGCGTTGTAGCTGGATGAACTCGACGGCGTAAGCTCGTCCATCGCGCTGTAGTTTGGATTAGGTCGGACGCTATCCGCGTTGGGTTCGTTCAGGTCGGTCAGGCGTACCAGGTGCGTGCCCTTGCTGCCTACGTACCGGGCTTCAAACGAAGCATTCTCCGCCAGTTTCTGCTGCACGTTGAAGTTCCAGTTCTGCGTGTAAGGAGAATGAAAATTTTGCGGCGTGACGAAAATAGAATACGGAGCCGATGCAATGCCGTTCATGATAGGCGCATTCGGCGTCGGATTGGTGCCGTTGAATGCGGTGGGATCAAAGTTCAACGGCAAAATCGCTTTGGGTCCGATGGGATTGGTCACGACTCCAGCGGACGTAGTGAAATTCGCAATCAGAATGTCCTGAGGAACGTAGTCATAGTAGATTCCATAGCCCGCACGGACGACGGTGTTCTTCGCCACTTCCCAGGCGAATCCGAGGCGCGGGCCGAAGTCGTGCAGATTGCGGTTGTACAAGCCATTGAGGCCGTCGGTGCCGACCATGGCCAGGTTGCCGTCCCGGCCGAGATTTGAGAGCAGGTTGTTCTTCTCGCTCAGCGGCCCGAAATATTCCCACCGCAGGCCGAAATTCAAAGTGAAGTTGGAACGCAGCCGGTAATCATCCTGCGCGAAGAAGCTGAAGCCATTGTTGTACGTAGTCCGTTGTGTGTTGCCGGTATCGACGGAAACTGACGTGCAGCAAAAGCTCGTGTCTTGCGAGCCGCCGGTGTAGAAGTTCGCCAACGCGTCGACCACTGGGTCGGTGCTCAGGCCGACTCCGGCGGTGAACTGGAAAATGCCCCGCTCCAGGTTGTCGTTGAAATTGCTGATGGCCGCGCGGCGAAACTCTCCACCGAACTTGAAGGTGTGGCGACCTTTCAGCCAAGTGAAATTGTCGAGAATCTGAAACGTCTGGCTGGTGCGCCCGCGTGGAACGCTGAAACCGGTAGCGCCGAGGTTCTCAATATTGGTGAAGTCGAACTCGGGCAATCCCAGCTTGCCGGTACCGAAGTTCAGCCCAATGCTGCTGGGATCGAAGTTGGCATCGAGCGAACTGAACGAAGTGCGGTAACGGCTGTATCCAAAACGCACTTCATTGATCTTCGAAGGGCTCAAACTCGACAGCAGGCTGACCGAAACCACCTGCACACGGGTGGGCGAAGTTTGGGCGAACTGAGGCAGCCGCGATCCCGCGCCGTATCCGTCGGGCGAGCCGAAAGGAAAAATTTGACTGCTCTGACTGAAAGCGTAGCGGCCGGTGAGTAGTTCTGTGTTCGTGAGGTTCTCGTCAATTTTTGCGATGAAGTTGTCGCCGTCGTTTTTGTCGCGCACAACGCCCGGAATCTCGCTGGTATTGCTCTTCGGATAAAACGCGAGAATGGCATCCAGTCCGGGGTTAATGATCGGATTATTAGGCGTTCCGTTGATCGCCCCCGCGATGGTGCGGGCTTGTTGGATCTGGGCTTGGGTCGGAACCAGAAGCAAGAAGTCGGAACCGACCTGTTCGCGCTGACCTTCGTAGGCTCCGAAGAAAAAAGTTTTGTCCTTCACAATCGGGCCGCCCAACGAAGCTCCGAAGTTGCTGTTCTGAAAAACCGACTTATGGGGATCGCTGTTGAAATAATTGCGTGCGTCAAGTGCGCTGTTGCGGAAAAATTCGAAAGCCGAACCGTGCAGCTTGTTGGTGCCCGAGCGGGTCACGATGTTCACCACGGAACCGCTGTTGCGGCCGTACTCGGCGCCAAACTGCGACTGCAGGTTGAATTCCTGGATGGCATCAATCGGCAGCAACGATGCGGGCGCGCCTCCAATACCAGTTTGGTTGAGGGCCGAGTTGTTGAAGAAAGGGTCGTTGTTGTCAGTGCCATCGAGCATGTAGTTGTTCGAACGGTCACGATTGCCGTTGATGTTGAACTGTCCGAAACCACCTTGCGTGCCAGCTACGCCGGAAGGATCAACCGTCGCACCTGGCGAGAGCGCAACCAGTTTGCCGAAATCGCGCCCATTGAGAGGAAGTTCCGCAACTAGCCTCTGATCTACAACTTCGTTCAGCACGTCGCGAGTGGTGTCGATGACCGGTGCTTCTTCCGTCACCGTCAACTGTTCCAAACGTTTTTCCACTCGAGTCAGATCGAAGTTCGCGGTTGTATCCGAACCAACATTGACGATGACATTTTGACCGACCGGCGACAATCCAACGTATTCCGCGACGACGACATACCCTCCGGCAGGGAGCTCGGCCAGCACGTAAGAACCGTCCTCGGCGGTGACGGTCTCACGCACCTGGGCGGTTCCACTGTTTTTGGCGCTGACTTTTGCGCCGGCGATGACATTGCCGTTCGGATCCACCACCTGCCCACGAATCGAACCGCGAAAACTTTGGGCGAAAAGAAGGCTGGGCAGTAACATCGCCAAGATTAGAACCATCAAGCGTTGAAGTTTGCGGTCAATGCCATCTGAAATCGGACGCTGGCTTCTCATCGAGACTTCTCCTCAAGCTCTGCCTTGGCTTGAATTACTTGTTCGCGCGCGGAATGAAAATTGTGACTGGCGGCTTTACTCCATACGTAGCCGCGAAACTTTCCTGGTTTACGGCTAGGCCAAGGCGTCCGCGCGAGTCGATGTACAGCAATGGCTGCTTCAACGGAACGTCGCTGAAGGTGCGCACGAATGGAATATCCATCTCGTTCTTGCCGACGGTGACGTGTACTGTCCGCCCTCGCGCATAGCCTAGTTTGAGAAAATCATCGCCGCTGATATTGGTTACCAGATTCCCGAAAGGTCCGTCGGTCGCGATTACGTCTCCGCTCAATCCGCTTTCATCGAGCTTCGCGGGAACGATGTCCAAGCGAACGAGCTTGCTCACATCGAGCTCAGGCCCCACATTTGCCCAATCGTCGCCACGCGCTAAATGTGCACCAGCGGGCGAAAATACATCGCGCCCATGAAAAGTCGATGACAGCGCCGCTCCGATCATCCAATCGCGGTTCGTGATCTCCCGCGCGCTCTCAATTCCGTCGCGATCCTGCACCAGCGTCATCAACCCGTTGTCGGGCAGCACAAAATACTGCCCACGCTTCGACTTCACCACCACCGCTTTCCGAGCGCTTCCAACGGTCGGATCGATCACCACCACAAATACCGTCCCCGCCGGATAATACGCGGTCGCGCCGTAAAGGAAGCGCGCCCCGTCGAGGATGGAGAACGGCGTGACCTGGTGCGTGAGATCCACAATGCGCACCTCCGGCACGATGGAATACATTACGCCTTTGCAAATCGCGACCGAATCGTCGACCGTTCCGAAGTCGGTCATGAAGACAATGGTGGGAATCGGTTTGGCCGATGCGCCTGCTGCGCTTATTGCGCAGAGAATGAGCAAAACCAGAGTGATGAAACTGTGCGATCGCATATTCCTGAAAATATTTATTCTTGCCATGGTTCACTCCCGATAAAGCCTACCAGTGTACTAGTGCTTGGAAAAACTGAGCATATACGTGACCTTTTGAGACCTTCGCGATTCCCCAAATTCGACTATTCAGTCGCGAATCGTGCCCTGCTGATTGCCACCGAAAATTGAGGCTACAACACGAAACCTCTCATGCCGTCTATAATTCTCTCGACTCCGATTGGCAATACTAACGCAAGGAGGATGTGATGCCTGAAGCTATTCCGGAGAAATATCGCGATCTATTCAGCAAGCGGGCTTTCGCCAGTTTGGCAACTGTGATGCCCGATGGCAGTCCACAGGTAACTCCGGTGTGGTGCGATCTAGAGGGTGACCACGTGCTTTTCAACTCCGCCAAGGGCCGCCAGAAAGACCGCAACGTGCGCCGCGACCCGCGTGTAGCCATGGCGATCGTCGATCCCGAAAATCCTTACCGTTATCTCGAGATCCGCGGCCGCGTGGTCGAGATCACCGAGCAAGGAGCCGACGCGCACATCGACAAAATGGCTAAGAAATATTTGGGCGTCGATAAATACCCTTACCGCCAGGCCTCTGAAACCCGCGTGATCTACAAAATCCAGCCCGAGCACACAACCACCATGGGCTAAGACTGTAGCGCCGGCGTCTGCCGGGCTGTCTCGGGGGCATCTTGCCCCCGAGTCCTTCCAGGAGAAAAGTTATTCGCACTTACAATCTCTGCCTGCTCGGCTTCGGCAACGTCAACCAAACGCTGTTGCGCCTGCTTCAGAGAAAGAATTCCGAACTGCGTGAACGGGGCATCGGATGGCGGATTACTGGCGTGGCTACGCGGAAGATGGGTTGGGTCGCAAACGAAAATGGACTCGATCCGGCGGCTCTTCTCAGTAACAACGTCCTCGCGCAATCGCAGGCGGGGACACCCGCGCCACACGATGTTCGAGAATGGTTGCGGCTGGCGAAGGCCGATGTTCTGTTCGAAGCCACGTCCCTCAGCCCGCGCGACGGCCAACCCGCGATTGATCATATTCGCGCCGCCCTCGAAGCGGGCGCGCATGCCATCACCGCCAACAAAGGTCCCATCGTGCACGCTTTTGAAGAATTGCGTTCACTTGCGCGTGCGAAGGGTCGAAAATTTCTTTTTGAGTCGACGGTGATGGATGGCGTGCCGATTTTTTCGTTGTTTCGCGACAATTTACCATGCATTCATCTCCAGGGATTTCGCGGCATTCTGAATTCCACGACCAACGTCATTCTCAGCGGCGTGGAAGAGGGGCTCAGCTTTGAAGAGTCGCTGGTCAAGGCGCAGGAACTCGGGGTCGCCGAAACCGATGCCAGCAATGACATCGAAGGCTGGGACGCAGCGGTCAAGGTCGCTGCTCTGATTCGTGTGCTGATGGACGTGCCGATTCGCCTCGAAGAAATTCTGCGTGAAGGCATCGGCAAGCTGAGTGAAGAAGCAGTGCGCGCTGCCCGAGCCGAAGACAAACCGTATAAGCTGGTGTGTCGCGCTCGCCGGACTGGTCAGAGCGTGATGGCTAGTGTCCGGCCGGAGCGAGTGCCGTTAAGCGATCCGCTGGCCTGGGTCGCGGGAACATCCTCGATCGTGTATTTTGAAACAGACATGTTTCCGGGGTTGGCGATTACCGAAAACAATCCCGGACTCGACGCCACCGCTTACGGAATGCTCGCTGATTTCGTTCGCGCGGTGAAAGAGACGTAGCAAGCTACGTTTCTACAGATGAATTCTATGTTGACCACTCAGAACGAAACTGCTGATGCGCTAGATCTTGACTGGGTTCGTGCCCAGTTCCCGTCTCTCTCCCAAACCGTCGACGGCCAGCCCGCGACTTTTCTCGATGGTCCCGGCGGAACCCAGGTTCCGCAGCGCGTGATCGCCGCTATCTCCGATTATCTGAAGCGCGACAACGCCAACACTTGCGGCGCCTACTCGACCAGTCGCCACACGGACGCGATGATTGCGGGTGCGCGCTCTGCCATGGCGGACTTTCTGGGCTGTGATCCCGACGAGATTGTTTTCGGCCCCAACATGACATCGCTGACTTTTGCCATCAGTCGTTCCATCGGGCGCGAACTCGGTCCGGGCGACGAAATCGTGCTTACGCATCTCGATCACGACGCCAATATCTCTCCGTGGCGCGCGCTAGAAGAGCGCGGCGTGACTATCCGCATGGCCGAGATTCATGAAGACGACTGCACCCTCGATCTGGACGATTTGGCGCGCAAGATCACTGACCGCACCAAGCTGGTCGCGGTCGGCTACGCCTCGAATGCTGTGGGCACAATCAACGACGTGGCGAAGATCATCCGTCTTGCTCACGAACGCGGAGCGATGGCTTACATTGACGCAGTCCATTACGCACCGCACGGTCCCATCGATGTCCGCGCACTTGATTGCGATTTTCTGGTGTGCTCGACTTACAAATTCTTTGGGCCGCACATGGGCGTGCTGTACGGCAAGCGTGAGCATCTGAACCGGCTCGAGCCGTACAAAGTTCGTGCCAACACCAATGCGATTCCCAACCGCTGGGAGTGGGGCACCCTTAATCACGAATGCATCGCCGGGATCACTGCTTGCGTCGACTATTTAGCCGACCTTGGACGCCACGCGAATCCGTCGGTATCCACGCGTCGCGGGGCGCTGCTCGCCGCGTACGACGCGATCCAGAAACATGAGCGCGGATTGATGGAGAGTCTGATTCGTGGATTGGTCGCCATCCCAGGGCTAAAGCTGTACGGCATCAGCGATCCCAAGCGCTTTGATCAGCGTTGCCCGACAATCGCGGTAAGAATTAAAGGTCACACGCCGCTCGAACTTGCAACTCAACTTGGAGAGCGAGGATTCTTTACCTGGGACGGAAATTATTATGCGCTGAACCTCACCGAGCGCCTCGACGTCGAGAAAGACGGAGGCTTCTTGCGCATCGGGCTGGCGCATTACAACACGGCCGAAGAAGCAGAGCGGCTGCTGGCAGCCTTGCGGCAGATTCTCATGTAGGCGCGGGCGTCGTCGCCCGTGCGGATTTAAGACCGCTTTTACCGCACGCCGCGCCGAAGTTCCGCGACATTCTCGCCTTTCGCGCACAACACCACCGTGGCCAAGTCGATAAACAAGCCATGCTCGACCACTCCGGGCATGTCGCTCAGCTTGCGCGCCAGAGCAGGCGGATCGGGAATCTGGCCAAAGCTGCAATCCAGAATATGATGCCCTTCGTCGGTCACAAAAGCGTTTCCCTTCGCGTCCCGCCGCAATTTTACGGATGAGCCCAAGGCGCTAATTCTCTTCGCAATCAACGGTTGCGCGAAGGGAATCACTTCGACGGGTAGCGGAAACTTCCCCAGCATGTCGACCTGTTTGCTCGAATCGGCGATGATGACCACTTGCCGCGATGCCGAAGCGATGATCTTTTCCCGCAGCAGCGCTCCGCCGCCGCCCTTGATTAGATGGAGCCGCGGATCGAATTCATCCGCTCCATCGATGTCGATATCGATTCCCCGGAAATCCGTCTGTTGAAATACATCCAGCGTGGTCAGCGGAATCCCGAGACTCGCAGCTAATTCACCGGTATGCGCAGAGGTCGGAATGCCGCGGATCTTCAATCCGGCCCGAACTCGCTCTGCCAGAAATTTCACGGCGTAGGCCGCAGTTGAGCCCGTTCCCAGTCCGACGACATTGCCGTCGCGCACGAAACGCAAGCTGGCACGCGCAGCTGCTTCTTTCTCTAAATCGCTTTGCCTCAGTTCATTCACCATGTCTATCGCGACTACTGTACCGCTTTCTCGATCAACGCACCAACTCTGCTTGCTAAGAATTCAGCGTTAAGCTCTGCAATCGCTTGCATATCTGATAATCTGCCGCGGACATGCGCGCAGCCGCCATCTTCGGGCCGGGAGCTTCTGCCAAAGACCTGAAGCCGTTTGAGAGGAAATCAGGAACGAGGTGGTTGACCGGCCCTCCTGCTGATCCAAGCGAGGTCAATGCAATTTTCATCTTCGGCGGCGACGGCACTGTACATCGTCATTTGCCACAATTGGTCAAACTCAAGCTTCCCGTCCTAATCGTCCCGTGTGGCAGTGGCAACGATTTCGCGAACGCGCTTAACCAGCGCAGCCCCCGAGTTTCGCAGGCTGCATGGCGGAAATTTTGCTCCGCCGCGGGTAATGTGCGAACAATCGATCTCGGGGTCATTACGCCCTTGATCCCAGATGGGCCAGGCGCGGCTAATCCACCTGAACCTCATTATTTTTGCTGCGTAGGTGGCGTTGGTCTGGACGCGGAAATCGCCCGGCGCGCCAATCTCCTACCTCGCTGGCTTCGCGCACGGGGTGGCTACGCTCTCAGTCTTCTGCCCGCGCTGTGGAGATTCGAGCCGATCCCCATATCGATTTCATTGCCTGGTGTTGAGAATCCGGATGTACTCGTCGCTCGTAACACCAGATCGACGATCGTAACGGCCTTCGCCAATGCCTCGTCCTACGGAGGCGGAATGAAGATCGCACCGCTGGCACAGCTCGACGACGGCCTGCTCGACGTCTGCATCATCGACCATATGAACAAGCTCAAGCTGTTCTGTCTTTTCCCCACGGTTTACTTCGGACGCCACTTGAGTATTCCGCAGGTCGATTATTTCCAGACCGAGCGCCTCAAACTCGAAACGGATGAACCGCAAGATGTCTACGCCGACGGCGAATACGTGTGCCGCACGCCAATCGAAGTGAGAATCGCGCGAGGCGCATTGCAGGTGATTGTCCCCTAGCCACCCATGCGGTGCTAAACTACCCTCATCGTATGGCTGAGACTGGTCGTTCCCGCACTCTACTCTGGATTGTGATCGGGGGAGGAGTTTTCTTCCTCTTCGTGCTGGCTGTGTTTACTCTCGTGTATCTAACCCTGCGCGCTGGTGGAGACCGCGCATCGCTCGACGGCTTTGGCGACAAAATTGGCGTGATCGATCTCGAAGGGGTGATTCTCGACTCCAGCGTAATCGTGCCGCAGATCAAGAAATTTGGTGATGACGATTCCATCAAAGCCATCATCCTGCGGGTGAACTCTCCCGGCGGTGGCGTGGCCGCGTCCGAGGAAATTTATCGCGCGGTCAAGCGCATCCGCGACGACAAGAAAAAGCGCATCGTGGCCTCAATCAGCACCGTGGGTGCCAGCGGCGCGTACTACGTTTCCTCCGCGACCAATAAGATTTATGCCGACAATGGCAGTGTGGTTGGATCGATCGGCGTGATCGCCGAGTGGGTGAATTATGGCGATCTCATGAAGTGGGCCAAGCTGAAGCCGGAAGTGTTGAAAGTCGGCGCGCTCAAAGACACCGGCGACCCCAGCCGCGAAATGACACCGGAAGAGCGGGCATATATGCAATCGCTGATCGACAATATGTACGGGCAGTTCGTGCAGGCGGTCGCCGAGGGGCGCCACGCCAAAGCTGACGACATTAAGGCAATTGCCGACGGCAGAGTGTGGACCGGGCAGGAAGCGCTCCCCATGCACCTGATCGATCAAATCGGCGACTTCCAGAACGCAGTCGACGATACCGCCAAGTCCGTCGGTATCAAAGGTGAGCCTACGCTGGTGCGTCCGGACAGGGATCGCAAGACATTGGCAGATCTGTTGTTTGGGGACATTTCGCAGTATCTGCCGACCCGCGAGAAGCTGATGGATCAGCAGGTGGGATTTTATTACTTGTGGAAGTGAGAAGGTCAGGCTTCAGGCTTTCGGCTTCGGGAACGGGAATCGGATTCCAAGCCGTCAGTTCCGAATCGATGTCGAACCCCGAAGCCTAAAGCCTGATTCCTGAAGCCTGACTAAAAAATGCCACTTGCGCACAACCCCTGAAATTTGAGAAGGTTATGCAGGCCCTGATGTGGCTCGGGAGCCCCGACCCCAGGCACAAGCCACTTTCATTACGACACCGACGGAGCGAAGAGGCGTATGACTAAGGCTGACCTGATCGATGAAGTGTCCCAGTTGGCGGAGTTGACCCGCAAGGACAGTGAAGTGATCGTCGAAACCATTTTCGACAGCATCGTGCGCTCGCTCCGTGTGGGCGACAAGATTGAGATTCGCGGCTTTGGCAGCTTCCGCACCAGGCAGCGCAAACCGCGCGTGGGCCGCAACCCCAAGACCGGCGATCGCGTGGAAGTCCCTGCCAAGAAGATTCCGTTCTTCAAGCCCAGCAAGGAATTGAAGGATTTAGTGAATACCGGAGTAACTGAGACGGCCTCGTCGGCACCGGCAGCGCCCGCTTCTCCAACGCACTAGCGTCGCTCGTGATTTAGCCGCTGTTGCGAGAAATACTCTTCGTGTCTTGATGTGCCTTTACGCTCCGCTGTGGTTAAATCAGATTCATGTTCGCCCGTAAAATTCGCGTGGAGTACGAGCAGAACGGCCGCCGTATTCCTTGTCCTCTGAAGTGGCTCGACAGCTTCGCCATGCGCAACTTCACCAACGCCAGCGTCTTTGACAACACCCTGCCTCTGGCCGACGGCCTCATGGAGATTGGCACCCAGGTTCCGCTAAGCGAATTGCAGACGGCCATGGAAGACTGGTTCCAGCGAAAAAGCTACATCCCGAAAGACGCGTCTTTGACGTTAACCGAGAGTCCAAAGGCTTCTTAACCCTTCCAGAAATCTTGCTCGACCACCGACCGTCCCGATCCGGGAACGGATCGTCGTTCAAAACAATCATTAATTTCCAAACGCCATTGTTTGGCGCTTCCAGTGCACTGAAAAAAATGGAACGGGCAGAGCCCAATGCCTGAGAAGAACGGAAGGTGAATCTCAAGACAGGAAATTGTGACCAAATTCTTTACCAAAACATTACAACTCAGGTCCAGCCCTCCGGAGATTTCGACATCTCAAGATATAGGCGTAGGTATGGACCACGAAGTCATTCAATTGGTAAGCATCTTCGGCCAGCGCCGAAGAAATCGATGGTATGGACCTGGTGTATCCGTTTGCCTCGCCCGGCTCGAATCGGGCGTGGTGCCACGCAGGCACTTGGTCAACTGGGACAGGCTCTTAGGGGTAGCCACGGTGCTGGCAGTGGTCACGCTCAGCTGGACCGCGGTCGGATTTGCCGTCTCGCACTGGTTGCGATAACTCCTCTATGCCAACCGGGCCGCCTTCGACGGCATAGCTATCTGTCGTAGTGCAACAAGGAAAACACGTCGTACTGGGCCAGCTTGTCGCGGCCTTTCAGGAAATCCAGTTCCACCACGAATCCCAAGCCCTCAACTTTCGCGCCCAACGACTCTGCAAGTTTGGTCGTGGCCTCGGCAGTTCCACCGGTGGCTAACAGATCGTCCACGATGATCACACGCTCGCCCTTCTTAATGGCGTCTTTGTGAATCTCGAGCGTGTTCGTCCCATATTCCAATGCGTAGTCATACTTCGTCGTCGCGGCGGGAAGCTTTCCCGGCTTGCGGACGGGAACGAAGCCGGCGTTCAGTCGATAGGCCAGCGTCGGCGCGAAAATGAAGCCGCGGGCCTCCATGCCTAAGACCAAATCGATTTTCTTGTCTACGTAATGCTCGGAGAGCGCGTCGATCAGAATCGCGAGTCCCCGCTTGTCTTTCAATACCGTCGTGATGTCGTAAAAGAGAATTCCCTTTTTAGGGAAATCAGGAACTTCGCGAATGAGTTTCTTCAGCGGCTCGCAGTTGACGCTCGCTTTCATCGGCACTGCATTGGTCGGCATTTACCAGGCTCCTTCGATGCGAAAATTTGTCAGGCCGGCAACAGGCTTGGCGTCAGATTCCTCGACATCGTCCACGCGGGCGGCGCGCGGGCCTTCCCTCAGGCGCGAGCGCAACCCAGCCAACTGATCGCGCGTGCCCATGGCCAGGACTTCGACGCTGCTGTCGGCATTATTGCGCACCCATCCCACAATGCCGAGAATGTGCGCCTCACGTTCCACAAACCAGCGAAAACCTACGCCTTGAACGCGACCGCGGACCAGAAAGCGGCGAGCTTGAATGTCCTTGGACATGACGGTGCATCATCAAAAATATCAGATTGTAATGCCATGCAGGAATCGTGCAGTGCAATAAGGATTGTCATTCCGAACAAGCGTTCCTTGCGCAGTGAGGAATCTGGGCGAGCCGCGCGAAGGATCGCGTTCTTTGCGATCGAATAACCGCGCGTTTGGCTCGCTTCCTTATCGAATTGCACGGCTACCAGGAATCGCCTAATGGGCAGCGCCGAGTTCGTTCTTGACGATCACTCCACCTTTCATCACGAACTTAACGTGCTCAAGTTCACCCACGTCGGCGACAGGGTCTCCAGAAACCGCAATGATATCGGCATATTTACCGGGTTCGATCGATCCTACTTTATCCGACCACCCCATCAATTCAGCCGCATTGGTCGTCGCTGCACGGATCGCTTCAACAGGCGGCAATCCAAGTTTCGTCATGGCGATAATTTCACGCGCGTTCTTCCCATGCGCCTCCGCGCTCGAAGGATCGAACCCGTTCGCGATTTTCACGCCTAGCTCTCGGGCAATTGAAATATTCTGCCGCGTTCGCTCCACAGTCTCTTGCATATATTTGTGCGGCTGGGGAGACTTCGCCGTGTCTACAGCAAAAAAGTAATAGCCAATCGTCGGGACCCAGAAGACATTTTTCTGTTTTATCAACTCGAAAGAGCTGCGGTCCGCCTGATGCCCATGCTCGATTGAGTCCACTCCTGCAGTCAGCGCGTTGCGAATGCCCTCCGGGCTATCGGCGTGAGCGGCCACCTTTAACTTGGACTTGTGCGCTTCCTCGACGATAGGCCGGATCTCATCGATGGTCAGCGTCGGAACGCCCCAATCGGCATAAACTTTCAGCAGGTTCGCGCCGTGTCCGATTTGTTCCCGTGCAGCCCGGCGCGCCTCCTCCGGTCCGCTGATCATTTGCGCGCCAGTGGGAAAATCCGTGAGGTCGGGCGAAATGCCGAAGGGAAAATATTTGCCAACCGCCGCGATCCCACGAGTTGCCACCTGCATGCGCGGGCCATCGACGAGGCTCTGATTGATCGCATCCCGAAGGGCGACGTCGGCATAGCCTGAGCCCTCGCTTTCGACATCGCGTACCGCGGTAAAGCCGGCGCGCAATGTGACGCGAGCGTCAGCCGCGCCTTCCAGCGCGCGAAAAGCCTGCGACTTGGTCAGCAAGCTCAACCCATAGCCCTGCGGGTCGTCGTCGGACATGCGTGCCATCAAGTGAGTGTGGCAGTCGATGAGTCCGGGCAAGAGAGTGGCATTGCCCAAATCCACGACGTCCGTCCCGGCTGGAATCTTGAGCGAAGTTCCCGCAGCCGTAATCTTGTCATCCTGGATCAGAATGACAGCATTCGGCACGACGCTCCCGCTCTTCACATCCAACATGCGGGAAGCACGAACCGCAATTATTTTTGGGGCAGGACTCTGCTGCGCGCCCACCGTCGTGAGCAGGAAACACAAAGCGAGGCTAATAAAGACGGCACGACTGGACGACACAAACGTGGCCATTCGCGTACCCTCAAAGAGTTGTCATCCTGAGCGTAGTAGCTGCGTCGCGAAGCGGAGCAGCTACGCAGTCGAAGGACCCCGAGCCATCAAGGTTCACGAAAATGCGTCAGGGAATTCTCACGGCGGTGTTTGGCGATCACCAAGAGTAAATTCCCCCGAGACTACAACTGATGGCACCCACGACTCGAGGTCCTTCGACTGCGTTGGCGTTGCTTCGCCACGCCAACTTCGCTCAGGATGACAACTTGATTTGATTCCCGGAAATTGCGCTCAAGTGCAGTGATGCTCCCGCACGCAGTAAATTATGCCCGCGACAAATAAACACCCTCAGCCGTGTCCACGCGAATCTTCTCGCCCTCGTTGATAAACGGCGGCACCTGAACCACGAGCCCAGTTTCTGTCTTCGCGGCTTTGGTCACGCTGGAAGCAGTCGCGCTCTTCAACCCAGGCTCAGTTTCGATGACGGTTAACTCAACCGTTTGCGGCAGTTCGATCCCCACTGCCTTCCCATCGAAGAATTCTACTTTGATCTGCAAGTTGGGAATGAGGTAATCCACGGCGTCGCCGAGGATATCGCGCGTCAAGTGAGTCTGTTCGAAGTTCGTCGTGTCCATGAAGTAGTAGCTGTCACCGTCGGCGTACAGATACTCCATCTCCTGCTCATCCACCGTGATTTTTTCAATAGGGTCGGGCGAACGAAAGCGGTGCTCGAACATGGCGCCGGTTCGCAGGTTGCGCAGCTTCGCCTGGATAAATGCGCGCAAATTGCCGGGCGTACGATGCTCGACGCTGAATACCGAGTGCAGATCGTTGTTGTGTTTAATGATCATGCCAGGACGTAGCTGGGTGGCGGGAATTGACATTACCGGATGAATCTCCTTTAAGTGCGGGTTGCCGGCGGACGCGGGTAGTCCACATGATCCGCCAGACAAGAGGCCCAAAGTGCTTATTTTATAGGACTTGAGCCAATATGGGAAATCGCGCGAGGATTAGAAGTTACGAATTCGCGGCACTCCTCGCTCTAGGCAGCTAGAATGGCCTTTGGCGAATCCAAGCTGCTGGTTTGTTATCGACAGGCTTGTCATGAACCGAGAGGAGCTTTTATGCGAGTTGGAAAATATGAGTCTTCCGAAGGAAACGCGGCGGGAACCGCCATCACGTTCCTGCTGATCGGTCTGGGCGCAGGTACGCTCATTGGACTTCTGTTTGCGCCGAAGGCCGGAAAACAAATGCGCAAAGAACTGCGCCGCAAATATGAGGACGCGCGCGAAACCCTGGACGACTGGAAAGATGAAGCCAAAGAAGTCGCCGAAGACGCTCTCGAACGCGGACAGGAACTCGCCGACGAATTACGGGACAAAGTAGCGCCCCTTACCGCAGCCATGAAGCGGCGGTGAACCGGCCCCCGTAGCGATACCTAACTCGCGCTACCTAGCTCGCTACCTAGCTGAAGATGCCGGCGAAGAAACCCTTGATCTTCCCGAACACACCGTGGTGTACCGCCTTCGAACGACTTTGAGGCGGAGGCAGCGCATCGAGCTCGAAAGACGCCGGACGCGGCAGATCACGCGACGCTAGAAGCTCGACTTTAGGTACCGGAACTGGCGTCGCAACTGCCGGCTTATTCGGAGGCAGATCCTCCGCGCGAAATACGAACGGCGCATCCACCTGCACATGAACATCGTTCGGCTTCGAAGCCGGCAATGCAGCGGTCTCCGGTGGAAGGCTGCCGGCTGTCACGGGCTTTGATTCCTCTCCCGGCTGCTCCAGGCGCATCGGCGAGGTCAAATTCGCATTGGTGACCGGTGCCGCCGACGCGCGCATCACAGGAATCTCAGGCGGCGGGCAGCCACACCCCGCCGGCAGGGCGGTGTCAATCAGATTCAGGCGGCCAGAGTGAAACACTACCTGCTCCGTCGGTTTCACCTGATAATTCCCATCTCCCAAAAGTTCGGAAACGATGACCGAAGCCGTATTCCCCGGCAAGGCGCGCACGCAAGTGTTGCCGTGCGAGTCAGCGCTTACCGCGTAATGAAACTCCCCAGGTCCGGACAGCAGAATACGAAAGTCAGGCGTCAGAATCGAATCCGCCGACGCATCCAGATTGTAATGCGCTTCGAGCGCCCCGGTGTTCATCCCCAGCATCAGCGCATGTCCGCTCTGCGAAGATGTAACCGACACTGTGGTTCCCGGACAGACCAGCACTTCACCGCCGCGCTCCAATCGCAACACTGAAGTCTCCGAGCCGGCAGTCACCGACGATCCCGCGGCAGCATGTTTACCCGCGAGAATTAACGTGCCTGAAGATCCGGGGCCCAGCGGAACCGCGACCGGCTCAATGCCCTCGGTGAAAGCAGGGACAGAGGGCGGCTTGGCCGTCACTTGCTCAGCCGAACGCAAGCGAACCATCAAACGATTGCCCGCCGCATCCCAGGTGTGTCCGATGGGTTTGAGTAGATCGATGACCACGCGGGCGACCGGCGGAGCGTTCTGGTATTGGTTGATTCGAACTCGGCGAATCTCCTGGCTGGTCGACTCGATCCGGTTGCTTCCGGACAAGAGCGCAATCGGCAAATCCGCATTCGGCAAGTCAATCACCAGGCGCGGCGGATTATCCAGATTGCTGATGACCGGAACCAACGGGCGGCTGGATAGGATTTCCACTGCCGGCCCCGGCAAGACGCGCACGCTGCGCACCAGGACTGGAGCATCCGTCGTTGCCAGCAACTTCATCTGCTGGGCTGTGCCGGACGCAATCAGCAATCCTGTGAGCAGGAACAGCCCAACCAGCGGACGCCGAACGCGCAGCAGGAACTTCATCTGAGAATAGGTACTTATGGCAACGATACCACTGGCTTGCAACGGAGAGAAGTGTCCGGGAAACACGAAAGTCATCAGGGATGACTTGACAGACAGGCGCCACGCCCCCTACGCGCAGCTACAGAAGACTTAGCGACCCAGAGTTCACGACTCGGAGAGAAATTCGTATTCGTCAATGACCGCGGCCACCGCCACTTTGCCTTCGCCGCCGCCTTCCACTCGCACCACTTTGCCTTTGCATCGCACCCGAATGCTTTCAGTCAAAGTGATTTCCGGCGGCAGGGTAAGCGTAAATTCAATGTTCGCCCCAGCCGCAATCGCCGAATCCACATAAAAACAGATACCGCGAGCGCTCACATCTCGCGTCTGCGCAGTCTTTTCGTGGACGCCATCCTCGTCGTAGGTCACCGAAACAGGTAACCGCAAAGCAAACCGGCGGGTAGCCCGCTTATTATCCTGCTCAACCTCGGCCATGTGCCCTCCAATAAGGCGTGTAAAGCATGGCGTTTTGTCCTCACCGTGTCAAGACTGTAGTTTTGGAGCAGGCCTGCTCCGAGTCGATTGTCATCCCGAGCAAGCGTTCTTTGCGCGGCGAGGGATCTGGGCGAGCCGCGCGAAGCGTCGCGTTCTTTGCGGCGCAATACTCGCGCGTTTGGCTCGCTTCCCTATCGAACTGGCTGGAACGGCCCTCGGCAGCCATTCTCAGCGTTCTCGACGACCCGTACTAGAGCCCTCTGCGTTCTAAGATTTTGGGGTAAGCTTATGGTTGGCAGTGCAGCCATGGTCTTCGTCCTGGACAACTACGACTCCTTCACCTACAACCTGGTCCAGTATCTGGGCGAACTGGGAGCCGAGGTGATAGTTCGCCGGAACGACCAGCTCACCGTGGGAGAAGTCGAAGCCATGCACCCGGAGCGCATTCTACTCTCGCCCGGGCCTTGCACCCCGCAGGAAGCCGGAATCAGCATCGACCTGGTCCGGCACTTTGCCGGCAAGCTCCCGGTTCTCGGAGTCTGCCTGGGACATCAAGCCATCGGCGCAGCCTTCGGCGGCAAAATCGTGCGTGCCCCCAAGCTCATGCACGGCAAAACCAGCCAGGTGCAACACGATGGCAAAACCATCTTCAAAGATCTACCCACACCGATGACCGCGACGCGCTACCACTCCCTCATCGTCGAAAAAAAAAGCTTGCCCAAGGATCTAGAAATCAGCGCTTACGCCCCCGAGAACGGCAGCTCCCGCGTGATCATGGGCCTACGGCATAAACGTTTTCCAGTGGAAGGCGTCCAATTCCACCCCGAAAGCGTGTTAACCGGCGAAGGCAAGAAACTAATAGCAAACTTTCTGCAGCTCTGATCCCGCCATCGTTTGCAGCTCCGAGAAAACATCGTCTTTTCACGCCCACCCGCGAAAACCAAGACCCTCCTGCCAAATCCACGCTCGACCCAACCAAGCGTGAAGCCTATGCGACGACTGCTGCCTTGCAACCGTAAACCTACGGCCTCAATGAGCGCTATCGCCCTGATTTCAACATCCACCCTCCTCTTAGCGCGTCCACGACAGACTTGAAGACCAACTGTCATTTCTGCCAGTTTGCCAAGTTTCTACCCCCTTCTAACCTCAAAGTGTTGTTTGCTGACGCTGCTCGTCGCATGCTGCCGTGGGCTGATTCATTGCTAAAGCGCCAAACGAGATCGAAAAGGAGAACAATTTATGTATTTCACCGATGACTCACTACTGCCTGAGAATCAAGCGCCGCTCATGATTACCGCTGCGCCCTATGGGCCGATGTGGATGCCGGACGATTTCCCCGGACAAGTCCCAACCACTTGGGAAGAGCAAACTCAGATCGCGGTGGACTGTTACAACGCCGGAGCAACGATATTACACATTCATGTGCGCGATCCCAAGACCGGCCACATCTCCAAGAATCTCCGGGAATATGGCGAGCAGGTCGCGCGCCTGCGCAAGGCCGTGCCCAAGATGATCCTGCAGGTCGGCGGTTCCATCTCTTTTGCGCCGGAGCCCGGCGAAGAAGCGAAGTTCCAGAGCTACGACTCGCGCCACAAGCTAGCCGAGATCGATCCGAAACCCGATCAGGTCACGATCCTATGTGGCACGGGCCTCTACGACCTGACGGCATTGCACCCGGTAGATGATTCCTTTCAGGGAACCCGCTTTGAAAATCCGGCTATGCTCCACGCGATGGCCAACATGGTCGCCGACTCCACGCCGGATTTCTATCTGGAGAACATCAAGCAGATGGTGCAGCACGGTATCCAGCCGTACTTCGCGCTCGGCCACGTCCACGGTCTTGAACTGGTCGAGCGGCTAATCCGCAAGGGCTACTACATGGGGCCGATGAACGGTTTCTTCAGCATAGGTGCCGGTGGCACATGCGGCGCAAATCCATTTGACCTCATGGAGCTGATCCGCCGCACCCCGCATGGCTCGTTCTTCACCTACCAGACAACGTTCCGATTGACCCACCCGCTCGCCGCGATCTGTATCGCGCTCGGGCAGCACACTCGCGCTGGCATCGAAGACAACCTCTGGAACACCACCAAGGGCGAGCGCATGACTTCGATTCAAATGATTGAGAAGCACGTTCGCATGGCCAAAGAGCTGGGGCGCGCAATTGCCACCGCCGAACAAGCGCGCCAGATGCTGAAGATCGGTGTGACGTACTCATCCACTGCTGAAACGCTCGCCAACCTCGGCCTGCCGCCAAACCGACGCCCAGGCAACATGGGCTTTATGGTCCACGAGACGGACGGAAGGTTCCACCCAGCCGCTCAGGGAGGATGCGGACACATCCACGCAGGCGAGTGGGAGGGTACGGTGGATAAGGTGGAGGGCCCGCGGAAAGTTAAGGTTGCCTGATTTTATGGCGAACTATGTGGAGGTCGCTAGTGTCGAGCAACTTCCTCCCGGAAGAGGCACGGTCGTGACGGTAGAAGGCAAAGACGTTGCACTCTTCAACGTCGATGGTACGGTTTACGCCATCAAGGATGCTTGTCTTCATCAGGGAATGTCGCTCGGAACTTCGAAGCTGGAGGGCAAGATCGTCACCTGTCGAGGTCACGGATGGAAATATGACGTGACCACTGGAAGCACGCACCCTGTCCCCGGAATTGGAGTCGCCGCCTACCCCGTGAAAGTTGTCGAAGGCAAAATTCTGGTTGCGATCGACGAAACTTTGAACCCGGCTGCTTGACGAGGATGGCGTTGCTCAATATCGCTTTTTCCATCCCCTCAAAACGTGTAATCGCATGGTTTCGCCGCTTTGAAAAATCAGATCCTGCTTCCGCCTGGTAAGTCTATTGCGGGGAGGACGAAATATCCGCGACGCGTACGATGGTGCACTTGACTTCTTTTCCAGCAGCGCTCTTCAGCTTCCCGTTGTCGCCGTCGATCTCATAATTCACATTGCTCCCGACGACGAAGTCGGTCGCATTGACCGTCGTTTTCTCGCCGGTGCGGCAGGTGTAAGTCTTTCCCGACGCCTCGAAGGAGAAGTCAAATTGCTGTTTCGTTTTCTTATTTTTCTTACCCTGAGTACCCGGAGTACCGGCTGGCTCCAGGTTTTTCAAAGTTGTCGTTCCGGACGCCTTTGTGCCGGCCGCTGCAGTGATGGCGCATATCAACACCAGGAACAGGACTCCATTCAGTCTTCGCATTTTCCAGCCTCCGACTCCGAGGGCAATTGTATATGATTCGCTCCGGCCAGCGGCTATGACCCCTATAAGCAACTTCCACACCGCGCGCGGGTTTGAGCGCTGTCCCCCTGATAACGAAAGCTACATTTAGATCGCTCTCGGCGTGATGAAGAAGAGCCGCCCAAACATCGGGCGGCATTGGTGTTTTGGTTGTGATTCGGGACAGTCTCCACCGGAATCGAAAACTTACCGCTGCAGGGTAGCGGTGACAACCGTGTTTGCGTCGGTCTCAATAGCAAGCATTTCTTTACCAGAATCGACAATCACGAAGCTGAAATTCAATGCGGACTCGCCTTTCGGCGTTATTGTAAGTGTGCCCTTGCAATTCGCATCGACCGAGTAAAATCCTGTGACCGGTTCCTCAGCGAACGTGAGAATCGTGCCGTTCTCGCTACCCGCGATGTGTCCACTTATCACTCCATCTCCAGAAGCGTTAACACGCAATGCTAACTCGCCGACGAGGATTACTGGGCCGGTGAACGGCGCCCCCGCGAGGTAGCTCCCCCTCACTGCCAACCCAAAACTACCCTTAACTCCGATCCTTGTCGACGAGTTTCTGGACCCGAAAAAAAACGCTCTGCTTTTGCATCTTATCTATGAAAACAAAAGACTTGCGGACTAATTTCCGCTAGATCTAACAAAACATTCAAGTTAAACTCCCTATGTTTTCATAGATTTGGGCGGTACCACGTAAAATCTAGAAAACAAAAGAGATTCACCACGACTTAAGTCCTTATTTTTGAATATTTTGCGGTTGTATGCCAAAATATAGAAAACAAAGGGCTTGTCGATTCTCGCTTGGGACCTAATCAACACTCGGCCTGCGGCGAGCGCTTTGCGCCGGGAACTGCCAGTAGGTTGTCAA
>Ga0207000_1043_pt1 | contig 45328 bp, 44 predicted proteins | sample Alteio_BWMinCont_90_FD_153498 | JGI IMG/M metagenome (GOLD analysis project Ga0207000, IMG submission 153498) | Enriched cells from forest soil in Barre Woods Harvard Forest LTER site, Petersham, Massachusetts, United States -... | ecosystem: Environmental > Terrestrial > Soil > Temperate forest >...
CGTTAATGATCAATGGTGGGAAGTCGCTCTAGAGAGAAGCAAGCTCGAAAAAGAAATTAGGCAAATCAACAAGAGTGAGCTCACGCATACCGAACCGAAACCGAAGCCTGCTACGCAGGCAACGCCCAACATGTCAACAAATCAATCCTCCCACTTGCCAACATCAGATGTCAAGGAGCAGGAAGCCACAGAGCCAAGGCAAAACACAACACCGAAAAAGCCTTCTGAGCAATCAACGGATCTGGGCGACACACCACCAGCCCAAAGCGGCATGCATCCGATAATAAAATACGGCGGCATGGCAATAATCGCTGCAGCAGTGGCGGCAGTCGCTGGATACGGCCTTTTAAAATGGCGTAAATATAGAAAAAATCGTGCGGACAATGAACTAAAATAATTTTTATAATCGTTCAAATAGGCTATAGAGACTCATGGCCTTATTAAAGATCAATGTGGGTATTTATTTGCATGATGCGCCGCCTCCCCTTCCATTGGCCCTTCCGTAAGCCCACGAATAAACTGGTACACGTATGGATTATCTGATTCCCAAACTGTTTTGGCATCACCAAAATATTTAATAGTCCCTTCATGGAGCAAGGCAACATTGTCTGCATATTTAAATATTTCTATGTCATGAGAAATGGCAACAGAGGTAAGATTAAATTGTTTCTGCAGATTGAACATAAGTTCGTGAATAACTCGAGTCGTAATCGGGTCAAGGCCAGTAGTGGGCTCGTCGTATAAGATTATTGTCGGCCGCGCAAGCATTGTTCTCGCAAAGCCAGCTCTTTTTTTCATGCCACCAGATAGCTCAGAGGGGTACTTATACAACACATCCTCTTCAAGATTTACTTGCACAAGAGCATCTTTTACAAGCGGCAACACTTCGCTTTCCGGCACATTATCTTCAAGTAATGTAATCCCTATATTTTCAAATATAGTAAGCGAATCAAGCAACGCCGCAAATTGAAAGACATATCCTATTTTTTTATAAAAACTATCAAGACCTTCTTGGCCAATAGCAGCAAGATTAATGCCATCAATCATAATATCTCCAGAGGTCGGAGTTATTAATCCGATAATCTGCTTGAGAAAGACTGATTTTCCTTCTCCAGAACGGCCGATTATGGCTGTCATTTGATTAGACGGTATTGTTAAATTTATACCGTTTGAAACCCATTTTGTTCCAAATCTTTTTCTTAGATGTATGATTTTTATTTCTGGCATTCTTACAAATGTTCTAAAATTTTAGTCAAAAAATAATTTGTTATAAGTATCAAAATTGAACTTAGTACAACACTTTGAGTAGTTGCTGTTCCAACGCCATGTGCACCGCCAGATGTATAAAATCCTTTAAAAGTGCCAACCCATGTCATGATAAGACCAAAAACCATTGCTTTAATTAAGCCGCCTGTAATATCAGAAAGTTCTCCATAAGTGCGGATAGACTGAACATAATCCTCAGCGCTTAACTCCAACACATGCACACATATCATGTAGCCGCCCATAATACCAAATATCATGGAAAAAATAGCAAGACAGGGCATAACAATAATGCCGGCCAAAATCCTTGGAACCACCAAATATTGTAACGGGTTAATGCGTAAGGTGACAAGCGCATCAATTTGCTCTGAAATACGCATCGCACCAATTTCGGCTGCAATCGCTGACCCCGCACGCCCGGTTACCATTAGACCGGTAAGAACCGGTCCTAATTCGCGCACCATACCAAGAGCAACTACCGCACCAATAAACTGTTCGCCTCCAACTCTTTGAAATCCTATGTAACTCTGCAAAGCAAAAACCATGCCAGAAAAACTACCAGTCAGCACTACAATATTAAATGACTCCACACCGATATGACTCATCTGATAAATAAGCTTACTTACCTTAAGTCGAGTGGAGTACAGCGCCCGAATCGTTTGAATAAAAAAAAGTACAAAGCCTCCAACAGCAGAACAGATATGCAGAGTTTGACTGCCCACATAGTTTACAAATTGTAAAATCATCACGTGGCACTCTCTTGATACAAAACGTTATTTGTTTGGCAATGCAGGCTGGTTATCTTGTCCAGCAGGCTTAGCAGGTGCTTCAATAACGGTAGGCTGTACATATCGGGACTCTTTACTTTGGCGAGACTTGATAATTGCCAAGCCCAATGATCCAAAAAGGAAAATTGCTCCAAGGCTCCATGTTATTTTTTGTAATATGTCCTGACCGCCAGATCCACCAAAAAGAATCTGCGACGTGCCACCCATATGCCCAAATCCCATGCTGCTTTTCCCTTTTTGCATAAGAATAATTAAAACAAGAAAGCTACATAATATTATGTAGACAAAAAAGAATAGGCCAAAAATAATATTCATAGGTACTTCCGATTGATAAATACATTTTCATAACGTTATCTGGTGATCATACTATATTCTGATATTTTTTTGAACTGCAGATTTTGGCCTGTCACAGCAACATGAAAAGTTCCGGTAGTACAGCAATGCATTACTGCACTACCGGAACTTATTAAAAAACGGTATACTATACAAAAAGTAATTCATTATGCAATAAACGACCGATTTACTTGTTTCTGTGTATCTGGTACCTTGCTAGGGTTAATATGTTGTTATATTGAGGATTTTATGGATACAAAAAAAGCTTTAAGTAGAATTACGATTGATTTGCCAAAAATTGACCACAAACGATTAAAGGCAATGTCTGTGGTAACTGGTAAAAGTATGCGACAAATAGTTGTTGATCTTATTACAAATAAACTAACTAATTATAAAAAAAAGAGCCTGAAATGTACGCATGACCATAAGCCTAATAAGACTACAATTCGAGCGATTAAAGACGCCGAAAATCGCAAGAATATCAAGGAATCAAAAAGTGTAAATGAGCTGTTTGAGTCGCTGAACTTGTAATGCTCAACATTATGCGTCAAACACAATTTGACAGAGACTTAAAAGTAGCTCACAAACGAGGCAAAGACCTTCAAAAAATTAGCTTTATTATCAAAGAGTTACAAAACAAAAAAATACTTCCTACTAAAAATAGAAATCATAAATTAAAAGGAAGTTATGCAAGTTGTTTTGAGTGTCACATAGAGCCCGATTGGCTACTAATTTATAAAACAACAAAAATAGAATTAATACTTATCAGAACCGGTTCACATTCAGACCTTTTTGAATAGCCTGCATCACTTTTGATTTCATGGAATAGTTCTTACGCGTTAAAAATAATAATCACTTTTTTATCCACTTATCAACCATATCCATCGCATACTTATCTTGCATAATATCCAAATGATGCACAGCATCAAGAACGTATATCGTATTCTTATCGGGCATTACATTTTTAAACTGTGCCGGGTCATTTGCCTCATCGAGCGAGCCAACAAGGAGCAAATATTTGCCTTTTAGCGCAGCGATATCTGGTTGATATGGTATGCGCGGATGATATGAGCTGTTTAGATTGAACGAATACGTCAACGTTTCGGTGCCATCGCAATACACAGATGGCTTATTGAAGGTGATTGCCGACCAATGATTAAACCAAGTAATTCCACATGCATTTAACGTTGATAACAGTAGAATCGTGGCGGTATGTGGTTGTGCCCAGCCACCCGCTGTTCCTTGACGCATGGTGGGCGCCGTCAGAATTACGGGAGAAAGCAGAACAAAACCTTTAATCAAAGAAGCATATGGGCTGCCAGCAAATCGAATTGCTAGTCCACCACCAGACGAATGGCCGATCAGATAAATCTCTTTATCTTTCAGGTTAAAATAATTGATAAGATCTATTAAATCATCTTCCAATTGCCCGATATATTCACAATCTCCCCGATGATTACCAGAGCCAAAATGTCCACGTACATTTGGAACATACACTGTACCAAGACTATGATTACTGAAATACTGGGCAAATTCGTTTAAATATGCACCATGGTAACTTGATCCATGCAAGAGAATGAGAGCGCGCTTTGTATTGCTACTTGGATATATACGATAACTTAACCACTGCTTATCTCTGGCCTGAAATTTCTGAAGGAGGGGCAAGCCGTGTAAATCCGGTTTGAAAGAGCCAAATCCTAAATGGTCGTTTGTCACACCAGTCCCTTGCAAACAATGCATACTGGTGTTTATACATAGCATTGCAGCAATAATGCATGTCAAGGGTATTTTGAATCTTTTCATAGATATCCTCATTGTTTAAAATCCAATAATTTCAAATGTTTCCAAATTATGTCAAGAGCAGTGCGCGTTGATGCACACTGCTCTTGATTATCGTTTAAGTTCCGTTTTTTACTTGCCCATCTGTGCTACAATCCAATCTGATATAACAGATAAGGCCATTGGCGCTATTGCTTCTTTAATAGTTGCGTATTCAGCCATAGATCCGGTTTTACCGGTTTGAAGTGAATGGTTTAATTTTGGCAACTCAAGAACAGCATTGCTCTTGTTACCTGCTTGCTGGATTGCCTTTCTAATCAATGGGAGGATTATGTGCGGCGCCATGAAATCAAGCTCACCATAGATTACCAGTATGGGAATCTTGATCTGCGAAAGAACTGATAAAGAATCATAAGTGAGCATAAATCGATAATAAATGGAGTTCATAAATTTGATGCGAGAATCAAATTTGGCCTGAGAGATCGCAAAAAGAATGTTTTCCGATTCTTGCTTTTGGTCCTCCTGTAAATTAGTCCAATACTGTACAAACAGTTCTTGCAGTCGATTTTCAGCTTTCTCAATACTGTCTTCATGCTTTATGGTTTCAAGCATTTGTGTACGCAGCAGACCATCTTGTCTGACCATCTCTTCAGAGGCACCATCAGCACGGAGCTGTATTGCTGTTTGTTCAACAAGGCTTTGAGTATCATTTACTATTGCTCCTGCCAGCAAAACAACAAAGGCAACATCTGGTGAATTTGCAGCCACTATAGTTGCAACAAGCCCGCCCTCACTGTGGCCAATCAAGCCAATGCTCTTGGGGTTAATTTCCTTGCAAGTTTTAAGATATTCAATACCAACAAGTACATCATCAGCAAAATCACGGTATGTCGTTAGCCTCTGATCAAATGTACCAGTCGAGTGGCCAACGCCACGCTTATCTACTCGCAATGTGGCAATTCCTTGACAACCTAAATGATGGGCAAGTGCTAAGGAGGGTTTGTGCCCATAATAGTTCGTTCCATCGCGATCTATCGGTCCCATGCCAGCGATCAGTAACGCCACAGGAAAGGGCCCTTCGGTTGACGGCATAGTCAATGTGCCTGATAGTGTTATCCCGGATGACTTATTTTTGTAGCTTACCTCTACTTCACGGTAGGGATGTTCAGATGTCTGATTATTCATTTGGTTCATTTCATTATTAATAGGTTCAATTGTTGTTGTACAAATACAGAGCATTAGCATACTTAAGCACGCAAAGGCCTGTAAGCATTTCACATATAACATGAGTATCATTTCTATAGTGAGAAAAACAGTAACTATCCTTACCGCACTTAACATGCGGCGGACTTTTAAGACAATGCCAGAGCATGAGTAGCCAAGAGCCACCAGGCTGACAATTTAGAGAATCGAGGTAATAACTTTCATAAAACACACCCTTGAACATTGCTAGGGAGATTAGTAGATGTAATATATATTTAACAATAGCATACATTCACTTCATGTCAAAAATCGATATCTATTTCAATAACTATTTCAAATTAACGATTAAAGAGGATTGTATTCCAATAGTTCTTTGCTTTGGTAATATCACGGCTCTAACTACCCTTATCACCGCCTATCAGCAACACAACCACATTATTGCCCTGTTTGCCAAAATAAATTCTATACCCTGGACCATAATCAATGCGAAGCTCCCATGTACCATATCCAATGCTAAACTAAAGATGACAAGATATCAATCATTGACAATCAGAGCAAAGCAAACAATGCCGTTTTTGGCTACTTTGACTTACCATCTTGCAACTAAAGATTTGATGGGCAGAAGAATCGACCCCAATGCTAACGACCCTGCCCTGTTGAGCAAGAATTTTGAGTAAGAAAATCATGTCGATCAAGGATAAGCTTTGTTATTCCAGGGTCAACAATATCCTCTACGTTTTTCGTCACCAATGAATAGGCCGAATCTCCACCTACATCTTCCTGATAAATATCAGCGTTGTAGTCAAGCAGAAGCTTAACCGCACCTGTTACATCCTCTGCTGTTTTTCCCATCTTATTAAGTATAACCTTCTTCTTCTTGATAAGATCAACAAGTGCAGATCGTTGCAATGCATCTCCCGCATAATTTACTCGAGCCCCTCTTTTTAGCAACATCGACATAATAGCATCACTACTTAAACGGTAGGATGCAGCTTGAAGTGCTGATAAGCGAAATGGAGTAGACGTTTGATTTACCAGAGCGCCTTCATCAAGCAAAAGACTGACAATGTCTCGCCGATCATTTATCGCCGCCACAATAAGCGGAGTGCAGCCTTTGCCCAACGGATAATTACTGCGAAGCTTAACATTTCTAACAAAACCTTTTTCAATGTACGATGCAGGAAGATTTTTATGCCCATTAATGCAGCTTGTAAGTAAGTCAAAATCTCCCGTAGCTATTGATAGAAAAAATCCAACCTGTTCATAATAGGACATCGGACGACATGGTGAAAAAGCAGGAGTTGAAAAGAAAGAGGTAACTTGTTCTTGTGTCGGAAAACAACTCCTCAAAAGATCGATTTTGCGTAACTCTAACTCAGTTAGAAGAGAAGATTTAAAAATATCAGTTAGAAGAGAGGATTTAAAAATATCAATGGCGAGTGCATGTTTTCTGTCAAAAATCTTCTGTGACTTTTCCCCAAAAGCTGTTTTAGCTCTATTAGGAAAACATTTAGGAAAACATTGCGATAAGCGCTTTTTTATTTTTTTAAGCGGCATAGTGGAAGTATTGTAATCCGAAGGAAGTTTATCTATCAATGCCTTATGCCTCATTGACCAAGCAGAGCAAGCGTTAATTAACAACAGTAGAAAAAATATCTTTTTAGCCATAAAAATCCCCATTAAGTGCATAAGTTGTAAACATCCAAAATAATACAAAAAATGCAGAAGATTTTCAAGGACTGTATCTTAGGGGTATGCAATTTTACAGAAGATTTTATCATGGCTTATCTGGGACACGCATAGGCTAATAAACATCATAAAATTGATTTTTTGCTATACACATATTTTGATATAGAATGGCTAGCGACCTAATTCAACGGTTATGTCACAAACATTATTAGTAATGAAGCAGATTAATGATGCAGGTATTGTGAATTACGTCATACCAGACACAAGGTAAAAAAACACAACCGGTCAAAAAATAAGGGGAGGGCTGATGCATGAAAAAGCATTTACACCAACAAGGTCAAAATCGAACAGTACTATGGATAATGCCATTCATTGGATATATCTGGTTGATAGTAGCAACAATCATAGCCTATTACCCATCATTACATTACCCTTTCCAATTTGACGATCTTGCCAATATAACAAAACACTTTAATATTCGCCATTATAATCTAAAACAGCTTTTCTTCTCTGGAACACGATGGATCTCGTATTGGCTTAATTCTATGTATTACAATATCGCAATGTTTGATCCGTACGTATATCGTCTTGGAAATTTGGGCATCCATCTATTAAATGGACTGCTCCTATTCACCGTAGCTCAATTCATTTTACAACGCTCATCTATACGATTTATCAAACTTAACTATTTTAGCATTTCACTTATAACGACCATCCTATTCCTACTGCATCCAGTACAAACACAAACGGTTTCCTATGTAATTCAAGGGCAGCTAGAAGGACTTGCTACATTAAGCATCCTTATTATGATCTATCTATTTTTACAATTTGCCACACATACCGATACGATACGGTGGCTTTTTTGTGTATTGCTATTTCTATCCGGAATACTATCATGCGGTACAAAGGAGATTACGATAGTCACGCCAATGCTGATCGCCATGGTTGATTGGTTTTTTATTGCTTCTGGCCGTTGGTCATCATTTAAGTCCCGCATTGCCATCCATTCTTCATTGTTTTTCTTGATAACCGGCTTATATCTTTATTTTCTTAAGCCACAATTCTTCCTTTCTATTCTCGGACTTACCTATTACGTTAAAAATAATATCGGCAACGTTATAACTCACAATCCCGCGGACAAAATTTCACCTTTATTATTTCTTATTTCACAATTTAAAGTCATCCTTCACTATCTTTTTATCTTTCTATGGCCGCGGTCTATTAGCGTTGAATATGACTGGATGGTGGTCAGAAGTTTTTTTGCACCAGACTGCTTACTTCCTCTAGGGGCCCTTGGCCTACTTGCGCTAGGCACAGCTTATGTGTGGTCAAAACATAAGACGCATCCAATCGTTTTTGGGGCTTTATGGTTTGCGATTTGCATAGCACCACGTAGCAGCATAATGCCATCACCAGAGCTTTTGGTTGACTATAAAACCTATCTAGCCTCTATTGGATGGCTCCTTGTTATTGCAATCCTCTTTGTATATCTCGTTGACTATGTAATACACGTAACTGCTGTAAGCCTGCCCATTGCAAAACATCTCGTAATGAAACTTATTGGCACACAAGCCTTCGCTTTGCTTTTAATTATTGCAACGATGCAACGCAATACGGTTTGGCGCTCCGGATTAGAATTTTGGGGGAGCATGATAGACCATTCTCCAACAAGCGCATTTGGCAAAGCGCGTGCATTCAATAACTACGGGGTAGAGTTATCACAAAATTTTGGTAAGTTTGCAGAATCAATCCCGTACTACCAAAAAGCAATTTCAATGGACAGTAACTACGTTGATCCTTGTAATAATTTAGCCGTTTCTTATGGACAATTAGGAGACATTGATAATGCAATTGCAGCGCTTGGCAAAGCGCTTAAAATTAACCCAACATACCCAGAAGGTTATAACAATCTTGCCTCATTTTTGATGCAAAAAAATGATTTTGATCAAGCGAAAATAGCACTTTCTCACGCTATTCAACTACGCCCATATTACGGCAAAGCACTGTTTAATCTTGGTCGAATACATATGATCAAACATAATGACACAGCCACAGCATGGCAATACATCAAAAAAGCATGCATGCACGGTGATTTTGATACAGACTTGTGTTTTGCGCACTACGGTAAATTAAGTTTAATGCTTGAAAAATATGATGACGCTCGCACTGCTTATACCAAGCTATTGCAGCTAGATCAAAATAATCTTGAAGGTTACTTAGGGCTTGCAGCTACTCATTTAGCGCTCAAAGAATACGACCAAGCCATTGATCGCTATCATTATATTACTGAACGATTCCCAGATAACAAGCAGGCATGGCAAGGAGTTGGAGAGTGTTATTTTATAAAAAATAAAATAGAAAAGGCCCTAGATTGCTTTTTAAAATCAAGAAAAGAACCGCTTGTTAATGCCGGATACGTTTTCTCACGTCTTGCAGCTTGCTATGAAAAACTTGGGCAGCCAGCGAATGCTTATAAGGTGCTTACCGAACTTTTACATTACGATATTGACACAAATCTGATGAGTCAAGTACAAAAACTGTGTGTTAACTTAAAAGAACAGTATCATTTAAGTTAACACACATAAAAGCCAGATAGGTGCTTCATTACTGCAATCCCTTCTAAGCTCGCCATCAATGCTAATAGTCTTTTGGTAAAAATGCAAGGTATGGTGTATTGCAAAAAAATATGTTACCCTACCCAAAGTCATGTATTTTTGTATATTATTTTCAAAAGGAGTTGGTTCTATGACTATAGGTCGCAATAATAGATTACTATTTTTATGCACTGTCGGCATGTTATTAAATAGCGTTCTAACATCAAATCTCTTTTGCATTCAACAAGATTCTAAAGCGGGAGCTAGAACAAAAACGTCCAATAAAAAAACCGCCCTCAATGCAAAGAAAGTTGTCGGCACCGATGCCAAGAAAAAAAATCCTGATGCCACTAAAACTCAGGAGCGAAACCAAAAAACATTGAATAGGCTGGGGCAACATTTATCGGATAATTTCGAAAGCATTAACATTATTCGTGCAACATTTACCCTCAATAAACCAGATAAAAAGGAAGATTTAGACCGCTGGTTACAACAGATTTCTCATGCCTATAAGATCTCTCTTGACACATGCAACGACCTTACTCAAAATCTGCCAACTGAGGATCTTGAAGTCGTAGTAGATCAGGAGAGCAATAGTGTGCAAGCTTTACTTCGCTGGAAAAATAATGAATACCTAAGCGATGGCTTTTTGCAAATTACATTTGGCGCCTCAGATTGCTGTCCTTGTTGCTATCCAGAATGCGAATGTCCAAAAAGAAATGCGAACGGAAAATGCGGTTGCAGCAAACCAACTCCACAACCGGAAGCAGTTATAACGATTGACCCTGTAGCTGATGAAAACAATGATGGCTCAGTAGCTGTCGATGACAAATGTGCTTGTGGAAAACCAAAACCAAAGCCGCTGCCTGCACCAACCTCACCACAACCAACCCCGTAAGAAATATAACTTTTATAGATAAAGCCAATGTCATTTAAACTAAAATGACATTGGCTTTATCTATAATTATCTGACACTCAAACCATCAAAGACTGTTCTGACGATTCACAGGTGGTTTGTTTGTGATCAAACAGGGGATATTGGGATACAAATGCACAGATTTCTTGTCGTATACTATTCAGCAACATTTCATTCTGAATATTAGTCAAAACTATATCAATCCAATCGGCAATAGTAATAATTTCTTTCCGTCCAAATCCACGAGTGGTCACTGCCGGCGTCCCAAGTCTTACACCACTTGTAATCCATGGCTTTTGGGGATCATTAGGAATACAGCTCTTGCTTGTATTAATGCCAGCTCGCTCTAAAGCAATCTGAGCTTGATGACCAGTAATTCCACGCTTTTGCAGATCAATAACTAATAAGTGATTATCAGTGCCGTTTGAAACGAGATCGTATCCGCGAACCATTAGTGCATCTGACAATGTTTTAGCATTTGCAATAACCTGCTCCTGATACATTACAAACTGAGGCAGCAATGCCTCGTAAAATGATATCCCTTTTGCTGCAATAACATGCATCAAGGGGCCGCCCTGAACTCCTGGCATTACAGCTCGATCGATTCGCTCAGCCCATTCCATTGAGCATAGAATGAGACCACCACGAGGACCTCGTAATGTTTTATGTGTCGTTGCAGTTATAAAATCGGCAATTCCCGCAGGGCTTCGATGCAATCCAGCAACTATCAAACCAGCGATATGAGCTATGTCCGCCATAAAAAGGGCATCAACCGACTTAGCAATCTGCGCAAATCGTTCGAAATCAATGTCACGAGAATAAGATGAAGCACCAGCGATAATGAGCTTAGGCTTATGAGCATGAGCAAGTCTTTCAACAGCATCATAATCTATGATGTGAGTTTTTGGATCAACTCCATACGAAACTGCATTATATATTTGACCAGAGAAATTAATGGGATGCCCATGAGTCAAATGACCTCCTTCTGGCAAATTCATTCCCAGTATCGTATCTCCGGGTTTGATGGCAGCATGATAAACGGCCATATTGGCAGTCGACCCCGAATGAGGCTGCACATTAGCATGCGGCATATTAAATAATTTCTTCGCTCGATCTATGGCTATGAGCTCTATCTGGTCAACCTCTTGGCAGCCCGCATAGTAGCGCTTACCCGGGTATCCTTCTGCGTACTTGTGGGTTAGGACGCTACCAGTCGCTAAACGAACGGCGTCTGATGTGTAATTTTCAGATGCAATAAGATTGATGGTTTCTATTTGTCGTTTTTTTTCAAGGCCGATTATGAAGCTAATTTTTTCATCATTTGATAGTTGCAATGTCCGCCATCCTTTAAGAATTTCTTTTTATTACTTTCTATGATAGAATTATAATAAAAATTTGCCTATTAATCCATATTTGCTCGCAAAGGACTATTAGTGATTGCAACATCCGATTTTAAAAAAGGCGCAAAAATTTTATTTCGTAATGAACCATACATGATTGTTGATTTTCAACACGTCAAGCCCGGCAAGGGAGGGGCATTTGTTCGAACAAAAATGAAAAATATGATCACAGGCCTTATTTTAGAGGAAACATTTCGGTCTGGTGAAAAGTTTGAAAATCCTGAGCTGCAATATCATACAATGCAATTCCTATACTCTGATAATGGGTTATACCATTTTATGGACCAAGAATCATTTGAACAGGTAGCGCTTAGCAAGGATGCAATAGAAGAAGTAAAAAATTATCTTAAAGAACAGGAAATTTATACCATTCTTTACTTTAAAGAAAAACCAATCACTGTAAATCCCCCTATGTTCATGGAACTATTGATAAAAGATACACCACCGGGGGTAAAAGGGGATACGGCGCAGGGAGCTGGCTCAAAACCAGCAACGCTTGAAACTGGATTAGTTGTTAACGTTCCTCTTTTTGTAAACGAAGGCGATGTATTAAAAATCGACACTCGCGAAGGTAGATATATCGAGCGGGTTAAAAAATAAAAAATGCCCAACAGCCGAGGTTTTGAAATGCTTCTTGATGATATAGGTCAAAAAATAAATGACTCTGAAGTCATACACCTAATGGATAAAGATAATCCACTACATTGCAATGATCTAAGTCGTCGCGATGTACGGTCCTTGGTATTCCATCTTTTGTACACCGCAGAAGCATTCAACTATGAGGAGCCCCTTGAAAAGATTGTGGAAGGCTATGACAGCGGATTTTATATTCAGATTCCATGTGACAGCGAAGTCTTTAAGACTGTACAAACAATCATCAACAAAAGAGATTTTTTCGATGAACAATACCGAACCTTATTAACTAACTGGCGCTTTGAACGTATTGGTGTTAGCACAAAACTCATCTTGCGTTATGCCATTTGGGAACTATGCTTTGCAAAGACCGACCCATGTATCGTTATGAACGAAGCAGTAGAACTTGCAAAATGTTTTGCAGAACATGACGCCTATCGATTTGTAAACGGTATTTTGGACAAGTTCGTCCATGAAAAATCTATGACTACTGAGCCAGGAACCTATACAACAATGCAAGAGCTCTCTTTCTAAGTCAAATCAGGAAAAAACAATCCAAGCTCTTCACAAGCAGTTTCAATTGCATCAGATCCATGGACCGCGTTCTGCCCAATACTTATCCCAAAGAGCTTTCGTATAGTTCCTTCATCAGCGTCCTGAGGATTTGTGGCGCCCATAAGCCTTCTCCATGCGGCTACGGCATTCTCTTTTTCTAGAGCCATCACTATAACTGGGCCGGAAGCTATAAACGAGACCATTTCTGCAAAAAATGGTCTATGGCTATGAACGGCATAAAACCGTTCCACCTTATCCTTTGTCAAATGTATCTTTTGGAGCCGGAGAATATCAAACATATTCTTTTCTATCAAGGTAATGATATTACCCGTGACGCGTGCCTTGACAGCATCCGGCTTGATCATTGCAAATGTACGCTCTTGTATCATATATAGCTATCCTTATTTAGAAGTCTTATCATTCTTGCTCATAGCCTCTTCAAGCGCTATCTGCAACGTGCTTTTCAAACGAGATTGCGGCGCAGCTTGAGCCTGTGTTACTTGAGGTTGCTCATCACTAGTCTGCTGGCTAACGGCAGAACGCTGTGGATGCGCTTGACGATCTTGTTTTTTACGCTCTGCTGCCGGCCTAGATTGCTCATCTTTTCTAGGCTCAAGCCGCATGCTTAAACCAAGCTTATGTTCCTCTTTATTTACATTGACTACTCGGAATCGTTCCTTTTGGCCTACTTTTAACACCTCTTCTGCGCGCTTTCCTTGATCTTCTTGTAATGTTGAGTTGTGAATAAGCCCTTCTATACCAGAAGAAAGGCGAACAAAGGCTCCAAAATTTGTAATTTTTGAAACTTCACCATCCACTATAGAAGCTACCGGGTAGTCTTGCTCTGCCGTATCCCAAGGATCAGCTTGTAACTGCTTGATACCAAGCGAAATACGCTTATGGTCCGGATCTATTGCCAAGATTCGCGCCTCAACCTCCTGCCCTACCTTATATCGGTTTGCCGGATGATCTACATGCTCAGTCCATGAAAGATCCGATATGCGCACTAACCCGTCTATCCCTGGTATAAGCTGCACGAATACACCAAAGTCAATAATATTACTGATCTTACCCTTAATGGTTTGGCCAACCTTAAACTCTTGACTGATCGTTTCCCACGGGCCTTTTTCAAGCTGTTTGATGCTGAGCGACATACGTCGATGCACTTTATCTATGGATACCACAATAACCTCAATCTCCTGTCCTACAGAAAAACGATTATGCAGGTTATTGATACGATCGGTCCAAGATATTTCTGAAATATGCACAAGCCCCTCAATCCCAGGAGCAACCTCCACAAAGAGGCCATAGTCCGTTATGCTAGCGATGGCTCCCTTGATGCGATCTCCCACCTTAAGACGCTGATCAATGTCCGCCCATGGATTTTCTGTTAATTGTTTGAGCCCAAGCGATATTTTTTCGTGTTCTTTATCAAACGAAAGAACCTTAACGGTAATCATATCTCCTATCTTTACCATTTCACTAGGATGAGCTATGCGTCCCCATGTCATATCAATAATATAAAGCAGGCCATCTACCCCGCCTATATCAATAAATACGCCGTAGTTCGTAATATTTTTCACTACCCCTTGAATGATTTGGCCTTCTTGCAACGTATCAAGGATTTTTTTACGAGCATCAGAGCGCTGAGAGCTTAAATATTTACGACGAGATATGATGACATTGCCACGCTTTTTATTAATTTTTAATATATAGGCCGCAATAGATTGTCCTACATATTGATCAAAGTCAGTGACACGCTGTAAGTCTATTTGTGAGCCTGGTAAAAATGCCGGAATGCCAATATCAACGTTAAGGCCACCCTTAACTTTATGAGTTACCATCCCCTCAACCGGCTTGTTTTCCTCAAAAAGCTTAACAATTGCATCCCATGCACGCATTGCTTTTGCTTGCTCATATGACAACACAACAGTGCCATCAATATTTTCAAGTGTTTCGAGCAGGACTTCTATCTCCTGACCTTCTCTAAGATTTTTTAATTCATGAGCAGTAAATTCATATTTTGGCACCAGGCCGCGTGATTTATAACTAATGTCAACAAGTACGCCATCTGAATCTATTCTTACTATAAATCCCTTGACTATCTTACCAGGCTGAAAGCCTTTCAATAATCCGCTATAAAGAGCTGCAATCTCTTCGTGAGATTCCGGAGATATTATAAATTGCGCCTCAGGAACTACCTTACTTTTTGTATGCGCAAATTGTTCGGGACGTATAACTTCTTTTGACATTAAGACAAACTCCTGACCGTCTGGCGTAAGACGCACCATCCAACAATTGTGATGCGTGTTTTGGGATTTATTTGATATTTTTAATATACAAACGCTACTACATTCTGCGTTTCATATTGCTCGATTGAGTATATCATGAGTTATATAACTTAACAAATTGTGCTGTTTTGCATGATTACATCGGTTTTTTGAAAAAAAAGACTAAAGTAATCACTGTCATAACTTTTTGCTCTAACCACATTTTTACAGATAAATTCACTCTCTATTGGTATTAGCAAGTCAGCTTATGATAATGTCAATACAAAAAGGAGCTATGTAAATGAGGCTCATACAAAAATTAATGACCTACTGTTTGCTCGAACTCATTATATGTATTGTCAAAGCTGGAGGCGCACCCGATTCTATTTTAGAACAAGCAGCTCTTGGCCCTAGAGACACTCTGGCATTTACAGGATCTGTAGGATCTGGCGCATTCTCTCAAGGAGGAGGACAGCAAGGGCGCCCCTTATTAGTAACTACCCTTAAGGATAATTATGAAGGGGGATCTTTGCGATGGGCGCTTTCTCAACCTTATCCGCGGACTATTACATTTGCAGTTGGAGGCACTATTAGCCTTAACAATGATCTTATTATAGTTGAACCCTGCGTTACAGTGGATGCATCCACTGTACCTGGCGGAATCACAATAACAAACGGTACAATTCGCATATTTAATGTATATGATGTCATACTTCGCTACATACGCGTACGACCCGGCTATGAGCTTGCCCTTCATGGGAATACAAATAAAACAAGTGGGAAAGATCGAGAGGCTCTATCTATACAGCAGAGCGCATTTATTATGATTGATCATTGCTCGCTATCCTGGAGTGTTGGTACAGCATTAACAGTATCTAACTCTAGCTTTATTACGATACAAAGATCTATTATAGCTGAACCCTTATCAAACTTCAGACCTTCGTATTACGCAACCCCTCTTATTAGGTCCAACAGCTTTGAAGTGTCATTAGTTGAAAATCTATTAAGCTTTTTCCCTGACGTAGGTATCGAACTGTTTTCACCAGGCAATAAAATGGTCCGCGCAAGCATGGTAAACAACTATATCTGCCGTTACGGATCAGTTGCTATTCAATTCGCCCTTGGATCAGCTCCGGCTGAATATCACCTATATGACAATCTTTTTGCTTACCCTGAAAAGACAGATTCTGTAGCGGTGGCAGTTGTGCCAATTGATCCTTCTCTTGCTGAAGATACTCGAGAAGTACGCGACGTAAAAATGTATTTAAGTGAAAATCGATTTCCCACCGTAAGCAACGACTCCTTTCAAAATGATTGGTATTTTGTTCGTACAAATTTTAACCCGGAAATCCTTGAAGCAATTAAATCAGGCAATCAGCTTTTTAGAACTCATTTTATTGATCCTTTTTCGGCCCTATTAGTCCCAGAACATGTATTAAGTCAAGTTGGCGCATCGCTTCCCGCACGCGACTTGATTGATCGGCGTATCATTAAAGCCATAAGCGAACACCGTTAATTATACTAAAACATGCCGCGTTAGAAATAATTCTAATCGGCAATAATCAGACGCTGTATTTCAACACATTTAACTAGGTTGCATTTTAAAAAAAATGCTTTATAGTTGTTCAATAGTAAGTGTATTTAATATCAAATCAATCAGTGAGGAAACCAATGAATAAGTTTGCAATAGCATTAGTTTTGGCTTTTGCGTGTGCACCGTCAATCGTTCTACCAAAAACCGTAATGAATATACGGGTTGAATTGGATGGAACAGTAGTCGCAAACCCACAAATGGACGTTTCGGCAGAAGGCCCATCTACACTTGCAATAACAAGCGAATCGGGAAGCAGTCTCGAACTTGTAGGACAGATTGTTGAAGAGGGCGTTGAATATACGTTACGGGCTAACCATACCAAAGATAACTCTTCCTGTGTAATAAACAGCAAGGGGTCACTTTTGGTTGGTGAATCAGCCAACTTCAATTGTCCTGAGGCTAATGCGGTAGTTATACTGTCTATTGCCGTTGTACCAGACGATATTACTGCTTCTGAAGATTCTTCTGCATCTCAAGAAGAAGCCTCTTCAGAAGTCGCTTCTTCGCCAGACGTTGCTTAAACCAACAATTTTGTAGATCGTCACAAAAATAATCTACAATTTGCACCGTTTTTAAACCCCACCATGCCGGTGGGGTTTTTTTTGTTGCAATAAATCATTACAGCTTGCTAATCTAAATATAAATCGAAAGATTTGTTACTTTTTGCAGGTTAAGCTTTATGTGCTCAAAAAAAGGACTATCATGAAAAATATTGTAATAAACAATCTCCTAATCCTAACTTTTTCTACATTTTCTATGTACGGATACCAACGGTATTGTCAACTTACAGACGAAACAAAACTATGGGGCCAAAAAAGCATTCCTCAGCCTGATTATATGCTTGATCAAGTAGTTATTTTATTGCCTCAAGTAGAACAGGCACGCTATACCTGTTTTGTAAAACTTGACATTGAAGAACGACATTATTTATCCAAATTTTTAGATAGCTACCAAGATGATATGCAACTAAACGATGAGTTGCTCGACAATCTCGAGCAACGAAACGTAGCCCAATCGATTGCATGTATTCAAATTATTAAAGATTTTATTGACTACAAGAAAGTCTTAGGCCAAACCGTTGGCCAGCTACGTGAAAAATTAAATCTACCAAAGCGAGGAATGTCAGAATCGCTATCAAAAGCATCTAAGCCAGCTGAAAAATCACAACCACCACAGCAGGTCAGCAAAAATGCTATAAATCCAACAAAGGAAATGAACTCAACTGCTATACCGACAGCACAAAGCATAGCAATATCAAATGAAGAGGTTGCACCATTAGAAGGAAAAACATATGAACAGCAACTATCTTCTTCAAATAACGAACAATCGGAGGCTGAAGAATCGCCATTAGACCAAACTTCTGTACAGCCTGCAGGCAATAAGCCATCGGAAAACGACCAAGCTCCTGTCCAAGAATCAGAAAATACTGTTCAAGAGGAACAGGAAGCGGCACCTCCTTCAACTGACAATGCAGACGAACCGGAGCCTGAAGCTCAGGCTCCTATCGAAAATAGTCCTGAATAATGCACTATCAATAAAAGAAGGGGCTTTGAATGAAGATTTTTTTAGATACGGTCGATTTAGATGCAATTCAAATATGGCAAGAACGCGGACTTCTTGATGGCGTCACAACTAACCCTACTTTGCTTGCCACATCTGGCAAAGACGTTAATCAGTTGATACATAAGATTTGTGCATCGTTGCCAAACGGTCTGATAAGCATTGAGGTCACTGAAACTAACACAGCGGATCTTCTCCAGCAGGCACGACGAATAGCCTCATTGGGCAAAAATGTTCTTGTAAAGATTCCATGCGTGCTAGACTACTACCCCGTTATCAAAACGCTTGCAAATGAAGGCGTGCAAATCAATGTAACCCTTCTGTTTTCTTTGCCACAGGCGCTTTTTATGGCAAAACTAGGGGCGGCATTCATATCTCCGTTTGTTGGAAGACTTCAGGATCAAGACCTGCCCTCCATTGAACTTCTAAAACAGCTAAGAGTCATTATGGATGCCAATGCAAACTCTACCAAAATTCTTGCAGCCTCTATTCGAGATGAAACTCAATTTTCACAGGCAATATTGACCGGCGTAGATGCCATCACTATTCCGCCTGCACTTCTACAGAATTTGACCTATCATCCATTAACAGAACAAGGAATAGCTCGTTTTTCCAATGACTGGAATAGCCTTCATATTAAAAAACCTTTTCCGTAACAAAGTAGGAAAAAGGCTTTCTGACAAAAAACAATGGAGGAGAGAGAGGGATTCGAACCCTCGATCCCGCTTTCACGGAATAGCGGTTTTCAAGACCGCCGCATTCAACCACTCTGCCATCTCTCCACTTACTATTTCAAATACTTGAAATGAAATTGTACCTAAGAATGAGATTAAATGCGAAAGATATTTGTTGGCAAGATTGGTATTGCTTGAGCTCAACCAAGTTTTTTGTATTCAATTCTATAAACAACATTTGGATATAATCTAGGCATTGAAAAATACACAAGAAACGCAGTAATTGCTGCTACACCCAATACTGGTAGAATTACTGCTCCTTTTGGCACAATAGTCTTGGTATCGTAACTTGCACGTACTTCTTCATCCTTAATCAGATCATTGGCCATATTAATTTCTTTCATTTTTTCTGATGCCTCAGGGCTGCTATTTTTATCAGGATGCCACCTTAAACCTAGCTTGCGATAGGCAGCTCTAATCTCCTCTTGCGATGCTGTTGGCGCAACGCCTAATACCTCATATGCATTAATCGTGCTTACCTTTTTAGCCCCTACGAATAATCCTGCCCATAAAGGGAGAAGGACCTTGAGTGTGTCTAGACGATCTATTACTCTTAGGACGGCCATCGATTTATCTGCAAAAGATGAAAGAATAATAGGCATTTCAAAAAAATATTGGCAGTAGGAAATTGTATATTCACCAATGATTGCCTGGCTACCATTTTCCTGCAGAGCGCCCTTGTGTGGAATTTGTACCACGTGCCATCCAAAATCATCAAAAAGTTGCTCTTTAATGCCAAGCTCGAGAGCGCAAAGACCGTACTTCAAAGAACTGCGATACGCTCCTCCAGTCATTTTCTGTATCAACTTTACCGGCCCAACTCCTGGCAAATTAACCACTTCTTCTATGCTATAGGTTGTCCCGTTTTCAACCCCAACTGTTCTTGAAAATTCTGCTATGGAATTTACTGAAGCTGCATTTGGTAATTTAATACCAAATAGTGACGACGGACCAAAAATGGTTATTTTGTCACCAGCAGCAGGCCAAAATTTATCTTGTGCAAGCGGCTTACGGGTACTTTTTACACCACTAAATGTAACATCAAATGTATATGCTAACTCTCCGTCAATTGCCGGATTTACAATGCTAACGTTCGTACGGCCCAAATTTCTTATAAGTCCAACATGAGATTTGGTCGATTGAGTCACCGCTCCAAGCGTAAAGCAACAAAACATAGCCAAGACGATATTTGCCTGAAACAATATCTTCATCCTTTAAGTCCTTCTTTTGCACTGCCTTTATGGCAAATTTGTAGTTTTTACCTCAAAACAACTACCCACGCTTCTAAATGTTGTAAAAATAATACCTACCCAATAATAGAAAATAAAACTTCAAATTGTCAAATAATAAAAATATATTCCTCAATCTGTCCTCACTAGAGCCTTATATTTATTTCTTGTATTTTTCAATTGACTATTTTGCGCACCTGCTATATACACTGTAAAATCTACTAGAACAGATGGAGCTATATATGTACAGCATTTTTACACACCTCAAGGGGCAAAATTATGTATTCACTACCTGCTTTTTTCTCAATCGTATTGTCAATATGCTTGACCAGCAATTATTTTTCAAACCTATACGCCATGAATCGCGAGGAAGCTATTGAATGGTGGGGGGTGCTGCGAGACAATGCCAGTAAAAATGAAGCAGAAAATATAGCATACCAGAACAAAGCCTTTAACAAATGCAAACAGGTCGAAATAACTCCAGAAAATATTATAGATTTAATGGATCCGATGAGCGATGAACTTAAAAACGCTCTTGATTCTTGGTTTGATAAAAATTTCTTACTTTCATTAGCTCTGAGCCGTACGCCACTTGTAGGTTCCAATACTGAAGTATTTAAACAGTACAGGCAAACGATTAAAGACCTTGTGGAGGCAGCAAAATCAAAACTGTTTTTAAGCTTCAATTTCAACTTTCCTATTGAACTTGAAGTAGGCCCTCAAAGACATACTTTTTGTGTTAAACATGCAGGAATTGGAAATCAACGGGAAAATCTTAATGTCTTATTAAGGGACTTGCATTACAAAGATGGAATATCTCGTCCTGGCGACGAATATCGCCCTTACGGCTCTCCTATTAACGAACAAGAATACGTTGAACTTCAAACAAGAGGCCTAGACGCAACATACCAAACAATCAGTCGCGCTGGAAACAGTATATTACTGTCTGAATGGATACATAAAACAAAACCATCCTTTATAGCAATGCCAAAAACTTATTTATACCATTTAAAGCATCAACCAGAACAAGTACGTGATGGTAACTATGTAATAATTGAGGAGTTCATTGAGGGAGGAGATGCAGACTCTAACAAACCTCTATTTTGTCGCGCCAAGCAAGAACTTATTAACTCTGCGATTGAATGCGGCCAATGGAATATTAATCCAACACAATACATATGCGGACCCAATAACAAACTACACTTAATAGACCTTGAGTCGCCAAATAATCGCAACCCCTTAAATTTTCATAATAAAAATCGAATTGAATACATCGGCAATGTTGAGACCGCCGTGCAAGAAATATCAAAACTATGTGGCAAATTCAACTGCGAAAACTAACCGATTGTAATATTATTGCCACCCTCGCTTACTTTTGATAGTCGTGAATCACCATTTCTATGCGCCACCCGCTAGGATCAATCACGCATGCACCATAATATCCCGGGTGATAGTCTGGGTAATGTGCGGGAGCGGTAACATCTTGGGCACCAGCTTTCAGACATAGAGCGTGCCATTGATCAACCTGGTCAGCTGACATTGCCTTAAAAGTTACTTCTACGTTCGGCATATTGACAAGTGGTTGTCCGTTATTATTTGAGGTTATCCAAAATGAAGCTTTTCCTTCTTTTCCATAACCAGCCATTCCATTTTCCGGTTTATCCTGAAAGGTCAAAAGACGCTCACAGCCAATTACCTTAAGGGTCTGGTCATAAAAAGCAATGCTTTCACTAAAATTCTCTACCGGAAGGGATATATGATCGATCATTGATGTAACCTTTTTGTAATATTTTTTTATTCTTTAGTGTACTTATTAAAGCCTATTTTTGGCAAATGCACCAACTTATAAAGCTATTGATTCTGCGCATGCAATAAGCATCTGCGCCATATAAAAAAAATCTTGATACTCCAATGAGCTACTATCAGCTGCATAACGTTGAATATACTCAGAAAAGTCACACATAGGCTCTTTTTGCGATACCGCAATTGCATCCCCGCACTCCCCTGCTGATATCAAATCAGAATATATCCTCAGGCAAGTTAAACATAAATGAGCGCTATTTATTTTTTTTGTTAAACGATAGCGCATCAACTCATTCTGATTAACTTCATGGTTAAGATATTGATTAAGAAGCAATAACTCCTCATGTTGGTCATAGTCGCAGCACAAAGCAAGATAACTTAAGTCAAACATCGGATCTGCCAACCTAGTCTCTGCCCAATCTATCAAATACGCTTTGTTGTCAATCAAAAAAATGTTGCGCATATTTAAGTCACCATGAATATGTACAAAAGTATCGGAAAGCAGATCAAGCTGCTCGTAACTATCTGTCCATAACTTCATGGCCTTATCCAAACAGGATAGACATTCCTTGCTTGATTGTAATCTGCCACATAATTCTGCATAAAAATTTTCCTGACGCGTTTTTAAAGAACCATCACAAGCACTACAAAGGTTTTTTGTTGCAATATGCGCCTGGCGGATTGTATTGGCAAGGCAAGCAATAGTATGAGGAGATTTGGCGGCTTGCGCACTCAATGTATTTCCATCGATGTAAGCCATTGCTGTGCACAGCCTATCGTCGCTTACAAAGTAAATTTCTGGCGAAATACCATTATCAGCTGCCATCTTCATGGCACAATACTCCGACTCATCTATGTAGCCAAGACGTAATACATACGGCTTTTGATCATTGGGATGCTTCATAAGACAGGATCTCGTTGTTCCATGCCCTTGAAATTCTTTGAGCATGACAGACCCTTTGTAGTCAGGCCTAGGATCACATTCGCTTTCTGCTTGTGCTATCTGAACAGCACACAATGCCAAAAAAGTAGATAATAATATCATGGGTAAGATTCCTTAAAAAGCCGCATTTTATAGTATATAGAAAAGAATAATTACTAACATACTTTAAGCGCGTCAGAAAGTCAAAATGACTGAAAAAATGGCGTGGTGCTCAAAGGCAACTACATACCGTTGACAACAAAAAAATCCTTGTTAATGTCACTCTTTGGTGGAAAAAGTCATCGAAATAACAAAGAGGTATGTATGAACAAGCATTATTATTGTTTTTCTGCGCTTATGTCACTTATGGTGACGGTCTTACAAGCGCAAGAGCCTACTATTACTACTGCGCACGAACCACTCGAGGATTTAGGCAGTATCACTCTAAGCACACTACCCATACTTGAGCGCTTTAAAGGGTTTCATGCGGTACAAGCAATTCAATCGATTCCACAAAATCTGCCCGTCGACACGCAAGAGATCATCGCTTCGTACAAAGAGAATTCCAATACTGCTCAGCCAACAGACGATGTAACCATAATGCGGCAGCCGGTTGTATCCTCTCCGCCAGCCAGTCTGACCTTTGAAGCCTTAGATGATACATTAACAGTAATCCCACCTGACACGATGGGCGCCGTTGGACCCAATCACATTATGACAACGCTGAATGATCGCATTCGCATTCATAATAAAATAGGAGGAATACTTCTTACCCTTCCAATTGCTAGCTTCTGGCAGACAACCTCAGCCCTTTTCGATCCAAAAATCACATATGACCCGTTCAGTAACCGATGGACTTTTGTGACATTGTCCAATCCAGCATCCTCTTCCTCTCGCATATTAATTGCCGTTTCACAAACAAATGATCCAACGGCTGGTTGGTTCAGATTTGCTCTAGCAGCCGATGGAAGTGGCGCCAGTTGGGCAGATTTTCCTAGCCTTGGATTCAACAGCAAATGGATCATTGTGCAAACCAACATGTTTTCAGTATCGAGTGGCGGCTTTACCGGTTCACATATTTACGTATTTAATAAGGCCAATTTATATGCAGGCATAACCGGCGCTATAAGATTCTTCAATTTAACGGGCTTTGGAGCAACTCAAGCACCGGCAATGACGTATGATAATGCTAACCCAAACCTTTATTTACTACAAAACTGGAATGGCAATGCGGGTGGCGCTGGTTATTTGCGACTATACACAATTAGCGGTGCGATCGGCTCAGAAATTCTTACTTCGCCCGGATTTATTGCTATCGGCAATCCATGGGCCTCGTCGCATCCGATCATCGACGGTGGCTTTGCGCCGCAATTATCAAGCACCCGTCGCATCATGAATAATGATTCACGCATGCTCAGCATCACATTCCGGAATGGTTCAATCTGGGCGGCACAGACTGTTTTCTTGCCTGCAACTTCACCAACACATAGCGCAGTACAATGGCTTCAAATTAATCCAACAGGTGCCATTCAACAATTTGGTCGCATAGAGGACCCGGCCGCAAACCTAAATTCAGGTACCTTTTTTGCATTTCCCTCTATTGCGGTAAATACTGCAAATGACGTATTGGTGGGCTACTCATTTTTTAATCCCCTTACATATGCAAGCTCGGGCTATTCATTTCGGTCACACACGGATCCCATCAATACATTGCGCGGAACAGCTATCCTTCGAACAGGACTTGATACCTATGTAAAGGATTTTGGCTCAGGAACCGTACGTTGGGGGGATTATAGCAATACTGTTGTCGACCCAAATGGTACCGATTTTTGGACCATCCAGGAAAGTGCCGACTTGCATTCAATTGATTTTCAGAGCAGATGGGTCACCTGGTGGGGAACAATCTCACCTCTATTGGCAATACCACCGTTGGCCCCATTGGCCGATATTTAAGGTTATTAACCATGCTTCATGCCTAATGTCTTCGAAAAAACGATGCTCCGATATACGTGCTTTCTGCTACGTATATCGGAGCATTAAAATAAACTGACATGCCGGTCCTCCTACGCATTCACTTACGTGAATCATGCTTCGGCGGACAGCCTACGCTTAGTGCTAACAAGGCTTATTTACCAATTAATATCAATTCCTTAAACAAACTGGCGCGCCAGCCGTAGCCTTGGCGTAGGCTGGTGCGCCCAAGAGGAGTCGAACCCCTAACCTTCAGATCCGTAGTCTGATGCTCTATCCAATTGAGCTATGGGCGCGCATAAAACAGAATTTCATATGGTGGTATGGTGGAGAGAGAGGGATTCGAACCCTCGCGCCCACTTTCGCGGACTCTTGCTTAGCAGGCAAGCGCTTTAAGCCACTCAGCCATCTCTCCATATGCTCTAAAACTCTTAACTAATACTAAGTAACTCAACGTCAAAAATCAGAGTGGCATGCGGTGGAATTACATTACCAGCTCCATTAGCCCCGTAACCCAACTTTGAAGGAATAATCAAACGGCGCTTTTCGCCAATTTTCATTGTCATAACACCCTCATCCCAACCTTTAATAACCCTACCAGCACCTATTTTGAACGTAAATGGGGTGCTTCGATCAACACTGCTATCAAATTGTTGCCCCAACTGCCCATTATCACCTTCTAACCATCCGGTGTAATGTACCGTAACATTTTGTCCCACCTGCGGGGTTGCACCAGATCCCTCTTTGAGAACTTCATATGCTAGTCCGGAATTAGTTACTGTACGCGTCATATTCGTAGTACCTTTAGTTTTGTCCTGGTTCTTGTTTGAATTTCTTAATGAAAGGCAACTTCCAACCACAAGAGTTGTCGCCGCCATAGATAAGAATACTATTAACGATCGCTTCACTATTTTTCCTTCTGAATTTGAAATTTACCGCATAAAGACACTTAGCGATCAAGTTAAAGTATTTTCGAAAAAAATCAACCAGCACTTGTTCTCTGGTCAACGACTTTGGACTATGGTCGGCTACTTGAAGTAGCCGAAAATAATATCATTAATGTCATATAGGCACCTCCACACAATGCCGCGCAAAGATGCCCATATGAAAACCTAAAAAACAACAGGTTGTTAGAAATTTATGGCTGCCTTGGCACAAACTCTATTTTATACAAAAGATTATCATAAGCAGATGGCACACCACTCAATACTGCTCCCAAGGCCCCTACTACTAGCGCCGGCAATACTACTGGTAGTCCGAATGCTGCCACGACTGTTCCGCCTGAAATCGCCGCGCCAGTCATTGCAGCATGTACCAATGAAGTCATTGCCACAACACTAGCGGTATAGGAAGCTGCACCGGCTGCGGAAGCTGTCAACGCAACCCCTTTTTTATCTTCGGTAAATCCTTGTACCGCCTTTTTGATACTTTGCCATACGCCTTTTTTTTCTAACTGACTTTTGGCGTCACTCCAAAATTTTGCCCCGTAAAAACAAAAATCTATAACATATTCGCCATACCTATTTGAAATAATGTCAGAAACAGGAAGTATCATACGATGCCATTCTTGGTCGTCAAAATATACAGGTTGTACTCCAAGAGAAGGCGCTGCAAATCCTGCTTGAATCTTGCTACCAAGAGCAAGTGGGTTGCTAAAACTTCTTGGGTTACCTACCAAATGCTGCCGAAGCTCTAATACAGGACCTAAGCCCGGCAGATCTATTGTCTCTACAAAGTCATATTTTCTTTCCATCTCAATTCCTTTATTGCGAGCGAGCTCTGCAACAATCGGAAGCCCTGTTTGAGCGCTAAAAGGATCCACGTTGATTACCGTATCAAAATTTGGATAATGCGCAGCGCTACTTACCGGCTTTCCATCCCAAGCCCTAAAGGTAAACGTGCTACGCAATGCGGTATCGGTTGCATTGTACATAAAAATTAATGTGCGAGGACGAAATTTACTCAATCGTGAATGGTCCGCATTGACATCATGAATAGCACAAAAAAAATTCCAAAGGATTGTTTGTGTAATTATCAATCTCAATACAGCGTTCACTCCGTATCCTTTTTATTTTGAATATCTACGTATCATTTTAACACTACTTCTGTACGCATATTTTAATATAGTGCTTATTTGAGACGCAAGATCCGCTCTCATTTTTAGAATTTTCTTGTTTTTATCCGCTCTTGCAATCCTTCATGGGAAATCGTCAGACAATATCAAATAAAAGTTGCAATTTCTGATAAACCGTATAAGAATTTTTTTATCTGTTCGTTATGACAAAAGCTTGCTTATGATACGTGCACAAATTTCATTATCTAACCATTAGGGATAGCGGTATGAAAGATATTGTTGGCACAATCAGCACTATACATCCGCCCATAGAGGTCGCTTCAGAAACAACTCCTAACTATCAAGAAGCCTTGGTCAATACCCGCCTTTTGATTTCCTATACAGATATTCAAAGATCGTACATCGTAATTACCGTTCCTCTGCTCATGACAGAAGCCGTTTTTAATCAAGCAGCCCTTGGCCAGCAACAATCTATCAAAGCTCACGGCTTTATCAAAGGTGGCGCGCCGATGGACTATGTTAAAAACAACTTCAAAGAAAGCCTCTTGGAGCATGTAAAAGAGTTTTTGCTCAAATACGAAGTCATACCGTTTTTATATAAAAATTTTAGAACTAAAAAACTCTTAGTCGTCGGGTCACCGCGCTTAATGGACATCAGCTTAACGCTTGATAAACACGCAGAGTTCACTTTTGAATTTGTAAAGGTATCGCCTATAGTCATAGAAAATTGGAAATATTATCCATTTAAAGCTCCCAAGCGAAAAAATTATAAGGATATTGATCGGCAAGTTGAATCATTTTTGACATATGAAAAGGAACAATTAACAAAACATTCTAGAGAAAAGGGAATCCAATTAAACGATTGGGTCAGCTTTGGGCTTGCTTTGGTCGGTCAAGACCAAGCTCTGGTCTTTAACAGACCATCAAAATATTTTTGGTTTAAATTAAATCCTCAAGACGGTGAAGGAACGCTGCGAGACATATTTATAGGCAAGCAACCGGGAGAAACTTTTTACACAAATGACGCCGGATTACAGGAATATTTTAGCTCAGATATTGAAACCAACTACCTCTTTTGCATACACATAGAGGACTTTATTCCACATACATATTTTTGCATAGAACAATTTAAAACTCACTTTCGTTTAAAAACAAATAAAGAAGTTCATCAAAAGCTCATAGAGGTATTTTCCTTTCGCAATGACGTCTGCCTGAGAAGATCCATGGTAGAGGAAACATTTAAGCTACTTATGGCCAAGCATCCATTTTACCCCCCGGAACAGCTAGTCGAACGTCAGGCACAAATGCTCATGGAAACAGTACAGGATAGCCCAGATTATAACGTATATCGCGTACAAAAAGATTTTCGACGTCACATTAGGGAACTCGCACAACGCCAAGTTAAAGAAGAAATTCTTGTCGACCAATTTGCTTGCTACGAAAATTTTACCGCCTCAGACTACGAAATAAAAAATTATCTAAGTTTTTTCAATAGAGCTCGCATGAAAGAATTTATTTATTTCGAATTTCCACCGCATAAAGTTCAAGGACAAGAAGCTCCTATTGCAACAGACGTATTGCGTAAATATTGTCTTTCTGAAAAAACTATTAATTATATTATTTATCATCTGACCAAAAAATAACATCTTAGATTAAAGTTGTGTATGAAGCACCATATTAATGAATTAATCATCATAGGATCTGGCCCTGCTGGACTAACAGCCGGAATATATGCAGTGCGCGCAAATCTAAAACCACTTCTGGTGGAAGGTCAAAACCCAGGCGGACAGCTCATGGGCACTTCAATAGTTGAAAATTGGCCCGGCACTCGATCGGTGTTGGGACCTGATCTTATGATGCAAATGCGTGAACATGCATATTCAGCCGGAGTTAAGTTTATAGAAGGATCCATAACATCAGTAGATTTTTCACAATCTCCCTTTTCTATTACAATCAATAAAGCTGAAATACTTTATACAAAGGCCGCTATCATTGCTACCGGCACCATACCAAATACATTAAAATGCCCAGGCGAAGATATCTATTGGGGAAAAGGAGTCACAACATGCGCTGTATGTGACGCTACGTTCTATTCTGGCAAAAAAGTCATTATTGTCGGCGGTGGAGATAGCGCTATGGAAAGTGCATCGTTTTTACAAAAATTTACTCAACATATTACAATCGTACACATTGGCAACACGTTTACCGCATCACACATCATGCAACAGCGTATCATTGGGAATTCACAGATCAAGATAGTGTATAACAGTACCGTGACGGAGATTTTGGGCAACGGTACAAAAGTAACTGGCGCAACCATCACAAATCAAGAAACCGGCCAAGAACATACAATTGATACCGACGGTATTTTCCTTGCCATCGGCCTTAAGCCAAACACCAAACAATTTCGTGGCCAGATCAATCTATTGCCCAACGGATACATCGAAACATATCAAAATTCATCAAAAACATCTGTCTACGGAGTATTTGCAGCAGGAGACGCAATGGATTCACGCTACAGACAAGCAATAACTGCAGCTGGAACTGGCTGCATGGCAGCCTTGGATGCAGAATTCTACCTAAAAGAACAAGAATCAGCCAGAAATTCACCATAAAGTATAAAAAAAATAGTAGACACCAATTGTAAAAACTAAATTTATCCGTACAATAAAGAACATAGTTACTCAAATAGCAGGAATCAGTTTATTGTGCATCATATTAAGCACCATCAGTACAAGCAGAAACGGTAAGGATCGCTAATGTCGATTACTCTTTTTAAAAAAAGTCTTAAAAAACGTAGAAAAAAACATGGATTTCGCATGCGCATGCGCACCAAAGATGGCCGAGCCATCTTAAACAGGCGCCGCGCAAAAGGCAGAAAACGTCTTGCAGTAAAAGCTTATTAATAAGAAAATACGCCGAGAATCTTGTGCGAATGGCAAAAGTTTTGTCCAAATTCAGCCAAAAAGAAATCTCCTACGCCTTCAAATCAGCGCGCTGCGTTTATAAAGAAAAACGCCTAACAGTGCTTAGCGCAAAAAGGCAATGTGATTTTGCGCGCATCCTTATTGTGACTCCTCGCTCAGTTGGCAATGCTCCCCAACGCAATAAGCTGCGTCGACAACTGAAGGCTATCTTCTATGAGAATAAACTTTATAATGGCTCATCGGATTATATAGTCCTTTTAAAGCCGAAAGCCACAACGCTAACCTTTAGTGGGCTAAGAACCATTTTGACAAACTAAGACAACCTGCATTTTAATCATACTTTTGACGAACTACGCAATTGTAAAATGGAATAGTTCCTATCAAATCGCAGCTCTAAGCAACATCCAAATCGATTGGGCTGCAAAAATTCCAGACCAAAACGGAAACCACTCTTCTTTGTGGTGCGTTAGAAACGTCAGCATTGCGCCAGTTACAAGCCCTATAGATATAGAAAATGGCATCAATAGTCCACCAAGTGCGAGCGCAGCATTAATGCCACAATATTGCACGAGACATGCAAAGATGGTTCCAGGAACCATAGCCCAGAAATTTACCCTATCAACCGACTGAATAAGCAATGCTCGGCTCTGTGCTTTGCCTGCAAAAAGCTCAACTGAGCCAAGCGAAAATCGTTTAATTAAGAGCCAAAAAATTATCCCAGCCGTGAGGCTACCAATTATCAAACCGGCATATTGAAAAAGCTTAAGACGTGTTTTTGAGATATTTGCCAATGATCCTATCTTACGTCCAAACAAAATATCAGCTGCCACCCCACCACACACCTCAACAAAGGTTGCAATGAGAACCATCTGTTTTGCAGATAGGTCAAAAAGAAATAATGCCGGAAACATAACAAAGGTAGCAAATGTTCCTAGCGGAGCTAATCCAAATTTACCCGCTATGATCAAAATTTGGCGCGTACAAACAAACGTAAATGGAATGAGGTAAAGCTGGCACAACATGGAAAATTTAAAATATGACAAAAAAACACATATGGTACAAACAACCAAAACCCCTTCTAAAGCAAGGAAATTAAACGATCTATTTCCATTAAGCAAAAATGATACGCTTGATACGGCCGGAAAATGCAACGAGGCATATAGTTTTTTTGCTGAAAAAAATATTCCGGTCATTGTTGTATACAGTAAAATACCGCTACAAAAGGCAAAATTAAATTCTGTGTGGGTTAGGTCAGGAAAAATCAATATATTAATAGGAGACGCTATAAACACACGTGCCAATGCTCCCAAAGCAAGCGGTATCGCTATAACATGCCCTGTAACAAACCCTACTGCCCATAATAGTGGTGATAGGTCAAATTGAAGTGTCGGTATTGGCAGGCCGTACAAACTAAAAGAATGTACCATTGTAAAACTTTTAGCAATAACATGAATAATATCCTGCGCCACTGCAAACAATGCCGAACTGGTAATACCAAAAATGAGCTCACAAGCCTTGCGCATATCATGATGTGTTTCTATCATGCGATACACTAAAGCACCAATAGGGTAAGCAAGCTTTTCCCTATATACAAGCGTATCTTCAAAAAGATTGGCTATCCATATGCCAAACCAACCAGCAACAATTGACACGCTCACAATATGAGCCGCAAAGCATATCGGACTTGCCATAATATTTGCAAACAAAATCGGGTCTAAAAAATGCAATGTTGGAAAGGAAAAGGCAAGCGCACTTGCAAGTATACCTCCAACAGAACCAGCACACGTCACCAATGACAAGGAATTTTCATACGAAGTTGGTCGAATGAAATGAAAAAAAATCGTCCCGCACAAGACAAGCGTTGGAGCAATCCACGGCCCTATGGGAGTTGCCATTGAAATATAACTCATAACAGATGTGGCAAAAATGCCCAATAGACTCGCAATAATAATTAAATACATCTTTACTCATTTTATAAGAATATGCTTTAAATACGAACAGACTTTTTTTGACTTAGGCGTAGGATCAAATATAATGGATTGCAATATCTTTGACGACACACCTTAACACAGTCAACATAAAAAATGAAAAACATACCAGGCAACTTCCTAAGTATAATTTTTTGCATTGTGCCCACGGTAGCTTCACCTACTAAACCTGACCAACAGATTAAAAACAATGATGAATTAATCCTGTTTAATACTACTTTTCTCAAGGATAGCGATCGAGTACGCTCTTTTCTAAAAACCAAAGGTTTTTCTAAAGGATACTTTACCACAACAGACAATATCAAAATTCGCTACTTATTATGCCAACGAGAACATGCAACATGTACCGTTATAGCATGTTCCGGATTCTTACCGGGAAAAAAAGAAGGTCTGGCAACTTTATACGGCATACTGCCGCCATCGTGCAACCTGTTGCTATTCGATGCCAGGGGCCACGGTGAAAGCGGCGGAACATTTTTAGGTTCATGTCTTACATACGGTAAACACGAATATAAAGATATTATAGCCGCCATTGAATTTGCATATCATCACACACAACTGCCTAACATCATTTTTGGCATGTGTTCTGGCGCATTTCATGCAGCACATGCGCTTATACAATTAAAAAAAGATGGCGCATTGCATGACAAAAAGGTAGCCGGCCTCATTTTTGACAGCGGCTGGGGATCACTTAAAGAGACATCCCGCTCAACCGCAAAAGCAAAGGTTCGCGATGTTTTATTGTCATTTTGTAGTTATTTTGCCAAAAAAACCAGCATTAAGAATCATTATGTTTGGAAAGCTTTAAGCGCTAAGGCTGATATGGTATGGAATGCCTTTCATAACCTCTTTGTAGCTCCTCATATTAATGAGAAAGAAACCAATCTTTTTGATAAAATTTCAGAAATACCAACACCAATATTTTATATACACGCAATGAGCGATGATTACGTTTCAATCGACAACGTACAGAGCTTGGCACGATTATCGCAGTGTCCACAGTCGTGGTGGATAGAACAACCTTCTAAACATGCGCTTAACCACCTAAAACATAAAGAGGCGTATGCTCAAAAAATCGCATCGTTTATTGCGCACATAGTGCCGTCAAAAATCTGATTTTATTTTTTATTGTATTTTCTGACTGAAAAATGTTATTATTGATTTTGCCTACACTAAGAGCCATATAGCACAGGAGAATTTCTACATGAAACATATTATTTTAGTACTCGTTTTCGCGCTTTTTGGAGGATCAGTAGTAAAAGCGTCTCAAACAGGTCAAGAGAGTGGCCCAGCACCTCTCAAAAAAGAGCTTGCGGTGCTAATAAAAGCCTATAATGAAAGTACAGATAAGAATAGCAATGCTGACATAGCTAGGCAGATAAATACACTTTATACAGATGCAAAAAACAGGGGCGTGGTCGAGTTATTCAAAGAAGTCATTAACGAAAGCCCGCAACCAGACGTAATAACGGCACAGCTAATCTATATCCTTAGAGAAGAACACCAGGACGAAATACCAAACAGCACTGAGTTCTCCACAGACCTACAAAAGAAGAAGACCGAATTACAACGTTCAAAAGATGCATTAGAGGATCTCAAAAGGCCACAGGGGAAAAGATCAATTTACAACTATAATACCTTCACAGAGCAACAAGTCCCCGACCTCCAGCATTACAAAATCACCCAACAAACAAAACTCATTCAAGAGATAAGCGCTGGCGAGAAAACACTGCCTCTACTCGAGCGCCTAGAGAAGGGGGAAAGAATACGAGTCATCGATCCTTCAGCTAATCAACCCACTTCGCCACCTGCAACCACTACCAGCAACTTGCCTTTAAAAATCATTGGAGGAGCTATGCTCCTAGCCGCCACCGCCTATGGCCTAGTAAAACTGTATCACTGGTATAAACTGGTATAAACAAACACCTCTCGAGCAAGAGGCAATACCAGACGATTCACAAGCTACAACAACAAACATACAATCCAACAACCCCGCTGAACCATCACCATAAAAAAGGAGTTTCCCCATATGAAACATAGCATGCAAGCATCATTTCCATATATCTTGGCTTTGGTTTTAGTGCTTTTTGGAGGATCGGTAGTTAATGCCTCACAAACAGGTCGCTATAATGACGTGGAAAGTGCAATAGTGAGCTTTACAAAGCTCATGAAAGATTATTATGAAAGTACAGATAAGAATAAAAGGAATGAGGTAGCTCGCCAGATAAATGAACTTTATCAAAACAATACTCAGTTAATGAACGCAGAAAGTCATGGAGGGCAAGGGGGAATAGACAAATTCGTGCGGAGGGATCCACAACCTGCTAAAGCAGCAGCAGAAGCACAAGTGTTCCATATTCTTAAAGGGCTCCCTAATAGTGCCGCTTTAGCTAAGGCTCTAGAGGATATCAAAACACAAATAAATTCCCCAGGCTTCATATCATTACCAAAAGAAGAGAAGGCCCGTCTTAATATACTTAATGAGCATCTAGGCGGCATGATTCCTTTCCTGCAAGCCCTAGAAAAGGAAGATGAAGAACAGAAAACCGACCAATCCACAATCTCTACCGAAAAATCATGGTGCATTACTCCTCTACAAGGCATCGGCGGCGCTTTATTGTTAGCCGCCACCGCCTATGGTCTACTAAAACTGTATCGCTGGTATAAACAAGCACCTTCCGAGCAAGAACAAGAAGCAACACCAGACGATTCACAAGCTACAACAACAAACACACAATCCACAACCCCTCTGAATCATCATCATAAAAAAGGAGTTTCCCCATATGAAACATAGCATGCAAGAATCATTTCCATATATCTTGGCTCTATTTTTCGCGCTTTTTGGAGGATCGGTAGTAAAAGGGTCTCAAACAGGTCAAGAGAGTGACCCAGCACCTCTCAAAAAAGAGCTCACAGAGTTAATGAAAGCCTATAATGAAAATACAGATAAGGATAAAGATGCTGACATAGTTCACCAGATTAATAAACTTTATACAGATGCAAAAAACGAGGGCGTGGCCAAGATATTCGACGAAGTCGTTAAGGAAAGCCCGCAACCAGCTCTAACAAACGCACAGATATTCTATGTTCTTAGCAAACAGGAGGAGATTTCCAGCGGCACTGGCCTGCTCAAATATTTAGAAGAGCAGAAGCAAGAGTTAGAGAAGGTAAATAAGGCATCGGAAGATCTCCAAAAGCCGGCCAATGAGAGATCAGGTTTGGGTAGATTCTACACAGACGAACAAGTCGAGAACTCCCTGAAGGAAAACAAAAGACACAAACAGAAGATCGATGAGGAGATCAAAGTAATGCAAGCAACGATTCCTTTGCTACAACGCCTGGAGGCCGGGGAAAGAATACGAGTCATCGACCCTTCAGCTAATCAGCCCACTTCGCCACCTGCGACCACTACCAGCAACGTGCCTTTAAAAATCATTGGAGGAGCTATGCTACTAGCCGCCACAGCCTATGGCCTACTAAAACTGTATCGCTGGTACAAACAAGCACCTCTCGAGCAAGAAGAAACACCAGAAACGGCGCAATCCACACCAACCAACTAATGTATAATAATTGTATCCCCCCTGCGCTTATATCCTCGGCTGGCATTCACAGTATGATATCAATCATTTGGCGCATATTGTGCATTATATTGCCATGACCAAACAAGGCTGAGCCTACCGCTATGTCTTGTGCCCCAGCCGCCACCAAGGCTGCAATGTTTTTTGCAGAAACGCCACCATCAACGCCAACCCGCAAAGTTGGATGTGTATCTTGTTTGTACGTGCAAACAGCACGCAACCTTTCGTACGTGGACTCCAAAAACTGCTGTCCGGCAAACCCAGGCTGCACAGACATCACTAAAACATGGTCGCAAAGCCCAAGAATATCAAAAGCTTGACGCAAATCATCATCCGGACTAATCGCCAACCCCGCAAGGGCTAATTTTTGTTTTAGCAGATGAAATACTGCTGAAAAATCTTCATTTGAGTTCAAATGAATCGAAACAATATCCCTTGGCCTAATAAGCGTATTATGAATTAATTGCATTGGATTTGTAACCATATAATGAGTCCACATTGGAATATCACAATAGTTGGCAATTGCATTGACCAAATTCACGCCACCTTCAAGGTTTGGCACAAGATGATTATCCATCAAATCAATATGAAACCCGGCTGAAAGGGGCGTTAACGTGTCAATGACAGGCTGGATGTTCAAAGGATCGGCACACATAATTGATGGGTAGAGCATTGGAGCCGCCATACTTTTCCTTTTTGAAAAGAACTAATCTATGAGCTTATTTTGGCATCAAGGCCATTCACTGATATACTACAAATACTTTAATAGTTTGAACGCATGACGCACATCCTACACTATGCGCAACAGAAAAAATATGCAGATCAACTAAAAAAGTGTAAATCGTTATATTATTTCTACAATGCTATTCCTAAAACAGTAAGGCACTTGCAATGATACGTCGTGTTTCAATGATTATCCTTATGCAGCACGATCTTGAAGCTGCTGTTACATTTTACCAACTATTTGATGGACTGAAATTGCGGTTTCATTTGCTTAATAAGTGGGCAGAATTTACGCTAGAGCAAACAAAGCTTGGGCTATGTCCAACTTCAATCCAACCAACAGAGATGGTACATACCGGCCTAGTTTTGGAAACAAGCAACCTTTTATCTTTTTATGAAAAATACAAATGCACAATATCATTTGTAGGCGAACCGATTATTAAGCCTCACGGAATAATGATCCGAATCAAAGATCCGGGGGAAAACCTTATCGACTTATACGAACCAACTCCCGAACAACTCAAAGAGCTTGTCAGGCAAGTAAACAACCGAGTCAATTCCGATGAAGATAACATCTCCGTCAGCTCACAGGCGTCATGCTGTCGGACACAAAAAGGACAAGATAACCCCTGCTGTTAACCTTGATTTTTTACACCAGCCTTGAGTCACTTGTTATCAAAAAAAGTAGGTTGAACTTTTTAGATTTTTTTCTATACTGATAGAAGAGTTATTGTCTTACTTTTTAACAAAACGTATGGTAGATAACAGATAATATTTAAATAACAGTATATTTTTTTAGGAGGATCGATGTTAGAAAAACTCAAACCATTAGGCGACCGCGTATTCGTCAAGCGATTAGAAGCAGAAGAGACTACTGAATCAGGACTTATAATTCCGGACGCTGCAAAAGAAAAGGCACAAACAGGCAAAGTTCTTTCCGTAGGCGGCGGGAAAAGAGATGCTTCTGGCAAACTCATTCCACTTGATGTTCAGATAGGCGATACCATTTATTTTGGTAAGTATGCTGGCACAGAAGCAGGCAAGGACTACTTGGTAATACGAGAAGATGAAATTCTTGGCATTCTTGAAAAATAAACAATAAACAACAGGAGCACATAAAATGGCATCGAAAAAAATAGTTTTTGGAAGTGACGCAAGAGAGCGTATTCGTCGTGGGGTTGATACCCTGGCAGACGCCGTTAAAGTAACACTCGGGCCCAAGGGGCGCAATGTTATTTACGAATGCTCTTTCGGATCTCCACGCGTCACAAAAGATGGCGTAACGGTTGCAAAAGAAATAGAGTTGCAAGATAAACTAGAGAATATGGGCGCACAAATGGTGCGTGAAGTTGCAAGCAAGACCGCAGATGTTGCGGGAGACGGCACAACAACCGCTACAGTATTAGCGCAAGCCATTTTCCGCGAAGGCAACAAATATGTTACCGCTGGTGCAAATCCAATGGAACTCAAGCGCGGAATAGACAAAGCAATTGCTGCAGTCGTAGAGGAAATCAAAAAGCAGGCCAAGTTAATAACAGGCGGCAAAGAAATTGAGCAAGTAGCAACCGTTTCTGCAAACTCTGACACAAGCATTGGGCATCAAATAGCGCAAGCGATGGAGCGAGTTGGTCCAGATGGCGTTATTACAGTCGAAGAAGCCAAGGGCATGCAGGATGAACTTGATGTGGTTGAGGGTATGCAATTTGATCGTGGATATTTATCCCCATACTTTGTCACCAATCAAGAAAAAATGGAAACCATCCTTGAAAATCCAGTGATTTTGCTTTTCGAGAAAAAAATCAGCAATATGAAAAGTCTTCTTCCCGTTCTTGAGCAGGTGGCCAAGGCTGGACGACAGCTTTTAATTATTGCAGAAGACATCGAAGGTGAAGCGCTTGCAACATTGGTTGTAAATAAAATACGCGGAACCTTACAAGTTGCTGCAGTTAAGGCCCCGGGATATGGTGACCGTCGCAAAGCAATGCTTGAAGATATTGCTATTCTTACCGGCGGACAATTGGTCACAGAAGACATAGGCCTCAAGCTTGAAACGGTTCGCATTAATGACCTTGGCTGCGCCAAAAAAGTAGTTATTACTAAGGATAACTGCACGGTCATAGAAGGTAACGGAAGCCAGGATTCAATCAAAGGGCGCGTGCATCAGATTCGTGTGCAAATTGATAACTGCACCTCCGACTATGACAAAGAAAAAATGCAAGAACGTCTTGCAAAGCTAGCCGGCGGAGTTGCAATCATCCGAGTTGGAGCCGCAACTGAAACGGAAATGAAAGAAAAGAAGGATAGAATAGAAGACGCACTACACGCAACGCGCGCAGCGCTCGAAGAAGGCATTGTTGCTGGTGGCGGAACTGCATATATTCGTGCACAAAAGGTAGTAGAGCTGCTTGTCCTTGAAGGCGATGAGATACTTGGTAAGAACATCGTATACAGAGCGCTAGAAGAACCCGCTCGAGTTATAGCCGCTAACGCTGGATGTGACGCCGCTGTAATTGTCAATAGAGTCAAACTCGAAAAAGGCAGCGTTGGATACGATGCAAAAGCCAATGAGTTCGTTGACTTGATTGAGCGTGGCGTAGTAGACCCGGCTAAGGTTACTCGCACTGCGCTTCAAAATGCAGGGTCTATTGCAGGCTTAATGCTAACAACAGAAGCAACGATCAGTGAAAACCCACAAGACAAAAAAGAATCTCCTGCAAGCCCTGGAATGGGTGCTGGCATGGGAGGAATGCCAGGAATGTACTAATTCACGGCATATTAGTTTTCAAATCAAAAGGCCCATCATTGTTGATGGGCCTTTTGATTTAATGCTCCATTAATCCGACCCAAACCTCTTTGCCCCCCAAGAGGCTTATCATTTACAATAGAAATAAAAAGTCAAATTTCTGCTTGACAAGTCATAATTTTTGTTTTATCATTATGGTAATTCATAATGTTATTATTATAATGTAGCTACTAGAGTTACTTCTAGCTTGATAAACATCAAAGGATCATCATGAATAAGATAAAATTGAATTTTGGCAAAATCATACTGCCTTTCATGCTCATATGCGCATCGCATACCTTTGCCGCCAATGAAGCAGCAAAATCGGCCGTTGAAGCTTTTTCGCCCTATAGCTTTCCAGCCAAGCTTTTTGATCAAAGTTTTTTAAATGACCCACAATATGCCAACACACTTAAAAGTGAAGGCTTTTTGATTGAGGCAACCGGAACTGGAGAAATTGATTCAGACGCTCTGAACAAGATCTGCTCAGATGCGTTTGAAAGTAAAAGAAATAAGATTGCTAGGGATGAAATGATTTATAAAGCATTGCTCCCTATACTAGTTCCACCATTCGCACTGGGATCTCTTGCTGCTGGTGGCTATTTTGCTCGTAGCCTTAAAACTTCTGGATTGAAACTTATAAGCGCATGCGGCACGATAAACCAATATGGGGACTTCGAACCAACCTCTCTTGGCATTGGTCTTGCAACCGCTGCTTATTTTGGTGGGCTTGGAGCTCTCATAGCATATTTCGCTATGATGCCACATGCTTGGGGCAAAGGCGCACAGGCTTTTAAATTTGTTACCGCTAATAACGACCCAATGATCGTATATTGTCGTGAATATGCTGCCAAAAAGAGATTTTTAAATTTTTTAGATATGGAAACCGATAAGAATGATTTCAAAGAATATGGCAAGGTTCCTTATGTTGAAGAAGAGCTTTGTAAGGGAAATACATCTCTTATGAAAACTTTTTTATCCATTCCTATAAAGAGCATACAACCACTATATACCCCAGAGAGTGCGCAGGACTGTTTTGCTTTATATTCTCAAGAAACGCAAACCCTACTTATGAGAACATGTAATTCGCATATGCGAGCGTATCAAGCTCATATTGGAGTCAATAAAAAATCAAGAGAGTTTCTTACTCTGCTTTCTGCCCCTGGTACTGGCAAATCTCGATTGGTACAAGAAATTGGAGCCTTTATGGGAATTCCAGTAACTACTATCTGTCTTGCTGATACAACGGTTGATAAGCTTTTTGGAACAGAATCGCATCCCGGTTTAATTTTAGAAAAATTGGGCCAATTGGGTTCCAGAAATGGCATACTGTTCTTTGATGAGTTAGATAGAGTTACAGATGATAAAAAATTGCTATCAATACTGTTACCATTTTTAGAGCCGAGCGCAAAAACCTTCTATAGTCCCTACCTGAAGCGCAATATTGACGTAAGCCATCTGTTTGTAGTCGTCGCAGGGAATCTTTCATTCCAAGACGCAGCGCTCAAGAGTCGTTTTAATGCTCTAAAGACCGCTTCACTAGAGATTCATGATGCAAAAAAACTTGTTAGTATTGTTATGAATGAATATTTACGCACCAAGCTTGAACCTTGTGAGCGGACTCTAATAACTGCCGATTTAAAAAGATGCTGGGCTGAACAAATACATAGCTATGTCAAAGAACAACCATTTCTTTCATTTAGAGACGCCCAAGCTAAGTTGGACCTACTTGTAAGTGAATGGCAAATGAACGGCTATCCGGTCAACGGTTAAACAAAAATATAAGTAAAAACTCCCCATAGGTACCGATATCGGTACCTATGGGGAGTTTTGCTTTGCAACGTCAGTTTAAAAATGGGAATTTTTATAAGTAGAAGACTGCTCCGGATCGTCGTTGCGAGGAGCTTTTAGCGACGAAGTTAATTTTTTATAAAAAAATGCGCTCTATAGTGCTTTAATTCATCAATTGATTCTTGTATATCCTCAAGAGCGCGATGCGCGTTACTTTTTTGAAATTCGGTATTGTGACCAACAGGGTACCAGTTGTTAATCAATACCTTGAGCGTGCTCACATCAACCATTCTATAGTTTAGGTGCTCTAAGATGTTGGGCATATATTGCTTTAAAAAAAGCCTATCCTGCCAAATTGAATTACCACACAAAACCGCTTCCTCTTTTGCACAATGCATTCTAATAAACTGCAATGTTTGAGCATATGCATCCGCCAGAGTGATTGATGACGAACAAACTTTTTCAAGAAGCCCCGACCGCTTATGCATAGCGTAAACTTCAGGATTCATTTTTGTCATATAATCTATTGGCTGCGTAATATAAAGTGTTGGCCCATATGCAATAACCTCTAACGTTGGTTGTGTAATAATGGTTGCAATTTCCAAAATAGAATCATTGGTATGGTCAAGGCCAGTCATTTCTAGGTCAATCCACACAAACTGCTTGATCGCTTTTGCTGATAACTTAGTCATGCATGCTGGCTTTACAAAGCATGTTTTCAACATAGTATGCGCCCATATTGTACAATGGCTGCGAAATCATGCCTAATACGACCGCAGAAATACAACATAGGCCATAATGATCTTTCTTATCAAGCGATTCGTGTGCACACAAACAGGTCGTGGTTGGAACCATTAAAGATGTTATTAAAAAGCCTACTGCAGGCGCACCGCCATTTTTTACAAATCTATTCAGCCAAGAAATAATCAACCGATGCTTAGAAATATCAATTGTATTTACTTCCTGCCCACCATCTCTAAATCTATGTATAAGATATGCAAGGCTATTGTAGCCCGCCTGCGCAGAAAAAAATCCCAACGCAAACATGCAGTAACCAATCACATGAAATTGTTGATTGCCATACTTTTTACGCAAACAACATTTAAAATAATCTCTACTAAGCATTTCGAGAGCCTTATATACAGCTACATGGCCACCCAATCCCGCGCCTCCATTGGTCAAGACAGTATGCATAATTCCAGGGATTTTTTTACCAATGGTTTTTATAGATAAATCCCAGCCAGATGAAGCTTGAAAACAACTAGTCAGAAAAAAAACAGTCGAAAATGAGGTTAGTCGTATCGATGTTATGTAAGTTTTAAAGTGCATAGTAAACTCTTGATTGATGCTCAATGTTAAAGACGTTTTTCATCATATGTAAGTCGCTGTATAACCTCTGGCAACAACCAAAGCAGGCCAAAAAGATTTATACACAGCATTATAGCGGTCACAATTTCGGCAGCCCCCCACACCACTCCAACTTTTACAAGCGCACCAATTGCTACACTGGCAGCATATAAAATGGTGATTCCATATATAAAGCGCCCTCCTGTTAAAAACATCCAGGTGGCACGCGTAATATATACATAGCCAACCATTACGCTTACGCCAAAGCTAAGCGATAAAAATGAAACTAAGTAGCCGCCAAATGAGCAAAAAACAGTGTTAAATGCTGCACCAGTAAGTGCTGTACTATCAAGTCCAGTTGTCCAAACGCCACTTACCACGATGCACACAGCTAACATAAAACATATTAATGAACTGATAAAGGTGCTAAGCATCGACATGCACGCATCTCTAATAGCCGCATTGCTACCGGTAAATCCAAATAAGATTGCCGCAGTACCAAGACCTGATTCAGTGGCCATCACGGAACGCGTCATGCCCAGTCTGATTGCCTGTTGAACCGAAAATCCAAGCATTCCGCCAATAGCTGATACGGGATTAAACGCACTAACAAAAATGAGGCGCATAGCCTCAAAAAGTCCAGACCAGTGGTAGATAAGAAGGGAAAAGCTTGCTAGAAAAAAGATAGCCAAATTAAATGGTACTAATTTGCTGGTAACTTGAGATACACGATCTGAGCCGCCACAAAGAACGTAGAGGATAAATAAAGTTAATAATGCAGAGGTTATGTAGGTGCTCGTTCCCCAAGTTGCATAGGCGCTCACCGCAATTGAATTGGCTTGCATACAGCTCCCCAATGTCAGCCCCAAACACAAGCAAGAGATTGCATAAACGAAGGATAATACCTTCCCTCCAGGGACCGACTTTAAATACAACATTGGCCCCCCCAAAAGCATCGGCCTATCGGTCTTTGCAGCATAAATAACACTAATATAAACCTCCACAAAGCGTACGGCCATTAACAACACGCCAAAAGCGAGTACCCAAAACGCCGCCCCTGGGCCGCCTGCATGTATCGCTGTTGCCATTCCTGCAAGGCTACCATTGCCAACGCCGGTACTAAGTGTATTGATAAAAGCTTGTATTGGGGTTGTCGCTGGTCCCCCAATCTTACCAGACTTATCTTGATGCTCAGAAGGAAAAAGTGTTATATAGCAGCTGTAGAAAAAATAACGAAACTGAATCGCACGCAATGCTATCGTATAAGCCAACCCTACCATTGCAACATAGGCAATAAGCGGCCAACCAATAAACCATTGAACATATGCAATCAACACATTCATATAATTTCCTTATCAATCTATTTAGATGTATACTGCCTAATAGGAAAAGCATACTTCAATTTTACAAATAAATCATAGATAAGGTTGTTTATTGCAGCCTACACAATCAAAATATCTACCTGGAAAACCGTTACATGACACAATATGGCCCCATTCTTGCTCTCGACCTTGGCGATCGCTGGATAGGAATGGCAGTCAGCGATGGACTTGGCATGTTCTCCAGGCCGCTCAAAACAGTTCAAAGGGATGAATTACATGCCACATTGGAACAACTTATTCTCGAATACAGTCTATTTATAATTGTAGTAGGTTATCCTAAAACTCTGCGTAACACACATAGCCAACAAACAGAAAAAGTTTTGGCGTTTTTTGACACACTAAAAAACAATTTTCCACTGCTTCAATGGAAGCTACAAGATGAGCGCCTTTCAAGCAAATACGCAGCACAGATTAAAGGCTCAAAAACAAAAGATGAAAAGATCAATTCTCATTCAATAGCCGCCGCGATAATCCTGCAAGATTATCTTGAAAGCCAACGATTACTGCGCGAATCTGTGCAAAATGCTTAATGCTCTCTACCTTCTGAGCTGCTTTTATACTAACTCCAGTTCGGATTAGGAAATTGAAAAATGGAGCGTTCAGACCGTCGTTACGAGTGTGTGTGCCGTAGCTAGCCTTAATCATATTCATCATCTATGCCATTTTCCTCATCTAAAGAGCCTTCTGCATCCTCTCCAGATTCAAATTCTTGAAAATCGGTGAGAAACGTGTACACAACCTTAACAAAGTATAAAGATAACATAGCGCCACCCACATAAGTAAATACGAAATTATAGCAATACACACTAATACCTTTTTGAATAAAACTAAATATGAAAGGCTTCCAAGGTATCAGCCTAACGGCTGAATCAGATAAGCCACTCAGCTCCTTACTGAAACCGCTACCTTCAACAACCAATTCAACCATCGGACGGTCAATATTATAATTTTTTTGTTGAATTATGAGTCCAAACACGAAAAAGTGTTCAACATATAGACTGTCAATAAAATTTTTTTGTGTGCATTCAGATGCAAGACTGTCGGAAAAGGATATAACAACTACCAATAAAAATTGTGGTAAGTAAGATTTTATCATGCACACAGAAGCTTTTTCCTTACAACAATACTCAAAAAAATATATGTAACGCCGACTCGAAATAGGGGGTTGACAATAGAGCGTGCAGATCGTCGTTTAAATCTTTATACCAAACCCACGTTATGCGGCAAATACAATAGAAAAACAAAGTTAAGCTCATTAGCTGATGGTAATAGAACCTAAAAAATCAAATCAAGGATAATCATCATTGTGTCGAAAAATGAGTGTCGCTCGGACTATTATGTGTCCACGCATACAATTTCACCACTAATCCAACGCAGGCTGGCTCAGACTTTTTACTTGATATTCTATTTCAAAATTATGTGGCTCACGCTTGAAATTAAGCCCCAAAAGCATAATTGGCTTTCCGAAACTAAGGAATTGTTCGTAGTAGCGTCGCTCTT
>Ga0207000_1044_pt1 | contig 44600 bp, 45 predicted proteins | sample Alteio_BWMinCont_90_FD_153498 | JGI IMG/M metagenome (GOLD analysis project Ga0207000, IMG submission 153498) | Enriched cells from forest soil in Barre Woods Harvard Forest LTER site, Petersham, Massachusetts, United States -... | ecosystem: Environmental > Terrestrial > Soil > Temperate forest >...
CTTGCCGCTCGTACTCCCACGCCGTCACAGGGAATTCCAACCCGCGTGCTCTGTCATCCCGAGCGCAGTCGAGGGACCTTGTGTTATCCCGCCAACACATTGACACTCATCGATCTAATATATTGATGGTCGTCAATTTATTCCGCTCCTTGATCCATCGCTTCCACCGCGGAGCATTCACCACCTGCTTCTCCTCACCCACGACAGGAAGCTCAACCGGCGCTGGCATCTCTTGCGCTGGCAGGCTGTGCCCAATGATCTCTTTCGCCAGCTGAATGTAGCTCTCTGCACCACGCGATCGCACATCGTAAAGCAGCACAGGCTTCCCGTGGCTCGGCGCCTCAGCCAGCCGCACGTTGCGCGGGATCGTGGTCTTGCACAGCTTCTCGCCAAAGTATCGGTCGAGTTCCGCCGTGACCTGTTGAGCCAAGTTCGTGCGATCGTCGAACATGGTCAGCACCACGCCCTCGATCGTGAGCTCAGGATTCAACGACGCCCGGATGCGTTCAATCGTATCGAGCAGCTCAGACACACCCTCGAGGGCGAAGTACTCAGCCTGCATCGGAATCAGAATCGAGTCCGCAGCCACCAGCGCATTAAGCGTCAGCAGATCTAGCGCAGGAGGACAATCAAGCACGATGTACTTGAAGCGCTCGCGCAAGGGCGCGAGCGCATCCCGCAAACGAAACTCCCGACGCTCCGCGTCGATCAGTTCCAGGTTCGCGCCGATCATGTTCTTGTGCGCCGGGATAATCCAGAGCTGATCAAGCTCAGTCTTCTGCACCGCCTGCTCGGCAGCGGCCTCGCCCATTAGCAAGTGATAGGTGCTGATTCGTTCAGGATTCTTGACCAAGCCCAGTCCGCTGGTGGCGTTCGATTGCGGATCGCAATCGACCAGCAGCGTGTCGACCTCTGCCGCAGCAATGGACGAGGCCAGATTGATTGCGGTCGTAGTCTTGCCTACGCCGCCCTTCTGGTTGGCAACCGCGATTACGCGTCCCATTTTAATTTTGAAGAATCGGAGAGACGATTGCAGAATAGGCCGAACCGTTGTGCATTTGCAATGACAGATTTCGGTGCAGCGTAATCACTAAGACATATTGTTGCAGCCATAGTGACTTGCGGATGAATATGGCTTGGCTTTGCACAGAAGTGTTCCACGTGGAACATTCGTTCGGGGAATGTATTCTCTGAATGTTCCACGTGGAACACTATTTAGTTTTGCGTCGGGGAGTTGAGAAAAGTCGAGATATGTTCCACGTGGAACACGTTGTCTGCTTGGGCGTGGAGCATCCTACATTGCGAGGTTTGCACATGCATTTTCCCACTGGAAATCACTTCAGCTTCAGAATTTAATGAGTTGGCTTGCAGGAAGGAGTAATTTCCTAGGCTCCCATTCCACTTGTTACTTTCTTGGTGCGGGCCACAGCTTATGCCTTTCGAACGCCTATGACGAGAATGCGGCTTTCGGATAGGGGGATGGGTAGCGGGGGCGACCATTTGAATCCCGGAGTGAGGTCGCTGAGTTGCGTCAGCTGAGCTTGGCTGATGAGAAGCGCGAGGCGCCCTGTGGGGGCAACCAGGCGGGCCGCGATGGGGAGGGCGCTCTCGAAGCGTTCGACTGCGCGGAGGGTTACTACTTCGGCGGGCGGAGTGGAAAAATTCTCGGCGCGTGCGGAAAATACATTGATGTCCGTCAATGTAAGTTGCCGGGCGACCTCGCGCAGGAAAGTTGCCTTCTTCTGGTTGGACTCGATCAGCGTCAGCTCGATGTCGGGCGTCCAGATTTTTATCGGCAGGCCGGGGAAGCCGGCGCCTGAGCCGAGGTCGATTACGGAGCACGAGCGAGGACGCTCGCGCCCACGTTCAGGGAAGAGATGGCGGGCGGCGAAGAGGGATTCGCCGAAATGGCGAGTTACGATTTCTTCCTCCGCACGGATGGCGGTGAGGTTGATACGGGCGTTCCAGCGAAGCAATATATCGATGTACGTCGATATGTTTTGCAGTTGGGTTTGGGTGAGGACAGCAGATTCCTCGCTTTGCTCGGAATGACAAGATGAGGGCTCGGAATGACAATCTTCAAGAGGATCGGGATTCGAGATCGCGAGGAAGGGTTGGAGCAGTTCGGCGATGCGAGTTGTGTCCATCGGCTTTGAGATTGTAGACGGCAAGAAGGAAATCTCAAATCCTCCTCCATGAATGCACTTAATTCTGGGGTAACCTCCAGGCGCTATGGCTATCGGGCACAATTGGAGATGTCCTTCGGGTATCTGAGCGGGCTGGGATACGGCTGCTACACTCGCGAGTTATGGCAGTAATGAACGAAGAAACACCGGTCGTGGGCGCGGATAAGGTTCATGCGCTGGTGCAGTTGCTGCGGACCCGGTCTTATGAAGAGATCCGGCAGCGGATGTATGACAATCCGCCGGGAAGTCCGTGGTGGTCGGCTTGCAAGATAGAACTCGATATTCGCAATGGGGAGCAGATAGCGGCGGCGCTCTCAGCGACCTCGCGCGTGCTGGAAAAATCGCGAGCGTCGACCCAGCACTTTGAGCAGTTAGCTGAGACTTTGCATGAGAGCACCAAAGAGGTGCTCGAGATGCTGGCTGGGACTAAAGAGGCGGGGCGGCGGTTGGAGATCGCGGTTTATGTGACCATCGGGATCACGCTGGTGCAGTTGTTTAATTTGATTTTCGAAGTGTTTCGGAAACGGTGAGGGTGGTGGGTGAGTCATCGAGTCGGCCAATCTGGGTCATGCCAGAGGAGTGGAACTTTGCGGTTTAGCGATTGAGAAATTCGACCAGCTTAGGGATGACTTGATTCGGCGCTTCTTCCATGAGCCAGTGGCCGGAATTCCGAACGACCACGCCTTCGACATTCGTCGCAACGAGCCGGCTCTGTTGAATAAGAAAATCGCCAGAGGCTTTTTCACCCGTTAGAACAAGCATAGGCATGGCCAAGGGGGTCTGGGCAAACCTGGCGAAATCCTCGGCGTCCGTCTCAAACGTGTGAAAGTACTCGAAGCCCGAGCGCATCCCGCCGGGGCGGGCGTACTCTCTTGCGTAAAATCGACGGTCGCGTTCCGGAACGGAATGGGCAGGATTGGCAGCGAAATCGTTCCAAAAATGCTCGAAATAAATGCGCTCACGGCCGTGAACCAGAGCGAGCGGCGTCTTGCCGTAGAAATGGAAATGCCAAAGATCGCGCATCAGCCAAACATCGCGCCACTTACCCACGCCAGGTAGGAAGGCATCCATCAGCGCAATGCGATCGACCTCGTTCGGATATTGCGCCGCATAGGCGTAAGCGACCATCAGTCCGATATCGTGCCCGACAATTCCAATGTGCTCGAAACCTAGCTTGTGAACCAGCGCATGAATGTCCTGCGCCAGTTCGGCTTTGGTGTAACCGTCGGCAGGATGTGAGGATCGGCCAGCTCCTCGCAGATCCGGCGCGATTACAGTGTGGGTGCCAGCAAGCTCGGTAATCAACGGGCGCCACATGTGGCTAGTTTCAGCGTAACCATGCAGGAGGACTACGAGGCTGCCTTTACCGGCGGCTAGATAGTGGAGGCGCACGCCGTTGACGTTTGCGAAATGCGATTGCGTTGGTTGCGCGGACTTGGGAGCGCGCGATTTCTTGCGGGTTGGCATGCGACATCTTATTCCACAAGCGCGGAATACCACAACGAGCTGGGAAGAGCGGACAGTTTACGTGGTCATCGCGATGGCGCTCAAACTCTGTTTGATCGCGTTCTTACTTAGCTAGGGCGGCCAGGGTGTTTCTGAACAGGACTTCGAAAGATTCTTCTTTTCCATTCTTTGCTGCTTGCGCGAGAGCGCGTTCGGCGGCTGGGCGCTGGTAGCCTAAATTCGTCAGAGCTGAGAGGACGTCTTCTTCCATGGCGGTCATGGTTGGGACTGCGGGAGTTTCTGCTCCGGCGGGCGGGAGCTTGTCGCGGAGTTCGAGGACCATGCGCTCGGCGGTCTTTTTGCCGATGCCGGGGATGCGAGTGATGCGGGCGATGTCGTTGTTGCGGATGGCTCCGACCATTTCGTCGGCGGGCATGCCGCTGAGGATGGTGATGGCTAGCTTTGGACCGATGCCGCTTACCGTGATCAGCTTTTCGAAGAGTTGTTTTTCGGCGGGACGGAGGAATCCGTAGAGCGCGATTTGATCTTCGCGGACGTGAGTGTGGATGTGCAGGGCGACCTCGCTGCCGAGGCTGGGCAGGTCCGAGAATGTTGGAATGGTGATGGTGACGTCGTAGCCTACGCCGGCGGTTTCGACTATGGCTTGGTTGGGATGCTTGGCTAAGAGGCGTCCGCGGAGATGGGCAATCATGTTGGGGGTATTTTAGAACAGGGAGCTTTGCTTGCGGTTGGGGATGATTCCGAAATGCTCGTAGGCGAGCTGAGTGGCAACGCGTCCGCGGGGCGTGCGGTTGAGGAAACCGATTTGGATTAGGAAGGGTTCGTAGATTTCTTCGATGGCGTCGGGTTCTTCGGCTAATGCTGCGGCGAGCGTATTCAGGCCGACGGGGCCGCCTTGATATTTTTCGATGATGATGAGAAGCAGTTTTCGGTCGACTTCGTCGAAGCCGTAACGATCGACTTCTAACATTTGCAACGCGGCTTGAGCAGTCGGCAAGTCGATTTTTCCCGTGCTTCGCACCTGGGCGTAGTCGCGGACGCGGCGTAGCAGACGATTGGCGATTCTTGGAGTCCCGCGGGAACGGCTGGCGATTTCGAGGGCTCCGGGTTTGTCGATTTCGACGCCTAGAATTTCGGCGGAGCGTTCGACGATGATGCGCAGATCTTCGTGGCTGTAAAACTCCAGGCGCAGGACGATGCCGAAGCGCGATCGCAGCGGCGAAGAGAGCAGACCGGCGCGCGTAGTGGCGCCGATGAAGGTGAACGGCTGCACATCCATGGTGTGGGTGCGGGCGGCGGGGCCTTGTCCGATGATGATGTCGAGTTTGTAGTCTTCGAGCGCGGAGTAGAGGAGTTCCTCGAGCGTCGGCTGGAGGCGATGGACTTCGTCGATGAACAAGACTTGTTTGTTGCGGACGTTGGTCAGTATGGCAGTCAGGTCGCCCTTGATTTGCAGCGTCGGGCCGGAGGTCTGCTGAAACGGTACGCCGAGTTCGTTGGCGATGATTGTGGCTAGAGTTGTTTTGCCGAGGCCTGGAGGGCCGTAGAGGAGAACGTGATCGAGAGCTTCGCCGCGCGAGCGGGTGGCTTCGATGGCTACGGCTAAGTTCTCTTTGACTTTGGATTGTCCGATGAACTCGGCGAGGCGTTGCGGGCGCAGCTTCAGCTCGAAGGAAGAATCGTCCTCGACCGGGGCGGCGGAGACGATGCGCTCGCGGTCTTGCGGGATTTTGGGGACATTCCTCAGCGTGGCCACTGGACGGATGTTACCAGTTCTCAGATGTTCGATGCCAGATTGTCACGCGCTAGGTTTGAATCTCGCGCAGTTGTTCGAGCCAGGCTTCGCCTTCGGGCCAGGGGCCGTGACCGGAGGCGGCGTTGATGTGGCCGGCATTGGCGATCTTGATGAGGCGGCTGCCCCAGGATCGTGCGAAGAACTCGGCCCGCTCTAACGTCACGTAGGGATCATCCGTGCTGGCTGCGACGACTGAACGAAAAGGCAAGTTGCGCAACGGCATAGGATCGAATCCGGTGGATCCCGGAGGATACGTTGGAGCTTCGACATCGCTCGGGGCTACCAGGAAGGCCGCGGCGACTCGGCCCTCGCAATCGCCATGCTTGGCGGCATAGTGAGCTATGGTCGCGCAGGCTAAGCTGTGCCCGGCAAGGACAAGTGGGCCCTTGCCGACGCTGAGTATGGATTGGTGAAGGGTTTGGATCCAGTCCGCGCAGCGAGGCGTTTCCCAGTCTGCTTGCTGAACTCGTAGGTATTCGGGATGCTTGGTTTGCCAAAGGCTCTGCCAGTGTTCGGGGCCGGAATTGAAAAGGCCGGGGATGAGAAGAACTGAGGTGAGAGCTTTCATGGAAGGACTCTGTGGCCTAGCTATTTGCTTAAGTTGTGTGAAACGTAGCCATCAGGTGCTATAAAGTAAGTTATTTTTAATCTATTTGTTACATCGTGTATAGTAGAATGATATAACAAAGTATATAATACATATTATGCCTCTGAGCATCAAGAACGATGACACGGAGCGCTTGGCTCGCCAGGTTGCCAGCGCGACGGGCGAGTCGCTGACCGAAGCCATTCACAAGGCACTCGAAGAGCGCTGGCGCAAGCTTAGCGCGAAACGCCGCCGCGTCGTTCTAACCGGTCAGATCGAAGACCTCTTGCGACGGGTGGATTCGTTGCCAACTCTGGACTCTCGTCCAGAGGACGAAATTCTTGGATACGACGAACAGGGCGTGCCTCGCTAGATGGTTATCGACACGTCAGCTCTGGTCGCTATTTTTCTGGCGGAACCAGAGCGGAAGCAATTTCTCGATCTCATCCTCAAGGCTGGGACAAGGTTGATCTCCGCAGCCAACGCTCTGGAAACCGGAATAGTTTTGGAGGCGAGACGAGGGGAAGCTGCAGGACGCGAATTCGACCTGTTTGTAGTTCGCGCGAATCTTGAAATCGTTTCCGTCGACAACGAACAAGTCGAGGTTGCGCGCACGGCCTGGCGCAGGTACGGCAAGGGCCGTCATCCGGCTGGCCTCAACTTCGGAGATTGTTTCGCGTATGCGTTGGCCAAGTGCTCGGGCGAAGCATTGCTGGCTAAGGGAGGGGACTTCGCCCAGACCGATGTTGAAGTATGCTTGCTTGGAGAAGACTGAGGATTTCGTAATCCTGGACTGTCGGGACTGACCGGTGCGTCCGCGTCTACTGCTCCGGATACCAGTTCAGAATTCGGACCTCGATGCCGGTGCCTTCCAATGCTTTTTGAAACACTTTGAGATCGGATCCGCGGTAGTGATAGGGGATGACAATCTTGGGGTGAAAGGCTTTGACCGCGTCGGCAGCTTCGTCGGGTGGCATGGTGTATGGCAGATTCATGCAGACGAAGGCCACGTCGATGTTCTTGAGGGCTCGCATCTCGGGGACGCCTTCGGTGTCGCCTGAAAAATAGAAGCGCTTGCCGCCGTAGGTGAGGACGTAGCCATTGCCGCGTCCCTTATCGTGAAAGAGTTTGCCCGGCTCGGGGCCGCGCTTGAGGTTGTATGCCGGGATGGCCTCGATAGTCCAGGCCTGCCAGATTTTGGTTTCTCCGTTGGGGATCGGTTTGGCAGTGGTGACGGTTTGCACCACGGCGGGGGGCGCGAGAATTTCGGTTCCGGGCTTGCTGATTTCCTTGATCGAATCGGGATCCATGTGATCGCCGTGGATGTCAGTAATCAGAATGAGGTCGGCTTTGGGGAGTCCGGACAATTTGGCGGGCTTGGCAGGATCGAGGTAAATGGTTTTTCCGCCCGCCTCGATCAGCGTGCTGGCGTGATACAGAGGCGTGATTTTAACTGGGCCAGCGGAGGTGGGGAAGGTTTGGGTCTCGGTCGCGGCATGCGCTAGCAGCGGCAGAGCAAAAACAAAGCAGATAATCAGAGTTTTCATGATGCCCTCTGTGGGATTCTAACCAACTTTGACGTTGTGACACATAATGTGTCACAATATTAGCATGCCTTCCGTAAACTTGCGCCAGCTTCGCGATACACGTCGCCTAAAAGCATGGCTTCGGGCGGGAGACACCGTCGAGCTCCGGGAGCGCGATCGCGTCATCGCCCGCATTGTTCCAGAAAAGGCGCAAGAAAAACCGGGGAAGTGGCCGGATTTCGAGGCTCGCCGCAAGAAAATATTCGGAAACCGCGTGATACCCATAGTCGACGATTTGATCAGGGATCGCGGCCGCTATTGACTTACGCAGACTCCAGTTTCATCGTATCAGTGTATGTTCAGGACAGTCATTCTGCAGCTGCGCAAGAGTTGATGAATTCGAATCCACGCCTTTGGTTTAGCCCCCTTCACCTAGCAGAGACGTTTCATGCCATAGCCCGGCAGGTCTTTTACCGCAGGATTTCCGCAGCGGCCGCGCAGGATATCTATCGCCAGCTAGAAAGTGACCGGATCGGGCGCGTATGGGCGGAAACTCAACTACCGGAAAATGCTTTCGAGTTGTGTGCCGCCCTCGCTCGCCGCTACGGCCCGAAGCTTGGCATCAGGACGCTGGACAGTCTCCACGTCGCCTGCGCGCTGGAACTCAAAGCGGAACGATTCTGGACCTTCGACGAGCGGCAGGCGAAACTGGCGAAGGCTGCCGGTCTCAAGACCTCGTGAGATAAACCTGCAGGTTCGAAAAGAGTTCCTTCGGAGGCTAAGGGGTTACTCTTCCTCTTCCTTCACATCACCGCGCGCGGCCTTAGCTTTCTCGATAATCTTTTCCTGCAGTAATCCCGGCACGGCGTCATAGTGATGCATTTCCATGTTGAAGCTGCCGCGGCCCTGGGTCATGGATGTGAGATCGACGCCGTAGGTCAGCATTTCGGACATGGGCACCTCGGCCTTGACTACGGTGTTGCCGCCTTTGTTGTCCATGCCCTGAATGCGGCCGCGGCGGCTGTTGAGGTCGCCCATGATGCTGCCGGCGAATTCGTCGGGAACGGTGATCTCGGCTGCCATCACTGGTTCGAGCAAGGTGGGCTTGGCCTGCTCCATGGCTTTCTTGAAGGCGATGCGGCCCGCCATTTGGAACGACATGTCGTTCGAATCTACATCGTGATACGAGCCATCGTAGAGAATGACTCGGAAATCCACGACGGGAAATCCCGCCAGATATCCGCGTGAAGCCGCGTCTTTAATTCCCTTTTCGATAGCGGGAATGTAGTTCTTCGGAATGGCTCCGCCGAAAATATCGTTCACGAATTCGAACTCGCCGCCTCTGGGCAGCGGTTCCATCTTGATTTTGCAATCACCATACTGGCCGTGTCCGCCGGTTTGTTTCTTGTGGCGGCCCTGCACGTCGGCTTTGCCGCGGATGGTTTCGCGGTACGGCACCTTCGGCGCTTTCAGAATCACTTCGGTGTGGTAACGCTTCTTCATTTTCGAAACTACGACTTCGATGTGTTGCTGTCCGGTTCCGGCGATAAGGAATTCTTTGGTTTGGGGATCGCGGAAGAAGCGCAGCATGGCATCTTCCTCCATCAGTTTGTGGATGCCGGGGCCGAGTTTGTCCTCGTCGGCGCGGCTCTTAGGCTCGATGGCGAACGTGATCGCGGGCTCGGGGAGACGAACTTTCGGATACTGAATCGGTGCGCTCTTGTCACCGAGCGTGTCTCCGGTCAGTGTGTCTTTCAGTTTGGATACGGCTCCGATGTCTCCCGCATGCAACTCGTTTACAGGCACTGCGGTTTTGCCTTGCATGATAGAAATGTGCGCCAGCTTCTCTGCCGAACTGCGGGTGAAATTTTGGACTGTGGCGTCGTTCTTCAGCACGCCGGAAAATACTTTGAAGTAGGAAATGCGGCCGGCGAAGGCGTCGGAAATGGTTTTGAAGACGTACAGCGAAACTGGCTCCGCGTCGGTCTCGTGGCGTTTTGGCGGTTCGCCATTCCCGGATGCGGCAGCTTCTCCCTGCACCCATTCATGCTCGGAAGGCGCCGGCGTGTAATCCACGATGAAGTCCATCACCCTATCGGCACCAACGTTGCCCAGGCCCGAGCCGAATATCACGGGAAAAATCTTGTCCTCGCGAATGGCGTTGTGCAGCGCCGGGATCAGGTCTTCAACGGGGATGGTTCCTTTCTCGAAGAACTCTTCCATCAGTTTGTCGTCGCCTTCGGCGATCAGTTCGACAAGTTTCTCGTGGGCTTCCTGAGCCTGATCTTTCAGATTCGCGGGAATGTCGGTTTCCTTACCTTTGCCGTTCCCGCCCAGTTCATAGGTGTAGGCCTTCATCTGGACCAGATCGACGACGCCGCTGAAATTCTTTTCCTTCCCGATGGGCAGCTCTAAAGGGATCACGGCGCGGCCGAATGCGTTGGTCAGCGATTCCAGGACGCGTTCCGCGTCGGCGCGCTCGCGATCCATACGGCTGGCGACAATCAATCTGGGCGTCTTGAATTCTTCGCAGTAGTTCCAGACGCGCTGGGTGACGACTTCAACTCCGGCCACGCCGTCGACTACGACAACAGCAGCATCGACCACGGGCAAAACCATTTTTGCTTCGTGGACGAACATGTTGAATCCGGGCGTGTCGACGATGTTGATCTTTGTTTTGCCCCATTCGACATATGCAAGACCCGCCGAGATCGACATCTTGCGGGCGATCTCTTCGTCGTCCCAATCCGTGGTGGCGGAACCGTCGTCCACCCGGCCCAGCCGCGGGGTTGCACCGGAGGTGTAGAGCATGGCCGACACGAGCGAAGTCTTTCCCGCATGTCCGTGGCCCACCACAGCGACATTGCGGATGTTTGCGCCTTCGTAAACTTTCACGGGATTACTCCTTCAACCGGGATCATTTCAGGATCCGCCGTGCGCTGTCTTGCCGAGCGAGCCTCAGCAAATTCCTGATCTGCGAATCTTTCCTGCGGCGGGCCCATAACGAAATAATGAAGAGGATAGTCTACAGGCCAACGTCAAGCCTACCAAAACTAAGGATGCTAACACGGTGCCACTAGGCCTCTCAACCAGGCATTCGGCTCGCCACTTTCCATTGGAGCCGTGTATCATTCGAATCGCCATGCTTGGCGGTCGCAGCCACGAACCTCGCTCGAACGAGCCTCGCTCTAACGAACAGTGGATCGCGCAGTATGCGGGCAGCCATCAGCACCCGGTCAACCGGATATGCCATACCTTGGGGATCCCGGCGATCTTGGTTTCGATTGTCCTGTTCGTCGCTACTATCTTTGCTCATTGGTTGTGGGTTTATGGGCTGGTGCTATTCCTTTTGGGATGGACGCTGCAATTCATCGGCCACGCGTTCGAGCACAAGGAGCCTGAGTTTTTTCATGACTGGCGTTTCTTGTTTGTCGGCGTGCGCTGGTGGTGGGCCAAGATTCACGGCAAGGCGTGAGAATATCCGGTTTTGCCGCTGCAACCTTCGTTATCCGTGAACCATCAAGTTAAGCGCGATGTTTCCCCGGCGCGAATTTGACAATTGTCTGACGTCTGTTCGTGGCTATACTTGTAAAATGCTTTTGGGTGACTGGCGCGGGCCAAAAAGTCTTCTTGGCCTGAAACCAATTTTTGTCCGCACCGTCTAAGCAGCTTTTGAAGCTCATGCATCGTCTAACCGCGAAAGCGTTGCTGGTTTTGCTGCTGGTGGGCACATTCGTCCCGGTGGCTCTGGCGATTTCTGCACCGGCTTCTCATGCCTGTTGCGTGCGGAAGCCGATGCACGGCCGTCCTTCGCACGATGCCGAGTTCTATTCTCCTCCCGGATGTTGCCAACACGACTGTTGCCGTGTCTTGACCGTTTCGCAGTGGGCACAGTTAAGCCCATCAACGAGCGTTCAACGCATGCCCGCATGCGCGACCCTTCAAGCCGTGTGGCAGGAAAAATGTTTCGCAGCATCCATCCACTACGCGCATTCTGGCCGCGCTCCTCCACAGATCTTCATCGCCTGATTCAAAACGTGCTGTCCGATTTCGCCCCGGCGCTAAAGCCCCGGAGTTCTTTTCAGCACTTATGGCACGAGTGAACTCGTGCCTCCCGAACTTGATTTGTGTCGGGAGATCTCTTTCGCAAGTGCATAGGCGGAGTGGCCAACTGAAAACCGGCAGAAAATGGAGACATTTATGAGACCAGTTGTGAGCGTCACGGCTGTCTTTTTGTTCTTGGGTACCGCGGCATTTGCCACGATTTTCGGTTCGGTCCGCGGTGTTGTTCATGATCCTCAGCACCGTCCCATTCAAGGCGCGCACGTTACGCTGAAAGCTCAAAACTCGGAGTGGGCGAAGTCTCAAGACTCCATTGACAACGGAGAATTCGAATTCACTTCGGTTCCAATCGGAAATTACACTGCAACAGTCACGTCGAAAGGCTTCCAGGAGGTACGCCAGGATGTGATCGTTCAATCGGACACCAGCCCGGTGTTGCATTTCGAGCTGACGATCGCAGGCGCATCGGAGAATGTTACCGTTTCCGAAACTCCAGTGGAGGCGCCGATGGACACCGTCACGCCGACGACGATGGTGAGCCGCATCGACATCCAGCAAACCCCCGGAGCGGACCGCACCAACGGCATGGAAATGATCACAGATTACGTGCCGGCGGCCTACGTAACGCACGACATGCTGCATATGCGAGGAGGCCACCAGGTCGAGTGGCTGATTGACGGCGTTCCCATCCCCAACACGAACATCGCCAACAATTTGGGGCCGCAGATCGATCCGAAGGACATCGATTACCTCGAAGTTCAGAGAGGCAGCTACGACGCCGACTACGGAGATCGCACGTATGGGATCTTCAACGTCGCCCCGCGAAATGGTTTTGAACGCGATCGGGAATGTGATCTGGTGATCAGCGCTGGGAATTTCTACCAAACCGACGACCAGATCAGTTGTGGAGGACACACCCAGCGCTTTGCCTACTATGTCAGCGGAAACGGAAATCGAAGCAACTACGGACTTCAGACCCCGGTCCCAGAAGTTGTCCACGACGCGGCGAACGGCTATGGAGGATTCGCCTCGTTCATCTTCAATCCTAATCCCAAGAACCAATTTCGGGTGGTGGCTTCGTTGCGGCAGGACTATTATCAAATTCCCATCGACCCGAATCCCAACTCAGTCGGAAATTCGGTTTATCCCAGTTACGGTTTGCGTGACGGCGAGCGCGAACCGGATGGCTACGTAACCTTCTCGTGGGTTCACACGTTCAATCCCAATACCCTGATCACGGTTTCTCCCTTTTATCACTACAACGGTGCTGACTACCAGGGAGGCCCCAACGATTTCCCGGTCATCTCAACGGTCAATCAGACTGCCAACTATGCCGGGATGCAGGCATCCGTGAGCGCTAACTTCTGGAGAAACGATCTGCAAGCCGGCGTCTACGGATTCTTTCAGCACCAGCACAATTATTTCGACAACGTATTTACGGATGGAAGTCAGAACTTCCCCGCATCTTCGATTGGGGTAAACGGCGGAGTCGCCGCCGAATTCATCAACGACAAGTTCAAAATCACGCCATGGCTGACTTTAATAGCTGGTCTGCGAGTAACGCAGTTCAACGCTTCTATCTCGGAGAATGAAATCGATCCCCGCTTTGGCGTGGCAGTGAGAATCCCACGCCTGAATTGGGTGTTCCGCGGATACTACGGTTATTTTTACCAGGCACCGCCGCTGGTGACTGCGACCGGGGCGCTTCTCGATTTGGCCAGCAGCCAGAATTTTACTTTCGCTCCTTTGCACGGTGAGCAGGATGTCGAATCGCAGTTTGGCGTTACCATTCCGTATCGCGGTTGGGACCTTAGCGCCGATACTTATCAAACCAGAGCGACGAATTGGCTGGACCATAACAACATCGGCGAGTCGAATCTCTTCTGGCCGATCACATGGGATCGGGCGTTAATTCAAGGGTGGGAGCTGACATTGCGGTCACCGAACCTCTGGCATCGCGGCCAGTTTCATCTTGCCTATGCGAATCAGATCGCGCAGGCGAGCGCGCCGATTACAGGCGGCTTGATCTGCCCTCCGAACAATTCACAATGCGGTCTCGACATACCGCCGGGACTCGCGCCGGTGGATCATGATCAGAGAAACACATTGAATCTTGGCTTCAACGCAAATCTGCCTTGGCAGAGCTATGCCTCGACCAATGTGTATTACGGCTCGGGGTTTACGAACGGGCAGCCCGGCTTACAGTATCCGGGAAATTATCTACCGGGCCATACTACCTTCGATCTTGCTGTTGGGAAAACCTTCGCTGAGAAATACACGATTTCGGTGACCGCGCTGAACGTGGCCAACCGCCGGGTTCAACTCGACAATAGTTTAACCTTTGGCGGATTTCACTGGAACGATCCGCGGCAAATCTATGCGGAGTTTCGCTATCGCTTTCACTACTAGCGGTTGGCACGGACGATCGGTCCGCGCCAGAATGGTAATGGCAAAGGAGAATGCAGTGAGTCATTCAGGTGGGTTACAGCGTGGGATGCGGGCGACGATCCTGAGCGTCGTCGCCTTGGTGTGTATAGGCATGTTCACGGCTTGCGGGCCGTCGCGGAGTGCCCAACAGGCAGCCGCTAAAGGGGACGACAAAGGCGCGAAGCGGTATGTCTTGACCGGCCGAGTGGTATCGATCGATAAACCGACTCAATCGATGAATGTGGATGGGGACGCGATCCCCGGCTTTATGGCCGCGATGACCATGTCCTATCAGGTGCAGGATGCCAGTGCGCTCGACAAATTATCTCCTGGCGATCAAATCAAAGCGGAGATCGTGGTTGGGAATGAGGGCGCCTATCTGGATAATATTGCGCTTATACAAAAGGCTGCTTCGCCGAAGCCAACGAAGTGAAGTCGCCGCCTTAACAGCCCGCGCGAGATCCTTCACCCGGCTGACGCCGGTTTCAGGATGACGTCGTTTGACCTTGTTCGCACCTGAAATCGAAGTTATTCTGAGCCTTCAGAGGGTTCTACTGCAAACGTTTCAACGCAGCCAGCAATTCCTCATCCTTTGGCTTCTGGTCAAGCGGATAGACCTTGGCAAATGCGATTTTGCCGTTTTTATCCACGATGAATACTGCCCTCTCGCTGATTCCTGGAAGTGGCGGACCCTCACGCAAAATGCCAAACGCTCGCGTGACTGCGGCATGGGGATAGATGTCCGAACACATGGGGAAATGCATTTCTCCGATTGCGTGCTTCTGCCAAGCCATATGGCTGTAAACCGAGTCTATGCTGATATCCAGGAGTTGAGCATTGAGCGCGGCAAACTTCTCGCGGTCTGCGTCGAATGCAGGCAGTTGCTCGCTGCAGGTCGGAGTCCAATTCAGGGGATGAAAGGACACAACCACATTCTTTTTTCCGCGAAAGTCACTGAGCTTGATATTTAGCCGTTGATCACCTTCGACTGCCGGCAATTCGAAATCTGGTGCCAGATCGCCAACCTTCAACGCCATGGTGCCTGCTCCTCCTCAAGATAAACGTTATAGCATTATCCAGCAGCAAGCGACTAAGCGCCACTCGCCCGCATTGCAAGTGTGTGAATGGTTTGCAAAATTAATACTTTCTTTAACAATCGGTTCTCGACTAATATTTCGCAATGCCCTCCGATCCCCTTGTCATTGAAGATATTCCCGGCCCTAAGCATGGACAACGCGTCCTGCTCTTGAGTGGACCGCTGGTCATGGCGACGTTATTCGACTTTCAGGCCAAAGTGCGCGCGAACAATTCGCGCGCTCTCATCATCGACTTCAGCAAAGTTCCGTACGTGGATTCTGCCGGCATCGGCGCGCTAGTGGGCGCCTATGTGACTCATCAGAAAGATGGGCGCAGCCTTGCCTTGGTTGGCGTCAGCGATCGTGTGCATCACGCTCTACAAGTTACGCGTGTGGAACATTTCTTTCGTTTCTTCAATACTTTGCCGGAAGCCGAAAGCGATACCTAGCCCACGCGACCGGTTTCGTCTGAGACAAGCGCTCATCTCGGTTTGACTCGTCTCTGGAATGCGCCCTAAGATGAGCGAACCAACATTTGTTTCTTCATTCGCCACCCGGATAAGCCAATGATGATCGGATGACCATGATCGGCCAAACCATCTCGCATTACCGCATTACCGGCCGTCTGGGCAGCGGCGGCATGGGCGTGGTTTACGAAGCCCAGGATCTTACTCTCGGACGCCGCGTGGCTCTCAAGTTCCTTCCGCCGGAGCTTGCCCGCGAGGCCTCTGCTCTGGACCGCTTTTTGTTGGAGGCTCGCGCCGCCTCGGCCTTGAATCATCCCAACATCTGCACGATTTATGCCGTGGAAAAGGACGGGGATCAATCTTTCATCTCGATGGAGTTAATCGAGGGACAAGGCCTCGACACTAAGTTGCACAGCGGGCCTCTACCGGTTGATCGCCTGCTCGATATCAGCATTCAACTGGCGGACGCGCTCGACGCCGCGCACGCCAAGGGAATCGTTCATCGCGACATCAAGCCCGCGAACATTTTCCTGACCACGCGAGGCCAGGTGAAAGTTTTGGACTTCGGTCTGGCCAAGCTGACACGTGTCGCGGAAGTTGCACCCGACACGGTAGGCCCGACGCAGGACGGCCTTCCTACGGCCAGCTTGACCAGTCCGGGCAGCACTGTTGGCACAGTCGCTTACATGTCGCCGGAACAAGCCCGCGGGGAAGCGCTCGACGCGCGCACTGATCTTTTCTCGTTGGGAACAGTGATCTACCAGATGGCCACCGGAAGTCTGCCATTCTCCGGCAACACATCGGCGGTAATCTTCAACGGCATCCTGGAACGCGATCCCGTGCCTGCAGCGCAACTCAATCCCCAGGTCCCGACTAAACTGCAAGAGATCATCGACAAGTTGCTGGAGAAAGATCGCGACCTGCGTTACCAATCGGCGGCTGATTTGCGCGGTGATCTGAGGCGGTTGAAACGGGATACGGAAACCGGACGCAAGATCACGCCGCCGGTTTCTGGTTCTTCCGTCACGGTTGCCGCCCCGCCAGGTTCCCCCGCCCAGCAACCTTCGAGCGGGTCTGCTGTCGTTGCGGCTGCCCGCGAACACAAAGTCGGAACCGGAGTCGCGGCGCTGATTGTGATCGTACTGGTCGCTGCGGCGGCATATGGCGTTTACGCTTTGTTCAATCGCAAGCGCCCCGTTCCTTTCGAGAATATTTCCATCACCAAGGTTACAGAGACTGGGAAAGCCGCGCTGGTGGCGATCGCTCCCGACGGCAAATACATCCTCTACGTCGTGCGCGACGCGGGCCAGGAGAGTTTGTGGCTGCGCAACCTTCCGACTAACAGCGACACCCAAGTGATCCCGCCAGCCGAGGTGAACTACGCCCACTTGCGCTTCTCCCCGGATGGAAACTACATCTACTTCATGCGCAGCGAGCTGGGCAGCAGCGAACTGGACTATCTGTACCGCGCCCCGGTGCTGGGTGGCACGCCCGAGAAACTCGTCACCGACATTGATTCCAACATCACCTTCTCGCCCGACGGGCGGCAGATCGCATACCTTCGCGACAACAATCCCGAAGCCGGCAAACAGCGCCTGCTGGTTTTGCCTGTCAGTGGCGGTGACGAAAAGGTTTTATACAGTGGTCCTATCAGCGGAGGATTGCGAGATCCCGCGTGGACTCCAGACGGCAAGGCGATTGCCTGTATGGTGCTTCAACCTGGGAACGCATTAAGCGGCCTGGTGACGCTCGATCTGGCCAGCGGAAAGCAGAAGTTGTTTTTCACCTCCGATACCAGCATTGTGCAGCGCCCGATCTGGATGCCGGACCAGAGCGGCCTGCTGGCTCAGTCCAGCTTCAACCGCAATCAGATTGTTTTCGTCTCGTACCCCGACGGGATGTTGCACGACGTTACTCGTGACACCAATAACTATTCCGAGCCGAGCATCGCCGCTGATGGGCGCACCCTGGTTAGTGTCTTGAGCCAATCGCACTATAACCTTTTCGTAATGCCGACTGCTTCGAACGGCAGTGAGGCACGGCAGGTCACCTCAGGCGCGCCCATTTTTGGCGTTAGCTGGACACCTGACTCCAAGATTGTGACGAATTCAGGTCCGGGTATCGGTCTGCTTGATCCGCAATCGGGTGTTACGACTCGATTGGTCGAGGATGGTGTAGCTCTCGTCAACGCTCCATCTGCGTGCGCTGATGGCCGCTATGTGGTTTTCAGCAACGCGGTCACTAAAGCGGACAAAGTGATAAACATCTGGCGCGTGGACGCGTCTGGTGGAAATCTCAAACAGCTCTCCAGCGGTAAGGTGGATCAATTTCCGATTTGCTCGCCCGATGGGCGCTCGGTGATCTACGAGGACGCGGTGAACGGCAATCGACTGATGAAGGTACCCATCGATGGCGGCAGGGCGGAAAAAATCTCAGACCAACTTGCGGCCGCCTTTGACATTTCTCCCGACTCAAAGACAATTGCAGTTGCAGCTTTTGGGCATCTCGGCGAGCACGTGGAGATGCTCGCGTTGATCTCCATGGATTCGAATCAGACCTTGAAGACTTGGCAGTTCGAGCGTCCGCGAACTGGTCCTGTTCGCTTCTCGCATGACGGTAAGAGCGTTGTTTACTCCTTCCGCCACGCCGGGGTCGATGACCTCTGGTCGCAACCGCTCGATGGCTCTCCGGGAAAACAAATCACGGGTTTCAAGTCTGAGCACATCAACGATTTTCGTTGGTCTTTTGATGGCAGCCAGCTGGGAGTGATCCGCGGCCACACGGATTCTGACGTCGTGCTGATTCGCGATACGCAACCCTAGTTGAACGTGGGTCGCCAGGTTTTTAGTTGCACGCTCTCGGCACTGCGGTCAGCCCGGCCGGATCGGAGCCGTTCTTCAAGACATGGAATGGGGAGCCGGTGACTTCCTTCAGAGTGCCGCCGTCAGTCGTCAGAACGCCGATCGCTTCCGGGTTGTTCTCCTCTGAGACAAAAAGATTAAGCCCCGTGCCCGTGGCCAGCCCCAATGCGTACAAACCTGGCTTTCTAAGCTTAACCGTGCTGTCGTAGGTCAGAGTGCCGTTTGATCCTACCGAAAGCGTCGTGATCTGATTCGACATCGTGTTACTCACATACAAGTGGGTTCCGTCAACGCTCAGCATTACGTTGTTAGAACTCTCACCGTTCTTGTTCGTAAAATTGCTCAGCTCTGTCAGTTCTCCGCTCGAGCTAACGTTGAACACTTCCACCTGTGTGTTGGATGCCGCATCGCCAAAGTAGGCCTTAGTACCGTCGCAACTGACTTCGACGCCCGCGGCGGATCCCTTGGTGGTGAAGGGGCCGAGTTCGGTGAGATCACCTGTCGTGGAATCAATCTTGAACGAATCAACTTGACCGATGTAGGCCGCGATCAAGAAATTTCCGTCGGGAGTCACTTTCATTCCTGCCGGGGAGGCAGGAACGGTGACCATCTTTAAAAGCTTAAGTGAGCAATTGGAGTTGATTTTCAATACTGAAATACTGTTGTTGTTGGTATTGCCCGCGAATAGAACACGGTTTCCACTGGCTAGACCCACGCCAAACTGCTGCGCGCCAGTCAATCCATCAGAAAAAGGGGAGCCATAAACCTTGGTCAAAGTTCCGTTGAATAGATTTATCTGAAATGCGGCGATAGTGCTGTCTCCGCCATTGGAGACGAAGAGACAGCTTCCAAGTCTGGTTCTGGCAGAGGTCACCGGCGAAATCGCGAAGTAACCGCTGCCCGCGCTCTTCCCGCCCGTGGGGTAGGTCTTGAGCACCTTCAACGCGCCATCGCTTGTCACCGTGAGGGCGGTCGTGCTGTTGTTATCGTTGGCTACGTTGTTATTCGTGAAAATATATTGCTGAGCGATCGCGCTGGCCGCGTACGTAAGAAAGCCGAACAGGAAGAACACCTGAGACGATCTTGCCAAGGTCTTCATTTTCCCCTCACCGGATGGCGTCACAAACCATCAGCTGCCGCTCGATGCGGCCGCGGATGTCCTCGCCGTGTTCCATAGCCCAGACTCGCACCTGGCTCTCGACACTACGGCTTTAGCTCCAGCGCCAGGAATGTGAGCGACGACAGGCGAGCCGTTGACCGGGGGAGGCAACGCACCAAACGCACGTCAAGTCGACTCAGAACGTATTACAGTCGGACAGCGCTGTCAATGGTGTCGTGTTGCTGGGAGAAGAAAGTCCTGTCATAAACAAAGGGCGGCCAGGGTTAGCCGCCCGTTCTCCGAAAATTTGAAAGTGGTTTACGCCGGCTTTACATTCTCGGCTTGCCACCCCTTGGGGCCCTTTACCACGTCGAACTGCACTTGCTGGCCTTCCTGCAGGCTGCGGAACCCACCCGCCTGAATCGCCGAGAAGTGTACAAACACGTCCTCGCCGCTCTGGCGGCTGATGAACCCGTAACCCTTGGCATCGTTAAACCACTTTACTGTTCCAGTTTCCATGGTGTTGCTCGATTCCTTTTTCTTAGATGTGCGCTGTGTCAATCGCAGAACTTCTTCAGGCAGGTCACGCTGGTGTCGCGGGAGTTGCTGAAAAACTGCAAAGATCAAACGCAGCAGGATTGTAACTCAGATGTTCTCGAAATTGCCAAGCTATTCCGTTGCCAGCTGGGCAACTCACTATGTATCAATGGTTTACGAGTTATCCGACCAAAGCGAGCATGCCCCACTGGAATCTTTTCTGACTTCCCTGCATCATGGAGGAATGCGTGTCCGTTGTTTTGCGGTTTTCCTCCTGCTTTCATCCCTGGCTTTCGCCGACATTGTCGAAGACGTTCGCACTGCGCTGGTTCAGAGGAATTTTGCCGCCGCTGATTCCGCGCTGCAAGCCTACCGCCTCCAGCATGGTGTTGATCCTGCGTATCTCGAAGCTCTTTCGTGGACGGCTCGTGAAGCATTGGCCGCTAATCAACTCGACAAGGCTGATGCTGCGGCGAAGCAGACCGAGACCCTCGCTCGCCAGCTACTCCAGAAGCGATCTCTCGACGCCGAACCGCACCTGCCGGTCGCGCTCGGCGCCGCTTTCGAGGTTCAAGCCCAGGTTCTGGCCGCACATGGGCAAAATGCTCAGGCCGCCACCTTGCTGCGGCACGCCCTGGTGACTTACGGGAGCACTTCGATCGGCCCACGTCTGCACAAGAATCTGAACGTGCTCACCCTCACCAGCCAGCCCGCCCCAGCGCTCGCTACTTCGGAGTATCTCGGTTCACGCCCGACTCCGCTTAGCGAACTCAGGGGTTCGCCGGTTCTTTTGTTTTTCTGGGCTCACTGGTGCGTAGACTGCAAGTACGAAGGCCCGATCATTTCCAGGCTTAGCTCGGAGTTCGCTCCGAAAGGATTGACGGTTCTTGCTCCCACGCAACTCTACGGATATGCGGCCAAGGGAGAGGATGCGAAGCCCAAGGATGAGATCGCTTACATTGGCCAAGTTTGGCAGCACTACTATTCCGGATTGCAAAGCGTCCCCGTACCTATCAGCAAGACCAACTTCACTAATTACGGGGCGAGCACGACGCCGACCTTGGTCCTGGTCGACCGCAAAGGCCGTGTAGCGCTCTACCATCCCGGCTTGATGGAGTATGACGACCTTCGCGCCGCCATCGAAAAAACACTATCCAATTAGCTTGTGTGGCACGGCGGCCTGGCCCGCACGGATCGCTCAACGAAATACGTACAAGACGCCGAAGTCAGCGACCGCGCTTGCGCGACGGGAACTCGGCACAATATCGGTGACGTACCAATAAATTCCAACCCGCTCGCGTAAGTAAAATCTTTTTTTTAAATGCGTTCGCATGTCAAACAGGGGTCCTACGAGAGCGGTGGGACTGGTGGGGATCAGGAGCTGCGCGTTCAGACGAAACCAATTCTCCTCGAACATCGCCCCCAGAGTGGGCCAAACGTGGTCCTGCCCGTACCTGGAGGTGAACAAATCGCTGAAATGAATTCCGCCTCCGAGACGCCAGTGTGGCGTTGACCGCCACATCACTATGCCTTCGGCACGAAAGGTGGCGCCATTGTTGAGGCCATTTGGGTTCGCAGTATCCGCACCGACTTCGGCTTCGAAGAACGTCGGACGATGGTCGCCCCAATCGACGCCGACGTCGGCGTCGTAATAAGGCGATTGAAAGCCGAGACCGTTGACGCCGATTCCCGCGTCCGCATAGGGCGACGTTTGAGCGCTGCTCAGAGCGCCCAAGAAGAGAACAGCGGCTAGAAACTTTGGCAGGGCTCTCATCTTTGGCGGGGAGGTTCCCAATCGAACGAGCGACAGTGAACCCCTCGTCTTCGGCAAGTGTACCTATTTGAGACGTGGCCGCTAGTTACCAATGCAGAACGTATGAACTCGCGACTGGACGGTCGATTCAAATCCGACGCAAAGCTTTTTATCGAAAGGGAACACGTCGAGGAATCAGCGTAAGTCAGCCCGAAAAAAATGCTGCGACGCTTTACTAACTACGGGTAGCGTCTCGCAGGGTGTAGGTTACGCGGACAAACTTTCTGACAGTGGAAGCCTTACTTGAAAACGCGTGTCGCCAGGTTTTGAATCCACCTGAATGGTGCCCCGGTGCTTCTTCACAATTCGCTGCACGGTGTCGAGGCCCAGTCCAGTTCCTTCTCCGACTCCCTTGGTTGTGAAGAACGGCTCAAAGATGTGCGGCTTGACCTGCACCGAAATTCCCGGCCCGTTGTCGCCGATCTCAACTACTACACAACCATCTTCACGATAGGTTCGAACCCGAAGTTGGCCCTTTCCGCCCATCGCGTCGATAGCATTGTCGATGATGTTGGTCCAAACTTGATTAAGCTCACTTCCGAATGAGTTCACCAGAAGAGGAACCTGCCCGTAGTCGCGCTCCACAACCACTCCGCGTTTGAGCTTGTAGTTCAGGATGGTTAGGGTTGTCTCCAGGCTTTTTACGATATCCACGTTCTGCACGGGCGCCTGATCCATGTAGGTGTATTCCTTAATCGCAAGGACCAGGTCAGAGATCCGTGTTGTGCTGCTCTCGATTTCGTTCAGCAAGTCCGCGATCTCGACCGAGGCAGCGATCCTCACCAGCGCGGCTCGAGCAGTATCAGCATCAAGAGCCTCGAACAAAGATTCCAGCGCCTCGGGCTTGACGTTCTTTCGCGCCAGATCGGCAGCCAGTTGCCACAGATCATTCTGCCCGTGACTGCGCAACAACGAATCAATGTGTTCTTCCAAGTCACTGGTAGTGAGTGCATCGGGTGGAGGCTGATTTTGCTGGATGAACGAAGCCTCCAACTTCTCAATTTCCGCTTTCTGGGCAGCAGTGAGATCGCGCCTTCCGAGTTCGTGACTCGCTTCTTTAATTTTCTTCAGGGTGATGCGTAGCTGGCAACTGGCACGTTTGGCGGCGGAAGCGGGATTGTTCAGTTCGTGCGCCAGGCCTGCAGACAATTTTCCCAGAGAAGCCAAGCGGTCGCGTTGCTGTTCCAGCCGGGTTGTTTCACGAATCCGGTCGGACATCAGGCCCACAAGACGCTTCGTCAGTTCCGGCATTTTCTGTACAAGATCCGGAAACAGCGAAGCGGGAAATCGCAGGGCGCGACTGTCCGTCTCTGCCCGTATGCCCACCGTAAAATGCGTCATCCTGGAAAATGGAAGCACTCCCGTGACATTACCCTGGTTTATCGTGAAGGTGACGGTTTCGCCGGCAATTTCGCCACGCCCCTGGAGTTGACCCTCAAGAAGCACAAACATCGCATCGGCCGGATCGCCTTGGCGGGTGGAGCTATCGCCCGCCTTGAGATGCAGCTCTTGCGATTGGCTGATGAACCACGCGATCTGATCGTCAGGTAAGTCTGCGAATACGGGGACGCGAAGTAGTTCCGATTTTTCGACCATTTAGACCTTGCTCAAGTATTGATGGATGAACTGAACCGCAACCGATCCTTCGCCGACTCCCGAAGCCACTCGCTTTACGGAACCATGCCGAACGTCGCCTACGGCGAAGAGACCGGGAACATTGGTCTCGAGCAGGAAGGGATCCCGGTCGAGCGTCCACCCCTTGGGGCGTTGGCCGTCTCGAATGAGGTCAGGCCCAGTCAACAGAAAACCGCGGTCATCTCTCTCTACCAGACTTCCCAGCCAATCGGTTCGCGGCAGGGCGCCAATGAAGATGAACATGGCACTCGCTGGCACGCGCTCCAGCTTGCTTGTGTCCGAACAAAGCACGGAAATCTCTTCCAGATGAGTTTCCCCATGCGCTTCGGCCAAGGTCGCATGGGCCCACACTGCGATGTTGGGCATTTCTTTGATCTGGTCAATCAAATACTGCGACATAGTACTGGAAAGAGAATCTCCGCGAACCAGGATCACAACGCGGTCGGCGTATCGCGCAAAGTTCATTGCAGCCTGGCCCGCCGAATTCGCGCCTCCTACAACGTAAACAGTCTCGCCCTTGCAGGAAAGCGCTTCTGTGGCGCCTCCGCCATAGTAAACACCTGCACCTTGCAAGCGATCGATTCCCGGAGCTTCAAGCCGCCGCCACTGGACTCCGCTTGCGATCATCAACGCGTGACAGGAAATCTCGCTTTCATCCGCCAACTTAATGATGCGATAAGACCCTTCCGTCCGAACACCGACAGCTTCCTGTGGCGAAAGAATCTCCACTCCGAAACGTTGCGCCTGGACTACTGCGCGCCGGGCGAGATCGCTTCCGCTGAGTCCGGCCGGAAATCCCAGATAGTTCTCAATCCGTGAACTCATTCCCGCCTGGCCGCCGGGCGCTTCGCGTTCGATCATCACCGTATGCAAACCTTCCGATGCGCCGTAGACGGCAGCCGCGAGGCCCGCTGGGCCGCCGCCCACAATTGCCAGATCGTAAAAGTCGGTCTGCGCCCGCGTGCGTAGACCAACTTTTTGCGCAACCTCCGCGGGAACGCTTTCCAGAAGTTTTGTCCCGTCGGGGAAGAGCACAACTGGAAGGCTGGCAGCCTCCGGCCCCAGAGCCTCGAGGAGCTGTTTGGTTTCCGGGTCGTTGGCAGAGGCCTCTACGTCGATCCACTGATAAGGAACGCGATTGCGAGCCAGGAAATCCCGCAACTCGTAGGAACGCGGAGACCACCGCGTGCCCAAAACTCGGATTCCCTCGAAGGTTGGACGGTAGGAAGCTTGCCAATCCCCGAGCAAGTCGTCCAATTGCGGATACAGGTGCTCAGCCGGAGGATCCCACGGCTTCAAGAAAAAATAATTGATGTTGGCCTGATTAATGGCGCTGATTGCCGCGCTGGTGTCCGCGTAGGCGGTGAGCAAAGCCCGCTTCGCATCGGGGAAAATTCGCATCCCTTCTTGCAGAAATTCGACGCCGTCCATGTGGGGCATACGTTGGTCGGCAAGAAGCAATGCCACGCTGTCGTTCCGCACCTTCAGGTGCTTCAGGAGATCGAGAGCGCCTTCGGGTGAATCGCTTCCGATCACGCGGTATTCGGCGCCGTACTGCGAGCGCAAGTCACGCTCAATCGCTCGGAGGACATCCGAGTCGTCGTCCACGCTCAGTAGAATTGGTTTCGGCATGGTTAGTTCTCAGTTTAGCGAAGAAGTGGCGCCCGACTACCGCACTGACCGGATAAACAGCTTAGATTCATAAATCTGCATTTGGTTGCGGAATTGGATGGCCGCACAGACGTTGTTTTGGACTTACGGAAGATCAAAGCACTACTTTCCGATACAGAACGTGCTGAAGATCAAGTTCAGGATATCGTCATCGGTTGTGGCCCCTGTGATCTCATCGAGGGGCCGCAGAACATTATAAAGATCAAGCAGCAACATTTCGTGCGGCACTTTGTTTTCGACGGCTACTCTCGCCGCCGTAAGCGCTGTAAGTGATGCCCGTACGTGTTCCTGGTGCCGCAGGTTGCTGAGGAATCCATTTTCAACTTGGGCGCCAGCGTCTCCTCGGATGTGACACAGAATCTCATTCCGCAGCTCGGGGATTCCCTCTCCGGTGGTCGCGGAAGTCCGAACTCGGGGTAGCCCCGCGCTCGGGTTTTCTGCGATGCTGAGTTCTTGGCCTTTTCCATCTGCCGAGCTGCGCCCGGCGGGACGGCCGGGGGCGGCCGTCTCCACGTGATCAAGGTCGCATTTGTTTTGTACGACGATGGCCGGCCGTCCCTCCACCTGACTCAATAATTGCTGATCTTCATCGACGAGCGGCTGCGAAGAATCGAATACGACGAGGACGAGATCGGCATCAGCCAGAGCTTCCATGGACTTGCGAATGCCAATACTCTCCGCCTCATCGAGGGCGCGGCGAATGCCTGCCGTGTCAACCAGTTTGACCGGAATGCCGGCGATGGCTACGGTTTCGCTGACCAAATCGCGAGTCGTGCCGGGGGTTGCGGTCACGATGGCGCGTTCGCGTTCGACCAGCCGGTTAAACAAACTTGATTTGCCCACGTTGGGGCGGCCCACGATGGCAAGCGTCAGGCCTTCATGAACGATCTTCCCGTAGGCGAAGGAAGCGGCGAGAGTTTCCAGCGGCGTGCGCACGGCTGCGATCCGCTGGAGAATCTGCTCAGCCGGGAGAACTGAGATGTCATCTTCGGCGAAGTCGATGCCAGCTTCGAGAGTCGCAATCAGCTCAACCAGCTTCTGTTTGATGGGCTGCAGTCGGCGCGAAAGCGCACCTTCGAGCTGTTGGGCGGCAATCTTGGCCTGGTAAAGAGTTTGCGATTCGATGAGATCGCGGACCGCTTCAGCCTGGGTGAGATCGATTCGTCCATTGAGGAAGGCACGCATAGTGAACTCGCCCGGTTCGGCGAGGCGCGCTCCGCGAGCCATGGCCAGTTCGACGATATGATGCAGCACCACGGGCGATCCGTGAGCCGAAATTTCAACGATATCGTCGGTGGTATAGGAGTGAGGTTTGGCAAAATAGGTAACGACGACTTCATCGATGCGTTCTGCCGACCCTTGCTCGGCTTGGACTGGCCGGCCCACACAAGCATCGGCGGGTTCGATCAGTTCTCCAAACACAGCGTGGCCGGGATCGAGGCCGCGATTTAGCCGTAGCATCGGCAGAGCAATTTTCTTTGCGTCCGGACCAGCCAGGCGGACTACGCCAATCCCCCCCCGACCTGGGGGAGTGGCAATGGCGACGATGGTATCGTCGAGGTTCACAGCTGGAGGTTCACAGGAAGATTGTAGCGGTTTTATTCTGAAGAGCTGCCACTGGGCAAACTTACGGGACACTGCGTGAAGCAGGCTTGCTCGTGGGTTTGTAGTTCTTGGGATAGACAACCAGGCAGCGGCGGCCGCCTTCGCCCTGGCTCTCGGTGTGAAGGTCGGCGTGATCGCGTAGCGCCAGGTGCACGATGCGGCGCTCGCGCGAAGACATGGGCGCGAACTCGTACGGCATACTTGTCTTACGAACTCTTTCAGCCGCGACATTAGCGGCCAGTCGAAGCTCCTCCAGCCGCAGCGCGCGCTGATTCATGCAGTCGAAACAAACCTTCTCATGCTCGTTGCCGGGCAGACGGAGCATCTCAATCGCCAGCGTTTCAATGGCGCGCAGCAGTTCGCCTCCGCGCTCCAAAACCAGAGGGGAATCGGGCCCGGAAAGTTCGACCAGAATCTCCGGCCGTTCCCAATCGCGCCCCTCGGGAAGCGGAGGATCAACGGTTATGCGGTATTTGAGATGGAGACCGCCGTGCGTAACGACACCGCGCAGGAGCGCGTCGATTTTCTTTGCGGCTGCGATTTTGTCTGGAATAGGCATGAACTAGCTCTTAGCACTCAGCTTTCAGCGCTCAGCTTTCAGCCTGCGCTAGCTGAGAGCTGAGTGCTGACGGCTGAAAGCTTCACTTCTCTTTCTTGCGTGCTCTCTTCGCCGCCATCTCGCGCATTTCACGGCCCAGGCTGGTGCGGTTCATGACCGACTGTTGTGCGATAGCAATGAAATTACCCTCGGCCCAATAAAGGCACAAGCCCGAGGCAAAATTCCAACTGAGGAACCCCATCATCACGGGCATCAACACGTTCATCATTTTCTGCTGCGACGGATCCATCCCTGCTTGCGGCGTCATGCGCTGCATGAACAGCATGGTGATGAAGATTCCGATTGGCAGTATATGCCACGGGTCCGCCGACGAAAGATCATGAATCCACAACCAGGATGCATGGCGAAGATCAAGGGCCGAGCCTAGCATACTGTAGTATGCGAACAGGAACGGCATCTGGATGACCAGCGGCAAACAGCCGCCCACCGGGCTGACGCCTTGCTGTTTCATCAGTTCGCCGATTTCCGTATTCATTTCTTGCCGACGCGGATCGCGCATGCCGTACTTCTTGTACTTTTCCTTGATCGAATTCATCTGCGGCTGAATCTTCTGCATCTTCAGCGCGGATTTCATGCTGGAGATACGTAGCGGCATCAGCGCCAGATTGATGATCAGGGTTTGCAGGCAAATCGCCCAGCCCCAGTTGTGGACGAACTCGTACGTCCACCTGAGCCAGATGAAGAGCGGCCGCGCGATCACCCCCCAAAAACCGAAGTTGATCAACCCGCGCAGATCTTGCTCCGCGCCCACGATAGTTGGCACGGGCACGGATTCCAAGGTCGTCAGCGCTTTCGGTCCAACATACATTCGAGCGATTGTTGGGCCGCTAGGGTTGCCGACCGCTGCCCCTAGCACGTCAACGGGAGCAGTATCTTGCGGGTTCGGATTTTTCGGATTCTTGGGAACGTTGAGCGAATTACGCAGCGTGACCAACGCGGAGTTCTGCGAATCGTCGGGGATGAAAACGGCGGCGAAGTACTGATCGGTCGCTCCCGCCCAATTGAACGGCATGTGGATGGTGTTGCCGCCACTTATTTTCTTTATGGCCAGCCGTTCGGTAGTGTTGTTGTACTGGTAATTAATTTGACTGGCAGCGTAAGAAGACAACGTAGATTCGTCTCCGAAACCCGCGGGCCACGCCGGGTAAGCCGCCATTGGACTTCCCTTGGAAACGACTGAGGTTTCAACGCGTACTACGTAAGTGTGGTCGAAGCTGAAGCTCTTGCGAACGGCCACATCGCCATCGGCGTATTCAAACGTGATGGTGGCTGGGGCATGCAAAACGCCCGAACTGGAGCCAAGATAAAGCGCAGAATTCAGCTTATTCCACTGGGTCTCGTCGTAAGTCCAGAGGGAGAGCGGGTAGCCGTATTTTTCCGCGGCGGCTTTGTTGACCAGATCGAGCGGCTGTTCCTTATCGTCGGTAAATTTCTTCAGTATCCAGGACTTTACTTGTCCTCCACGGTTGGTAAATGTGATGCGATAAAGATCGTTCTCGACAACCGTTTCCGATTCGGAAGCTGCCTGTTTGGTCGCGCCTGCATTGAGAATAGGAACTGCTGGTTGTGTCGCTTGAGCCTGGTTGACAGCAGCACTCGGCGAAGCTGACTGCGTCTGGCCCAGTCTTTGCGGAGTCGGAGCAGGTGCAGTCGCCTGCGGAAGGTATTTCTTGAGGAGTGGCTGGAACAACACGATGACCAGAAAGGTCAGCGCGAAGACGAGGAGCAACCGGCGCTCCATGCCTGGTTCTTGTTGAGGATTTTGGAATTCGGCCAAATTTACTTTCTCAATGACTGCAAAGCTCGGTTTCGCCACCGCTCTGAGCAGGCAAGCCGCAACCTGTCGGTCGGATAACTTTCAGCTTGACCACTGGATCGAGCCCGCCCTTCGCCAACGGGTGGCATCGCAATACTCGCCAGATTGCCAACAGACTACCCCGCGCAACCCCGTGACGATCGATCGCTTCCATCGCGTACTCGGAGCAAGAAGGCACATACCGGCAAGCGGGCAGGAACATGGGAGAGACCGCCCATTTGTATGCTCGAAGTACGAACAGCGCAACGGTCTTGAAAATCTGACTCATCCGGTTCTCAATTCGCCTGTCATTCCGCGATTTTCCACTCCCGCGTCACTCCTCCTCAATCTGTCTGTCATTTCCGAGGAGCGAAGCGACGACGAATCTGGGTTTCCCCGGTCACGCGAAAAACCGAGATCCCTCGCTTTGCTCGGGATAACAACAATGAACTACTTCGTCCGTCTCTCCACAGACTTTCGAATTACTTCAAAAGCCCGACCAATCTCGTCTCCCAATTCGGCGAACTCAAGTTTGAGCACCGACTTCTTGGGATTGACCACTACATCGACCGGAAGCGAAACCGCCGGCCAATGCAAACGAACTGACTCTCGCAATCGGCGCTTCATGCGATTACGGTCGACCGCTCCGCCCAGCACTCGCCCAACAGTGAATCCGATGCGGAGACCTTCGCCTTGCTCGCGCCGCAGATAAAAAACTGTCATATGAGCGGCGAAGTGACGGCGACCCTGCTTGTAGACGCGCTCGAAGTCAGCGTGCCGGAGCAAGCGCATGCTGGCTGCAAATCTAGCCCGCTTGCCGGTGCTGGGCAGATTGAGACCACCATTCGGAGCGAGACCGCTCACACAATTCACGATCCAGACTCAGATTGCGGAATTGCCGTCAATTCCGGAAAAGGAAATCGACTACTCACGGAAGCCGGGCTTCACCGACACCCGCTTGCGTCCCTTGGCGCGCCGCCGCGAGATCACCGCTGCGCCGCTCTTGGTCTTCATCCGGGTACGAAATCCGTGCGTCTTCGAGCGGTGACGTCGGTTAGGTTGGAAAGTGCGCTTGGGCATGAAACTTAGCTGCTCCTGATCCAGTAAGTAGGTGCAATAATAGCTGTAGAACGAATGAGAAGTATAAATGACCCAGAGCAGACGGGCAAACCGGAGTTGTGGCGACGGCCCGGCGCCGAACGTCATTGCACCAGCCATGGTTCATTGGTGCACGATTGGGGAACCATTCAACTTCGTCCATTGCTGCACCACGCGCGCGGCAGTTACAAAGTCGCCACTTGACAGAAGTTTTTCTTCGCGTTTTGAATCGTGGAGGTCAAACGAAATCTTTGTGAAGATTTCCACCAAGACAATTTTTTTGTGCTAGTATGCGGACCGTTCCTGCTCCTTGAAAATTTTTCTTGCTCCAGCGAAACCGCCCCGCAGTGCGGAGCTTGCAACGCTGGAAAATGAGCGCTTTCTTACTGCAATCATTTAATTTCAGGTCGCTGATTTATATAGCGCCACCAAGAATTTCTTATGTCGGTTTCAAGTCCAACGCTTGCTCCCAATCCGTGGTTGCGCATCCTTGACGCGCTAGAAAAAAAGATCAACCGGCACTCCTACGACACCTGGCTGAAGCCCACCCGCTACAGTCATTCAAGTGGAGGCACACTTTTCGTCTGGGTCCCTAAGCCCGAGTTCTGTCAGGTGGGCGACAAGTACGCCGACCTGATCCAGGAGGCGCTCGACAATCTTGGGCTCGAATATCAGGAAGTAAAGTTCGTTCCCCCGGGCGACGATCCAGCCGCTACACCCCTTCGCCACGACGGCGGCCTTTCCGCCTACTCGACTCCCGCAACTCACCCGTCGCAGTCACGCTTTGATTGGGATGGAGCTGCGCAACTCAACCCGCGCTACACCTTCGACGCATTCGTTATCGGCAGCGGAAATCAATTTGCTCACGCGGCTTGTCAGGCGGTTGCGGAACGTCCGTCGAAGGCTTACAACCCGCTCTTTCTCTACGGCGGAGTTGGTATGGGCAAAACTCACCTGATGCAGGCGATCGGCCATGAGGTGAGCAAACGGCAGCCGCAGTTGGCCATTTGCTACGTATCCAGCGAGAAGTTCACCAATGAAATGATCAACTCGCTGCGCTACGACAAGATGACCAGTTTTCGCGACAAGTTTCGCAACGTCGACGTACTGCTGGTGGACGACATTCAGTTCCTGGCGCAGAAAGAGCGCACCCAGGAGGAATTCTTCCACACCTTTAACGCTTTGCACGAATCGATGAAGCAGATCGTGATCGCCAGCGACCGTTCGCCAAAAGAGCTGGCCGAGATCGAAGACCGGCTGCGCAGCCGTTTCGAATGGGGTTTGATCGCCGATATCCAGCCGCCCGATTTGGAGACCAAGGTAGCTATTCTGCAAAAGAAGTCGGAGCAGGAAAAAGTCACTCTCCCTACCGACGTGGCTCTTTACATCGCGTCCAACATTCGCTCTAACGTCCGCGAGTTGGAGGGCGCGCTCATCCGGTTGGTAGCGCACTCCTCGCTGATCGGGGCCGAGATCACGCTCCCTTATACCCAGCAGGTGCTCAAGAATTTCATCGACTCGCAGGCCCGGAAAGTCACCATTGAATCGATTCAGAAGTCGGTCGCAGAGCAATTTGGATTGCGGTTGGTGGAGATCAAGGCGAAGAACAATTCGCGCGCCATCGTTTATCCCCGTCAAATCGCGATGTATCTGGCCAAGCACCTGACCGAAGCGTCCCTGCCCGAGATTGGCCGCCAGTTCGGCGGTAAGCACCATACGACCGTATTGCACTCGGTCGAAAAAATCGACACCGTCCGCAAGACCGACAAGGACTTGAACCGGTTGCTGAATAAATTGACGGAGCAGCTTGGGGGCTGAGTCGGCGAGGCGGGCTGGATTCAACTTTTCTCCGGTTCTTGCTGTTACTGCTGGTTTTCTAGGTTTTTGTTTTGATATAAGGGAAGTATTGAAAGTAGCGCCACTTGGCGGGGGACTCAGGTTATGCCGGTAGAAGCCATTGCATCCGCGGCGGGAACTACCACCATGGAGATTACGGTCAGCAAGTTCGAACTCTTGCGAGAGCTCACGGCGACCCAAGGCGTGGTCGAGCGCAAGACCACCATCCCCATCCTGTCGAATTATTTATTTGAAGCTGCCGGTGACAAGCTTTCGCTTACCGCCACCGATCTTGATCTCAGTCTGCGTACCTCGTGCGTGGCCAAAGTGAAGAAAGAAGGCGCGTGCACAATCCCCGCGCGCAAGCTGCACGACTACGTAAAACTGCTGCCCGATGCGGACATCACGATCAAGCTGCTGGAAAATCATTGGGTCAGCATTCGCTGTGGCCGGTCGAATACGAAGATGGTCGGCATGGCGCGATCAAACTTTCCCAGCCTGCCCACGTTTCCAACCGTTGGGGTTGTGAAAATTCCAGCGCAGGTTCTGCGGTCGATGATTGCCAAAACCGGGTTCGCCATTGCCAGTGAAGAATCGCGCTACACGCTGAATGGAGCATTGATGGTGCTGAAGCCGGAGTCGATTACCATGGTCGCCACCGACGGGCACCGGTTAGCACACATCGAACGTAGCGGCGGGAAATTCGAAGGCGTTTCCGGCGAGATGAAAACTCTCGTCCCCAAGAAAGCCATGGACGAATTGAAGTCACTGCTCGATTCGACCGATGCCGAGGAAATCGAGTTTGCGAAGGACGAGTCCACTTTGTTTTTCCGCATCGGCCAAAGGCTTCTGACTTCGCGCCAACTCACCGGCCAATTCCCCAACTTCGAAGCCGTGCTGCCCAAGGACAACAACAAGAGCATTACTGTCCACGGGGAAGAACTCACCGCAGCGATCTCTCGCGTCGCGCAGTTTGCCGATGAGCGTTCGCGAGCGGTAAAGATGCGTCTGGAAAAGGGCGAACTCAAACTCTCTGCTTCCTCGACCGAAACAGGCGAGTCCGAAGACTCGCTTGAAATCGACTACAACGGGGATGTGATCCAGATCGGGTTCAACGCGCAATATCTTCTGGATTTCCTCAAAGCGACTGGAAACGGCGATGTGAAACTCGAGTTCAAGGATTCCCAGTCTGCCGGCCAGATGCGTCCCGCCGAAGGCGAAGAATACAAATACCGCTACATCGTGATGCCGATGAGAATCTGACGATGGAGGACGGGCGTCCTCCTCGCCCCTCCCGCACGCACCACAAGCTTGACGCAAGCGGTCATCCGCCGTAAAGTGGTCGCCACCTCAGGAGGATCGTCATGCTCAGCGGATTCAAGCAGTTCATTCTTCGCGGCAATGTAATCGACATGGCAGTCGGCGTCGTGATCGGAGCAGCGTTTGCCTCGGTGGTCTCAGCCTTCACGAAAGACCTGCTCACTCCGCTGATTGCGGCAATCGTCGGGAAGCCCGATTTCTCCGCCATCAAGTTCACCGTCAACGGCAGCATGTTTGCCATCGGAGACTTCGTCAATGCCGGCATCTCGTTCCTGTTGGTAGCAGCGGCTGTATATTTCTTCGTCGTGACCCCGGTGAATCTCTTGGTCGCGCGTATGCGTAAAGCCCCAGCGCCGGCCGATCCGACGACAAAGAAATGCCCGGAATGCCTGAGCGAGATCCCTATCGACGCCAAACGTTGTGCTCACTGTGCTCAACCCGTTCCTCTGGGGATCGCGGCGTAAACCGCCGACTGTAGAAACGTTGCTTGCAACGTCTAAGATCGGTCCTGCTGCTGTAACATTGGGAAGATGGATTGGTCTGCGCGCGCACTCTTCAAGATTTCTACTGTGACTCTGCTAGTCTGCACTTTGCAAGCACAGCAAGCGGTGAAATCCGCGCCGCCGCAACCTACCGTTAAGCTTGACCCCGGAGCCATCGTCGACGTCATTTACCGCAACCCCACGTTTGGATTCACTTATAAGGCACCCTTTGGCTGGGTCGATCGCACCAGGGAGATGAGAGAAGACTCCGACGAAGATTCGAACTCCGCGAAGAAGTCCGTCCTACTACTTGCTACATTCGAGCGTCCCCCCGAGGCGACCGGCGACTCGGTGAACTCTGCGGTCGTAGTGGCGGCAGAAGAAGTGGCTTCCTATCCCGGCCTGCGAAGTGCAGAGCAGTATTTCGGCCCGCTTACCGAGCTGACCAAGGCTAAGGGGCTAACGGTGGTCAACGAGCCTTACGAATTCCAGGTTGGAGACAAGCAACTTGTCCGCGGCGACTTCAGCAAAGCGCTGGGCAACCTGACCATGTACCAGAGCACGCTGGTCATGATAGAAAAAGGCTACGTCGTCTCGTTTACTTTTATTGCCGGCAGTGAAGACGAAGCGGACCAGCTTGTAGAAGGCTTAAGCTTCGGCAAGAAAGAAACGCCCGCTTCGCGCAAATGAGTCGGAAATCGTTGCCGGAAACGAGATGCAGTCTCCGCTGCCAAGCACGTCCCTAAGTGGCACTTGAGGCACGGTTTACCGGCTCGATTCTGCGTCCAAAAGCCGTTTGAACTATGCTATAATTGGCTATAAATCCTGACGTCGTAAGTGTTAATAATTTCAGTCATTTGACCTCATTTTAGGGCACAGGAAATGCGCGCCGGTTCGAGCTTTGAATCCGGCCCATCTTCCACGGAGCTGAATGGCAACAAAAGAGATTGAAACCACCGCCGTTGTCGACACCAAGAATAGAGCCGGTGGGCCCAACCCTGTCAACGGCAACGGCGATTACACCGCCGATTCCATCAAAGTATTGGGTGGCATGGAAGCCGTCCGCAAGCGTCCCGCCATGTACATCGGCTCGACCGGTGACCTCGGACTTCATCATCTGGTCTACGAAGTCGTCGACAATTCTGTTGACGAAGCGCTCGCCGGATACGCCGACAAAATCGAGGTCGCGATCCATCTCGACAACTCCATCACCGTAGTCGATAACGGCCGTGGCATCCCCGTCGATTCAATGGATATCGATGGCGAGAAGATCCCCGCCGCGCAAGTCGTCATGACCACGCTGCACGCTGGCGGCAAGTTCGATGCTTCCTCCTACAAAGTTTCCGGAGGATTGCACGGCGTGGGCGTTTCCTGCGTGAACGCGCTCAGCGAAGAACTTGATCTGGAAATCTGGCGCGATGGATTCACCTGGGAGCAGACCTATTCCAAAGGTGAGCCCACCAGCAAGCTGAAAAAAGCCGGCGAAGTGAAGACGAAGCGTGGGACGAAAGTCCACTTCCTCCCCGACAAGAGCATTTTCACGGTCACCGAATACAACTTCGACACGCTGGCTCAGCGTTTGCGCGAATTGGCATTCCTGAACAAGGGCCTGCTGATCACGCTCACCGACGAGCGCACCACCGATCCGAAAACCGGCGAGCCCAAGACTGCGCAATTCAAATACAACGGCGGCATCGCGGAATTCATCAAGCACCTCAATCGCGGCAAACAAGTGCTGCACGATAAGCCGATCTACATGGAGGCCGAACGCGACGGCGTGACCATGGAAATCGGCTTGCAATACAACGATGCCTACTCCGAAACGGTTTTCAGTTTCGCCAACAACATCAATACCGTCGATGGTGGCACGCATCTCTCCGGCTTCCGCACCTCGCTGACCCGCACCATTAACTACGCCGGACAGCAGATGGGCCTGTTCAAAGACGTGAAAGAAAATCTGACTGGCGATGACGTGCGCGAAGGCCTCGTTGCCGTGATCAGCGTCAAGCTGCCGCAACCTCAGTTCGAAGGCCAAACCAAGGGCAAGCTGAACTCCGACATTGCTGGCGTCGTTCAGGCGTTCGTCAACGAACGTCTCGGCGCGTATCTCGAGCAGAACCCGACCGTCGGGCGAAAGATCATCAACAAAGCCATCGACGCTGCCCGCGCCCGCGAAGCCGCGAGAAAAGCTCGCGACCTGACCCGTCGCAAGGGTGCGCTCGACGGAGGTGGGCTACCCGGCAAGCTCGCGGACTGCTCGGAGAAGCAACCGGAACGTTGCGAACTCTTTCTGGTCGAAGGCGAATCCGCAGGCGGCACTGCGAAACAAGGGCGTGACCGGCGTTTTCAGGCCATTCTGCCGTTGAAGGGCAAAATCTTGAATGTCGAAAAAGCCCGCTACGACAAGATGCTGGCGCACGAAGAAATTCGCGCCATGATTACGGCGCTGGGCACCGGCATTTCGAAAGAAGATTTCGACGCGAGCAAATTGCGTTACGGCAAAATTATTCTGATGACCGACGCCGACGTCGACGGAAGCCATATCCGTACTTTGCTGCTTACATTCTTCTTCCGTCACATGCAGGAGTTGATTAAGCGCGGCAATGTGTTCATCGCGCAGCCGCCGCTGTACTCGATCAAGAAAGGCAAGTCGCAGCAGTACATCAAGGACGACCGTGAGTATGTGAAAGTCCTGGTCAAGCGCGCGTCGGAAGGTCTGGTCGTGCGTTATGGTGAAGGCGCTGCCAAACTCGAAGGCGCGAATCTGTCGCGCTTCATGAACGTGCTTGATGAGTATCTCAAGCTCTTCGATAAAGTCGACAAGCGCTTGCGCGACGAACGCGTTACCGACATTCTGCCCAAGCTTGATCTCTCCAAGCGCGTCGATTTTGAAGGCGACAAGAAAGCCGCGCCTAAGAAAATCGAGAAGCTGGAAAAAGAATTGAAGAAGCTGCAAAAAGAACGTGGCTTCAAGGAAGTCGAAAGCCGTTTCGACGAGGAACACAATCTCTGGGAAGCGCGCTACGTGAATGCTCAGGGCGCGGAGCACTTGATCAATTGGGAACTGGCCTCGACCGCTGAGTATCGCCAGCTGCTATCGAAGTTCAAGCAGATCGAGCCCTACATGGAGCCGCCGTTTGTAGTCGAGACCGTCGCCAAGAGCGCTTCAGCCAGCAAGGGCGAAGAAGCCAGTGACGCTGAGCCCGAGGACGGCGGTCAGAAGAAAGCTGCACCAGACACGCCCGCAAAATCCGCCGCAAAGAAGAAGCCCGAACCGCAGCTTGTAGAAAAGTCTACGGCGCGCGATCTCTTCGACTACGTGCTGGCGGAAGGCCGAAAAGACTACATCATCCAGCGCTACAAAGGCCTCGGCGAAATGACAGCGCCACAATTGTGGGAGACCACCATGGACCCGGAGCGACGCACCCTGTTGTCCGTCAAGCTCGAAGACATCGCGGAGTGCGAAACCATCTTCACCACGCTCATGGGCGAAGACGTAGAAGCCCGCCGCAAGTTCATCGAAGACAACGCCCTCGACGTCAAGAACCTGGATATCTAGCGGCTGCCGGAGCGACGAGCCCCTCGCCCGTTCCAAGCCGGGCGATGCCCGGTACTTTGCGCGTGCTCTGCCGTCCAACTAGTATTATAATGTACATGGATATCCGAGGCACTCGGTGAAACTCAAACTTAGGTCTGTGGGCACATCCACCGGTTTGGTGCTGCCAAAAGAAATGCTGGTTCGGCTGCGGGCAAAGAAAGACGACACGCTCTTTGCCATCGAAACTCCGGACGGATATTTGCTCACTCCCTACGATCCCGAGGTTGAGAAGCAACTCGATCTTGGCCGTGGATTCATGAAAAAGTATCGCAACGTTTTCCGCGCGCTGGCGAAGTGAAGAAGCCCGTTTGGTTGGACCAGCGTGCCCTCGTGCTGCTCCACGCAGAAAGCCTTGCGGAACACGGTGGACTGTGGGGCTTGCGCGACGAGGCAGCCTTGCAATCCGCGCTGGCGCGCCCAAGGAATGTCCATGCCTACGAACGTGCCGCCGACGCGGCGCGTTTGGCAGCGGCATATGGATTCGGCATCGTTCGTGGGCATCCCTTTAACGACGGAAACAAACGAGCGGGGTATCTTGCTATCGGGCTCTTTCTCGAGTTGAACGTCTTTGATCTCGAAGTTGAGGAAGCCGACGCCGTTAGAACCATCCTGGATTTAGCCGCGGGGAACCTCACCGAAAAAGCACTGGCGGAATGGATCCGTGCGCAAATAAAGCGCCGGAAATCATCTGACAGGACCCAAGTCTAGTTCTTCCTGCTCTGCGCCCCATGCCAGATCGTATCGATCGTAACCCGCCGGCTCTGCACACGATACAACACAATGTACGGGATGCCTCCGATCACAAGCTCTCTGATCCCAGGCTCTGCCCCGGCACGGCCCAAGTAGGGATGATTTCTTAAAGCTTCGACCACGGCAACTATCCGCATGGCTAGCCTTTCCTCCGCCTTCGGTTTGTCTCGCGCCACGTAAGCACGAATCTCGCGCAACCGGGTTCGGGCCAACGCAGACCAGACAATGTCTACTGGCACAGCGTCTCGTCATCGTGTTCTTTCCCGCAAACGCACTTTGGAACCGGCAGCTCGTGCTCAGTCCCCCACGATAACAGCCACGCTTTCATGTCCTCATTCTTGATGTAGTGTCCGGATTTCACCTGACGATCCGCCTGCCGGACCTCGGCCAGCATCCTTTCCTGGTCGGAGACGTAGGCTTCGACCGCATCTGCGATCAGAAAATTCGAACTACGCCCCGAGGCATTTGCCAGCTTTGCCAATCGTTTCTTGGTTTCTGGCTTGAGGCGTATGCTAAGGGTCGCGCTGCGTGTGTTTGCCATGAACACATCTTAACACGCTAGCCTGATTTTCAATTCAGACGGGCGGTGACGCCTGTCCTCCATCTAACTGCCGTACTTCGCCTCCGGATACACCCTGTCAAACGCGACCCATGTCAGCGCAATCACCACAAACACCAGCACACTGCCTTCCGGCCCGACCGAGCCTCCAGTGATCCAACGGGAACCGTGGAACGAGGAACGCATCAAGTGCCCAGTAACCATCCCGCCGCTGTCGGGCACGGAGTACAGAAAGCTCTCGCCCCAATCCCACGCAGCGTGAAAGCCGACGGCGAACCACAGAGTCCCGGTTCGGCGAAGAGTCAGACACAAGAAAAGTCCAATGGCCGCGACCGCGAGCAAGCCGACCCAGGTTTCTCCGGGATTGCCTAAGTGCAAAGCCGCAAACAAGCTCGAAAGCAAAATAGCGGCCGGCCAGAAACCCATGCCTTGAGTCAGCGTGAATTGCGGATAGCCGCGCAACAGAGACTCCTCGAACAAGCCGACGACAAGAAACAATCCGCCCCAGAAAACCGCGAATTTGAAGATTCGTGTGCCATGCAATGCCAAACCACCCAGGGAGAAACCGCCAACCCCGCCGATCGCGAGCACCAGCACTGAAATGGCCACCATACCCCAGACAATGCCCACCCAGAACGATTTTCCAAAAACATACTTTCGCGGAAGGCCATAGTCGTCGAAAGAACGTTGCTCGATGGCGGCCATCACCAGTGTAGGCAGAACTGACGATGCCAGAAACTCCAACTCCGCAATCAATTCCTGCCAAATCCCGTGCGCCTCATGCGGCTGCACATATCGCACCAGGGTCGTGATCAGAATGAGGAACACTCTCCACAAACCGACGTACAGCAGAAATCGCCATCCGGCTCGTAGGCCGTGATCATCGATGAAGATGTTATGCACCGGCGTGTGCAATGATGGAGGCGAGGCGGTGGGGAACCCAAGATCCGATTGATTGAACTGTTCTCCCGCCGGGCCCGCATTCGCGGTCGTCGAGCCCTCTTTTCCTTCGTCCATGGCGGAAGTTTCCCCAATCATCCCCGGACATGGTAAAACACTCGCCGTCCCTTCATGAGCAAATTTCTTACGCGCGAGCGTTTCGGAAGGCCTCAGGTGCTGGCGGGATTTCTGCTCCTCGGATTCCTGGCGCAGTGTGGTTGGTTGCTTGCCCGGGGCACCGCGCCAAACGAAGTTGACTCTTCTCAGCTCTTCCGCGTAGTGGAAGGATTGCAGCAATGGAGTGGCGATTCGATCGCGGGCACGCCATCGGTCGAACGCATGGAAGCCGGAACCCCGACGCCGCCTGAAGTCGAGCAGAACGATGGCTACGATCCCAACCACTCCCCGCTCTGGTATCTGTTGGCCTCCGTTCCGCTGCTGGGCTGGACGGGCACAGGACAATCTGGATCATTTCATTATTGGGGATGGCTGGCGCGAACTCCTTATCTGATCTTCGGCCTGCTCCTGGGTGCGTCCCTGTGGTATGTCGCGCGCAGGCTCTACGGAAACGCCGGTGGCTACATTGCCCTGACGCTCTATTGCGTTTCGCCCGTGATCCTCCGCAGCAGCACGCTGTACGCTGCACAGCCAGAGATGGGCGCCGCCTGGGGCGCATTCGGAGCCACCTTCACGGCCATCGCGGCTGCCCACACTTTATACGCTCCGCGCGAAGTTGTGGTTTGGAACTGGCGGCGCATCCTATTGCTCGGACTCTCACTCGCGCTAGCCATCGGCTCACAGTTTTCACTAGTCATTCTGATTCCCATCGCCCTCGGGTTCATGCTCTATCTGGCGCCGACGAGGCGGCGAGCGGCGGCTGCGATTTGGGCGGCAGCGTGTGGGGTTGCGTTCCTGCTCCTGTTTGCTTGCTATCTGTTTCGTCCAGGCGTTTTTTGGCAGAGCATTCGTCACGCCCGTTTTTTCGGAATCACATGGTCGGCGTTTCTTGTGCCAGGAACTTACATGCGGGTTCTAGCGCAAACCGGGCAGAGTGGCCCAGCGCTCTTGCTCGCGATCCCAATCGCTTTGATTGCATATTTCGCCTGGCGGCGCTCAAGGTATTTCGGCAACACTGCGCCTCTGATGATTGCAGCGCTGTTTCTTCTGCTCGGCTTGGGCGCGCCGCACTATCCTGGATTCGGATTCCAGCTCATCGCCACCCCATTTTGGTTTGTGTTCGTCGCTGCAATTGCTTCTGACATGCTGGAGACCCAGAGACGCGATCTCATAGCAGCCTGCGTCTGGGGACTTCTGCTAGCCAATGCCTTCTGGAATCTGGCTGAACTGGCGCGCGTCGGAAAGCCCTTATAGCAGCGCACCGCCCACGGCCTTCATCTGCTAGCGCCATTCGGAAGCTGACTTCGAATCCAGTTGTCCACTCGGGCTTCCAGCATGTCGAGCGGCAGGCTTCCTCCACCAAGGATCTCATCATGAAATGCTTTGATATCGAAGTGGGCCCCGAGCCGTTCTTTGGCACGATCGCGGAGGTCGAGAATCTTGAGCTTGCCGATTTGGTAGCTGAGCCCCTGAGCCGGCCATGCAATATAGCGATCAATTTCACCTTGAATCGTGGGCTCGTCTCCGGCACCACTCTCGCGGAAATAAGCCACGGCCTGTTCGCGGGTCCATCCTTCGGAGTGAATTCCCGTATCGACAACCAGGCGGACCGCTCGCATCAACTCCAGATTGAGCCGTCCATAGTCAGAAGCCGGGTCCTGGAAGAATCCGATCTCTTTGCCCAACGCCTCCGCATAGACTGCCCAGCCCTCGGCGTATGCGTTGTTGATGACGTGAAGGCGAAACTCGGGCAACCCCGTGAGCCGTTGCTGGATGGAAATCTGCATGTGATGGCCAGGGATGCCTTCGTGATAAGCCTGGGTCTCGTCGCTCACCAATTTTCGGTGGGCATAGTTGGAAGTCGCAACCACGACGCGAGCCGGCCTGCTGCCATCCGGGGTGCCAAAAACATAGTGCGTGGGATTGTTGGGTTGGGAGGCAGGCGCAGCTTCCACAGTCAGCGGAGTTTTCGGGAAAACTCCGAACAGTTCTGGCAGATGCGGCTGCATCTGACCGACATAGCGCCGAAAATCCTCGACGATCTGATCCGCAGATTTCGGTATGTACTTCGGATCGCTATTGATCGAAGCGCGAAAACTGCTCAGGTCTTCGTAGCCTGCTTTTAGAGCGAGATTGGTGAGCAGTCCATTGATTCGTTCGACCTCGCGCAGTCCCAGCGCGTGAATCTCCGCCGGTGACATATCCGTGGTCGTCTGCTCTCGAATCGCTTGCTGGTAGCGTCGCGCGCCGTCCGGCAAGCTGTTCAGCCCAATTGTGGCGCGGCCATGCGGAGCGTAATCTTTTGCGATAAATTCCGCGAAGCACCGATAAGCGGGCAGCACCTCCGCGTTCACCACTTCCACGATTTCCGCGGTCAAGCGCTTCTGGGCTTCTTCAGGAATGGAAGCGGGAAACTTCTTCGTCGGGCCCAAAAATGGATCTTCCGCAATTGTGCCTTCGCATTGCGCCGGAATCTGCTCAAGCAGAATCCGCACCGGCACCAATCCGTCTTTTTCTCCCTGACGGAGCACTTCGATGGTTTGCTCGAAAGCCCGCGGAATTTGGTGCAAACGCGCAATGTAATCCTCGTAGTGCTGAACTGTATCCAGCGGCACCGAGTTCGGCAGATCGGCCAGGCCATTGTGGATGCCCTGCATTTGCGAAATGGGCATCTCGTAGTTCTTCAACTCGTAGTCCGCAATACGATTATCCAGAACATGAAGCATCAGATCGTGCGAGATACGATCCTGCTCGGGAAACCCCTCGGCGGAAATTGCCGCGAACTTCGCGCGATACGCGCGATCGGCCGCGTTCTGCTTCGTGCTGGCCGCGAGAGAATAGTCATCCAACACTGCGTTATCCCGGTAGTCTCCTCTGGCAGTCTCACTCTCCGGAGAAGCCCTCATGTCATCTTCGAACTGCTCCTTGAATAAAGCATTTTGTGCAGCCAGACGCGCTGCTACCGACTCGGCCGATTGCGACGGAATGTAAATGAACGGGAAAGGCGCGTACTTGGCTTGTGCCGTCACCGGGCCAAATACGCCTTGTAGGCACAGGCCCACGAGGAAGAAGGCTGAGGCCAAGCTGCGCAGAGTGGGAAGCATGCGTCTCATGGCAATTCCGACCTTTCTCGCTTAGTTAATCCTGAGTCCGTCGGGTCCACTCGGACCCCAGATTGTTCACGTACCACTATGCCCGACTCCTAGGAAAACTGGAAGTTGTTCCGCTCCAAGTCGCTTCTGGTGCGCAAATCCTGGACAGCACCGCCCCTAACACGCAGGGCCCCGCTTTTCAGCTACTTAGCATGGCGCCGAACCGCCTCCATAGCACGAAAGTAATTCTCTTTAGGCACACAACTTCCCATGCCCTCTCATGTTCTAATATTTACAGAGGGAGTGCGCCATGAATCGAAAACTGGAGTATGATGTCCCGGTGAAACGGCTGAATCGACCGACCGGAGCGGCTTTTGCGTTGACGTTGTTTGTACTTGGTTTTCTGGGATTATTTATGATCCCCACAGCGCACGCCCAGGTTAACGGCATGCCTGCCTCGGTCACGTCGCCTGGATTTGGTGGTCGCCAAGTCAACGGAGTCGCTCCAAGCGTCACCTCTCTTGGGCCACGCGGCTACACGCCCGGTTCTCCCACTTGTTGCTTCAGGGGCGTGACCACAAATCCTCCTAATCACCCGCTGAACTCCCAGCATCCTCATCGTCGCAAGGACGCGTACCTTCCCTGGGGAGGCGGAATCTACTCCGCACCCTATTACGGTTATTCCGATTCCGGAAGTGACGTAGCCGACGATCCGCCGGGCGACTACAACGGAGGGCCTACGATTTTTGACCGTCGCGGCCCCGGAACAGCGCCAGCTCCGGCGCCATATTCGAGCCGCGCGAGGAACAACAGCCCGCAGGACGATCCAGCGTATGATTCGGCCGCGCCCGACGCGCCCGCTTCTGATCAGCCTCAGACCATCCTGGTATTCAAGGACGGGCATCAAGTCGAAGTCGCGAACTATGCAATTGTCGGGAACACACTATACGACCTGTCCAGCGGACATCGTCAGAAGATCGCGCTTGCTGATCTGGACCTGACCGCTACCGCGAAACAGAACGACGACCGCGGCATCGACTTCCAGGTTCCCGCTCCAAACGAAGCGAACTAGAGTATGCCTAAGCCGCGGATCTTTGCGCCGATCAAGTTTTCGTTGGCGCCGCTGCTTGGACTGACGATTATCGCGGTGACTTCAACCGCGCAAATGCGAGGCGGTGGCGGCGGCGCTTCTGGTTTCTCGCGCGGCGTAAATGTTTCCTTCTCCGGGCGCCCCTATTCCCGTTCTTTCGGCCGTGATGCAATCTTCCTCGGCGATCCGTTTTATTCGGACTATCAAGTTGCTCCCGTGACAGTCTCGCCCCAGTTTGTCATCGTTCAGCAGCCGGCTCCTGTCGCCGACACCCAGCCGGAAATAAAATCTGAGCCGTTGATGATCGAACTGCAGGGCAATCGCTATGTGCGTTTCGGCGGAAGACAGCAATCCGCAGAACGCGGCGCCAATGCTCCACTCGATTACGCCGAAGCCGATGCGAGCGGCTCACCGCGCATCAATCAACAACCAGCTCAACCTGAACTCCCGCCGGCAGTGCTGATCTTTAAGGACGGTCATCGGGAGCAAGTG